>ORJL010087057.1_pt1 | contig 35798 bp, 29 predicted proteins | sample 1779941 | NCBI WGS metagenome assembly ORJL01 (sample SAMEA104232317, study PRJEB22302) | groundwater metagenome | biome: forest; feature: aquifer; material: groundwater | place: USA | collected 2011-08-07 | depth 5.8 m | reverse complement strand
CGTGGAGGGCGCCCGCGAGACCGGCGCCGTCGTGGAGCGGTGCATCGCCATCTTCAGCTACGAGTGGGCCCAGGCGGCCGCCGCCTTCGCTGCGGCAGGTGTCCAGCTCGCCACCCTATCGCGCATCTCCACGTTGTTGCAGGTGGCGCTCGCCGCCGGCAACATCTCCCAGAGCGACCTGAACGCCGTACAAGCGTGGGTGGCCGAGCACTCGTAACCGTCCGCCTGCGCCCCGCGGCACGCCAGCTCCCTGCCCGCAGCCGCGGCGCGCGCCTTTTCCACCCTCGCCGCACCCGTCGCTGCGTATGATCCGCGTGCCGGCCGCTTTTCGCCAGTGGCGCGTGGGCGCGCTGGGCGCCTTGGCCGCACTGGCGGCCACCGTGGCCACCGGCGGCGAGGCGATGGGCCTGCCGCCCCTGCTGCTGCAATCGGGGGCATGGGAGTATCTGAGCGACCGGCCGTGGGTGAGCGGCGACAGCGGCTGGTTCATGATGTCCAACGAGGGCATCCCCAACATCGACGGCGCGTTCATCACCGGCGAGCCGCTCACGTTGGGCGAGCACACCTATGGCAAGGGCTTCGGCTGCTGGACACCCAGCGAGATCGTGTACCAGGTCGACGGCGGCTACAGCCGGCTGGAAGCGACGGTGGGGGTGCAGCCCGACGACCGGCCCGAACCACCTTCGCAGCGCCGCATCCGCTTCCTGGTCTTTGCCGGCGCCACGCGCGTGTACGAGAGCCCGCCGGTAGCCGCCGGCGACCCCCCACTGCACATCTCGGCGCCGCTGCGGGGCGCCGACCGGCTGCGCCTGGTGACCGTGCGCGACGGCGACGGCGCCGCGGGCGCCCGCTGCGTGTGGGGCGACGTCCGCATTCAAGCGGAGCCGCGCACCTTGTCGGCGGGCGAGCGGGCGGCCGCGGACCGGGTGCGCAGCGATGCCGCTACGAGGTCTCGCCGCATGGAGACCAACCGGCAACAGCTCTCGGAGCGGGCGCGCACCGCCGTGGAAGCAGCGCAGGCCGCCGCTGCAGCGCCGCCCAGCGCCGACACCCCAGCCGGCGGCCCACTGCGGCTACCGGACGGCATGGCGCTGCTGAGCGACCGCCTGCTGGCCACGGTGGCGGTGGACGGTAGCCTGCTGGGACGCATCACGGTCATCGATCGGGACGCCGACCAGTATGTGCTGCACGACGTGCTGCCGGTCATCCATCTGCCCGAGGCCCCGGTGGCGCTGAACAGCGGCCGGCCGGTGCTGGACGCCGTGCACGTCACGCCCGTCGACGACCCTGCCCTCGGCCCCGGCCGCCGGCTCGACGTGCCGTACCTGCTGCGCGAGCACAGCCTGCGGGCGGTGGTCAGCGTCACGGTCTTCGACCAGGGCAGCCACGTGTTCCTGGACCTGGTGGTCACCCAGACGGACGGCAGCCCGCTGCCGCCCGAGCGCCGGCCGCTGCGCTTCGAGTACGCTACCGGGGTCGGTGGCTCGTGGTACGTGGGCGCCGATGCGCACTACCTCACCGACTTGGTGCGCCTGCACGACGTGCGCCTGGTGGACGACGGCCTGACCCACGATGACTTCCTGGGGTGGACGACCCCGCTCTACCTCTATGACCCTGCTGAACAGCTCGGCACGCTGGTGAGCGTGCTGGAGGCCACGGCCCGCCCGCCCACCATCAGCCTGCGGCGCGATCCGGAGCGGGTGACGGCCCAGGTCCAGCTCTCGCTGCAGCCCGTCGCAACCGCTGACGGGGACGCCCGCGCGCCCCGTGTCTACCTGAGCACTCTGCGCGGCGCCCGCTGGCAAGACGGGTTCGCGGGCTACCGCCGGCTGCTGGCGGCCCTGGCCCCGCCGCCGGCCCTGCCCGACTGGTTCGGTCCGCAGTGGCTGAGCTGGTACGTCTACTACATGGACATGAACGAGGCCGGCATCACCCGGCAGATCGACCTGCTGTCCGAACACTTCGGCGATTTGGGACCCTGGCACATCATCGTCGACGCTGGGTGGTACCGGGCGGAAGGCGTGCCCGGCGCCGAATGGCGCAAACCCGACACCGACAAGTTTCCCCACGGCATCCGATGGCTGGTGGACTACGCCCACAGCAGGGGTGTAAAGGTGGTGCTGTACTTTAGCGCCCCCTACCTGAACACCAACGAGGTGGCGGGCAACTGGCTGGGCGTGCGGGGCATCATCGACGAGCACCCTGACTGGGTGACCCCGCTGGACACCCACGTACCGGCCATCGACTACATCTACGACCTGAGCAATCCGCGCCTGCGGGCCTATCTGGCTGACGTGTTGCACGACTACTTTGTGACATACGACGTGGACGGGGTGAAGCTCGACGGGCTGGGAAGCGCCGGCGAGTCGGTGTTCGTCTCGGCGGAGGGTGCGGTGGCCGGGATGTCGATGCGGGCGCTGGAACAGACGCTGGACCTGTACCGCTTCGTGTACGAGCAGGCCACCAGTCACAAGCCGGCGGCGTACGTCGAGGCGGGATGGCTCACCCCCACCTTCGCGAACCGCTACGCGCAGACCTTCCGCTACGGCGACGAGGACCCCGGTTTCAGCCGCACCTACCCGTTGCCGGGCCTGGCGGAGCACATCGACTACACGGCCTACCAACAGGCATACCTGGGCCAGCGCTCCAACATCGGCGCCATCTATGGCGACCCCAACGAGAGCCAGGTGAACCGCTGGTGGCTCGGTGCGGCCCTGGCCCTTGATGCCCAGGTATCGCTATCGCTGGACCTGGCCGCCCTGACGCCGGAAAGCATCGCGGCCTACCGCACGTTCCTGGCGGCCTACCGGCCATTCACCGGGCAGGTGCGGGTGGACGACGGGGTGCAGCACCGCGTGTTCAGCACCACCCGCGACGGCGTGACCTACGTCGGGATACTCAACCGGCTGGGCCAGCGCACCATCACGGTCTCGGCCGGCGACCTGGGGATGGGCCCGCAGCAGCCGTTCTTTGTGTTCGACACCGAGGATGAGCGCGCCTTCTCGGGGCGGGGTGAGTTCTCGGTGGACATGGCGCCGGAGAGTTTCCGGTTGCTGGTGGTGCGAACGGACTCGGGCGTGGTGTGGGGCAACGCGCGGCTGACGCCCGACGGCCCGCTATCGTGGCAGTTTATGGCGCCGCCCACTGTGCCCGGAGCCGTCTATCTTTACCTACCCAATTCCAAGGCGGTATATTGGGATGACGTGCATTTGGAGCCGGACTCCGGCGGGGACACGAGCCCAGGGATCGAGCGGCGCGCCGGCTCGGGCCTGCTGAAGGTCGTGTTCCCCCCCGGGGGAGCGCACCGGCTCCGCTGGGAGCCCTAACCTTGGTGCTGCCGCCTTACCATCGGTCGACGGGAGTACGGGCGTCGCTGCCCCGAGCTGCGGCTGTGGCCGGCGCGCGGGGTGTGCAGGCCGCCCGCTGGCTGGCCCCCCGCCTGCGGACCCGGCTGCGGCTGCTCTCGATCGCCTTCTGGCACTCGCTCACCTGGAAGCACTGGACCGATCTGGCGGCCGTGCTGTTCCTGTGCACGCTGGCGGTGTACTTTCACCGCGACGCCATCTTCGGCGGCCGCATCTTCTATGAGCGGGACACCTGGGCCTTCTACATCCCGCTGGCGCAGCGGTTGGACGCCGCGCTCGACCAGGGCTCGCTGCCGCTGTGGACGCGCGCCATCTTCGGCGGGTTCCCGCTGTTTGCCGATGGCGAGAGCGGCATGCTGTACCCGCCCAACCTGGTGCTGTTCAACCTGCTGGGCCCGCTCGACGCCATCATCTGGCGGCGGGTGGTCGACTCGATGCTGGCGGCGCTCTTCATGTACGGGTTCGGGCGGGCGCTGCGCTTTCGGCCGTTCGCCGCCGCCCTAGCCGCCGTGGCCTTCACCTACGGCAGCTTCCTCATGGCGCAGACCCACCACACCAACATCGTGGAGTCGGCGCTGTGGTTGCCGCTGGTGTTCTGTGCCGTCGAGATGGCCTTTCGCTCCTGGGGCCGCCGCCGCTACCAGTGGCTGGCGCTGGGGGCGCTGGCGCTCGGCTGCCAGACGCTGGCCGTCCATCCGCAGATTGTGCTCATTACCCTGTTCGCGGTGGGGCTCTACCTGGCCTGGCGCGGGGCGGTGGGGCCCATGGCCGCGCCGCTGCGGGTGCGCGCGGTAAAGGGCGCGGCCTTCTTGTGGCGGCTGGCCGCGGCCGGAGCCAACGTGGCGCTGTTGGCCTCACAGCGGGCTACCGGGGCGCTGGTCGCGCTGGCCATCGTGTGCGGGGCGGGCCTGGCGGTGAGCGCCGTGCAGTTGCTGCCCCAGTACGAACTGGTGCAGTACTCGTTGCGGGGCGGCGGCGTGAGCTATGACTTCGCAACACAATACGCACTACCGGTGGGCGGACTATTACAACTGCTGGTACCCGGATTCTTCCAGGTGTTCCCCGGCGGCTGGTGGGCGCCCTGGGCCTCCTGGGAAACGGTGGTGTACTGCGGCGTGCCGGTACTGGTGCTGGGCTCGGTGGCGGTGGTGTGCGCCCGTACCCGGCACACCTGGTTCTTCGCCGGCCTGCTGGCCGTCAGCCTGATTATCGCCTTGGGCCCCAACGCCCCCTGGAACCTGCACCGACTGCTCTGGGAACTGCCCGGCTACGACTCCATGCGGGCGCCCGGCCGGTTCTCGCTGCTGGCGGTGTTCGCGGCCGCTACGCTGGCCGGCTGGGGGGCGCACTGGCTGGACCTGCACCTTGCCCCCCGGCTGACCGCCGGCGCGCTGCCGGTACGGCTGCCGGCCTGGCGCAGCGGTTGGTTCGGTCTGTACCTGGCACTGCTGGCGCTGCTGCCCAGCACGGCCATTGCCGCCGTGCTGGGGCTGCACGCCTGGGTCGATGCGAACCCCCGGCCCGTGCTGGAAGCGCTCAGCCTGTGGGGCGCCACGGCCGACCGTCTGGACTACAACGGCTTTCTGAGTGCCGCCCGCCGCATCTCCGATGCCGTATCGCTCACCAACCCCGGTGTGGCGACCTCCATTGCGCTGCTGCAGGGCACCGTGGCGCTGCTGGTGCTGTGGTACGGTGTGCCGCGTTTCGGCCAGCTCTGGCAGGGCGGCCTGCTGGCCCTGGTGGCCTTCGACCTGATCAGCTTCGGCGGCGCGGTGCACCCGGAGGCGCCCATCGAGCAGATGGTGCAGACCTCGGGCGCCACCCAGTACCTGGCGCAGAACGCCAACGGCGAGCGCTCGTTCGTGCGGCGAGGCACGCCAATGTACGACAACGACCGTCCGCTGGCCTCGGGCGTCCGCCAGCTTGACGGCTACAGTTCGGTGGCGCCGCAGCGGCTCAAGGAGTACCTTGCGCCGCTCGCCGACGGCATCGATAGCTTCCCCGATGTGCTGTTGCAGGCCGCGTCGGTGCGCTATGTGGTAACGGAGGCGAAGTTCACGCCGCTGCCCTTCTATCAACTGGTGTCCTATGACCCGCGCCGCCCGCTCACCCAGGGCGCCATCGACAACGCGGGTGCGCACCTCACCCTCACCGGCGAGAAGGCCACCGGTGACCGCGTGCGCATCATCGCCGCACTGCGCGACGGCGCAACCATCCCACAGGACACGCCGGTGGCCGAGCTGACGGTGACGACGGCCGACGGCCGCAAGGAGACCGTGAAGCTGCGGGCTGGCCACGAAGTGGCCGACTGGGCGCCCGACCGCGCTGAGGTTGCAGCCCGCATGCAGCACAAGCGCGCTGAGCCGGCCTTCAGCTACCGCGAGAGCGACCCAGACGGCCGCACCTACCCGGTGACCGTGTGGTACAGCGAACTGCCGCTCAAGATGCGCGCCGACATCACTTCGGTGGAGTACCGCTACGTGGACCAGCGGGGCGGCCTGCGCCTGTATGGCGTGGCGGTGTACGACAGCCGCACCGGCCAGGTGGGCCAGTTCCGCACGAAGCCGCAGTACAAGCCGGTGTTCCGCGATGCCGAGTCGGTGGTGTACCAGAACACTGCGGCGCTGCCCCGGGCCTATGTGGTGACCCGTGCCATCGAGCGCACGGCAAGCAATAGCATCCTGGCCGACATGTTGGAACGCAGCTTCGACCCCCACGAAGAGGTGCTGCTGGAGGACCCAGCGCAGGCCGGCTTCCAGGCCGGCGCGCAATCTCCCGGGCGGGTACCGGCGTTGGCCTCGCAACGGCCGCTGTTTCGGCCGGCCCAGGTGTCGGAGCCTTCGGCCCAGGACACGCTGGTGGACTACGATGCCCCGGAGTCAGGCTACCTGGTGCTCACCGATTCGTACTATCCGGGCTGGCAGGCCTACCTGGACGGCAAGGTGGTGCCGGTGTACCGGGCCAACTACCTGTTCCGGGCGGTGCGGGCGCCCGCCGGCAAGCATCAGGTGCAGTTCCGCTACGAGCCGCCGCTCCTTGAGTTGGGGCTCAAGGTGTCGGTGGCCACGCTGCTTGGCCTGGCCGCGCTGGTGGCCGTGCCCGAACTGTGGGCGGCGGTGCGCCGGTTGGCGCTGGGCGCCGCGCTGGTGCGGCGGCACGCGGGGCGCTCGCCGGTGCAGCCCGCCGGGGTCCTTGCGCTGCTGCGCCGGCGCCTACGCAACGTGGAGGACTGGCCGGGGCACTCCTGATCGTTCCCTCTCCCCTGCGGGAGAGGGCCAGGATGAGGGGCCGCGCAACAAGAGGGGTGAGCCCCGCTTAGCCCACCACCGACCGACGGCATTGGGGTTCACGAAGCCTACAGTTCGTTCAGGTCAGACTCCGTGAGGCCTAGGTCCCGTAAGATGCTGCGCAGCGTGCGCGCCGTAATGTCCTGCGAGGCGTGGTGAGGGACAACCGTCTTGGCGGTGTCGTTGCCCCAGACCTCGTGCCCGCCGCGCGCTTGCCGCTGCATCTTGAAGCCCAATCGGTGCAATTTGCGCACCACTCGCCGTACCGCACCTAGGCTTCCGCCGCCACCAGTAGCTGGAGGTGAACGGGTTGACTCAGGTCGACCGCCTGCAGGCCTTCGGGTAGAGGGCGCCCATCTTCCCGCATCAACTCAAGGAGCACGCGGGCCACGTCCTGAATGTTTGCAAGCACGTCGGGGAGGGTATCGCCCTCGGCGTGACAACCGGGAATCATCGAGCATTCGGCGAAATAGACGCCCTCGGGCAGAAACTCCACCTCGACCGGCAGAAAGAAGCGGCTTGTCACGCTGACCTGCCTTTCCGCAATCCGCTACACGTCTAGGTTCTTCACCTGGGTGGCGTGGGCGTTGATGAACACCTTGCGGGGCTCCACCTCGTCGCCCATCAACTCGGTGAAGACAAGGTCGGCGTTTTCGGCGCTCTCGATGCTCACCTTCAGCAGGGTGCGGGTGGCGGGGTCCATGGTGGTCTCCCAGAGTTGCTGGGGGTTCATTTCTCCCAGGCCCTTGTAGCGCTGCACCTCGGCGTTCCTGCCGCCGTCGCGCAGCGTCTTCAGGAAGGCTTCCTTCTCCGGGTCGCTATACACCCACTGGTGGGTGCGGCCGCTGGCGATGCGGTACAGGGGGGGCTGTGCGATGAACAGGTGGCCCTCCTCAATCAGTGTCGGCATCTGGCGGTAGAAGAACGTGAGCAGCAGGGTGCGGATGTGCGCCCCGTCCACGTCGGCGTCGGTCATGATGATGACGCGGCCATAGCGCAGCTTGGCCAGGTCGACCGTGGGCTGGATGCCGATGCCCAGCGCCGTGATCAGGTTGCGGATTTCCTCGTGGCCCAGCATCTTGTCGGGGCGGGCCTTCTCCACGTTCAGGATCTTGCCCCGCAGTGGCAGGATGGCCTGGAACTTGCGGTCGCGGCCCTGCTTGGCGCTGCCGCCGGCGCTGTCGCCCTCCACCAGGTAGATCTCGCACTCCTCCGGCTCCCGGCTGGAGCAGTCGGCCAGCTTGCCGGGGAGCATGCTGCCCTCCAGCGCGCCCTTGCGCTGCACCAGGTCGCGGGCCTTGCGGGCCGCCTCCCGGGCGCGCGACGCCAGGATGCACTTCTCGGCGATGCGGCGGCCATCGGAAGGGTGTTCCTCCAGGTACTGGGCCAGGCCCTCGGCCACCACCGACTCCACAATGCCCTTGACCTCGGCGTTGCCCAGCTTGCCCTTGGTCTGGCCCTCGAACTGCGGCTCGGCCAGCTTCACGCTGATGACCGCGGTCAAGCCCTCTCGCACGTCGTCGCCGGTGAGGTTGGCGTCCTCGTCCTTCAGGATCTTCTGCTTGCGCAGAAAGTCGTTGATGCCGCGGGTGAGCGCCGACCGGAAACCGGTGAGGTGGGTGCCGCCATCGACGGTGTTGATGCAGTTGGCGAAGCTGTAGGTGAACTCCGAGAAGCTGTCGTTGTACTGGATGGCCACTTCCACCGTGGCGCCCGGTGTGTCGCGGGTGATGTAGATGGGCTTGGGGTACAGCGCATTGCGGTTGTGGTTGAGGTGGCGCACGAAGCTGGCCACGCCGCCTTCAAAGTAGAAGGTGTGGTCCAGGTCGCTGCGCTCGTCGACGATGCGCAGCGTGAGGCCGGCGTTCAGGTAGGCCATCTCCCGGAAGCGCTGCAGCAACACGTCGGTCTCCATCTGCGCGTCGCCGAAGATCTGCGTGTCGGGCAGAAAGGTGCTGGTGGTGCCGGTGGACGTGGCCTCGCCCACCACTTTGATGTCTGTGGTCGGCTTGCCGCGGCTGTACTCCTGGCGGTACACCTTGCCGTTGCGCCGCACCTCCACCCACATCCACTCCGACAGCGCGTTCACCACCGATGCGCCCACGCCGTGCAGACCGCCCGACACCTTGTACCCGGCGCCGCCGAACTTGCCGCCGGCGTGCAGCACGGTCATGACGGTCTCAAGCGCCGAGAGCTTGGTGGTGGCGTGGCGGTCGACGGGGATGCCGCGGCCGTTGTCCGACACCGATACCGAGCCGTCTTCGTGAAGAGTAATCTCAATGTGGGTGCAGTAGCCCGCCATCTTCTCGTCGACGCTGTTGTCCACCACCTCGTACGCCAGGTGGTGCAGGCCGCGGGTGTCGGTGCTGCCAATGTACATACCGGGGCGCCGGCGCACGGCCTCCAGTCCCTCCAGGACCTGAATGTCCTTGGCGGAGTAGTCGTCGCTGCCACTGCGTGGTTGGGTTGCCATTGCGTTCCTTATGCCTCTCAGCGTGGTGGAGTAATGCCGTTGGTGGCGGCGGGCGCCAGTGCCTGGCGGCGCTGCCAGAAGAACAACAGACCAGCGGCGATGAGGCCGGATGAGATATATGCGTGCCCAAACACGGCGGCAAGCAAGCCCGCCGGATTGCCGATAATCCACTGCCAAGCCAGCGCCGTGCCCGCGCTGATCACGTTCGCCAGCACAATGAACCCCAGGCTCTGCCAGAAGTACCGCAACACCACCCTGGCGCTGGCGATGGCGGCGGGCACCGGCCACACCTCCAACAGCACCATGGCGTCGTCGAGGAAGAAGGTGTAGAACATCACCAGTACCATGCCGGCGCCGGCCAGCCCCGCCAAAAACGAGACACCGGCCGCGCCCGCCAGGCCGGCCAGCCCCGCTGTCAGCACGGCCAGCACGCTGACCGGGATGGCCACCACCGCCAGCATGGCCCAGAGCGCCATGAGCCGCACCCATGTGCGCCCGCTGCGGCCCAGCACCCCAGGGCCCCCGCCCATCTGCACGCCCTGGGCCAGGGTGGACAGATAGAAGCTGGTGCCGAACAGGCCGATGGCCGCCAACACCAGGGTCAGGCCGAAGACCGCAGGCTCACTGCTGATTTCGGCGGTCACGAAGGGCGGCAGCTTGGGTACCGCAATAGCCGAGGTGGTGGTGGCCAGGCTGGGCAGTTGCCAGGACAGCACCCCCAGCAGGTTCGCATCGCGGTACTCGCCCACGTTCTTGCGCACGGAGTCCACCATCTCGGCGGCGTCCGGATCGGCCTGGGCGTCGCTCGTTGCGGCCGGCAGCGAGCGTGTGATGCCCGCGCTCACGCGCTCGGCAACAGGAGCAAAGGAGACACCGGGCCCAAGGATGAACAGGGCGTCCAACAGCACCGGCAGCAGGATGATCCACAGGTGACGATGCAGCGATGCGAACCCCTCGCCAAGCGTGTCGATAATACCGAGGGGTTTTTGCGTCTGCATCGTGGGCTTATTCTACCATAGCTAGGCACAAAACACGAACAGAACCCCGCATGTGGTGGGTTCGCAATGACGAAAATGGGGTGGGCGCGTTAGCCAGCCCTATGCCTGCCGGAACAGGCGTTCCTGGCCGCGACGGCGCAGCGATGCCCGCACCACGCCGATCAGTTGCAGGTGCGTCTCTCGGTCGGCAGCGGCGATGATGCCCGCGGCGCCGGCCCGCCACTCGGCGCCGTCCAGGTCGGTTACGGCGGCGCCGGCGGCCCGGCACAGCACCACCCCGGCGGCGAAGTGCACGTCGCCCGGCGAGTACGCCACGAACCCTGCCAACCGGCCTAGCGCCACATAGCCCAACGCCAGGCTGGTGCCCATGGCCCGCGGCACAAACTGCAGGTTGAACTTGGGGTCTAGGGCCAGGGTCAGCGTCTCATTGACATAGCCATCCGCCACCGGTTTTGCGAAGTCCAGCGCGATGATCCGGCTGTCGCGCGACGCATGCGCCAGTTGCGGCGGCTCGCGCCCGATGGTGCGATAGGCAGGTGCGCCCTGGGCCGCAAACAGCAGCTCGCGCGAGAGCGGGTGCACCATCACCCCAAGTACCGGCTGGCCCAGGTACGCCAGCGCCACGTTCACGCAGAAAGACGGAATGCCCGCCGCGAAGTTCAGCGTGCCGCACAGCGGATCCACCAGCCACTGGTACTCGTTCTCGGGGCCGCCCAGCACCCAGCCGCTCTCCTCGGCAAAGATGCCGTGGTGGGGGAAGGCGATCCGGAGCCGCCGGACAATCTCCACCTCGGAGGCGAGGTCGGCGTCGGTGGAGAAGTCCAGCAGGCTCTCCGTGGTGCGGGTGAGGGTGTGCTGGTAGCGGGCGCGCAGCAGACGCGCTCCCGCCTCCGCCGCCAGAATGGCTTTGCGGAGGTCCGGTGCTGCCACCGCCAGCGGGTGGTTAGGCAGGAACGCTACCATCGGTGATGCGCGCCACCGTGGAGACGCCCGAGATGGACTCCAGCTTTGCCACGATGCGGCTGAGCTGGCTCATACCGGCGATCTCCATGGTGAACTGGAACATGGCGGTGCCGTCTGATTGGGCCGCCTGGTAGGTCTGCAGGATGTTGATGCCCTCGCTGGACACCATGGACGCGATGTCGCGCAGCAGGCCCACGCGGTCGATGGCGCTGATGCGCACCGGCACCGAGTACAGGCCGCTGTTGCCGCCCCACTCCACCGAGATCAGCCGCTCCCGTTCGTCCTCATGGATGATGTTGGGGCAGTCTTGGCGGTGTACCGTGACGCCGCGGCTGCGGGTGATGTAGCCGATGATCTCGTCGCCCAGCACGGGGTGACAGCAGCTCGCAAGGCGGGTCAGCAGGTCGCCCACGCCCATGACCCGCAGGCCCTTGGCGGGCGGTGGGGTGGCCGGTGCGGTGTTGGTTGGGAGCTGCGGCGGGCGCTCCTTCTCCTCCTGGGCGGCCATCTTGCTGGCGATGGCCGCTCCGGTCAGGTCGCCGGTGCCGACGGCCTCGTACAGGTCGTCCACCGTGTCGTACTTCAGCAGCTTGGCGATCTCGGCGTCGCCGGCGGTCAGGCCGAAGCGGGCCAGCTCGCGCTTCAGCAGATAGCGGCCCTGGTCTACGCTCTCGGCCCGCTCCACATGGCGGAACCAGGCCCGCACCTTCTCGCGGGCCTGGGCGGTGCGCACGTAGCCCAGGTCGGCGTTCAGCCAGTCCAGCCGCGGCGCCCGCTCGCCCTTGCCCGCCACAATCTCCACCACGTCGCCGGTGCGCAGGCTCTGGTTCAGCGGCACCAGCCGTCCGCCCACCTTGGCGCCGATGCAGCGGTGCCCCAGGTCGGTGTGAATACGATAGGCGAAGTCGAGCGGGGTCGCACCCGCCGGCAGGTCCTTGATGTCGCCTTTGGGGGTGAACACGAAAACGCGGTCGGAGAAGATATCGGTCTTCACCGACTCCATGAACTCCTCGCCGCCCATCTCGCGCTGCCACTCCAGCAACTGCCGCAGCCAGCTCAGGCGCTCGTCGAGTTCGGGCCCGCGCTTGCCGCCGGGGGCGCCCTCCTTATAGCGCCAGTGCGCTGCCACGCCGTACTCGGCCACGCGGTGCATCTCTTGGGTGCGTATCTGCACCTCCAGCGGCTTGCCACCTACGGCGATCACGGTGGTGTGCAGGCTCTGGTAACCGCTCTCCTTGGGCATGGAGATGTAGTCGTCGAAGGTGCCGGGCAGCGGCTTCCACAGGTTGTGCACCACGCCCAGGGTGGTGTAGCAGTCGTTGACGGTGGGTACCAGCACCCGCAGCGCCAGAATGTCGTAGATCTCGTTGACCGAGCGGCCTTGGCCCGCGTAGGCATGGGTTTTGTTGTAGATGCTGTAGATGTGCTTGGGCCGGCCCGACACATCGCCCTTGATGCCGGAGGCGTCCATTTCTGTCTGCAGCACGGTCACCGCCTGGTGGATGTAGCCCTCGCGGGTGGCGCGGGTGCTGTCCAACATCTTGGCGATGGACTTGTAGTCGTCGGGCTGCAGGTAGCGGAACGAGAGGTCTTCCAGTTCCCACTTGAAGTTCCAGATGCCGAGGCGGCTGGCCAGCGGGGCGTAGATCTCCATGGTCTCGCGGGCGTTGGCCACCTGGCGTGCGGGGCTAAGCGCGCTGAGCGTGCGCATGTTGTGCAGCCGGTCGGCCAGCTTGATGATGACGACGCGGATATCTTCGGCCATGGCCAGCAGCATCTTGCGCTGGTCGTCGGCTTGCGTGGGCGACCGGCCCTTCTCGCCCAGTTCCACCAGGTCCAGCCGGTTCAACTTGGTGACGCCATCGACCATGCGCCGCACCTCGGGCCCGAACTGGGCCTCGATCTGCTCCAGGGTGACGTCGCAATCCTCCACCACATCGTGCAGCAACGCGCCACAGACGGTGGGGGCGTCCATGTGCAGGTCGGCCACCAGGCAGGCGGCGGCCAGCGGGTGCATGATGTAGGGCTCGCCGGAGCGGCGGACCTGGCCGGCATGGGCCTTCTCGGCCACGGTATAGGCACGCGCCACGGTCTCCTGCTGCTCGGGCGGCAGGTAATCGGCAATCTTGCCCCGCAGGGTGTCGAGCGAGAGGTCACGCTCGCCCTTCAGCGAGGTGGCGGCAGCGCGTTGAGTGGCCATATGCGTTTCACTTAACTGCCCACGTCTACTAACCCATGCTTAATGATACGGGAGTCTCACACTTGCGTAAACCTTGTGTGGGGTGTCCGTCAGGTTTCCGCGCTGCGCCCGGTAGCCGTGGCCCGCCGTTCACGGCGGCGGGTGATTGCCCCGCCGGCCTGAAGGCCGGGCCAAGGTTCCGATTGGCCCCGTACAGCGTCCTCGTTTGTCCGGCGGCAGCGCAAAACTTTGCCGCCCACCCCCTTGTGTGGGATTGTCCCACCACACCGCGTGCTACCCTGCGCACAACGCATCAAGAATGTAGGAGGCGCGTATGGCCAACGACACGATCCGGGTGGGATTGGTGGGGGCTTCGGTGAACCGCGGCTGGGGCTGGCGCAGCCACGTGCCCGCGCTGCTCGGGCTGCCCGAGTTCGCGTTGCGGGCCATCTGCACCGCGCACCAAGAGACCGCCGACGCGGCCGCGCAGGCCACCGGCGCCAGTCTGGCCTTTTCGGACTACCGGCGCATGGTCGAACACCCCGAGGTGGACATGGTGAGCGTGGCGGTGCGGGTACCGTGGCACAAGGAGATCGCGCTGGCGGCCATCGCGGCGGGCAAGCACGTGTACTGCGAGTGGCCGCTGGGTACCAACCGGGCCGAAGTGGCCGAGATGACCGCCGCGGCCCAAGCGGGCGGCGTGTACGCCATGCCGGGCCTGCAGGGACGGGTGGCTCCCTGGGTGCTGCACCTGCGGGAACTGGTGGAGACCGGCTACATCGGCACGCCGCTCACCATGAACGCCCGCCTGTTCATGGGGCACCCCTATCGCCGCGCCGGCGTGGTGTGGGCAGCCAAACGGGCGGCCGGCAACCACATCCTCTCCATTCAGACCGCGCACATGCTGGACATCATCGGGCAGGTGGGCGGCGGCTTCACCGGACTAGCCGCCAACATCACCACCATGGCGCCGGTGTGGACGCTGGCCAACGGCGAGACGCTGGACGCCGACGCACCGGACCAGGTGCAGGTGCGCGGCCGCCTCGGGTGCGGCGCCGCCTTCACGGCCCACTTCGCCTATGTGCCGGCGCTCGCCAGTGGCTGGCGGTTAGAGATCTATGGCGAGCGGGGCACCCTGGTGGCCAGCTCGCCCGGACCGGCCATGGTCATGCCCAACCGCATCGAAGGCGGGACCGTCGACGATAAGGCGCTGCAGGAGTTGCCGGTACCCGGCCGCCTGATCACCGTGCCGCCCGAGGTACCCCGCGATTCCTCGGCGTTCCACGTGGCGCACATGTACCGCCGGCTGGCAGACAGCATACGCACCGGTGCGCCCCTTCACCCAAGCTTCGAGACTGCGCAGCAGGTCTACGACATGGTCGCGACGCTGGAACGCTCGTCGGAGCAGGGCGGAGCGTTGGTGACGGTGTAGCCAGCTACCCGTGCGCCAAGCGCCGATGTTCCTCCAAGGTGCACCTCGATGCGTGGGACGGCTCAGGCGCCGTGGCCCTCGCATACGCCACGATAGCGGACACCGGCCTGGTAGCCTGTCTGGAAGGCCTCGCTAGGGTGCATCACCGAGCGGCCTTGATGTTGAACACGTGGGTCCAGGCGCCGGTGATGCCGCCGGGAAAGTTGTAATCGGCGACGATGTTCGGGGCGACGGTGGCTTCGACCGGAATCCAGAACAAGGGGATCTCCCGGTGCTGGAGGAACATGACTTCCCCCGCCTGTCGCCAGAATTGCTCTTGCTCATCGTCCGACAGTGTGTTCTGGAGCTTGGCGAGCACCCGGTCGAGGTCGGGCATCTGGATGCCCGTGCCGATCGCGGTGCCCACGGTGCTGCCATAGGCCGTAACGCCGGTCCAACTGTCGGAGCCGGTGCCGCCCAGGATCACGTGATTGAACAACTGGTGGGCATTCGCCATCTCCCGCTGGCGCACAGGCTCGATCTGCGCAAAGCTCACTTTGACGCCGACCGTCCGCCACATGCCGGCCACCGACTCCATGATGTCATCGGCCCCAGCGTATCCGGTGGCGTCCGAGGGTAACAGGATGCTCGTCTCCAACGGCTTACTGGCGGTATACCCGGCGTCGGCCAGGAGTTTCTTGGCGGCCTCGGGGTCGTAGCCGTACTCTGCCGGATACCGCGTCACCCAACTGGCGTCCCACCCGGCGCGCGTGGGGTGCATGTGGGGGGTGTACATCACCTCGCCCTTGCTGGCGAAGAACGCCTTGTTCAACTGGTCGAGAGCGATGGCCTTGGTCAGGGCCTTGCGCACACGCACATCCGCCAGCGGACTCTCAGGATGCTCCCACCCGCTGTCGAGGTCCTTGGGGTTCTTCATCTGGCAGCAGTAGAACTTGGCGAAGGCCCGGAACCCCGGCACCCTGCCGGCGATGAGTTTGTACCCCTGCTTCTGCGCCTGCAGCTTCAGGTCTTCCGGGAGGTCGGCCATCTGCGCCTCGCCCGCCAACAGCGCCGCAATACGCGTCGACGCCTCCTTCATGTAACGGAACTCAAACTCAGGGAAGTCCGGTGTGGTGCGCCAGTGCTGGTAGGAGGCGCGCTCGTACCGGAAGAACTGGCCCTGCGCACGGTCCTTGTATTGATATGGCCCGGTGCCCGCAACCGGGCCGGTGGTCCAGTTGGGCTGGCCCAACGCTTCGAAGTGCTTGGCGTTGATCATTGGGAAGGTGCCGCGCTGCTCGCTGGTGGTGAGCATGAAGGTGCCGTCGGGGGTCTTGAGGCGCATCAGCACCTGGTCGGGGCCGACCTTGTCGATCCCCTCGATCAGGGGATTGAGCAGGCCGTAGTAGTTGCCGGAGGGACTGACCCCCGGCGGATTGGCGTCCCGCGTCAGGAGCTTGAAGGTGTCAATCAGCGACTCCGGCCCGAAGTCGCCCCGGTCCCCGTGGAACTTCACCCCATGCCGGAGCGTCATCAGGAAGGACTTGCCGTCGGGCTGCAGCTTCCAATCGGTGGCGAGCTGCCCGACGTATTTCCCGTTCTCAGGGTCCACCCCCACCAAGTACTCGTACATCGGCCGCCACACCCAGTTCGTGGGGCCGCGATCGCCGCGCGGGTCGTTGTTCTCCATGGCGGGAGCATTCACCGCCATCACCAAGCGGTTCACCTTGGGTTGCACGGGGCCCGTCGGCGCGCCGCCTGGGGACGGCGCCGCGGGAGTGGTGGGACCAGCCGCCGAGGTGCATGCCGTTGCCAGCAGTGCCAGTGCGGCCAGCCCCAAAGCGATACCGTTTGTTGCGATGTGGAGGTTCATCGAATCACCTGCTCTCTTGGGCCGGGTGCTGGCGTGGCGGCGCCCATCCCCGCGTTTAAACACTCGCGGCCCGGCATCTACGGCGTGGGTGCGTGGCGAGTTGGGGCAACGCTAGGCCTACCGCTCGCGGTTGTCAAATGCCTGCGCCTGCCATGGTTACCGCTTCGACCCAGAAACTTGAGGCGGCAAACGTGCTCCGGCGACGGTGCGGTGCTACCCTGGTGGCACGAATCTGGAGGCTCCGTCCGGCTTGGCCACGCGGAGCATAGAAGGACAGACCGCGTGAAGAGGTTAACGAGGTTAGCGCCGGCGCTGATGGCCGCCGCCGCGCTGCTCAGCATGGCGTGTGCGCCGTCGTCGCAGCCGGCCGCGCCCGCCGCTGCGCCGGCGGGCAGTAGCGGCGGCTCAGACCAGCCGGTGCAACCCAAGGTCAACCGCTTGGTGATGGGGCTGGTGCCGCCCACGGTCGAGAGCAACAACCCCCGGCACACCGGTGTCACCTCCATGTGGCACCTGAACCCCATGTACGAGAAGCTGATCGACATGGACGCCAAGACCGGGAAGCTCGTGCCCGGCCTCGCCATCGCGTGGCAGGTCGCGCCCGACGGCCTCAGCATCGCGCTGACGCTGCGCAAGGGCGTGCAGTTCCATGGCGGTTTCGGCGAGTTCACCGCCAAAGACGTGGTGCACAGCGCCTGGGACGTGACGCGCGAGGATGGCGAGGCCGGCTACCCCATCCAGACCAGCCGCCGCGCCGTCAGCGAGACCGTGGCCACCGGCGACTACGAAGCGGTGGTGAAGCTGAAATACCAGGAAGCCGACATGCTCTACCTGTTCTCCCGCTCGGAGTCGGGCTGGGAGATCATGAGCAAGGCCCACTTCGACAAGCTGGGCAAGGACCCCACCATGACCGAGGCCCCGGTGGCGGGCACCTCGCCCTACCAGTTCCAGTCGCGTGCCCAGGGGTCGTACATCCGGTTCGAGCGGACGCCGTTCAAGCACTGGCGGGTGACGCCCGACTTCCCGGAGTTCGAGTTCCGCTGGATGAAGGAGCCCTCGACCCGGCTGGCGGCGCAGATCACCGGCGAGATCCAGATGACCTCGCTACCCGAGGACCTGCTGCAGCAGGCGTCTACCCAGGGCATGAAGGTGGCCACCGCCACGGTGCCGTCGTTCCGCATTTTCCTGGTGCCCCACTGCTGCTACGCCAACGATGTGAAGGACCCCAGCAAGGGCTACCTGTACCCCAACAGCCCGCTGGCCAACGTGCAGGTGCGCAAGGCCCTCAGCAAGGCCATCAACCGCACGGAATTGAACAAGGCCTACTTCGGCAACAAGGGCGAACAACTCATCGTGGACCCCTACCACCCGACCCGCCCCGGTTGGAACCCCGACTGGGAAAAGCGCTTCCAGGACGACTATGGCTACGATCCCGCCAAGGCCAAGCAGATGCTGGCCGACGCCGGCTTTGGCCCCAACAACCCGTTGGCCACCGCCATCCACGTGGGCCGGGTGGCCGGGGTGGCCGCCGCCGAGGACATCCAGGAGGCGATTGCGGCGTACTGGCGGGCCATCGGCGTGAAGGTGGATCTGGAGGTGCGCGACACCGACGCTATGTCGAAGCAACGGGCGCTGCTGGTATTCGACCACCACTGGGGGCTCATCGGCACCAACGCCGATAACTTCGCCGCGCTGCACTACCACAGCATGAACCCCACCCGCGGCAATAAGATGGAGGACTTCGATATCCACAAGCTGGTGCAGGACGTCAGCTCCACACTGGACCTGGGCAAGCAGGAAGAGATCTACAAGAAGATGGGCGAGCTGATCTACCAGCGCGCCCAAACCGTCCCGCTGTTCTGGCTGCCGGCCGAGGCCATCTACAACCCAAAGATCGTGGCGGGCTGGGTGTGGCCGGGCTCCATCTCGGGCACCTGGACGCATGTGGAGTACATCAAGGCCGCGCCGTAACGGCATGCTGCGCCGCCGCGCCACCCTGCAGGACCAAGCCCGCACCCGGAAGCCCCGCAGAGTGCTGACAGCACACATTGAGGACGCTCTGGGCGGCGGCTTCCGACCAGCGGCACCCGGCGCACTTGAGCCGCTGCTGTACGATGCGCCGGCCCCCAGGTTCGCCTTGACCCTCTTGATCCGCCGCCGATACAATAAGCGTAATGTAATGAGATGGCAGCTCGCGTTGGGGCTGCCTGTAGTATCCCCTGCGCAAGGTCGCCCGCCCCACCCAGCATGGTCTCCCACTCCCACGTAGCACCGTCCGCCCACCCCGTTCAGGTCGCCGAGATCGAAGACGCCTTCCGCGCCGTCCTCAACGCCATCGGCGAGGACCCTGCCCGTGAGGGGCTGGCAACCACGCCCCACCGCATCGCCGAGCTGTACGCCGAGTTGTTCCGCGGCCTGAACGAGGACCCCCTCGCCGAGCTGCAGAACGCCTTTGAGGAGGGCCACCAGGAGATGGTGGTGCTGCGCGATATCACCTTCTACTCCATGTGTGAACACCACTTCCTGCCGTTCTTCGGCGTGGCGCACGTGGGCTACATCCCCCGGGGCCGGGTGGTCGGCGTCAGCAAACTGGCCCGGGTGGTGGAGATTCTGGCGCGCCGGCCGCAGATCCAGGAGCGGCTGACCACCCAGGTGGCCGACACTATCCGGAAGGGCCTGGACCCCGCCGGGGTGGCCGTGGTGCTGAAGGCCGAACACTTGTGCATGACCATGCGCGGCGTGAACAAGCCTGGCACCAAGGTGGTCACCTCGGCTATGCGGGGCCTGTTCCGCAAAGACGTCCGCACCCGCGGCGAATTTCTGGCATTAGTCGAGGACCGTTAGTCAGTGGCATACACCGTCAACCAAGGCACCATAGACGGGTTGGAGATCACGTGGACAGCCCTGCTGCGACAAAGCGCAACTGATACCATTTTCCTTACCCCCGCCTGGCAGCGCCTGTGGTGGCGCCACTTTGGGCAGGGGGCGGAGGAATTGGTATGCGAGGTGCGCCACAATGGCGAGCCGGTGGCTATTGCCCCCTTCTACCTGCGGGACGGCCGGCTCAGCCTCATCGGCGGCACTGAAGTGTGCGATTACAGCGATTTCATCATGGCGGCCGAGCACTGTACCGGCGCCCTGGACGCGCTGTTCGCCCACATAGACCCCCTACCCTGGAGCACGCTGGTGCTCCATTCCATTCCTGCCAACTCTCCCACCCTGGCCTACCTGCGTGCGTTGGACGCTCATTACCAGGTGGACATCGAGCAGGAGGACGTGACGCCGCGGCTCGGCCTGCCGGCTGACTGGGAGAGCTATCTGGCCGGCCTGTCCAAAAAGGACCGCCATGAGCTGCGGCGTAAGTTCCGCCGCCTGGAGAACAATGGCGAGGTGAAGTTCACCACCGTCGCCGGCACCGCCACGCTTGACAGCGACGTCAGCGACTTTCTGCACCTGCACCGTGAGAGCCGCGACGACAAGGCAGCCTTCATGGACGCCGCCATGGAGTCCTTCTTCCGCGATACCGTTCGGGAGTTCGTGACGCAGGACATCGCCCGGCTGTCGTTCCTGGAGGTCGATGGGCACCGCGCCGCCGCCATTCTGGCCTTCGATTACGGCCCCGACCGCCTGCTGTACAACAGCGGCTTCGACCAGGCCTACAGCTATCTGAGCGTGGGCCTGCTGCTGAAGGCACACTCACTGCGCGAGGCCATCGAAGGCGGCAAGCGCACCTACGACTTTCTGCGGGGCAACGAGCCGTACAAGTACGACCTGGGCGCCGTGGACGCTCCCATCTATCAGTGTATGGTCCGGAGGGTCGAGTAGGCCCATGCGCATTGCCGTCGTTTCCGTGCACACCTGTCCCCTCATCCCGCCCGGTAGCCGGTCGGCAGGTGGCATGAACGTGTACGTGAACATGCTGGGCAACGAGATGGCCCGCCGGGGCGTCCAGGTGGACGTGTTCACGCAGTGGCACGACCCTGACGAACCCCAGGTGGTCACCACCGCCGACGGCATGCGGGTCATCCACATTGCCGCCGGCGGCCGGGATGAGAAGCCCAAAGAGGCCCTGCCGGCGCTGGTCGACGTGTTCGCCGACGAGGTGCTGGCCTTCGCCCAGGCCGAGGGCACGCAGTACGACGTGGTGCACGCGCACTACTGGCTGTCGGGCCTGGTGGGGCTGCGCCTGAAGCAGGCGTGGGACGTGCCGCTGGCCGCCATGTTCCACACGCTGGGAGCAGTGAAGAACCAGTCTCGGGCCGGCGAGCACGAGCCGAGCGACCGCATCGAGGCCGAGCGGCAGGTCATCGAGAACGCCGATGTGGTGGTTGCCGCCACCGCCCACGAGCGCGACGCCATGGTGCGGCTCTACCACGGCGTGAGCGGCCACATTCACGTGGTGCCGCTGGGCGTCGACACCAGCCGTTTCCAGCCGCTGCAGCAGCAGGTGGCCCGCCAGGCGTTGGGCCTTAACGGCGAGCGGCTGCTGCTGTTTGTCGGCCGCCCCGACCCACTGAAGGGCCTGGAGGTGCTCATCTCTGCGGCCGCGCAGTTGGAGGACCCCCATGGCGTGCGGGTGCTGGTCATCGGCGGCGACGCCAGCGACCAGGGCGGGTTCGGCCGGGCGCAACAGGTGGCGGCGGCGCTCGACATGACCGGACAGGTGGACTACCTGGGCGCTGTGGAGCATGCGCAACTGCCGTACTATTACAGCGCCGCCGACGTGTGTGTCATCCCCTCGTATTACGAGAGCTTTGGCCTGGTGGCGCTGGAATCGATGGCGTGCGGTACGCCGGTGGTGGCGGCGCGGGTCGGCGGCCTGCCCAGCACGGTCAAGGACGGCGAGACCGGCTACCTCATTCCGTGGCACTGCCCAGAGCCTTACGCCGAGCGGCTGGACCTGCTGCTGCGCAACGAACCGCTGCGCACCGCGCTGGGCGGCCAGGCGCGCGTCGCGGCCCAGGCCTATAGCTGGCCCTCGGTGGCCGACCAGATTCTCGACCTCTATCACCACGTACAAGAACGGCGTTCGGCCAATCCGACGGCCGGCGCATAGCAAGGAGCAACAATGGCTGAGGAAAAAGAAGTCCCAGGCGCTTGGGCCCAGCGGGTGATGGTGGTGATGGCACACCCCGACGACCCGGATTTCTCCTGCGGCGGCACGCTGGCAAAGTGGGCGGCCGAGGGCAAGGAGATCCGCTACGTGCTGTTCACCAGCGGCGATAAGGGATCCAGTGACCCCGATATGACGCCCGAGAAGCTGGCGCCCATTCGCGAGCAGGAACAGCGCAACGCCGCGAAGGTAACCGGCGCCAAGGATGTGGTGTTCTTGGGCCACCCAGACGGCGGTGTCGAGGACACCCCCGAGGGCCGTGGCCAGGTGGTGCGGATGATCCGGGAGTTCCGCCCTGACATCGTGGTCACCATGGACCCTTTCCGCCGCTACTGGCAGCACCGCGACCACCGTAACGCCGCCATCATGGCGATGGACGCGGTGTTCCCCTACGCCCGCGACCGCCTCTCCTACCCGGAGCACGAGAAAGAGGGTCTGGAGCCGCACAAGGTGGGCGAGGTATTCGTCACCGGACCTGAGCAGCCCGAATTCTCCATCGATATCCGCGACACCTTCGAGACGAAGCTGGACGCGCTGATGTGCCACCGCAGCCAGGTGGGCGAGGACCGCAAGGCCTTCGCCGAGCGGCTCACCACCATGGGCCGCCGCATGAACACGGCCGTGCCCGAGGGCTATGAACCCGGCAAGTACGAGTCGTTCCGCATCATCAGCTACCGCCAGCGGTAGGCAGGCGGCCGTCTGACAGGCGTAGCACAGGCTATCGCGAGCCCAATGCCGTAACAATGTGCGGGACCACTCCGGCGGGCGAGTGCAGAGGGGGTGCAACCCTCTTTGCCGGGAGGTTTGGGGGTGGAACCGCTGGCCAAGCCAGCTATCGGGGCGCAACCGACCGGCAAACAAGATGCGATAGCCCTGCCGCGCATCGGCGCTGCGGTTTCGCTGCACAGCGAACCGCAGTACCCTAGTACGGGTACGAACGGGCAAGGTCGCTAGGAAGACGGGTCACACATGGAAAAGATGTCGTTCTATCTGTTCGCATCGGCGCTTATCACGCTGATCTGCGCCTTCGGATTCCACCTCTTCTTCTTGTGGAAACAGAAGTTTGGGGTGGGCACACTGGCCACCATGTTCACCTGGCTGGGCGCCACCTTCCTGCTGGGCGCTTGGGTCACCCGCTGGTTCGCCACCGGCCATGCTCCGTACTCCAACATGTACGAGTACACCATGAGCTTCGCCCTGGGCACCACGGTGGCCTATGCAGTGGTGGAGCGCAAGTACCACGCCCGCAGCCTGGGCGCCTTCGTGCTACCGGTGGCCATCGGCCTGCTGGCGTACGCCACCACCATCCCGTCCACCATCGAGCCGCTGATCCCAGCGCTGCAGAACTCGCTGCTGCTGACCATCCACGTGGCCATGGCCATCATTTCCTACGGCGTATTCGCGGTGGCCTTCGGCGCCGCGGTCATGCAGCTTGTCCAGGGCCAGCAAAGCCGCTTCGCCTTCCTGCCCTCGGCCGACACCTTGGAAGAGGTGAGCTTCCGGGCGGTGGTGGTTGGCTTTCCGTTCTTCGCCACACTGCTGGTGCTGGGCGCCTACTGGGGCAACATTGCCTGGGGCCGTTACTGGGCCTGGGACCCCAAGGAGACCTCGGCGCTCGTGACGTTCCTCATCTATGCCGCCTACCTGCACACCCGCAACCTATCGGGATGGCGAGGAACCCGGAGCGCTGCCCTGCTGGTGGTGGGGTTCGGCGCGGTGCTGTTCACCTATTTCGCAGTCAACTTGTGGGTGGTGGGCCTGCACAGCTACGCCGGCGTGTCCTAAAGCTGCTGGTTCGGACGTGTGAGACGGCGGGGGCTGGTCCCCCGCCTTTGCGCGTCCACGCTGTTGCCGTGTGGGTACCCCACCGGGTGAGATCGCGGATGGCCTCGTAGGGGGCGGTCCCACGTGACCGCCCCGGCTTGGCGGCTCAGACGCGCCGGTCGTAGTGGGGCCCCCCAAGTGCGCGGCTGCGGCGTACGGCGGCGGCGCTACCGCAGCACCGTACCGGCCGCACCGCCCTGTTCTTCGCTGAACCCGGCGTTCAGGTCCGCAATCGCCTGGCGGATGCGGGCTTCCGTGACCTGGATGGGGTCGAACCCCACGGTCACCTCTTTGGCGCGCCGGTCGATCTTCACCTCGGCGACGCCCGGAATCGCAGTCACCTCACGGGTGACCTTGGCGAATCAGCCGGCTCAGAACGCTGCCGGTATGGAGTCGACCAGGGTTTCCAGTGCCTCGGCCATGTCGTTGCCTCCTGAACGTGCAAGGGACCGTCCGTTGGACGGTCCCTTGATGAACACGATGGTACACCACCAGTGCGCTTTGGCCGCTTACAGCGTCTCGGCGCTTCCCAACACGAGCGTCGCCATCTGCGACGGCGAACCGCCTCAGGTGTTCACCAGCGCCAGGTTGTTCCGGGCCACCTGCCGCTCGCCGGCCTCGCCGCGTATCTGGCGGACGGCCTCCACAATGTGCTGGCAACCGCTGGCGCCCTGGCCGTTAAGCTGGCCCGCCGAGAGCTGCCCGCCGTCGGTATTGATGGGGAAGGTCCCCTTGTAAGTGGTGTCGGTCGATGCGAAGAACGGGCCGATCTCACCCTTGGCAACGATGCCAGCGTCTTCGAGGCACACGGCCTCGAGAATGGTGTATCAGTCGTAGAATTCGGCGAACTCCATATCGTGGGCGTTGTAGCCCGCCATCTGGTACGCCTGCGGGGCAGAGTAGGCCACCGGCGTGGTGGTGAAGTTGGGCGTCATCCAGCTATTTTGGTAGCCCTGGCTGACGCCCGCGCCCAGCACGTACACCGGCTTGTGCTTCAGCGTGCGGGCACGCTCGGCCGTGGTGACGATGTAGGCAATGGCGCCGGCCACCGGCATCACCGACTCCAGGATGTGCAGCGGCTCGTTGATGTAGCGCGAACTCAGCACGTCCTCGACGGTGATGGGGTCGCGCAGCGCCGCATTCTCGTTCTTGGCGGCATTGAACCGCTGGTTCACGGCAATCTGCGCCATCTGTTCGGGCTTGGTGCCGTACTCGTACATGTGGCGGCTGTACAGCATGCCGTAGTTGTTGTTGGCCGCCACCGCGGGGCCATAGGGCGCAGCGAACTCCGATGCGAAGTCGGCCGGCGCGCCGCCGAAGGGCTCCGGGTTCTCGGGATCGCGGGCGCCGCCGCCCACGAACAGCACGTAGTTGGCCATGCCGGTGGTCACCACGTTGGCGGCCACCGCCAGGGCCACACCACTGCTGGCGCCCATGAGCCCCGACGCCTGTGCGAAGTGCACCGGCCGGATGCCGGCGTACTCGGCGATGCTCGAGGGGTAGAAGGTGTTGCCGAAGGTCATGAGGCCGTCGATGTCTTCGCGCTTCAGGCCGGCGTCGGCGATGGCCTGGGCGATGACCTCGGCGCACAACCCCAGCATGCTGCGCCCCGGCCACGAGCGGCGATGCCGCGTCTCTGCAATGCCAACAATGGCGGCCTTACCTCGCAGATCGTTCATAGGCCCCTCCGATAGAGCGTGATGACCCAATAAGGGGAGCATAGGCACTTGGCGCCAGCCGGTCAACTGCCCGCGGCCGGGCGGCCGGGGTCTGGCGCGACCCGCCCAAGTGTGCCATAGTCGCAGCGCACCGCCTGCTCACCGATATCAGGGCGGTGCGGAGAAGCAGCCATGGCGTATCCGTCGCTCTCAACCCTGCTCACCGAAAGCGTTGGGCTGACCTACACCCCTGTCGCGCTGGCGTATGTGGCGGCCCGGCCCGCGGGCGTGCCCGATGCCGCCGATGCCCCTTCCGCGTGCGGCTTGTGGCGGCAGGCGGAGCAGGGTGTGTTCTTCGCCGCGCCCGAGGCTCACTTTGGCTGCCCGATCGGCCTGATGACCCAGGGCTTCGAGGTGCCGCCGCCGCAGATGGACGAGTTGATGGCGATGGTGGGTGAGATGTGCGGCGTGTCCTACATCGCCGAGAGCGAGGTGGCGTTCATCCCCAAGGTCGCCCCCACGCCCGCCGGCATCGTGTATGGACCGCTGGCCTCGCTACCGGTGGAGCCGGACGTGGCGCTGCTGTGGGCCACGCCGCAGCAGGCCATGGTGCTGCAGGAGGCGTTGGGCGGGGCGACCTGGGCCGAGCAGACCGGCAGTGGGGCCTTCGGGCGGCCGGCCTGCGGCGTGCTGCCGGTGGCGCTGGCGGCGGGTAGGGCCAGCGTGTCGCTGGGCTGTGCCGGCATGCGCACCTTCACCGAGATCCCCGCCGACCGCCTGCTGCTGGCCGTGCCGCAGCCCGCCCTGGTGGGCCTGGAGGACCGCCTGCGCCGCACCCTGGCCGCCAACCGGCACATGCAGGCCATCTACACCGCGAAAAAGGGCGGGTGAAGCGCCCCACTCGCCCTGTCTGGACATCAAGTGGTCCAACTCACGTGAAGTAAGGCCGCACGGCCAAAGGAAGCGCTTTGAGGGTCTCGGCGACGATACCACGGGAGGTAAGTTGCACCACTAGGCGCAAGGAATGCACAGTTGAGGGGATCCGATCAATTCCCTCGCCCCTCGTGGGAGACGGCTAGGGTGAGGGGGCCCGCCTGACGCCCGATGAGCGCTCGGTCATCAGCGACCCGCAAAGCCAGCGTGACCGGCGCGGCTAGCGGTCCAACTCACGTACGTGAGGCCGCACGGCCAAAGGAGCGCCTTTGAGGGTCTCGGCGACGACACTAAGGAGGTGAGTTGCACCACTAGCCGCCGCTACCCGCCCCCAGTCGCAGCCAGACGCGCGCCGTACTGGCGCTGGTAGTACTCCAGGTACTCGCCGCTTTTGAGGGGGCGCCACCAGGCTTCGTGGTCGCGGTACCAGCGCACGGTGTCGGCCAGGCCCTGGCGGGTGGGGAACTGGGGCCGCCAGCCGAGCGCCCGCAGCTTGCTCGCGTCCACCGAATAGCGGCGGTCGTGGCCGGGGCGGTCCTCCACCCAGCGGATGAGGCTGTCGGGCTTGCCCAGCGTCTCCAAGATGATGGCGGTCACATCGACGTTCTCGAGTTCCTCGCCGCTGCTCACGTTGTAGACCTCGCCCGGTATGCCGTGGCGCAGCACCGTGTCGATGCCCGATCCGTGGTCCAGCACGTGCGTCCACTCCCGGATCTGGCGGCCGTCGCCGTACATGGGCAGCGGCAGGTCGTCGATGGCGTTGCTGGCGAACAGCGGCAGCAGCTTTTCGGGGTACTGGTAGGGCCCGTAGGTGTTGGAGCCGCGGGTGACCACCACCGGCAGGCCATGGGTGACGTGGTAGCTCAGCGCCAGCAGGTCGCCGCCGGCCTTGCTGGCCGAGTAGGGGTTGCGGGGCGCCAGCGGGCTCTGCTCGGTGGCCGAGCCCTCCAGCACCTGCCCGTACACCTCGTCGGTGCTCACCTGCAGGTAGCGCTCCACGCCGTGGGTGCGGGCCGCCTCCAGCAGCACGAAGGTGCCGAACACCTGCGTCTGCAAGAAGTCGTCGGCGCCCAGGATCGAGCGGTCCACGTGGCTGGCGGCCGCAAAGTTGGCCACCGTGTCGATGCCGTGGGTGCGGAAGGCGGCGTCCACAGCGGCCGCATCGGCGATATCGGCGTGCACAAAGGCGTAGCGGCCGCCGAAGCGCTCCGCCACGTCCTGCAGGTTGGCCAGGTTGCCGGCATAGGTCAGCTTGTCCAGCACCACCACCGACAGGTCGGCGTAGCGCTCCAGCATCATGCGGACGAAGTTGCTGCCGATGAACCCGGCGCCGCCGGTGACGAGAAGAGTACGCATAGTAGTGCGATCATAGCACCCCGCGGCAGCCTAACACGCGCTCGACTCCACCATCAAAGGGCAGGAAGCGTGGGCGGCACCGGCAGAGAAGTCTAGTTGGGCGAACGAACGAAAAATCGCTGAGGGGGCAGCACGCGCCTGCTGACAAAAGGGGCGTTCAGCGTTCTCGGCCAACATAGGTGAGTTCAGTTCGTCCGCGCAGGCCGAATCGGAGCCGACGAAAAATGGTTTGGCGACCAATCAGTTGGTCATCCCATTCCTGCCCGATCTCGTCCGAGAAGAAGATGTTGCAAGGGATTGGGGCACTCAGACCGATCCGTATTTGAACACGATGAGTATAACCGGTTACAGGATGGCCTGAACTGATGCCGCCCATCTCGCCGTATTTCCCAGACCTGAAATCCAGTCCGATCGGCGCTGCCCACATGGCGTGGAACATTGTTTCATCTGCACCGCTATCAAGCAGCGCGCAGGTTTCGACGGAAAGGCCACGCCTCCCGATCAGCGAGACCGGGATCATCGGAAATGGTGGGGCACTCGCATTCATCGCAAGAAATGGATGGGTTTCCTCGAAGTCAATCCTCATCGCCGTCTACCAGAGACCGCCTTTGGTCCTTCATCTGCAGCGGGCAGCTTGAGAATAGTTGGGGACTTCGCGCCACGCTTCACTGCCTGTTGCTTAACATCCTCGAAATCGTCGCCGGCGGCAATGACGCCCTTGGAAGTCACCGCTATCCACCTGCCCGCATAGCGAGCGAGCTTCGCTGGATTGCTAGCAAGCCATTGGCCGGCAGTAAGAGATACCCTTTGCCGGGCGGGTGCCGGGGGTGCGGCTAGGGTGTTCGCTCCATAGTGAAGGTCGGTCGCCACAACCACTCCGGCCACCACGAAACCTGTAGATGTCTCGGTTCCCGAGACCAGGGTCTCGGGGGACGTGTAGTTCATACGACCAACCCTAATTCTGACGCCGGTCGATAACCTACTGGGCATTTGCCTTCCCTGCGTTGAGGGTCGTCGATAGATTCGCATAACTGGCCTTCCCTAGACCGGAGCGTCAGGAATCCGCAACTCGCCGAATTGCTCTTCGTACCGAGTTAGGCTTTCGTTCAATGAGCGTGCCATCGCCTTCGCATGCTGGGGGCTCATTCGGACCAGCGCATCGATCCGAATGTCACCGCCGTAACTTTGATGGCCGAGGTTCGCTGGTAAGGCGCTCGGCAACTCGGTCGTGCCAAAGAACAGGGTGAAGTCCCACGCTCCGAAGCCGACGAATACAGAATTGGCGTAGAATTCACTGACAGTGTCAGGGATCTGGATCTGCTGAGCGCGGGCACCCGGCGATTCTCGACCAGCCCTACCACCACCACGAGTCGTCATGGCAGAAATCCTTTGCCACAAGATCCTTGCGGCGAGAGTCTAACACATCTTTGATCCTACCATAGGAGAGCCACCGGCTCGGGGGTTTAGTTAGGTTTGCGGCCCGCTACTGCCCGCCGGCCACCTGGGTCAGGTACAGCGGGTTGCCCTCCGGGTCGGCGAAGTGGGCGATCTTGAGGAAGCCGTTGTCCTGGATGTCGGTGGTGAAGGCGACGCCCTTGGCTTGGAGCGCGGTGACGCCGGCAGCGATGTCGGCCACCTCAAGGCCGACCGCCGCCTTGCCGATGCCGGTACCGGTGGGGGCGCCCTCGTAGGCGGGATGCAGGCCGACGGTGAGGCCGGCCACCGCCACCTCGGCCCAGTCGTTGCCGAAGCGGGCCTTCAGGTCGAAGCCGAGCGTGTCGGTGTAGTAGCGCACCGCTGCGTCGAAATCCTGCACCGTCAAGGTCACATTACCGTGGATGTACAAGGTCAGGGCCCCTCGCAAACGATCTGCTGTCACTATACCGGCGACGGTGGGTCATCGCCAGACCCGCCAGAATGTCATGCTGAGGAGCACGACGACGAAGCATCCCTCACGGACCGTGGCCGCGGGGCACATTCGGTAGCAACCTCCGGTACGGCCGGGCCGCCCGCTAAAGCTGCGGCGTGCCCTGGTGGGTCTTCGGCGCCTCGCCGATGCTGAGCACCATGATGTCGTCGCCCTCGATCTTCACCTGGATTGGGGTGAGGGGGTCGTACGGCCGGCGGGCGTTGATAGCCTCGCCCGCTAGGCTGAACGATACGTCGTGGCACGGGCACAGGAACGACCGCTTGTCGTTCTGGTAGCTGAGCGAGCACGGCAGGTGCGAGCAGATGGCGGAAACGGCATAGATCTTATTGCCGTGGCGCACCAGGTGGCCCTCCACCGCGCCGGCCGTGAAGCGCATGACCCACTCGGTGCTGAACTGCGACAGCTTGGCCACCGCAAACCACTGGCCGCGCTCTTCGCGCACCATGGCAGGCTGGCTGGGCGCCGCCACCTGTGCCGGGGAAGCTGGCGGTTCGGGCGCCGTGGCGGTGAGGCGCCCGAGGCCAAACCCACCGAGGCCGGCCGCAACGCCCGCCACCGCGGCGGCCAGCAGGCCGCGTCGCGACGGACTCGCGGCCGAGGGCGCGCTAGCGCTCACCACCTTGGCCTGCAGCGCCGCCACAAACGCCGCCGACGGCTCGGCATCTCCCTCGGCGTCGCCCACCAGCCGCGCGGCGAACTGCAGCGCCATCCAATCCTGCTCGCTATCGACGGTGACGCGCTTGGGACGCTTGCGGTTCAGCAGCGCATCGACGTACAGATGCATCCGCTCGAACGGATCGCTCACAGCAGGTGACTCCCCCGCTCGGCGGCCTTCCGCAGCGCCCGCAGTTGCAGCACTTTCACATTCCCCTCAGTCAGTCCCATTTCGGCCGCAGTCTCTTTAATCGACAGCGCCTCGAGGAAACGGAGCGTCAGCACCCGCCGGTAATGGTCGGGCAACTGCTCCAGCACTTGTCGCAGCGTCTCGGCGCGCGCTCCCGGGTTCACCTCGGGCTCTTCCTCGTCCGGACCCGAGATGTCGCCGATGAGCCGCAGCGATATCCGCGGCGCCTTGTAGTACTCGCGCCAGTAGTCGGCCATAGCGGTGCGCGCCAACTGGAACAGCCAACTGCGGATGGTCAGCGTGTCCCTGGTCAGGTCCAAATGGCGCACCGCCTTCAGGAACACCTGCGACGCCATGTCCTCGGCGTCTTCGCGGTTGCCCACGCGGCTGTAGAGGAACCGGAACACCGGTCCGACATGCTCCTGGTACACCTGCACCAGGCTCGACTGGTCGTCGGGTTGGGTGAACGCCACGTTGCTCCAGAGTGTCACGAAGCCGTCCCCTTGCGCTGTCAGCATCTGCTAGCTAGTACGGGTTCGTGTTACAGAAATGCCATAGTAGGGTAGCGCTGGCCCGCCGTGCGGCGCAAACGCAATGGCGGAACGTTCTGCGTGGGATCCAGCACAGGTGTCAGCAGTGGTACATGTGGAAGCCCGCGGCACTCAGTCCGGTTTCACAAAAGCCACCGGCAGGCCGGCGTCGCTGCGGCGCACGTCGCGGGTGGCGTCCACCCAGTTCTGGTGCGGCGGAAGCACCACCGAGCACGACCGCACCCGGTAGAGGCTGGGGTTCGTGGCGGTGGGCGGCGCGGCCTGCTGGTCGCGCAGGGTCTTGGCGGCGTTGATGAGCAGCCGCCGCACCAGGATGATCATGCTGTCGCTGGTGCCCAGCCGCTCGTTGGTCCGCTCGTAGATATGCCCCATGCTCTCGGTCATGGCCTGGTCCTGGGTCTTGGGGTCGCGCGGGATGCCACTGAACATCTCGGTGCGCTGCTTCACGCTGTCCAGCAGGTAGTCATTGCCACGGTGGGCGGGCGACCGGTAGCGCGACAGCGGGTCGCCGGTGCGGGGCAGGTAGCCGCCGATGCGGCTGTAAGGGTCGCTGTGGCGGCGGCGCTCCTCGGGCACCGGGCCGTTCAGGTTGGCGCGCATCCAGATCAGGGTGGTGTGCTCGTCGTCGAGCGGCACCCAGGCGCCCACCGTCACGGTGTCGCCGCCGCTGGCCGCGATCATGGTGTAGAACGGCATGCAGTACTGGGTGATGCGATACCACTGGTTGTTCGCGTTGTCCCACCGCCGCTGCGCCGCGTACACCGCGCCATAGTCGGTGGTCAGCACCTCCAGATGTGGGTTCTTATCAATGTTGTTAGGCGCCAGAAAGAGTTGCGACTCCAGGATATGGCCCTTGGTGATGCGGGCGTGCAGGTAGTCGATGTGCGAGGAGTCGATGTCGCCCTCCAGCGCCTGTACCCAGTTGCAGTCGTAGAAGTGGACCTCCGGGTGGTAGCAGTTCTCGGCCGGCAGCGACAGGAACTCCAGCGCGGGCAGTTCGGGCGGTTCGCCCGGCCCCATGTAGGCCCACACCACGCCGTTCGCCTCGCGGCACGGGTAGGCGTTGAGGTGGATCTTGTGCTTGAAGTTGCTCTCGGCCGGCTCGTTCGGCATGTCCACGCAGGTACCTTCGGTGTCGAACTTCCAGCCGTGGTACACACAGCGCAGGCCGTCCTCTTCGTTGCGGCCAAAGAACATGCTGGCGCCGCGGTGCGGGCACGCCTGCGACACCAGGCCAATGCGGCCGCTGCTGTCGCGGAAGGCCACCAGGTCCTCGCCCAGCAGCCGCAGCCGGATCGGCGGGCAGTCGGCCTCCGGCAGCTCGGTGGCCGGGAAGCCGGGCATCCAGTAGCGCCGCAACAGGTTGCCCATCGGCGTGCCCGGCCCCACCCGGGTCAGGATGTGGTTGTCGGCCTTCGTCAGCATGGTGTGCACCTCGTTTCGGTGGAGTGCCGGTCGGCAGGATGCGCCGGCCCTGAGCGCACTGTAGATACCGTCGCCGCACGCGTCAAATTGCCCGTGGGCTGCTGAGGCGGCAGGCCCCGCCTGCATTCGGGAGCAGCCGTGCCGTGCACGCGCACTTGTAGCGGGTGGAATGCGAGCTTATACTGCGCGCCGCGCGCGGGCTTGCGGCGCGCAGTATAAGGTGCATCGTGGAAGGAGAAACCGATGACAGCGACCTGCTGGTTCAAACGGCTATCCGCGGCAATGCTGGCGTGCGGCGTGGCGTTGCTCGACGGTGGGCTCGACATCACACCAGCCTCGGCGGCGCTTGCACCGCCCAAGCTCACCGCCCCGTCGCCCAATGCCCAGCTCACCGGCCTCGCGGTGCAACTCGAGTGGACCTCGCCACCCAGCGCCACCCAGTATCACCTGCAGGTGACGCCTGCCAACGGCGACGGACCGGGCGTGGACACGGTGCTCAGCGGTTCGGACGGGAAGTTCTCCATTGCGGCGCCGCCCACGCTGTACTTAATGCTGCCCGACATGGGCTACACCTGGCGAGTACGGATCTCCGATTCGCCCAACGCCATCCCCCTTGACCACTCCTCGTGGAGCCCCTGGGCAGGATCAACGTTCCGGACGCCCAAAAAGAACAGTAGTGGCTTACGCGCCCTGACCCCAACAAGTGGCGAGGTGGTTCACACCCTCACCCCCGTGCTGCAATGGAATACAACCAGCGAAGTCTTCTATTACGAGCTCCAGCTGAGCAAGGATTCGAGCTTCAACACCGACCCCGCGACCGCGACCGCCATGGTGTACAGTTCGCTGCGCCACGGAGGTGTGACGAAGCCAATTCACTCGTACAAGGTTCCGCAGGACGCGCCGCTGGAGGATGAGACCACCTATTACTGGCGGGTCAGGCCCCGGATTCAAGGCGACGGCCTCCCGGTGGCGTGGTCGAGCCCATTCACGTTTAAGACCAGTACCGCTGCCCAAGCAAGGCTGACACTGAGTCCGGTGACCTTCGGGCAGACCGCCGCCGATCCGGCCACGTGCGCGCTCGCCGGCGCTGGGTCTACCTGGGGGGCCGATCCAGCGCTCACCGATGTGTACATGGCCGCGAAGTATGCGGGAGCGGGGGTCGTCGCCTTGACGCTGTACCGGGACGGCCTCTCGAACACGACGCTCACGGTCACGCTCCAGGGACCGTCGGGGTGCTGGGCGCGTAGCGCGTTCAGTAACACGAACGTGGGCACCCGGGATGGCACTCCGCTTGATCCTGGCGTACGTCGGGTGGAGGCGTGGCACGCTGGTGAACTGCTGGCCGCCGCGGAGTTCACCATTACCCTACCGCCATCGCTGCAGTTTGGCCCGCTCACGCTCGGTACTGCCTCGGGCACCGGGACCGGGTGCCCACTGTCTGGAGAGGGTACAACGTTCCCCGCCGGGACCAAAAGTATCGTAGCGCGGTACAACCGCGTTACGCCTGGTGCGGCGGCGTACAGTGTCATTCTGAAGCGGGGTACGACAGCCATATTTAGCGACGGCTTGACCACCAGCAGTGACCTCGCAGATTGCATACGGCGGACGCTGACCCCACCCGACGGCTTCACCGCAGGCGCCTGGACGGTGGACCTAGTGGTAAACGGCCAAGTGGTGCAATCTAAGGTGTTTACCATCGCGTAGCCAGTCTCCCAAGGGCAGGCAATCAGAGAAGGCCGGAGGCGCTGAGCCCCCGGCCTTCTCTGATGACCCCCGCCGCTCGTACCGTGGAACGGTGTTAGCCCGCCGCCAGTACCGGGATCTGGCGGGACTTGGCGGCCTCGGCCTTGGGGACGGTGAGAGTGAGCACGCCGTTCTTGAAGGTGGCCGTGGCCCGGTCCGCGTCGACCACGGCCGGCAGGGTGACGGTGCGGCTCACGTCGCCACTCCAGACCTCGCGGATGTGGAAGCGCTGCTCCGTGCCTTCCTGGACCTCGGCGGCGCCGCCGATGTGCGCCTGGATGGTGAGCATACCGCGCTCCACGTGCACGGCCACGTCCTTCGGCTCGGCCCCCGGCAGGTGCGCCTTCACCACCAACTCGTCCTTGGTCTCGTACACGTCAATGGGCAGAATGCCGACGGCCGGCGCGGTGAGCGTCTGGCGACGGGCTCGGTTGAAGAACTCATCGAATACCCGGTCCACGGAAGGGAGTGTGTAGAACGGGTCCCAGCGAGTGAGCGTCATGATGGATGTGCCTCCTGCGATATCTGTGGCCCGCATCCGCAAGCCACCTGGACGCAGTATAGAAGTTGATACATATCATGTCAATGTTACGGTACAAAACATTTATGGTCATGTTATACGGTATGCATTGTCTTGCTGCGTCGTAGCTGCTACACTGAGGGAGCGCCGGTAGTGCAGCAAGGGATGTGGAGGGTGGCATGGGGCCCTCAAATGGCCGGCGCAAGGGGGCGAAGTGCTCAATCACCAACGCGGGCTCTACATTATCAGTGTCGCTGCCCGGCTGCTGGAGATGCACCCTCAGACCCTCCGCAAGTACGAGCGCGCCGGGTTCCTGACGCCCGACCGCACGGGCGGCATGCTGCGCCTCTACTCGGAGGAAGACATCGTCCGGTTGCAGCTCATCAAGCACTTGGTGGACGATCTGGGCCTCAACCTCTCCGGGGTGCAGTTGGCGCTCGACGTAGCCACCGTGCTGCAGGAGTTGGACCGCACCGTTGAGGGCGGGCTGGACACGCCGGAGCGCCAGGCGCATCTGCGCGAGGTGCTGACCGCCGGCCTGCGGGTGCTGGGCCTGCAACCGCAGCACGAGCGCGAGGAGCAGCAGGCGCGGGCCGAGGCGGAAGCCGAGACCCAACGCCAGCAGCGCACACAGCAGCAGCGCCCACCCCAGTGGGTGCGGGTATCGGTCAAATAGCGGCCTCAGGTCGTTTCGCAACTACGTTATGAAGGGCCGCAGGCCCGCAGCCAGCAAGAGAGGAATCACACCAATGGGCAAAGTAATCGGCATCGACCTGGGCACCACCAATAGCTGCGTGGCCGTGATGGAGGGCGGTGAACCCACCGTCATCCCCAACAGCGAGGGCGCCCGCACCACGCCGTCGGTAGTCGCCGTGTCCAAGACTGGCGAACGCCTCGTGGGCCAGATCGCCAAGCGCCAGGCCATCACCAACCCTGACAACACCATCTACTCCGTCAAGCGCCTCATGGGCCGCAAGACCAACGACCAGTCGGTGCAGCGCGACCTGGCGTTGCTGTCCTACTCCGTGGCATCCGCGCCCAATGGCGACGCACGGGTGACGCTGCAGGGCAAGGACTACTCGCCACCCGAGGTCTCGGCCATGATCTTGCAGAAGCTGAAGGTGGACGCTGAGGCGTACCTGGGCGAGCCGGTCACCGAAGCGGTGATCACGGTGCCGGCCTACTTCAACGACGCCCAGCGTCAGGCCACCCGCGACGCCGGCAAGATCGCCGGTCTCGAGGTGTTGCGCATCATCAACGAGCCGACGGCCGCCTCGCTGGCGTATGGCCTGGACAAGAAGCACGACGAGATCATCGCGGTGTACGACCTGGGCGGCGGCACCTTCGACATT
>ORJL011256402.1_pt1 | contig 35889 bp, 34 predicted proteins | sample 1779941 | NCBI WGS metagenome assembly ORJL01 (sample SAMEA104232317, study PRJEB22302) | groundwater metagenome | biome: forest; feature: aquifer; material: groundwater | place: USA | collected 2011-08-07 | depth 5.8 m | reverse complement strand
CGACGCCAGCACCTCATCCGTGTGTTCTCCCAGGCGCGGCGGCGGACGCTCGATCGACGGCCCGTCGTGCGCGAATTTGAACGCCGCGAGCGGCACGGTCAGCGCCTTCTCCACGCCGGGCGCGTGCTCGTGCCGGTGGAGTACCGCGCGATGCCCGATCTGCGGATCCTGCAGTGCTTCGGCGAGCCCGCGCACGCGCGTCGCGGGAACGTGTTTGGCCTGCAGATAGTCCTCCCACTCCTGCGCCGTCTTGTGCTTGAGCCTGGCGCCGATCATCGCTTCTTTCTCGTCGTAGCGCGCGTAGCGTTCGTCATAGGCCGTGCGCGCGGCTTCCGCCGGCTCGCCGATCGCGGTGTAGAAACGCCGGTGCTGGCGGCCGTTCGAGGCCGCCAGCTGGACCAGCCCATCGGCCGCCTCGTGCATCGACGATTCCGGAAAGCGCATTTTGTTGCCGGCCCGCTTGTGAACGTTCCCCGAATGGAAGTAATCGGTGATGTGCGAGCTTTGCAGGACCAGCGCGACATCGAACATCGCCATGTCGATGTACTGGCCCTGGCCCGTGCGCAGGGTCTGGTAGAGAGCTGCGGAAATCGCGAACGCACCCATCGTGCCGGTCGCGTAATCGATCACCGGCGCGCCGACCTTGACCGGTCCGCTTGCTTGCGTGCCTGTGACGGCGGTGATGCCTGAAGTCGCCTGGATCGCATGATCGTACGCGGTTTGCGTACCGCGCGGCCCATCCTGTCCGAAAGCCGTCATCGACGCATAGATGAGCTTGGGCTTGATGCGCGCAAGATCCTCGTAGCCCAGACCCATCGCCTTGAACGCGCCCGGGCGGTAATTTTCGACCAGCACGTCGGCCCAGTCCGCGACGAGACGTTTTAATGCATCGCGTCCGCCGGGGGTTTTCAAATCGAGCGCAATCGAGCGCTTGTTCGAACCCTGGGTGAGATAACTCGTGCCCATGCGCATCTTGTTAAGCGCGTGATCCGCACCGCTCTCGCGGCTCTGGTCCGGCTCGTTCGGGTCTTCCACCTTGATCACGTCGGCGCCGAGCACCGCGAGTTGGTACGCCGTGAACGGCCCGGCGAGCACGTGTGTGCAATCGAGTATCCTGACACCTTCGTATGGTCGCATAGCTTGTTCCTTGTCTCTGGGACTAATGAGTTGGAGGATGGCGTGGGTCCGTCGGACCGCGCATCCGCAATCTTATACCGCGCACGTAGCGATATAAACGGGTTTCGCCCGATGTCTCCTGAGTCGCGCAACTGCCATGTAATCTCAAGGCGATATCCGTAAGCCCTGACAAATTTCCGGGCAATCCGGAGCGTGACGAGAAACAGGCAGCAAACATCGCGGAACTGTGGAAGCTCTATCAGGAACGCAGCGACAGGCTGCGCAAGGCGGGTGCGGGCCACGTCGCGCTCGAGGACTCACGCTGGCAGATCGAAGAGCTGCGCGTCTCGTTGTTCGCGCAGGAGCTGAAGACGCCGTATCGGGTGTCTGTGAAGCGGTTGAAGAAGCTCTGGGGATCGATCGTGCAAAGTGAAAGAAGTGAGGCAAAATCATGAAAGTAACGACTATTTCGGCGGGCCGAGTTATAGCAGGATTGAACACAATAAGGGTTCGATCAGAGTTACTGGGAAGAAATGGGTCGGCACTCAATCAGCCTCATTGCTTTTCGATTGCTCCATAGGCGGAACGGATGTGTGGAAACACGGGTTCCGCGGCGAGTGTCTGAGTTGTCTGAACGTCAAGCCGTCCGGTAATCGAAAGATTGTTTTTCATTTGGAACTTACGAAGCGCGTCTATGCCGTCAGTCGTCAAAACGTTCTTCTTTTGTTCTGGATCATACACAGAGAATCCAATGCTTCCCAACTGTTTGGCGGCGGATTCATATGCTTTTGTTTCAAGCTTTGCAGCTGCGACAGCGTCTGTAGTGGACAGACGATATGCGGCGTCGGTGTAGATCATTGCAGCACGACCGAAGTTTTGTTCTTTGAACGCGCCGTCAGCAATCCTTGCCATTTCAATTGCGACTCCTGCGCGCCTCAAGGGTATCCGCATGTCCGATGCGCATATCGGGTGTTTAGCATAGGCGAGATATCTTGGCACGGCGGGATGGGTCCTGATGCGTGCCCCGACCGGACACACCTTGTTGGGTTCGGCAATCCCTCGCTCGTCAGTATCGGCAAAAAACGTTTCCTTGTTCTCGGAGTCGAGCAGATTTAACTTCGCCAGAACCGGCCTGGAAAGCTCATCTACGACGGCGATTCGCTTGACGAGAATAGTTTGGGGAGTTTGGGCATGTACATGGAGCGCACTACTCATTCCAATAAGAATTAACACGGCAAGTACCAAGGGTGTTGTTCTCTTCATTTGTCATCCTTTTTGGCTTTGTACCAGAGCAGCATTATCCCAGCCCAGATCAAGAGACCAGTGCCGATTACCCAGAATTCGTATCGAGCAAGCCATGTTTGTAACGACACCTCGAGCAGCGTGAACGACTCTGTTCCACCTTCTGGGGGACGTCCCATGAAAATCGGTTCGCCAGTACCTTTAAAGCGAGTCACTAACTCGAACTCTGCCTTTGGCGGGAGCACGGGGAGCGTGAATGAGACCGCGTCTGTCTGGACAACTGGTGTGGCGTTTGCCGCGTTGGCTGGCGGCGAGGCGCGTACCGTTGTGTTCTCGATTGTAAACTCTAATTTCGCATTACCGCGAGCAACAAGGGTGAACTCAGGATTGCGGAACGTAGACGTGGTCGAGAGATTGGTGATTCGTATTGTGTAGTCGTAGATGTCTCCCTGCAGTTGCGTCTTGATTATCTTGTACTCAATCGTAGGCGTTTCGACAATTCGATTGACGAAATGAGTCACAGTCCACGCCAAGGCGGCTATGAACACCGTCACGATGTATGGGGCCTTTTCTGTAAACATAGCAATTTGATCCTTTAAGGGGTAAGCGCTGCCCAGGGTGCGGGACCGATGATTGCGTCGACGACAAGACCATGATGACCTTCAAACGAATTCAAGGCAGTGTCGATAGTAGGCCTAAAAATACCTTCAACGTCAATTGATATATCGTTGCTTTTCAGCGCATTCTTGAGGGCTATTATAATAAATGACTCCGATCCTGACGGCTCATTTGTCAACCACGATAGTAGCCGTCTCTAGTGTAAACGTCGGTTCGCGCCGGTTCTCGGCCGCGATATCTCGACCCTCGGTCGCGCCATTTCCCGTATGGAGACGCGGTTATGAGAGTCCTCGTCTTTCGCCAAAACCCTACGCAGAATTGTTGTGCAATTAGCCGAGTGTGACCCCATAAGCCTTACTCATGTACCCGCTAGTCTTTCGTCATCAGCTCCATTGCCGTTAAGTCGCCTTCCACCTTTTTCCGTACGAATTCCACAATGTCGTTTTTCTTCGAACTCAGAAAGAACTTTGCGCCCCAGCGAATGAGGAAATTATTACCTTCGAAGTACTGCTCCACGAGGCGTTCTAATACGATCTCTACTCGCCCCTCGACCTGCGTGGATAATTTCGACAAATCATCCCGCGTATAGTGCGGCCATGCCGGGCTGAAGCAAGACTCGGCGGCGGCGGCGACGAGAGGAATGATCGGCAGCAGCCGCTGATTGTCCTGCAGTACGGGCGTGTTGGTATTCGGATCGCGCACGCAGTATTTGTCTTTCATCGGGTCAGACCAATCGACAAACAACGGGTTGGTCTCAAGTAGGGAGAAATGGTCCTTGAAGAATTTCTGCGCGTTGCGCCGGCCAAGAAAATAATCGTGTTTACGGAAATCGCGCTTGAGGAATCCACCAAACCCTCCCAGGGATCCGCACGCGATTGGGTACTTCGCGTTATCGCGACTCGGCGCGATCATGAATCGCGAGTACACTTGCGGATGAGCGGCAAGCACCAGCTCTTCCGGTTTGAAGCGCGCCTGATTCTTGAGCGCGCCAAAGAGCCCGAGCACTAGCTTCAGCAGGTCGGGCGGAGGCTGGTACTCTGGACTGAAAGTAACGTCGCCCGGGAACGGGTCAATCAGGACAATCGCTTTGGTCGCCTTGTCTCCGTCACGGGCGTTATGGGCGTTCGGACCAGCAAGCAATCGACGTGCGAGTTCAAGCGGCTCGTTGTCCATCACGCCGCCGTCTGCGCAAAGGTAATCGTATTCATAGTTTGGTGGCAGCGTACCCCACACCACCGGGATCAGTTCATCCTTGAAGCACGTGTGTGGATTAATGCTATCGGGGGTCGGTACCGCCCACGGGCGCGCGGAGTACGGGTCCAGTTTCCCGTTGCCCGGGATAACGTGGCTCAAGGTGCGAGGTGCGAGCCCAACCGGAAAAGCGCCGGACGCGAGGGCAGAGATCTTGAGCTTGAGCTTGTAAGGGTGGTTCGCGCTACCCAGATCATTCCACGTCAGCGCGAACCGGTCTGGCGTGATTTCTCCCGCCGCTGTGCTAAAACAAAAGTGCACGAAGTCGGCGTGCAAGGACATGGGATATCCCGCGAATTGCGTTCCCTGAAACCGGATGTCATACGGCACGCCGCGCAGGTTCGTGACCGTAAGCAGGAGATCGAAATTGTCGGCGACATAGGGTCGCTTGTCTGGGCGAGGCTCGATATCCAAGCCGTTGTCCGCGATTTCGGCAAGAACGGTAGAATCGAGTATCGACATGACCTTGCCTTGCTTCCCAAGATCTCGTTTATCGAGCAAAGATGAGATGTCGATACGATCGACCCACGAGTCGAAAAGCTTGTTGCGTCCGTTGTTTGAGGCCGCCTCGGCTTCATTGGTAACCGGCGGCTGGTCGGATCCCAGATAGCCAGCGCCTAATGCGGCAGTGATGGCGCCCGCGGACGCGCCGGAAAAAACCGACAGCTTGACGTCATGTGGGGGAACCGGTTCCGTTCCGTTTGCCTTGGCCGCATACCATTCGTCCAACGCGTGCACCATGAAGTCGATGACACCTCCGGTATACGCGCCTGCGGAGATAGCTCCGGCACCAACTAGCCCAATGTCAAAGCAAGGTTTGCTCATATATTTACCATATTAGCAATAGGGTATTCGCGAAAAGGTAAACGTAGCTGCATCCCGAATATCATCCCATTACGTATCCCGCTATGGTCGTAGCCGCTTCTTTCCAGTAGGAGACCGCGACGGATCTACAGTCCGGCCGGCTTTGGATGCGGTTTGTTTTTTCGCGCCGCTCGCTGGCGATTTCGCCGGCCCGATGTTTTTTTTCATCCATGCCGCGATGTCCCTGGAGATATTTTTTCGCTTTGGGTCATCCAGGTCGAAATACAACGCGTAAAGCTCGGCGAAAAACTCGAGCGGCGACATCGCGGCGTAGTCATCCGGCATTTTTGAGTTGACGAACGCCAGAGTTTCGTCCTTGACCACCATCAGCGTGGCGTACCAGAAGTTGGCCGCGAATCGCAGGCCGTTGTGCAGCAGCCACCCGGGATTATTCTTGTACCAGTTTCCGCCGGTGCGCTGCAGTGCCATCCGGGGCTTGAAGTCCGCCCGATTCCAGGGGTGGCCTGCGGGCGCGAGGGCCATCGGCGGCGGGTCCCACGAATTACCGTCGCCGACCGCCGCCCGGATGTGGCGGCGAATTTGCGTTTTCTCCAGGGCGGATATTGGCCCGTAGCCGCCGAGCAGTCCGACCCAGCGATCGACGTCGGCGTCGCGCGCGGCGTCGAACATCTGCCAGCCGAACGTTGCCAGCAGCCATTTGTCCACCTTGGCCTGGTTGGCCTCATGCACGGCATGGCCAATTTCATGGCGGAAAACATCCTCGAAGCTTTCCTTCGAAGTAAGCTCATCCTCGCCGATTGCCACATCCCGCGTATTCGGGTCGTAGGTACCACCGCCGCCTTCGTCAAGCTGAATTTCACGCAGCGCCACATTGCCCTCGACGTTCGATTCGGGGAGCGCGCGCAGTATCTTGTAAAGCGTATCAATATCTTTCGGGTCCTTGTTGAGCGCCCAGTCATCCTCCAGGTCGCGCGCGTAGCGAATTTCAAACAGCGTGTCCTGAAGCTTCGAATCCTTTTTCCGGACAGCCCAGTTAAACAGGGTATCGAGGCCTTGTTTCGCCCATGGCGGCAGTTGCGAGCCCCGCGGCAGTTTGGCCAGCATGCCGCGAAAGTCGGCGGCCTTGGGGTCGGGGGCCTTGCCTTTTTCCAGCGCCGCAATGACTGCGCGTAAGGAATCGAGGGCGGTGAGTCCCGGCATCCAGCGGTTGATATTCACCCATTTGAGCTTGTCCTTCGGGTCAATGATGTTGTGCTTGTGCGCTTCTGCAAACACTTTTTTTAGCGAGTCCCTGGTCTTGGCGATGCCTGAGATCATCGCGCTCGGCACGCGCACTTCGAAACGCCGGGGACTGTGATCATAGGCCGCGTGAATCACCAGCCCGGCCGGCGTGTGATCCTGCAACGTGAGGTGAAGCCGCGATCGCTGGGCCAGGAACGGGTGCTGATGGATGACGAATGCCTTAATGAGTTCCAGCATCCGGTCGTCGACGCCGGCATCCTGTGCAAGCAGTTTCTCGCGCAGTTCCGCCAATCCGAACACGAGCCGGAAGCGCGCCCCTTCCCGGTAGTCCGGGGGAATTACCGAAACCATCCTCATGAGCTGCTGATTGGCTGCGCGGAACGTGTAGCGCTCGTTGCGGGGGCGCACCAGGTAGTACTGCTTGCGGTCGAGATCCACGTAGCCGAAGGGCTTCTCGATCGTAATCCATCCGTCGTCGCCAGCAGGGTCGCGGATGCGGTGAAATGTGCCCGCCAGAATCTGGTCACGGACTTTCGGAGTGCGCTTGACGTTCACACAATCGACAAGCTGGGCAACACTTGCTTTGCCGCCCGTCCGCACTTCGTAGCTGCGTGTGAATCCCATGTTAGTCCCCTGGCTCAGGTCTTAAGCAGATTGAGAAGATAGCTACGCAGGCGTCTTGCCGCTGAAAGCGGCCAGGAATCGATCCATGGCCGTGAATAACAGCTCCACGCTGTAGCCGGCCAGAAATGCCAATGCAAATGGCGATAATGACTTGAAGAGCCCCTCGGCTGTTTCTGGCGTGATGAACCAGGCAAAGACCATCCCGCCGAGCATGCCAAGATAGAGCCGGATTCGGAAACCAATATTGGAGGCTTCGGAGTAAGTCCGCTCCTTTATTTCAATGGTCAGCGTTCGAAGTATCCACACAGACGTTCCCAGCAGCCCGTAGAGCAACGGCAAGATATAGCGCTGTAGAACTTCCACCATGGAAAGCGCTGTCTCAAACCTCGCGATGTTCTCCGCAGCCTGGCTCGCTCCAGGGTCGTTGTCGCTCGATTTACCTATTCTCGGAATAAAGCCTTTCCACGGAGTGCTCCACAGCTTTAGCAGCTCGTGGCCCGTTTCTTTCCGTAGCGAGAGGTTCTCCGCTTGCACTTTGAGGACCAGGATGTCCGGATCCTCCACCTTCCGCCCTTCTGCAGGAGTTACCTTCTTGTCGGCCGGCTGTGCGGTGGCTCTTTGAAGCGTCCTCAGCTTTACATCAATCTCGGCGGCTTCTTTTCTTGTTTTCTGGATATCGGTTGTGATGGAAGTACCGAACAGCCAGTAGACCTGAAACAGCAGAATGAAAATGAGCGTAACGATTGCGATGAAGGTATACCAACTTACCGCCTTGCGGGCGAGTGAACCGGCACCAATCCTGACCCCGAACAGGATGGTGCTACCACGTCCAGCTAGTGAATCTAGCGTGGCCTTGAGGCTGGTAACCGACACAGGCGCGATCTTCTTCGCGAGCAGGTTGTATGCATTCCAGAACGCGACTTCTTGCTCATTCTTGAGGTCGCCATCGGTCATCCCGGAACGCGCCTCGATTATCGTCTTCACGACCGCGGCGTCCACATCCTTGCCATTCTGCGACGCAAAGGCGAGGAGCAACTGGGCATCTTGCATCGCCTCGGCGAGACACGGATTCTTCGGACATGCTGAAAGAGCCGGCGGTGGCGGATTCTGTGCGGCCGGCTGATTTGTTTGTGGGTCTTCGGTCATCACTTCACCTCAATCGCAAAGGAACACGGTTTTTTCGCACCCGCGCCCACGCACATTACGGGATCGTAGGACTCGTCATAGACGACATCGACGCGCCATTACCCGCGAGTCAGGGATTCCTTGTGGCTCCAGACCCTCCAGCGGAAGAACCCCAGTGCGTCGACTTCGTAAGCAAGCTTGCGGAGCTCCTCCTTGCGCCCAACCCCGAGCGGCACATCAAAGTCGACAACCAGTTGATCACTGTCGTAGCGTTGCCACAGGTGACGAATCCGGACCTGTCCGTCGGAGTTTGCGCGCATCTTCTCCAGGAGTTCCTTGGATCCCTTGAGCTGAGTCCAAAGATAAACCTGCCGCAACCGGATAGGGGGCGTATGCGCCCGCACAGCCTCCCGCGTGGACGGATCAACACTGTCGGTCCACACGTGACGTTCCACTTCCATGATGTCCGTTGCGTGGATAGTCCCAGCAGCGCCTGCCGCAACTAGAGACGCAAGCAACGCCGCAACGAAGTTAAGTCGAAACATCGCTCTTGACATGCTGTCTCCCCTTATCAGACGACGATACCATTATTTAACTAGTGCAGCCTCGGACCCCATGGGAATAACATTGCCACGCTCTTGTAATCAAGGCTACGCGGCTTGAAAGAGTTCCGCCTCCGCCGCCCTGCGCTTAACAAGACCGTTAAGGACCTTGCCGCCCGCCTTGTTCCATTTTGGAAACTCGGCTTCCGCGCCGCCGTAGTCACCCGCGTTGAGCTTCTTGAGCAGGGTCGATCTTGCAAGGCTGCCCCGACCCAGGTTGAACGTGAAGCTGACGAGCGCACCGAACTGGTTGTCCGTGAGGGAAACGTCCACAAGCGATTCGACGTCCCGGCATGCATCCATCAGGTCGCCGCGCAACAGTTGCTCCGCCTGCTCTTTCGTGATTCCTCCCGGATACAGGTCCATGGCTGCTTTCCTGTCTTCCTTGCCCCGCAGGTAGTCGGCGCCGACCCTGATCGCATGGCCCCACCCGATCGTCCAGATGCCGATCGGATCGAGATAGGGGTCGATCTTGACCGTCGTCGGATCGCCGTCTGGAATGCCCTCGAAACTCTTGACGAGATCCAAGCCTGCATCGTTGATGTCGCGCATGGTGTGGTCCTCCCGGAATAACGCAGTTTCATTCACCCAGTCGCAGTCAGACGCGACGACCTCGAGCTGCCATGCTGCGCGTTCTGCAGATGCACATCGCCTCCAATCTAGCCCAGCTTGTAGGTGAACGTTTCTTGAGCGACATCGACTATTGTGAGGTTCTGCCCCCAAAACCGAACGTGGAACTGATTGGAACACTCGAGTTTGAATACTTGCGCCGGCATCACATCGGTAACGCTTCACTGACAATGGCAAGCTTCCAGATCGTCCCAGGAAAACCGCTTTAGCGGCATCGGAACCGGTAGCTTAGTGCAATCCGGCTTGTGCGTTACATCGATAAATGCGGTCTTCTTCGATGTGTTAACCGCGCTTGCGGTGCCGCAATAGCCTCCGAATTGGTCATCCGCCGCGACCGTTATCTTGACCCGCATTCCATCCGTCACGTTGTCCATAGAGTTACTCCGGCTTGGGTTCGAACAGCGGTTTATGGCCACTCAGGATGGCCCTGATTTGTGTCGTAAGGTCCTTGATCTTTGAATCGTCGTTCGGCATTGATTGCAACTGAGAATTGACACGTTCCAGGTTGCGCAGAAGATTTGCCCGTGCAATGCGTCGGCGCTCGTTTTCGGCACGGACTTTCGCATCACCCTCGGCGATCGACTCGACCTTTGCGACGCTATCCGTCTGGGAGTCGGCCTTGCCCCCCGGCAACACGCCCGTTAGTCCGGAGGCGCCGGTCAACGCCCCCAGAACATCGGTCAAGCCCGAAGTCACGGCCCGGCTGACACGTAGCTGTCCTTGAATTAGTGCGGTCGGATTGTTCTTCGCCTGATGAACGCGAAACTGCCCGGCGCGGTCCCGGACGACCACGACACCTGTATTCCCCTCAGCGTAGAAGAGCGTGCGGGCAAACACCGAGTTCCACTTGCCGGCATTCTTCGGATCGGTAACCTCGCGCCATACCGGATCAGCCGGGTCCTGCAATCGGTCGACTTGGCTGTTGTAAAAATCCAAGGTCTCCGCGATATTTGCGATCGCAAGCGTTCCGGCATCCGTGCGAAGGTCAATGTCGACCCTGGACAGAGCCGCCGCTCCAGCCGCCACGCTGCGAGAGAACCCCGCGCCGGCGTTCTGGATTCCTTTTGCGCTCTGTCGTAGCTCCACGCTCAAATTCGATGCTGCCCGCAGGCCGTCTTTCTCCTGTCTCGTTAGTTCCGCGGCCAGCGCTTCGAGGCTCGTGGCTAGCGCTTCCGCTTCTGGCCCTGGTCGGACAGATATTAGAGCCTTCGGAGCACGTTGTAGATAGGCTTTCGTATCCTTCTCGAAATCCGTATCGAAGCCGACGGGGCCGAGCGACAAGATCTGCGTTTCCAGGCTTCGAGTTGCCGCCAGAATCCGATCCCGGCTGGCAACCAGGTTGCCTGCTTCCTGGGGCGCCAACGTGCTTGCCTTCAAAATTCTATCGTATTCGCCGATGGCCCCTCGTATTTCCTTTGCAGAACCTGCGATCAGATTTATCTGGCTTTCGAGTTTCGCTTCGTATTCTGGTTTCTCTTGCAGAAGTTCAGCGATGACTTCAGCACTGCAGGTGAAATTCGGATCTTTCGTCTTCCGAATCAAACAGAGGTAATCCCGAATTGCTCTTAGTGTTGGTTCCGATAAGCGCAATCGGGCCTCTTTCAGCCTGAACGCCTCCGATTCTGCCGCATCCACTGAGACGTGCAACCTCAGCAGATCCGCCTGGCCCAAGCGCGATGCGAGTTCGGGTTCTGCTGTGTAAATAGACGATTCGATTTCTAACCTGGCGGACGCACATCCGGCGAGCGAAATGATGAGCGCCAGTAACGCGACCAATCTCGGGAATCTTGCGTTCATTATTCGGCTCCTTGTGGAAGCGCGCGCAGCAACTGGATCAGCGCCTCGACCTGTTCTATGACTTGAGCCCTTCCCGAATCGGGTTTCAGGGTGTCCTGTGCAATGCTGATCTGCCTTGCGACAAGCGCATCGTCATCGCGGCGCACGACATTCGTTGCCCGCTTGGCCGCCACCTCATTGCGCCGACCTTGGATAACGACTTCGGTGAACTTGAGAATGTCCTTCTGCGTCGATTCCTGCTCCGAGAAATTGGCAATAGCAGCAATCACGTCGTCCGGATTTGAAGACAGCACCCAGACCAGCTTCTCGTCGCTCTTGTACACCACGAGGCCCTTTGCTGGATTGTACTGAATGCTCTGTGCATCCTTCCGCGCGAAAGCCGTATCGCGCGGCGCTTGGCGGACGCGAACCATGGCTCTGCGTAGTGGCCTCAGCTCGGCTTCGGTCGTCTTGGGATTCTGGGCTGCCGCGAGATATTTCTTTTGCGTTTCGATTATGGACTCATCAAATTGCGCACGCAGTTTTTCGCGCATCAGGAGTGCCGTTCCTTCGCCCTCCTCGGTTACCGCTCCGAACAGTGCATCCACTGCCGTCGCCGGAAACCATCCCTGGCGGAACTCCGCGACACCCAGACGCGTGGACGCCTTCACTCTTATTCGAAAATAGTTGGTATCTTCCCCATTGGTAATTGCAAGATAGGAAACCTCCTCGATGTCGAGCGGGCCAGTCGTGCACCCTACGGCCGAGACCGCCAATGCGAGTAAGAGCATTGCTCTCGCAAAACGCTCAATGGATCGCAGTGCGATGAAAGTCTTCATGTAACCCCCTTTTTTTTGATCGCTCCTTCAACGATCGGGCAACAGACCCCAATAGGGGACAGAGCGAGAAATAAGAATAGGAAAATCAATGCGCCGGTCGTCGGCGTCCTGTGCCAATGCAACGCTGCAATGATGCCGTGCATGTTAAATGCCATCCGAGTCATTTATGCTCCTTCTTTATGACTTCTAGGCAATGCGTACGCAAATCGACTTCCGGCGGGAGCTTCTTCAGCTGTATTGCGGGCGCGGCGTATGGATAATCGCGCTGATTGGGGGTGTCCGCAACCCATCCATAGCGCTTGATCTTGTGCCTGACCAATGGCATGTCTGTCCTCCCGTGAGATGCGGGCAATGATGTTATTGTTGGAGCCCCAGTTCTCTGCGTTTGACTATAGACTTTAGGTAACAGGATGTCCTGTCAGGAGAACCTGACAATTGACTGCGCGGCGAGCGGGGGCGTGTTTCCTTAATGGCGGTCGAATGTACCACAAGCGGTGCTAGAATCATTGGATTGCAGTTGTCAGTTAAAGTGGTTTCTGGATTAGTGCACTATGGACGACATCCCAACCCTGCGCCACATTCTCAAGCAAAACCGCGTGATCGCGGTGGTCGGTCTGTCCGTGAATTGGTACCGCCCGAGCTATTTCGCCGCGAAGTACATGCTCGACCACGGCTACCGTGTGATCCCGGTCAATCCCTCATACCAGGAAGTGCTCGGGCAGAAATGCTACCCGTCGCTGCGCGACATTCCGGAAAAAGTCGATATCGTCGACTGCTTTCGCAAGAGCGAGGAGATCGTGCCGCTCGCGGACGACGCGATCGCGATCGGCGCGAAAGTGCTGTGGATGCAAATCGGCGTGATCAACGAGGCTGCGGCGGAGAGGGCACGCCAGGCGGGGCTCGAAGTGGTGATGAACCGGTGCGTCAAGATCGAACATGCACGCCTGTTCGGCGGCTTGAATTGGGCCGGCGTCAACACCGGGGTGATTTCCGGCAAGCGGCTGTAAGCGCATGGCTGACCGTAAATTCGGCATCGAGACGCTGTGCCTGCACGCCGGCCAGTTGCCCGACGCCGCGACCGGCGCGCGCGCGGCGCCCATCTACCAGACCACGTCGTACGTGTTCGACAGCGCCGACCATGCGGCGAGCCTGTTCAATCTGCAGACCTTCGGCAACGTCTACACGCGGATTTCCAATCCGACCACCGCGGTTTTCGAGGAGCGCATGGCGGCGCTCGAAGGCGGCCGCGCCGCGGTTGCGGCAGCAACCGGCCAGGCGGCGGAAATGGTCGCGGTGCTGACGCTCTGCCAGCAGGGCGACGAAATCGTTTCGGCCAGCACGCTCTACGGCGGCACCCATGCGCTCTTCGAAGTGAATCTGCGCAAGCTCGGCATCAATACCACTTTCGTCGATCCCGACGATCCGCAGAACTTCCGGAAGGCGATTACCAAAAAAACCAAACTGCTCTACGCCGAAACCATCGGCAACCCGCAGATCAACGTACTCGACATTGCGGCGGTGGCGGCGATTGCGAGAGATGCCGGCATACCGCTCGTCATCGACAACACTTTTCCCTCGCCGTACCTGTGCCGGCCGATCGAATTCGGCGCCGACATCGTGCTGCATTCGGCGACCAAGTACATCGGCGGCCACGGCACGACCATGGGTGGGGTGATCGTCGAATCCGGCAGGTTTCCGTGGGATAACGGCAACTTCCCGGAGATGGTCGAGCCTTCGCGCGGCTACCACGGCGTGCGCTTTTTCGAGACGTTCGGCGACTTCGGCTATACGATGAAAGCACGCATGGAGACGCTGCGTACTTTCGGTCCCGCGTTGTCGCCGTTCAACGCATTCCTGTTGCTGCAGGGGCTGGAAACGCTGCACGTCAGGATGCAGCGCCATTGCGAAAACGCGCTCGCGGTGGCGGAATTTCTCGCCGCGCATGCGTCGGTGTCGTGGGTCAACTATCCGGGTCTCAGGAGCAGCAAGTATTATGCGCTGGCGCAGAAATACCTGCCCAAGGGCGCGAGCGCGGTCATGACTTTCGGCATCAAAGGCGGGCCGGCGGCAGGCGTCAAATTCATCGAAGCAGCGCAATTCATGAGCCATCTCGCCAACGTCGGCGACGCCAAGACACTGGTGATCCATCCGGCCTCGACCACGCACCGCCAGCTGTCGGAAGACGAGCAGGTCAAGGCCGGCGTGACGCCCGACATGATCCGGCTGTCCATCGGCATCGAGAACATCGACGATATTATCTGGGATATCGACCAGGCGCTCGCGGCCGCGCGCTAAATGCTTACCCATGTAACCTTCAGAGTAACCGGCGAGCGCACGCGGCTCGCGGCGTTCGATGCGCGGCTCAAACTGCTGTTCGCGGAGCAGCAGGTGGGCGGCGAAATCGAGGAGCAGCATGCGGACGACGCGCTGCATTACGACCTCAAGGTCGAAGGCGGTATTCCGTTCCCGCCGTTCGCGCTGGCCTCGCGTGAGTTTCCGGAGCTCGAGATTGCGGTGGAGTGGGTGAATTCCGGCGCCGGCACGCGCGGCGCTGCGCGCATCGCGGGCGGCACGCTCGCGGAACAGAACATGCAGCATCTGAGCGCCGCGGCCAGCGCCGATCATGGATTGTCGATCAGGCTGAATGCCGACGGCTATCTCGCGCTGGCATTGGCGGTGTTGCGCACCGGCCGCGACGAGTACCGCGGCTACGCATTGACCAGAACTCAGGACTCGCTGTTCCGCGCCGTGCGTGATCCGGTCACGGGAAAGATCGACTTGCTCGCCACGCAGGGTGCCGCCGAATGGAGCCGCGCGTGGAGCGTGGCGCCAGGGCGCGAGCCGGAGTACCACGAGCTCGAACCGCCGCAGCCTCTCGAGTCAGGCGAGTTTCGGGAACTCGAGAAGCTCGCGCAGGATTTCATCGCGGAATGGGTATGGTTCGGCAACGCGCCTCTCGAGGAGATCGCGATCGAGATGGAGCGTTACCAGCGCTTGGGTCATGTCACCAGCGACGCCAATCTGCGCTCGTCGGCTTTGCATCGCATCAGGGACCGGGCGACAGAAGAAGACGGCGCGTTGCATTACAGCACGCTCGAGGCCGATTCGGCGTGGGTCGAAGAAGTTATCGCACGCTGCTGGCGTTAATCTTCGCGTATGCCCGCGTCTTTGATTACTTTACCCCAGCGGTTTATCTCGGATTTGATGATGGCCGTAAATTCCTCCGGGGAGCTGCCCACTATCTCCACTCCGGAAATGAAGAATCGTTCTTTGGTCTCCGCGTTATTGATGACGAGCGTAGTCTCGTGATTCAGCCTGTTGATGAGGGACGCCGGCGTCCTGGCCGGCGCGAACATGCCATAGATTGATACTGCCTCATAGCCGGCAAGACCCGCCGCCGCCACCGTAGGCAACCCGGGCGCCAACTCCGTCGGCTTCGCGCTCGTGACTGCCAGGGCTCGCAAACGGCCGGACTTGACGTGCGACATCACCGCGCCGGCGGCCGGGAACATCAATTGCACCTCGCCGCCCATCAGCGCATTCAGTCCGGGACCGGTTCCTTTGTAAGGAATTCGCACCATATTCACGCGCGCCATCGACTTGAGGAGTTCCGCCGCAAGATGCGCGGCTGCCCCCGAAGCACCGGTCGCGTAATCCAGCTTGCCGGGCCTGACTTTCGCCAGCGCAATCAGGTCACGCACCGACTTGACCGGCAGGGAAGGGTGGACGACGAGTACATTCGGCGCACTCGCGGCCAAGATGATGGGCGCGAAATCCCGGAGGGGGTCCCAAGGCACCTCCTTCATGAGCGGCAGCACCCACAGAGAACTGCTGTAGAGCAACAGCGTGTAGCCGTCGGGCGTTGCCCTGGACACGGTTTGGGTTGAAATCGCCCCGCTTGCGCCGCCCCGGCTTTCCACGATCACCTGCTGACCGAGCGCACCGGTAAGCCCTTGCGCGATCAAGCGTGCCGCAAGTTCATTGCCGCCCCCCGGCTCGGCGGTAACGATGCGTATGGTCTTGTTGGGATAAACCTGCGCCGGTGCTCCATTCGACGCAATACTCATGATGCCCAGGGACATAATCACCGTGAAACGCGGCAGCGCCATGCACTTCTCCAGTTCCGGTCAGAGATCAACCAACAGATTACGGTAGACGTCCACCGCCCATTTCGCTCGCGGGCCGACCACTACGGTGGTCTCCCTCTCCTCCATCAGGGCCGGCCCCTCTCCCTGCGTACCGGCAGCCAGTCGATAGCGGTCATGGACCGGACATTCCAAAAACCCATGCTCCGGGCCGAAATATACGCGCCGCATGCGCACGGGTGCGTCAGCCTCGCCGCCAGGCACTTGCGCCTGCAGTTCGAGCGGCAGGTTTTTGCCCGACGCTCTGACACGCCACGTGATCGTCTCGATCGAACTCATCTCCAGCGTGCGTCCGTATTGGCGCGCGTAGGCGTCTTCGAACCGCTGCTGGAACTGGCGCACCATTTCGTGCGTGTCCGCGGCGCCCAGATCCAGCCCGGTTATCGGGACTTCGATTTCATAACCCTGTCCACTGTAGCGAACGTCCACGTTGCGCTCCAGCGTCACCTCGGCTGGCTGCGCGCCTGCTGCTATCAGCATCTCGACGGCGCGTGCTTCCATGTCTGACAGCAGATTCGCCACACGCGTCCAGTCGAGCGAGTCCAGCGAGCCGATATAGCTGTTGGAAAGATCGATGACCGGCGCCGCAATGCACAAACCCACTGCCGACGTGGCGCCTGCGCCGAGAGGGAACACGAGATTGCGGATGCCGAGTATTCTGGCGACGTACCACGCATGAATAGGCGCCGCTCCGCCAAACGTGATCAAAGTGAAATTCCGGATATCGAGCGCGCGCTCCGCGACGTAGCGCTTGCCCGCCGCCACCATGGCTTCGTTGACGACGGTGAAGATACCCCACGCCGCGTCCACGATGGATTTTTCGAGGGGAACGGCAATTCTCCGCGCGATCGCATTTTCGGCGGCAACCCGATCCAGTAACATGTCGCCGCCGAGGAACCGCGCCGGATCGATATAACCGAGCAGCACGTCGGCATCCGTCACGGTCGGCTCCGTGCCGCCGAGCGCATAGGCCGCGGGGCCGGGACGCGCGCCGGCGCTCTGCGGCCCCACCTTCAGGAATCCGAGTTGGTCGATATGCGCGATGCTGCCGCCGCCCGCGCCAATCTCGATCAACTCGATCACCGGAATCAACAGCGGTAGCCCGCTGCCGCGCCTGAAGCGGCGCGCGCGCGCGGTCTCGAACTGGTTGGCACGAAACGGACGTCCATTCTCGATACAGCACAGCTTCGCAGTGGTGCCCCCCATATCGAATGCCAGCGCGTGGTCGATGCCCAGCAGATCCGCGTACCTTGCGGCGGCAAGCGCGCCGGCCGCGGGGCCTGATTCGATCAACTGTATGGGTATCTTCTGCGCGATTGCCGTGCTCGAGATGCCGCCATTGGAGAGCATGACGTGGACGTGTTTCGCGAATCCCCGCTCGCCCAGTTTCGCGTCGAGCCCCGCGAGATACTGCTTTACGCCCGGCCGCACGTACGCATTGAGAACCGTGGTGGAAGCGCGCTCGTATTCCCGAATCTCCGGCGCAACGTCGCTCGAGATCGTGCAATCGAGGTGCGGAAACTCGCGCTCGACCAGGTTCCTGATTGCGCGCTCGTGGGCGGCGTTCCGATACGAGTGGAGCAGGCAAACCGCGAGCGACACGATGTTCTGCCCGTCGAGTTCGCGCACGGCGCGCCGCACCGATTCGAGATCCAGTGCGCGGATGACGGTGTCGTTCCACGCCGTGCGCTCGGTGACTTCCCGCGTGAGGCTGCCCGGTACAATGGGCTCCGGCCGCTCGAAGCGGAAGTCATAGTGATCGTAGCGCGACTCGCGTCCCATCGTCAGGACGTCGCGAAATCCTTCCGTCATCAGCAGGCCCGTCTTGCAGCCCTTGCGCTCGATGATGGCGTTGGTCACGAGCGTGGTCGCGTGGGAAATGCGGCTGATGCCCGGAAACTCGACGCCGGCCCGCGCGCAAAGCTCGTCGACTCCTTCGAGGAATGCGCGGCCCGGATCCTCCGGTGTGGTGAGGCGCTTGCCGATGTACAGCTCGCCTGAGGCCCGCTTGAGCAACGCAAAATCGGTGAACGTGCCGCCGATATCCACCCCGACGATGATTTCCGAATCCCCCATCATCCGGGCTTCGACCCGTAATCCTTTGCCGCGCTGCCCTTGCTGATCAGCTTTTCGCGAACGTCTGCAGCGAGCTTGCGCGGATCGCGGCGCTGCGGCGGGCCGTATCCGCCGCCGCCCGGTGAATGTATCTGCATGCAGTGTCCCGGGCCAAGCTCGCCCCGGCCTTTCGGCGGAAACGGCGTGGCGCCATCCATCCAGATCCCGGCGAGCCCGCCGTCGCCTCCGCCGGACAAGCCCCGCGGCGGGTTTTCGACGCGGTCCATGCGGCTCGCGACCTGCATGGGCTCGCCTGAGCTGTTTTCCACCACCAGCTCGATGCCGAGGCCGCCGCGAAATTCACCCGGCCCACCGGAGTCCGGCCGCAACGCCTTCCTGCGGATTGTGAGCGGCACGACGCTTTCGATCACCTCCACCGGGGGAGAACCCGAATTCGACGGATACGGTGTGCAGGAATATCCGTCCTTGCCCGCGCACGCACCCATGCCTCCGCTGCTGATCATCATGAAGGAGAACGGGCGCCCATCGTGTCCGCGTGGCCCTGCAAATACCGTGCGGTTGGTGGGCGCGCCGCAAGCCGCCATCACGCGCTCCGGAATTGCCTTCGACAGCGCGTCCATGGCCATGGCGGGTATGTAGTGGGCGGTTTGATTGCGCGCAAACACCGGCGCCGGGAACTGCGCGTTGAGGATGGTTCCGGCCGGGACCGTGACCGTGACGGGCCGCGTGATCCCTTCGTTGTAGGGCGTATGCGGATCGAGCACGCACTTCAACACATAGATGAACGCGGAGTACGTATAGTTGTAGACGACGTTGATGCCGCCGGGACTGGTCTGCGGCGAAGTTCCCGCGCAGTCGATCTCGATGTCGCTGCCGCGCACCGTGATCGCGCACCGCAGGGTCACGGGACTGTCATAGCCGTCGGACTGGATACTGCTCGCGTAGGTGCCGTCCGGAATCTCCGCGATGGCGCGGCGAAAGACTTTTTCCGTGCGCGCGTTCAAAGCCCGCGACAGCGGCCGCAGGTCCTCGATGCCAGCCTCGTCCATGAGCTTGACCATTTCCGCCGCACTCGTCCGGCACGAAGCGATGAGCGCGTTGAGGTCTCCCAGCACCTGATCGGAGACGCGCACGTTCTTTTCGATGATGGAAAAAAGCACCGCATCGGGCGTGCCGGCGCGGAACAGCTTCACCGGCGGAAAGCAGATCCCCTCCTCATAGACCTGGCGCGCGCCGGTCGAGACCGTGCCGCCCACGTCGGCGACATGCGAGGACGCGCCCGCAAATCCGACCAGCTTGCCGCGCTGGAAAATAGGCATGGACACGTAAAAGTCCGGCAGGTGGCCCGAGCCGTACCACGGATCGTTGGTGAAGAGCACGTCGCCCGCCTGCAGGGATTCCGGCGGGATCTTCTCGAGGATGGCGCGGATGGTACGGGGCAGGATGATGCTCATCCGCGGCGTGCCCTTGGTCGTATACCCGATGCCGACGCCATCGCTGTCGCACACCGCGCAGCCGTAATCGTTGGACTCGCGGGCGACCGTCGAGAAGGCCGCGCGCACCAGCGTGTCGGCGGCCTCGTCCACGATGGAGATGCAGCGCTCCCACAGTATCTCGAGCGTTACGGGATCGTCTATTGCCTGCGCCGCACTGTCCATCAGGTCTTCGTAGTTATGACGATTTATAGCGAGTTCCGACTTTACCTTAGTGCAGTTATGAAGGCCAGACACTACCCCATCTGCGCCTGGAAGGGGACGGTATAATCCCGAAAAACCACGAGGCCCGGCTATGGAAACCTGCAGCAACGCCAAGCGCACGAGACAGTGCTGCACCCAATGCGGGCCTCGGCTTGGCGACTCTGCGCGGCGTCTGGCGATCGTCGTCACGTTTGCGATAGCGTCACAACTTGTGGTTCAGGCTGGTGCGCACGCGGCAGAACGAATTGACTATCCAACCAAGCCCGTCCGAATGATCGTGGCCGTGCCATCCAGCAGCGGCGCGGACACCGTTACCCGAGCGGTCGCATTGCGGCTTGGTGAACGTTGGGGAACCAGTGTGATCGTCGACAATCGCCCGGGCGCCGGCGGTGCGATTGCCATGGAGCTGGCCCGCGCGGCGACTCCCGATGGGTATACGCTGTTAAGCGCCAGCGTCGGGCTCGTGTCGACGGCGCGGCTGTTGAAAAAGGTGGCTTTCGATACCACCGCCGCATTTGAGCCCATCGTGCAGATGACTTCGCAGCCCTACGTGCTGGTTGTTCCCAGAGGGGTCCCGTTCGGCAGCCTCTCCGAGTTGATTGCGTTTGCCCGTGCACGACCTGGAGTTCTCAATTACGCTTCATCAGGCATGGGTACCGCTTCGCATCTCGGTGCAGAGCTGTTCAAGTCGATGGCCCGCGTGGAGCTGACTCACGTACCGTATAAAGGGCTCGCGCAGGCGATCACGGAAATGGCATCGGGTCAGACCCAGGTGTTGTTTGGCACGGTCGTCAGCGCGCTGCCTTTTATAAAATCGGGCAGGCTGAGAGTGCTCGCGGTAGCGACGAGCCGCCGGCTGAACGCCTTTCCGGATGTTCCGACAATGGCTGAAGCCGGATTGCCGGGCTTCGAGCTCAGTTCCGCCTATGCGCTTTACGCGCCGGCCAAAACGCAAGCGGCGATTGTCGATCTGATCAATCGTGACGTCTCGGCGATACTGGAGAAACCGGAAAACCGCGCGCAATTAACGGCAGATGGGGCCGAGGTGGCGGACAGGAACACTCCGGCGCAGTTCAGGAATATTTTCCTCAGGGACCTGGATAAGTGGGAGACATTAATCAAGAACTCCGCTATCGGACGCGAAGGGCTGCCAAGTTCCGGGCGTAATCCATGATGATTGCTGATGCGCAGGTTCACATCTGGAACCCGCCGAGCGCCGAGCGGCCATGGCCGAAGGGGCTGAAACCGCACCGTGCCGAGCCCTTGGGCATGGAAGAGTTGTTGCAGCAGATGGAGGCGGCGGGCGTGCAGCGGGCGCTGCTGGTTCCACCCAGGATCGAAGGCGGCCGTAATGACCTGTCGCTCGAAGCGGCAAAGCGCTATCCCAAGCATTTTGCCGTGATGGGCAAGCTCGATCCCGGCGCGGCGGACTCTCGCGAAAAGATTGCCACCTGGCGCGCACAACCCGGGATGTTGGGGCTGCGCTTTACGCTGAAGCACAAGTTGGAAGCGTTGCTGACTGACGGCCGCATGGACTGGGTGTGGCCGGCAGCCGAGAAGGCAGGGGTGCCGATCTACGTTGCGGTGGTCCAATCGAAAGCGCATGTCATCGGCGGGATAGCCGAGCGCCATCCGGGGCTGCGTCTGACACTCGATCACCTGGCTATTGCGAGTGACAGGCAAAAGGACGAAGCGGCGTTTGCGGGCCTGGACGAGGTGCTGGCGCTGGCCAGGCATCCCAATATTGCCGTTAAAGTAACGGCGATGCCGTGTTATACCACCGACGAATATCCCTATCGCCGACTGCATCCCTATCTGCGTCGCGTCTACGATGTGTTTGGTCCGCACCGCATGTTTTGGGGGAGCGACCTCAGCCGCCTGCGCGGAACGTATCGTGAGTGCGTCACCATGTTTACGGAGCAGATGCCTTGGCTTTCCAGGGGAGATCTCGAGTGGATCATGGGGCGAGGCGTGTGCGAGTGGGTTGGCTGGGCGATAACGTGATTGCTACGCGAGCACCGGCGGCAGTTGCTGAGTAAGTGCAGCGCGCTCCGCGGTGGCTTTGCCATTCAGTGCAAAGCCGAGCAATTTCCCGTCAGCGCCGAGGAACAGCGACTTCACGCTCTCGTCATCGGCCGTAATGCTCCAGCTGCCGGCCGCACCGGCAGGAGGCGGCGAAACGATGGTCGGGCACGCGGGGGTCTTCACCAGCACCGGCATCGCCGGGTAGCTGACGGGCGTTGGCTTGCCGGCGAGCGTTGCGGCCAGTGCGCGCGCCGCATGCATGATCGGCATCACGAATGGCAGCACCAGACCTTCGACCTCGGCGCAGTCGCCGAGCGCGTAAACATCCGGCGCGCTGGTTTCGAGGCCGCGGCTGACGGCGATACCGCGGTTGGTTTTCAGACCCGCCGCTTCCGCCAGAGCGATGCGCGGTTTCAATCCGATCGCCGACAGCACGACGTCGGCGTCGAAACTGACGCCATTCGCGAGCGTGATGCGCATCCCCTCGCCATTGGCATCCACTGCGGCGACACCGGTTCCCAGATGCCATGTCACCCCGAGCGCTTCGAGCCGGCGCTTGAGCAGCGCGCCGCCTGCCGGCGGCAGCAGGCGCGACAGCGGCTGGGCGGCGATGTCGATGACCGCGACCCGGTATCCCGCGCCCGACAGATCATTCGCAAACTCACAGCCGATCAGCCCGGCGCCGATGATGGCGACCATGCGCTTGCCCTCGATCGCAGCGCGAAAGCGCGCGTAGTCCTCGAGATCATTGACGGTCATTACCCGATCTGCCCCGCTTCCCGTAAGCGGTAGCCGGATCTGGTCAGCGCCCAGCGCCAGCACCAGCTTCGAGTAAGTCACGGTTTCGTCGCCGATGCGGATCGCATGCCGCGTGGGGTCGATTGCGGTGACGCGGACGTGGGCGCGCAGCGTGGCGTTGAGCTGGCTTGCCATCTGCTCCGGACTACTGATCGGGATGTTCTCGGGAGCCTTGTTGATGGCGAACGAGTTCGACAGCGTCGGCTTGGGATAGAAATGCGCGCTGTCGGCGCTGATCACGGCGAGCGGGGTTTGCTTGTCGAGCTTGCGCAGCTCGCGCGCGACGTTGTAGCCGGCAAGCCCGCTGCCGATGATGACGATCGGATCCATGACTTCCCGTTATTCCTTCCCTGTCGGCACCAGCACTTCGCCACTTTGCGGTATTTTGGCACGGCGGAACGCCTTGTTGTGCTGCACCCGTCAATCGCCTAGCATTGGCAATTGGAGGACTGCGAGTGCACGCCTGGCGTGTGCCTCCAATCCCCGTTCCTTGGGCGTAACCCGGTACGCCTTTTCAGAAAGATGGCGAATATGGGCATTATAGTCAGAGCAACGCTTGCAATTTTCGTGGTGGCGGGCGGCATTGTTACGGCTGGGCCGACCGCCGGGCAGAGCTACCCGACCAAGCCGATCCGGTTGATCGTTCCGCAAGCATCTGGCAGCGCGTCCGACACCATGGCGCGTATCATCGCCGCCGAACTGACCGCACGCCTCAAGCAGCAGATCATCGTGGACAATCGTCCCGGTGGGGCGTTGCAGCTCGGGCTTGAACTCACGGCGAAATCCCCGCCCGATGGTTACACCATCGGATACGGCATGATCGGCGCGCTTGCGATCAGTCCCAACATGTTGTCAAAGCCACCGGTCGACGTGCAAAAAGACCTGGCTCCGATCTCGCAGACCACCACGGGCCAGATGATGCTCGTGGTCGGGCCGTCCACGCCGTTCAAGAGCGTGCGCGACGTCATCGCATTTGCGAAGGAAAATCCCAACAAGCTGAACTATGCTTCGTCCGGCAACGGCACGCCGGGACACGTCGGATTCGAATTGTTCAAGACCATGACCGGCACACAGGCGGTGCATGTCCCCTATAAAGGCGGCGCCCCCGCGCTGACCGAACTCATCGCGGGCCAGGTGCAAATCATGCTGGAGAGCACCAACTCGATCATGCCGCACGCCAAGGGAGGACGGGTGCGCGGGCTCGCGGTCAGCGGGCCGAAGCGGGCCGAGGCGATGCCCGAGCTGCCCACCATTGCCGAAGCGGGCGTGCCGGGCTACGAAGCAACCACGTGGACCGGCATCGTCGGGCCGGCCGCATTGCCGCGCTCCATCATCGTGCGGTTGAATGCCGACTTGAATGACATGGTCGCATCCCCCGGATACAAGGAAAGAATCGCGCTGATCGGCTCCGAACCGGCGGGCGGCACGCCGGAACAGTTCGGACGGTACATTCGCAGCGAATACGCGAAATGGGGCGATATCGTTAAGCGCGCCGGCGCGAGAATCGAATAAGTGAGCCTCCGCTTTGCCTCAGTCCGCGCGTTTCACCACCTTTTACCCCGACACGCTCCCGAGCGAAGCCAGAGACGTCTACGAGCGCATATTGCGCGACCGGGGTTACATTCCCGGCCCGTACCGCTTCTGGCTTGCTTCGCCGGGCTTCGCCGATCGCATCGAGCCGGTCGAGGACTTCCTGCGCCACGGCGTGGCACTCGAGGCGCGTCAAGTCGAGCTCATCGTGCTCGCCATCGCACGCCACTGGAAATCGCAGTACGTGTGGTCCTCACACGCGCCGGCGGCATTGCAAGCGGGCGTCGAAGCGGACGTGGTCGAGGCGATCCGCACCGGCGCTGCCGTGCCGCTCGCGCGCGAGGATGATGCGCTGTGTTATGCGTTCAGCAAGGCGTTGCTCGCAGGCGAGGGGGTCGACGACACGCTGTGGGCAAAGGCGCAGGCATTGCTCGGCGAACGGCGTATCAACGAGATAATGGGGCTGCTTGGCCTCTATACGTCGGTGTGCCTGACCATGGTCGCCTACCGCATGCCAACCAAAAACGGCGAACCGGATCCGCTACCGTGACTTGGGACGCAAGGACGCAAAAGGCCACTTTATAACGAGCATTGCCTTTAAAGCGAAAAGTAACAGGGACTGGCAGCAGCGGGCCGGGCGCCGAAGTACATCCAAACAGGGCCAGTGGCCGCAATTGCTGCTTATGTGGACTCCGCGATTATGTGGAGCTCCACATAACGATCCGGAGCGGTCAGCGGCATTGCTCCATTGCGGACATTCAGATCCTTACTCGATCACCCGTTCGGCGCGCACGAGGATTGAGTTGGGAATCTTGACGCCGATCTGCTTGGCCGCCTTCAGGTTGATCACCAGCTCGAATTTGGTCGGCTGTTCGACGGGCAGGTCGGCGGGTCTTGCCCCTTTCAAGATTTTATCCACGTACGTGGCGACGCGCCGGAACATGTCGGCACGGTCCGGCCCATAGGTCACAAGACCGCCAGCGTCCGCGAATTCCGAAGCTAGAAATATCGACGGGAGACGGTTTTTTGCCGCGAGTTCTGTAATCTGTGTACGCTGAGAATTAAATATGGGGCTTCCCAGGATGAGGACTGCGCCAGCGCCCCCTTTGCTCGCGGCGCGGAATGCGCCCTCAATATCCTTGGGATCAAGAACGTCTAGATATTGAAGCTTCACTTTCAACGCACCGGCGGCGAGTTCAACTTCTCTTAACTTTTCTGCGTTGCCCGAGTCGGTTGAAGTCCCGAGGACGGCCACCCGGGAGAGTTTAGGAACGATCTCCTTCAATAGCTCCAGTTGCTTTCCACTCAACTCCGGAGATAGCGTCGACAACCCCGTAATGTTCCCGCCAGGCCGCGCCAGACTTGCGACGAACCTGGTGGCAACAGGATCGTTATCCTGCGCCATGACAATGGAAATTGTCTTCGTTGCTTCCTTGGCCGCCCGGGTAGCTGTCGCTCCGCCCGTGACGATGAGGTCGACTTTCATATTCACAAGCTCGGCTGCAAGAACCGGGACGCGATCGACTTTTCCTTCGGCGAAGCGATGCTCAATAGTAATGTTTTTTCCTTCCACATAGCCTAACCGACGCAGCCCGTCGCGGAAAGCCTCGATGCGAGCCGATGCGGCGGAGGAATCGCTGGCAACCAGAAATCCTATCCGCGGGATTTTCGTTGGCTGCTTCTGAGCGAAAGACGCCAGCGGCGCTGCGAGCGCGCCTGCGCCAAGCGCAACGATTAGTTTGCGGCGATTGTTCACTTTCCCCTCCCTGACAATCTGCGCGCCCATTATGCGCAAATTACGCTTGGGCCGGCAGCCCATCCGCGCTTCACTTCATGAACTTCTTCTGCCACTGCACGAATTCGTCGGTTCGGTTCACGGCGTCAATCAGTTCCGGTGGCGCCGAACGATCCTCCAGGTCCGCAGCCGACCCGCCGTCCTTGAGGTGGCGCAGCCCGTCGTGCAGCGCCTTGACCGCCATGCCGTATATCGACTTTCCGAGATAACGGATGCGCACTCCGTGGGCCCCTAGAAATCCCGGCGCGCCGGCATCGTCCGGCGGAGCGCCGAGCACGAAGAGGGGCAGAGAGGTGGTCCGATGGAGTGCTTCGATATCGGCGCGACCTCGAGGCACCCGGGGCAACATGATCGCCTCTGCCCCAGTTTGCGAATAGGCTTTGATACGGTCCAGCGCCTCGTTCATGGGCAACTGTGCCAGAGCAACGGTGCGCGCCACGATTACGGTGGAAGGATCTCTGCGCGCGGCTACAGCGGCCTTCAGCTTGCCGATCTGCTCCTCCAGGGAAATCAGCAACGAGTGGCGAGACTCCGCTTCGCCGAAGCGGCTCGGAACCAGGTTATCCTCCAGCTCGATGGCCACTACGCCGGTTGCCTCGAGTTCTCTGACGGTGCGAAAAACATTGAGTGCATTACCACCGCCTTCATCGGCGTCCGCGATGAGACAAGTGTCCGTCACCCGGTTGATGCGCCAGCAAAGGTCCACCAGATCGGACATGTTGGACAGAGGCACGCCGTCGGGCACGGCCAGGTTGGCGAATTTGCCCACGGAGCCGGACAGCTTGCACACCTCCCATCCGAGCATGTCCGCGATGCGTGCCGAAAGCGGGTCGAAGATGGGAGCGGCGAGGGTGCAGGCGGGGCGTGCAAGAATTTGCCGAAAACGTTCACGGGCTTTGGACATGGTTACCTCGGTGTTGTCGAATATCGCCGCATCATTCCATGCGCGCGCCGGATTTATTGATTATCCTGGCCCACTTGGGAATTTCGGCCACGGTCGGCAGCATCAACAGACCAAACATGAGCGTGGGCGACCACGACAAATTGCGCCTGAGACTGACCATATCCGCCACCTTTCGAGAAGACGCACCGGGTTGCGCCAAAGGGGGAGTCGGCGTCCGCGCCACCGGAGCACCCATCACTCAGCCGTTATTTTCCCGGCTTTGATCACTTTCGCGTAGCGCGTTATCTCGCTCTTCAGGTGCGTCCCCAGTTCTTCGGGCGTGCTGCCAATGACGTCTCCACCATCCCTCGCGATCATATCGCGCATCTCCGGGGCCTTCAGCGCCTCCAGCGCCAAAGAGTGCAGCCTCGCGACGATCTCTTTCGGCGTGCCGGTCGGCACAAAAAGCCCGAACCAGTTATCCGATTCGAAACCCGGGTAGATGGAATCCAGGGTCGGCAGATTCGGAAAGACGGCGGAGCGTTTTTTCGTGCTCACGGCGATCCCTCGCAAGCGTCCGCTTTCCACGTGCGATTTCACCGTGGTCAGCGTGGAAAACGTGAAGTCAATTTCACCCGACAGAATCGCGATGGTGCCCGGGCCGCCGCCTTTGTAACCGATGGACTCGAGGTTTGCGCCGGTCTGCTGCCGGAACATCTCGAGCGCGATGTGGCTCGTCGTCCCGCTGCCGTTATGGCCGCCGTTAAGGCCTTTCTTGTTACGCTTCGAAAGCGCAACCAGCTCTTTGACGGATTTTGCGGGCACGCTGGGATGGAGGGCGAGTACGAGTGGAACGGAGGAGGTCCAGATGACCGGGGCCAGGTCCTTCAGCGGATCGAATTTGAATTTCGATGCAAACAGCGTGGCGCTGACCGAAAGTGACGAGGAATTAAACAGGAGCGTGTAGCCGTCCGCCGGCGCGCGCACGACCGCCTCCGTCCCGATCATTCCGCTCGCGCCGGCCCGATTGTCGACGACAAAAGCTTGCCCCAAGGTGTCGGTGTATTTCCTTGCCAGTAGCCGAGCCTGGATATCCGTAGTACCGCCCGGAGATTGGGGCACGATGATACGGACGGTTTTAGCCGGCCATGTCTGGGCTGAAGCCGTGAGCACCGACAGCGGCGCCGCGATCAATACTGCACCTACGATTGCTTTGCTGATCATGTTGCTTGCTCCTTTATCGATTTAAATTGCGGATTGTTCGAATAGTCCTGTGCGCAGACCTTCGCATAGTCGGGCAGCGGGCGGCACTTCGACCGTGAGATCCTGCAAGGCTCCCGATGCCATGGCGGGCATCGCCAGTGCTGCCGCCAGAAAGCGTTCGCGTTCCGCACGCTCGGCGTAGTTCGCAGCGAGCGCATGGAACTTGCCGATGTAGTCGTCGCGCCCAAAAGGCCTGGCGCCGTAGGAGTGTGCATCGGCAAACGCAATCTCGTCTTCGATGGTGCAGCCGTCTTCCATGGTTATCACGACTTTCGCGCCGAGCGCCCTCTGGCTCGGTTCCTGGGCATGATACCGGCGGGTCCACTCGGGGTCCTCGACTGTCCGTATGCATTTCCAAAGCCTGACCGTCGACACACGCGCGGCACGCGCCGGCAGGTAACTGTCGATATGGTGCCACTTACCGTCCTCGAGCGCGACCGCAAAAATATACATGACGCTGTGATCGAGTGTTTCACGGGTCGCACCCGGATCGAATTTCTGAGGATCGCCCGATCCGGTGCCGATGATGCGATGCGTGTAGCGGCTCGCGTGGATCACGATCTCGGCGACCTTTGACAAGTCAGCGATATGCGAGCGCATTCGGAACGCGAGATCGATCAGCGCCTGTGAGTGAATTTCCGCGGAGTAGGCTTTCGTATAGGTTTCGAGGATGCCGCGCTTCGGCTCACCCGGCTCGGGCAGGCGCACCGTATATTCGGCCTCGGGACCATCGAGCAGCCAGGCGATGATACTGTCGTCGCCCTCGTAAATCGGCGAGGGCGAAGTCTCGCCCCGCATCGCGCGGTCCACGGCCTCGACCGCAAGCTTGGCGGCGTGGGCGGGCGCGTGCGCTTTCCAGGTCGAAATCTCGCCCTTGCGCGACTGCCGGGTGGTTATCGTGACGTGCACGATGTGGTTCACCGCCTGGTATATCACCTCGACCGGCAGCCTCAGCATTGCACCGATGCCGGCAACCATCCCGGCCGCGATGTGCGGCAAATGGTCGATGCGGTGCTCGTGGAGGCAGATGCTTTTCGCCAGGCACACGTCGATTTCGTACGCAGTCGCGATGCCGCGCACGAGGTCCCGTCCATTCGCCCCGCACTGCTGGCCGACCGCGACGATGGCGGAGATCATGTCGCCCGGATGGTTCATGTCGATGGCGAGGAAGGTGTCGTGGAAATCCAGCTCCCTGACTGCCGACGCGTTCGCCCAAGCCGCCCACTCGCAGGCAACGCGCACGGTGCGAGGCATGCCGAAAATCGTTGCTCCTCCCGCATGCGGATGCGCGAGCGCCTGCGCCCGAGCGTTCGCCACCGGATGGCGCGCGAGTCCCGCGACCGCGACACCGGCGTTATCGATGATGCGATTGATGATCATCGCGGTGACGTCCGGATCGACGGCCACGTCATCGGCAGCAACGGTTGCGAGCTTCCAGGCGAGCAACTCGGAACGAGGCGGAGTCTCCGCGCTCTTGTAGACTCGTATGCGGTGTCCCAGCATCGGGTTCACACTACCGCTGCGCGGACCGGTCGAGTTTCGCGAGCAGGCGCAGGCCGCGCTTCGCGTCGCCGCGCGCGGCGCGGGCGCGGAAGCGCGCTTCGGCGTCGAATTCGGCCAATGCGGCGATGGAGAATTCCTCGATGAGCATGTTCATGCTGACGCTGCGCGCCGTGGCGAGATGCTTGAGCCGCTCGTGCGTATCGTCCGGCATGCGGACGGTGAGTGTAGCCATGTTTTCACTCCTCAGCGCCCGGCCGCGAGCACGGACTCGAACTCATTGTACAGCGCTCTGGAGTTGCACGCGCGTCGGCGCCCGAAACGCCGGGCACTCAGGCGATGTAGGAATCGCGCTAAGATAATGTAATCCAATGTGTAATCGAGGTACTTTTGTCGTAGCATCAACTTTCCTGAAATATATGGCGTATTCATGGAATCCTACGTGACAGTCAAGAGACAGATCGTCATCCCCTCCAAGATCCGGCGGAAGTTCGGAATCAAGGAGGGCACGCGTGTGCACGTGGACGTGGATGAGCAGGCGCATCGAATCATCCTGACGCCCATCACGCGCAATTACATCCAGAATCTGCGCGGGAAATACAAAGGCAAAGGCTTGCTGACCGCGCTGGCAGCGGAGAAGAAACGCGAAACGGACCGCTAATGCCGCGCAAGCCGACGAGGCGGTGGCCGATCTGACAGGTCTCGGCGTCGAATTGATCGACGCGGACTGGCCGCTTACGCGGATAGCCGGAACATTCAAAGCGCGCCACAGGATGTCATACGCGGATTGTTTCGCAGCGGCACTCGCGAAGGACCGCAAATCCGACCTCGTCACCGGAGACAAGGAGTTCAGGCAGGTGGAGGAGGAAGTCAGTATCCACTGGCTTCGATAGCGCATTACGGCTACTCGAACGAGAGAAGACCGCAAGAAATCGTCCGCAATAAAACAGGGAAGGCTCGGCACCGCGAGCGGCTCTGCGAATTCCCTCAGAGCCAAGTATCTTCCGTTACCGCTTCGGAGCCGCCCACGCGTCGGCGCTCGAAACACCGGGCGGCGGGGTGAAGAGTATCTGATCGGCGCCGAGCAGTTTGTCGGGCCCGCCCCAGAATTCCGCCATTTTGCGCTGGTCGGATTTGGCGCGCGCATCGACTCCCTCCGGATCGCAGATCGCGCGCAGTTTGATTTCGAGCGACTTAGCGCAGCCGCGATCGCGGCCTTCCTCGATGAGGTCGTGCATTTCCTCCGGATCGGTGGCAAGGTCGAACAGTTGCGGCGGCATGCCGACGTGGTAAACGAGTTTTAGAGCGCCGTCGCGCAGCATGAACTGGCCCGCTTTCGATCCCTGCGCGTGATACTCGGCGAAAGCGGACCGCTGCGATTCGTTGCCGTTCACGGCGGGAAACAAAGAGATGCCCGGCAGGTCGTGATCCTGCGCGGCGAGCACTGCCCCCACGCATTCGACCATCGTCGGAAAGAGATCGACGTGCGATACAAGCTGCTGCACCACGCGGTTCGCGGGCACGCCCGGGCCGGCGATCAGGAGCGGGACGCCGACCGAGCCTTCGTAGAGACTCTTCTTGCCGAACAAGCCCTGCCAGCCGAAGAGCTCGCCGTGATCGCTCGTATAGACGATGCGCGTGTTCGCCAGCAATCCGAGTTCCTCGACGACCTTCATCACCACGCCGACCTGCTCGTCGAGATGCGTGATCAGCCCGAAGTACGCGGCAGCAACGCGTCTGAGCATGCGTTCATCGGTCATCTCGTGGTAGCCGTCGATTTCGCGCAGATGGCGCGTGGCCGGGTGCTCGGGGCGGTCGCCGGGCCGGTAGCGCACCGGCAGTGGCATTTTGTCCTCGGGGTACAGGTCGTAGAGCCGTTGCGGCACCGTGAATGGTGGGTGCGGGCTGACGTAGCCGAGCTTGAGCGCCCACGGCCTGGCGTGTCGTGCGGCGTTCGCGCGCAGCCACTCGATCGCCTTGGCCGTGATCTGACGGTCGTAGTCATGGTAGTGCGTATCGCCGACACCCGAGCGCTGCGTATACAGTTTCCACTTGCTGTCGTCCGTCAGACGCGGCTCCGCGTCGTAGCCGCGCAGCAGGTTCTTGATTGCGCCTTTGCCCTCGTGCAGGTGCATCGGCATGATTTCCTCGGTAAAGCCGTTGTCATCGTCGCTGCTGCGGTAATGCAGCTTGCCGATCGCGACCACGGTGTGTCCCTGCTCGCGCAGACGGTGCATCCAGCTCGGAATTCGGCCATCGTAGGCGATCGCGTTGTCCCAGTAACCGGTTTGGTACGCGTAGCGGCCGGTCGCCATCGCCGCACGCGCTGGGCAGCACAGTGCGCTTGTGCTGTAACTATTGGTGAAGCGCACACCGCGACTCGCGATCTTATCGAGCGTCGGCGTCCTGACGATTGCATGGCCGTAACAGCCGGCGACCTGCCGGTTGTGATTGTCGGACTGAATGAAAATCAGATTGGTCTGCTTCAATCCACTCACCACAGCGATTTCAGCCTGCCGCCATCCAGATTGAGCGAGACGCCGGTGATATAGCTCGCGCGCTCCGAGCACAGGAACACGATCGCGTTCGCCAATTCTTCGGGCTTGCCGAAGCGGTTGAGCGAATTCTTGCGCGCGGCGCGGCGCCGCGCTTCCTCTTCACTTTGCGCGCCGAGTTCCGCGGCGAGTCCCCCGGCGTTGCGGCGCCAGAGGTTGGTGTCGACCCAGCCGGGGCAGACCGCGTTCACCAGCACGTTGTCCTCGCCGAACTCGGTCGATAGCGATTTGGTGATGTTGAGCAGCCCGCTGTTGGTGATGCCGCTGCCGAACATGTAGGGATCGGGCTCCTTGCCGGCGCCGCCGATCAGATTGACGATGCGGCCCCAGCGCTGCGCCTTCATGGCCGGATAGACCAGCCGGATCGTGCGCAGAAAGCCGAACAGCTTGGTATCGAGCTGCTCCTTGAGCCCGGCGTCGGTCATTACGTCGAACCGGCCCGAGTACATCTGCCCCGCATTGTTCACCAGGATGTCGACGGTTCCGAATCGCTCGCGCGCGCTCGCAACGAGCCGCGCGATGTCCGCCTCTTTGGTCATGTCCGCAACCACTGCGTGGACTTCGCCGCCGGTCGCCTTGGCGAGTTCGGTGCGCGTGCGTTCGAGCGTTTCCGCGTTGCGGCCGCAGATCGTGACCCGCACGCCCTCCTCGAGGAACTGGCGCGCGGTTTCCCGGCCGATGCCGCGGCTGCCGCCGGTCACGATGGCTGCTTTTCCCTTGATTCCCAGATCCATGTGCTGCTCTCCCGTTCAATCAACTTCGAGTCCGCTGGCGCGCACGATTTCGCGACCGTGTCGGATTTTACCCCGGGAAAAGTATTGCGTCGGGCGATTCTTTTCGATTATCGTGAGGGCCGCACTCAATCACTCGAGAGACCACCATGGCAAAAGCTAAGCGCGGCATGCGCCGCGGGCTCACCGCGTACGGCGACGAGGAATTTTCGCTGTTCCTGCGCAAGGCGTTCATCAAGGCGATGGGCTACTCGGACGACGCGCTCGATCGCCCGATCATCGGCATCACCAATACCTTCAGCGGCTACAACGCGTGCCACCGCACCGTGCCCGAGCTGATCGAGGCGGTGAAGCGCGGCATCATGCTCGCCGGCGGGCTGCCGGTGGAGTTCCCGACGATCACGCTGCACGAATCGTTCGCGCACCCGACCAGCATGTTCCTCAGGAACCTGATGGCGATCGACACCGAGGAGATGATCCGCGCGCAGCCGATGGATGCCTGCGTGCTGATCGGCGGCTGCGACAAGACGGTGCCGGCACTCCTGATGGGCGCGGCGAGCGCCAACGTGCCCGCGATCATGCTCGTGACCGGCCCGATGGTGACGGGCGATCACAAGGGCGAGCGGCTCGGCGCATGCACCGATTGCCGCCGCTTCTGGGCGCGCTTTCGCGCCGGAGAAATCGACGCGCAGGAAATCAATGCGATCGAAGCCAAGCTGGCGCCCAGCGCCGGCACCTGCATGGTGATGGGAACCGCGAGCACGATGGCGTGCGTGACCGAAGCGCTCGGCATGATGCTGCCGGGCGGCGCGTGCATTCCGGCGGTGATGTCGGAGCGCATGCGCAATGCCGAAGCGAGCGGTGCCCGCGCGGTGGCGATCGCAAAGGAAGGGCTTACGCCCGACAAGATCATGACGCCGGATGCGTTCGAGAACGCGCTCACCATGTTGCTCGCAATCGGCGGTTCGACCAATGGCATCGTGCATCTCGCGGCGATGGCCGGCAGACTCGGCATCGAGATCGACCTCGATGCGTTTGACCGCATGGGTCGCAAGACGCCGGTGCTGGTCGATCTGAAACCGGCCGGCCAGCACTATATGGAAGACCTCGAAAAGGCGGGCGGAGTGGTGACAGTACTGCGCGAGCTGCGGCCATTGTTGAAGTTGAAGGCGCTTACGATCAGCGGCAAAACGCTGGGCCAGAACATCGACGCGGCGCTGCCCGCTTGGAAACAGGACGTGGTGCGCCCGTTCAGGAATCCGATCTTCAAGAATGGCGGCATCGCGGTGCTGCGCGGCAACCTTGCGCCGGGCGGAGCAATCGTCAAGCCGTCCGCGGCAACACCCGCGCTGATGCAGCACGAAGGCCGCGCAGTGGTATTCGATTCGCTCGAAGACATGGCGGCGCGCATCGATTCGCCCGGGCTCGACGTGACGCCGGACGACATCCTGGTGCTGCGCAACGCCGGGCCAAAAGGCGCGCCCGGCATGCCGGAGGCGGGCTACATTCCGATCCCGAAAAAGCTTGCGCAAAAAGGCGTGAAGGACATGGTGCGGATTTCGGACGCGCGCATGAGCGGCACCGCGTTCGGTTCGATCGTACTGCACATCACGCCCGAGGCGGCGGTCGGCGGGCCGCTGGCGCTAGTCAAAACCGGCGACCGCATCCGGCTCGACGTTGCGAAACGGAGGCTCGAACTGCTGGTATCAGATGCCGAGCTCGCAACGCGGCGCAAGCAATGGAAAGCGCCGAAATCGCGCGCCGGAGACGAGCGCGGCTACCGCAAACTATTCCTCGACACGGTGCAGCAGGCCGACCGCGGCTGCGATTTCGAATTCCTGACGCCGCCGGTCACGGCGCGTGCGCCTTCCACATCGTCACCCCGGCGAACGCCGGGGTCCAGGAAAGTACCATAACCGTAAAGGCTCCGACTGGATACCGGCATTCGCCGGGGTGACGCGGTGCGGGGTGTGTCGCCGAGTTTGCTTTTGACCATGAAATCTGATCGTCTTATGATCATATTTCATGGTAGGATACGGATATGTTCGGCCGTACTGACGAGCTCGAGGAGATCCGCCGCAGGATGCGGCGCCAGCCGGTCGTCGCACTGATCGGCCCGCGCCAGATCGGCAAGACGACCGTTGCGCGGGAGCTCGCGACGCGCTTTGGCGGGAACGTGTCCTACTTCGACCTCGAGTCGCCGGCCGATCTGCGGCGTTTGGGAGACGAGGCGACAGCACTATCTGGTCTGAGGGGTCTGGTCGTCATCGACGAGGTCCAACGTCGGCCCGACCTATTCCCGATGTTGCGAGTGCTTGCCGACCGGCCACGGCGTCCAGCGAGTTTTCTCGTGCTCGGCAGCGCCTCGCCGCATCTCCTGAAGCAGAGTTCCGAAACGTTGGCGGGCCGGGTGACCTACCACGAGCTCGAGGGCTTTGGGCTCGCCGATGTGGGAGCGAAAAACTGGCGCAAGCTCTGGTTGCGCGGCGGCTACCCACGCAGTTACCTTGCGCGCAGCGATGCGGAGAGCTTTGATTGGCGGGGAGACCTCCGCCGCAGTTACGTCGATCAGGACTTGCCCGCGTTGGGTCCCGGCTATCCTGCACGAACGGTCGAGCGAGTCTGGGAGATGCTCGCGCATTACCACGGGCAGATATGGAATGGCTCCGAGATCGCACGCTCCTTTGCGGTCTCACACACCACGGGCCGCCGCTACCTCGACCTGCTCGTCGACACGTTCATGATTCGCCTGCTCCCGCCGTGGAGTCAGAACATGGGCAAGCGCGTGGTGAAGTCGCCAAAGATTTACTTCCGTGACTCCGGCCTCCTGCATCATCTCCTCCCGATCCGAAATGGCGAGGAACTGGCGCGCCACCCCAAGGTCGGTGCGTCATTCGAAGGCTTCGCGCTATGCGAATTGGTGCGCCATCTCGGCGCCGAGCGCCGCGAGTGCTTCTTCTGGGCAACGCACCAGGGGGCGGAGCTTGACCTGCTCGTCATT
>ORJL010756674.1_pt1 | contig 35933 bp, 42 predicted proteins | sample 1779941 | NCBI WGS metagenome assembly ORJL01 (sample SAMEA104232317, study PRJEB22302) | groundwater metagenome | biome: forest; feature: aquifer; material: groundwater | place: USA | collected 2011-08-07 | depth 5.8 m | reverse complement strand
TCATTTTGAATTTCTCTTTAACGACCTGATAAAAACTCGTACGCATTTTGAACACGATTCGATTGAAAAATTTCGTCCCATGCAATTTGCCTATTGGCTTTTAAACCCATATTACGAAGAGATATTCGCACGAGTCGGAGACTCATCAAAGCTGCGGGAACTGCGTAGTGACTTTCTAAGCAACGATTTCTGGCTGCTTGTACTAGATAAGCTTAATGAAATTATCAAAACCGGATACGATTTTATGTTTATAGACCGTGAGTTTTATTCTGTTGTAAAGGCGCTATTCGCCTGTGATCTAACCGAGAAAACAAAGAAAACGTTGGCAAAAGTTAATGCCGCATTGTCTCAGATTGAAAAGATGTAGTCACTCTTATGCCATCCGGCTATTTTAGCCCACACTGAGTGATATTACCATACTCACCTCAACTGCCGAAAGCCTCAGCTATCCTCTTGTGATTCTATTACTCGCATTTCCCGAAGTATATAATTGATTGGGTTACTTTTAGCAGCATTCTCTCGCACCAAACGAATATATTCCTTTAACAGTCGAGCTGTTTCTTCATCATCATAAGCAGCCAAGCTAGTCTCAAGTTCGTCGGCATACCTTGAAAGATGCTCATGTTTAAACCATCTATCTGCATGAGCAGGGATATCATTAATTAGTAAATTTCTATGCTCTTGCCTTTTTTGTTCACGTTTCTGCTGCTCTTCTCTTAACTCTTCGACCCGTTGTTCTTTTTTCTCCCGCTCGTACTCTGAAACCCATCTTTTATGGTTAAGATGAGCAACTATTTCATTATCGCAGCATTGTTTATACAACTCAGTAATCATTGTCGGGATTTGATTTTCCAACCGATTATCACCGGAATCAATGAATGAGAAGGAACTTGATGGGGCCTTTTCAGAATTATAATATGAATTTCTTTCTTTGTATATTTGCCGCTAATGGTTATACGCTTATCCATAAAACCAACTGGCTGCAAGTGCTGCTTTTCTCTGTATTCGACAATAAGATTCGATTCCGGGAAATATGCATCCACAGGTAATTTAGACCTTCGAGCGTTCTTGCCTGGATCGCCCAACATTGCATAACCAAGATAAATTCAAGAGATTTTCGTCTTGACTCATTACCTCGCGGATAATTGCAAATTTCTCTCCGGTTGATGCTTCAGCTCCCAGTTTTTTCGAGCTTTGCAATCGGCGAGAAATATTTTTTTTAGATACTTTATTTCCTGACGGGCATAAATAAGTTCATGCTCCATTAAAGATAGTTTGTCTTCGACGTTTTTGGCTTCGGAAATTTTGCTTTTATTGCAAGCCCGTTCGTTTTTCTCGTCTGCCGTTTCCCACTCTTTTAGAGCATGCCATCTCAAACTATACATACGCGTCGTGCCTAATACATTCGGATCGATGCCGGATTCTTTGAGAATTGTTCGTGTGGACTTGCCTTTGATGTATTCTTCACAGAAATGGCGTTTAAACGTTTGCGTAAAAACCACCGTGGTATCCGTAGTGCGTGCAACTTGAGGATAATTTGATAGTATTTCGATTTGTTCTTTTGTTAGTTTGCTGACTGCCATGCTAATTTCTCCGTTATCTATGGGCTCATTCTAGCATGAGGAGGAAAGCATAACTATCTTATTGCATCGGTGCAGTGTATACAAAATGGGGTACACGCACCAGTTGGAGTATACTTTTCGGGGTACAGTTCACACTTTTGGGGTACAATTCAAACGGGTGCATTTGGGTGCATCCTGGTGCAAATGGTGCAAATGGGTGCAAGCCGGTGCATTTGGGTGCAGACTGGTGCAAAGAGTGCGTGCCGCAACAATCCCTGTCACTCAGATTGAGTCGTTCTTCAGCTGCTTTTGAGCCGTGCTCTCGTTTGAAAATAACAAAAAACCCCTTGAAATAAGGGGTTTCCTAACCTCTGAGATTGTCTCAAAGGTGACGTCTTTATCTGGTGCGGGAAACAGGACTTGAACCTGCACGGAGTTACCCGCTGGAACCTAAATCCAGTGCGTCTGCCAGTTCCGCCATTCCCGCAAAAATATCAGTAATTGTAAGGTTTTACGCTTAACACGTCGCAAATTGCTCTCTGCACCTTACTGGACTTGATTTGTTCCACCAACTGGACTAATGTGCAGCGTGCTGGAATCGTTGAGTCGTAAGAACTATTCTACCGTACTTTATTCGAGTTGACAAGTTTATTTGTTCTGTTATTTTTTGTATAAAATTATTCTTAGACTTTTTGCTACGTCACTAGAAAATATTATCGATTACAAATCAAAGCATATGCTTAAAAAATTAAATCCAAGTATTTTGTTTAAAGAAAATTTAAAAATAATCATAAATCTTCTTTAATACACTTTGGAATATCTTTTTTTCTTCATTGCTTATACCTTTATACTCGGTTACGTATAGACTTTGAGAAATGTCTTTAAAATGAGGTTCAAATGACTTACCTTTTTCTGTAAGAAAGGCTAAGTTAGATCTACTATCTTGTGGATCTTTTTTAGATGAGACATATCCCAATTTTATCAACTTATTTACTAAATTTTCTAAAGAGTTTTAAATGTGTTTAAACTGGCGATACATTAAATTCAGAAAAACCGGACAGCTCAAGATCATTTCGGAGTGTTTGAATTTAACAAAAAACCTTAAAAATCCTACCTCACACTATATACGCGGGGTAGGATTCTTGACTTTCTAGAAAACACCAACTATTCGGGTTGCCCTTCCGTCTCAGCTGCAATTTCCGTCTCAGCCTTGGTACGTACACGTCTATACTCTCCAAAAAGTGTTTTAAGATCATCGACTAAACGTTTTCCTTCACGAAACACATCTTCACGAACGTCATCCATCGTGCCAACTTTTGCTTCAGTAACTTCCTGAAGCTCTTGAAAGGTTTGGCGCGCTCTGCTCCCAATATCTTGTCGTAACTCCTGCCCACTTTTAGGTGCCAGCATCAATCCAACTGCCGCCCCTGCTATTCCCCCGACTAAAGCAGCTATAACCACTGTGCTCAAACTACTTTCTTTGGATACTTCGTTGGCCATTTTTCAGTCCCTCCTTTCTCACCCACCATTATATTAATGAAGGTAAACTATTAGAACTGTCTTCGGCGAATATCCTCTGATTCCTGCCTAATTTACAGAAAATGAGAAATTAATCTCAACATTTTTGTCCATTAAAGCTCGTATTCTCGAAGAATCAGTTTTCAGGCAGGATTATGAACGTGATTTGGCGAATCAGAGTAAATACCTCCAACGAATTAGAGAAGGAGATTTGCTCAATGAGTGGCCTTAAAGCCAAGAAGAAGTTAATACCTCTTAAAATTACCCTTTTTTATATTTTCCTAGGCGGATTATGGATTTTGCTTTCAGATCGCCTTCTGATTACTTTAGTCTCTAATCACCAAACCTTTGCGCTACTCGAAATCCTTAAAGGTTGGTTGTTCATCCTTATAACTGCGAGTTTTTTGTATTACCTGATCCAACGAGGAATCAAGGAAATAATCCAATCACAACAAAGCTTAAAGGAAAATTTAGTTGCTTTAAAGAATTCGCATCAAGAACTAGCCGCGACTAAGGAGATTCTAAATCAACAATTGCTAGAAATTCAAACCACCGAAAATAATATGGCCCAAGCTGCCCTTCATGAAAAAGAACACTATCATTATATGTTTGAAAATATGATGAATGCTGTGGCAGTATATAGAGTAATTGGTGATGCAGAGGATTTTATCCTTACCAACTTTAATAGGGCTGCCGAAACTATGGATAACCTAGACCGTCGAACCTTAATTGGACGATCTATTCTTTGTAATTTTCCAAGTGCCGAAAATAACGGTTATCTTGAGGCTCTTACACAAGTTTGGCGTTCAGGACGACCCCAACAGTTTCCAGTCAGTATTATTAGAGACCAACGTGTGGTCAGCTATCGCGAAAACTACATCACTAAGCTTCCTACTGGAGAAGTGATGCTCATCTACGAAGACATCACGGCACGCAAGCAAGCGGAAGAAGCCGTCTGGCAGGAGAAAGAACGCGCTCAAGTAACCCTACATTCTATCGGAGACGCAGTTATTACTACGGATGTCTATGGTAATATTGATTATCTCAACCCAGTTGCCGAAGATCTCACGGGTTGGTCCAACTACTCTGCCAAAGGCATGCCTTCTCAAAAGGTGTTTAAAGTTATTAGCGAAAACACAGCTTATCTTGCAGATAACTCCGTAGAAAAATGCTTGTTATACGGGAACATTGTTACCCCAACCAACTATAACATTCTTATCCATCGCGAAGGATATCGCTATACCGTAGAACATTCTGCAGCTCCTATCCGTAATCGACAAGGAATAATTATTGGCGCTGTTTTAGCTTTTCATGATGTAACTGATAAAAAAGCTTTACAGCAACAATTAAGTCACCAAGCACAACATGACTCCTTGACTGGCCTTCCCAACCGTCTACTACTTACAGACCGTATAACTCAAGCTTTGGTGAGAGGCCGTCGCAAAGGGCATATCGTAGCTGTTTTGTTCCTTGATCTTGACCGTTTCAGACCCATCAATGATACACTTGGACATACCATAGGAGACTCTCTTCTTCAAGCAACCTCTCGACGACTATCAAGTACTTTACGAGAAGGAGATACTATTGCCCGCCATGGTGGAGATGAATTTGCTATCCTTATCCCTGAACTAACACAGGCCGAAGATGCTGCCATTGTAGCCCAAAAAACCCTAGACATATTCACTGAACCTTTTATTATCAATGACCAAGAAATTTTTATAACTACAAGCATTGGTATCAGTCTTTACCCCGCAGATGGCATCGACAGCGAAACATTAATAAAACATGCGGATACTGCCTTATCACATGCCAAAATCCAGGGTCGAAATAATTATCAATTCTTCACTACTGCCTTAAACGCCTCCGCTTATGAACGTTTATCTTTGGAAAACAGTATGCGCAAAGCGTTAGAAAGGGAAGAATTCATTGTCCATTATCAACCCCAAGTTAATTTAACCAATGGAAAGATCGTCGGTGTTGAAGCCTTGGTACGCTGGAACCATCCACAAAAATCTTTAATTTCACCTTCACAATTTATCCCCATTGCTGAAGAAACAGGGCTAATTGTACCCCTTGGTGAATGGGTCTTGTACGTCGCCTGTACCCAAATCCTAACTTGGCAAAAACAAGGTCGTCCTCCGATACGTTTAGCTGTCAACCTATCAGCTCGCCAGTTTAGCCAGCCAAACCTAGTTTCTACTGTTGCTCATATACTTGATAAGACCGGTTTAGATCCACATTTCCTAGATTTGGAGATCACCGAAAGCATTGCCATGCAAGATGTAGAGTTTACTATTCAGATACTTAATGCCTTTAAAATTATGGGCATAACCTTATCCATCGATGATTTTGGAACAGGTTTTTCCTCTCTTTATTACCTTAAACGCTTTCCCATCGACACCCTCAAAATTGATCGATCGTTTGTTGCTGATATCGATACTGTTCCCGACGGAGGGCAAATTGTTAATGCAATCATCGTCTTAGCCCAAAACCTCCACTTAAAAGTAATTGCTGAAGGTGTTGAAACAACGGAACAATTTACTTTCCTAAAGGAAAAAAACTGCGACGAAATGCAAGGCTTTCTATTTAGCAAACCTATTTCCGCCGTGGAATTTGAAAAAATGTTCTAATTAAGAGAAAAAAGAAGTAATCGATGGGTATAACCGATTACTTCTTTTTCTTAATTAGATTTTACAATCACTATATCCTCACCAGCGGAAACACTTTGTCCAAGAGAAACCTTAATTTCTGTAACTATCCCAGACTTCCCCGCAAGGATTTCATTTTCCATTTTCATGGCTTCAAGAAGAACAACGGGTTGATCGCTCTGGACGTCATCCCCAACTTGAACCAAAATATCCGTAATTACCCCTGGCATCGGTGCCGTAACATTTCCGTTCCCTTTTCGAACAGTATGTTTAGGGTGGTTAACTGTCGAAGCTTTCTTAGGCCGCTCCCCGATGACCTCCTGGACTTCCACTTCAAACTCCTGTCCATTGACTCTAACGTTAAACCGTTTTATTTCTTTCATCCCCTAACCAATTTACTTAATAATTCAACGACAATAAGATAGTCCCTGGTGGATCCTTTAGACCCTCTACTGCTACCTTCTCATCTGATCATACAAACCAGCAACACGCCAAGGCGAAAAACTTTTGTTTATGGGATTAATATTGATAATTTGATACCGTTGCTCCTTTAATTGTCCATAGGCTTCAACTGCAGCAGCTATTGCAGCAATAACTTGGAGATCGATAATTGTTGATTCCTGCATATCGGGCAACTCAAAATCATGAATCATTTTTAACAAAATTTTAACCTCCTAAAAGGGAATATTCCCGTGCTTTTTACGTGGACGTATCTCACGTTTATGATGAAGCATATGAAGACTTTGAATAAGCCTCTTTCTTGTATCCCGCGGATCAATAACATCGTCGATCAAACCTTTGGCACAGGCGACATAAGGATTAGCAAACTTCTCCCTGTATTCAGCCGTCCTTTGCTTTGTTGTACTCTCTGGATCAGCTGCATTATTGATTTCATCCCTAAAAATAATATTTGCTGCTCCATCAGGGCCCATCACAGCAATTTCGGCCATTGGCCATGCCAAAGCAATATCCGCACCTAAAGAACGACTACACATGGCAATATACGCTCCTCCATAGGCTTTTCGTAGAATGACCGTTATTTTAGGTACTGTAGCTTCTGCGTAGGCATAGAGAATTTTGGCCCCATGTCGTATTATACCGCGATATTCCTGATCAGTTCCTGGCAAGAAACCCGGTACGTCTTCGAAGGTGAGTAGAGGCAAGTTATAACAATCACAAAAACGTACAAAACGTGCTATTTTATCTGAGGCATCGATATCCAGACAACCCGCTAAGCACTTTGGTTGATTTGCAATAATGCCTACAGGCATTCCATCCATGTGGGCAAAACCGATAACAACGTTTTCGGCAAAGTACTTAGAAACTTCGAGGAGTTCGCCCCCATCGAGTATATAATGCAAAACATCCCTAACATCATATTGCTTATTAGGTTCGCTAGGAACAATATGTAAAATATCATCTCCTTGAGTGACCGAGGAGCGCGACTCCGCAACGGGTGGTTCTTCCATATTATTTTGAGGTAAGAAAGCTAAGAGATGCCTAACCAAAGTAAGGGTTTCCACTTCAGTCCCTGCCATAAAATGAGCAGCACCGCTAAGATGGTTATGGGTCATAGCCCCACCCAAATCTTCAAGCCACACATCTTCACCAGTAACAGATTTAATCACTTGAGGTCCGGTAATACACATCTGGCTTGTTTTATCCACCATAAAAATAAAATCAGTTAATGCAGGAGAATAGACCGCTCCACCAGCACAGGGTCCCATAATGACAGATAGTTGCGGTATTACACCGGAAGCTAAAGTATTTCGATAGAAAATATCGCCGTAAGCAGAAAGTGCGTGTACCCCTTCTTGAATTCGGGCTCCCCCTGAATCGTTAAGGCCAATAATCGGTGCTCCACTTTTTAGAGCTAAATCCATCACCTTACAGATCTTAGTTGAGTGTAACTCTCCTAAAGCCCCTCCAAAAACAGTAAAATCCTGGGAAAAAATATATATCAATCGACCATGAATAGTCCCATAGCCGGTAACTACGCCTTCTCCTAAGCTTTCTGAATCTAGTTTAGTAAAATCGAGAGTCTCACCCTTTACAAAGGTACCCAATTCAACAAAACTACCTTCGTCCAAAAGGATGGCAATCCGTTCCCTAGCCGTCCTCTTGCCCTTTTCATGCTGCTTTTTGATTCGCTCGGCCCCACCGCCCTGTTCTACCTTTGCCCGTAGATTATTCAACTCCTCCAGTTGGTCGTAAATGCCCACTAGATCGCTCCTTTGCTGTCACTCATCGATTAGTATGACTCTCCATAAAAAAACCCCACCTCTTTTCGTTATTGGCATAGGGAAGGATTTACGAACTAATCTATAAGAGTAGAATTCTGAAAATTAAATTATATTTTTCTCCTTGATTATAGCCGAACCATATCTAATTGACAAGAAATTCACTATATAATTAAATGAAAACTACTATGAACTTCAAAATTATTAACACTAAATTACATTCAGATCTTTTGTAGCTGGGCTAGCTCTTGCGAAACGGCAATTCTGATAGTTAAATTGAACTAGCTCAGGAAATCATGGGGACTCCGGCCTTCCATATGCATGGGCCAGAACATCATCAAATGATTCCCTCGGTCTTATTAGCGACCTTACGCAATTTAGGTTCAGTCATCCAGCCTAAACAATTTGAAGATGCCCTTACGAACTTCTGAAGCAACTACGCTGAATCCCAACCCGTGTTGCCCGGCCCGTGCCGCTTCGATAGCTGCATTTAAAGCGAGTAGATTGGTCTGAGCAGCAATATTTCGTCTCTCCTTCCAAACCCATATTAACACCCCTCTCCAGCCAAAACCTTGTCCCTTTTCCTGTCCATCAGATAGATGTTCATAGGAACCCCGGTAAAGATAGTTTCGTCAATATTAGTGCCTACTGCTTTCGGCAATAAAATGACATCCGCCCCCCAATCGCTGTAGTCCGACATTAAGGCCATTGTTCAATCAACGCCGAAACAAACAACCCAGCCGTCGCAATCGCCATTAATACGATAGTCGTAATAAGATGGGTTTTTCGATTTACTACTGATTTGAAGGCGAACACTATCAATTTCATAAATCATGCTCCCTTTAGATCTATCGTAGGCTCAGCTTCACCACGAGTTTGTTAATTATCTTTCTTGTCCGTATCCTCATGGACCGAATTATCGCCAGTTGCTGAACGAAACTCTTTAAGCCCGTTTCCGATTGACTTGCCAAGTTCAGGCAGTTTCCCAGGCCCGAAAATTACCAAGACTACTACACCCAATATTACGGCAGAAGTTGGAGAAAGAAATCCAAACGTAAATAACATTTTTAGACCTCCTAAAAGTTTAAAATAGTTTAGTTCTGATCATTTTGATGCCCGATATCTCATTTCGCAATTAAAAAAGAAACGGTCAGAAAGACCGTTAATGAAGAAGGAGGAAAATAAACTGAAAAGAAGTAGAATTTAACGTAAGCTCCTTAGTCTTCCACCACCAACGTCCCTCTCACATGCGAATGCAATGGACTGCAAACCATTATACAATAATAAGAAAAACTTCCAGCTTCTTGTGGTGTGAACTCAACATAGGTAAACTTACCAGGATGTATTTCACCGGCATCGATTTTGAGATCGCCAATTGCGAATCCATGCGTAACATCGGCACTGGTTAACCTTAGTTTCACTTGTTGACCTTTTTCACGTGAATCTCTGGTATTACGTTACCATCTTTCGGTGTGCGCAATACCACATCAATATATCCATACTCCTTAGCCTGGGCTGACTTTAGGGCGAAGGCACCTGCTTAGTTATCGTCTCCGATGTGAAATCTAATTTAATCTCCCTGGCATCACTCGCCCCGGACGGAGCGGGTTCATCCATTACGAAGTTCTTGTTGACCGTTGGCGTTCCGCAACCGTTTAAAGAAACGGACAAAATTATGACCGTAGCTATAATCATTAAGAGGGTTAGACCTTTTTTCAAATTCGCCACCTCCAGAAAAATTATTTTTAAACCTCATTACAGCCATTCTGATTATTGCATATATTTTTTGAGGATTGGGCCGGGACTTCTGTCCTGACATGTTTGACAAGCATACTCCGACGGTTTGTAAGAATGATGATGGCAATTGGCACAAGACTTCATATCTTCATGAGGCGATGCATCGGATTATATTGCCCTATGCTTGCAGTCTTAGCAGCATTGGCTTCATAACTGCCACCATGGCAACTCAGGCACTTTTGGGCATTCGGGGGTATGACAGGTTGCCCTGCTGTGACTTTTCCGTGACAATTGTCACAAGTTAATCCTTTATCAAGATGAGTCTTGTCCAGATAATGTGAAGTAGCGACACTTGTCATCACTTGTGATATTGTCGGATGTGCGCCAAGCGGCTGCGCACCAGTAGATGTTGAGGGAGCCGGTTGGGGAGCCGGAGTTTGACTTATCGGAGGCTGCGTAGAAGGCTGACCTGCTGATTGCTGGTTCTGTGACTGTTCCGCCGGTGGTGTGGTCTGGCCGGGTTTATCCGACCAATTTTTTGTCACTGAATCAGTAGGCATTTGATTTGAGCTGGTTGAATTTCCGGCTCCGCAACCGCTTAAAACCATGACAACGATGATAAACAAAAGTGCGATTAAAAGAATAGATTTGGATGATCTTTTCAAAAAATACCTCCTCCTTCGATTAAATAGAAAATTGATTCGTGATCACCTCCAAGGATTTTAAGTAAATATCTTCTGATTTCTTCACTTTAAGTATAGCGAATTGTGTCATTTACCCACAACCCACGAGGGTACCGCATGTTCAGAATATTAAGTACACCATACTCTTGCTTAATATGGTCCTAAAGTATACCGCTTTGAGTCAACTTTCGACCCATTTTTACATTTAACAAGAAAGGCATACGCAATTATGTACTTCACTTTATCACCTACCGAAATTGGCACGGATATATTCCTAAAGAACAAAAAATCCGCTTCAGACAAAGCGGACTTTAAGAATCTGTATTTTATCCTCTGTTAGGTTTTCCTGTTGGCAGCATAGAGGGCTGCTTCGACCCTGTTCAGCCAGTATTTTGGTTGCCATTAGACCGGAAATAGGGGCTTCCCCGTTCATCACCCCTTTCAACTGCTTCACCAACTCATCAGAGGGGGTATTTTTTAGGATATATCCATGAGCTCCAGCCTTAATGGCACCGAATAAATCGCTGTCCTCATCAGAGACAGTCAGCATTACGATCTGTACGGAAGGCATCTCAGTCTTAATGAGTCTGGTTGCTTCCACCCCACCCATCACCGGCATTCGCACATCCATTAAAACTAAATCCGGCATTTTTTCTCTGGCTACCGCAACGGCCTCTATACCACGGTTGGCCTCGCCAACGACTTCAATCTCTTCACGAATCGCAAGAAGCGCCCTAATGCCCTCGCGAAAAAGGACATGGTCATCCACTAATAACACCGTTATCGGCTCCATTTCATATCCTAAAGTAATTTCGTTTGGAACAGTTAAGTTAAAGCGTCTGGGATTTTCAACATCGACCGGGAGAGACGACCTTTTCGTCCATACCTGCGAACAGCCTGACCTCCAGCTGCATGTAGATCACCTCTTTAGACAATTGTGGAGTCATTAATATGCCTAGCATAGGATGCGGGATTTACGATGTTGGAACAAAACTAAAGTGTTTAAACATTTATTTAGGCCGAAAAGCCTTTTGTTCGTTCAGATAAAGCGAACTCTCTCAATTGAGTTTGTATAAACAGGATAGTCTCAAGGATTCAGATATTCTTTGGCTCTATCCTTACGCACCCTGATCGACATACGCCCGGTTTGAATCACATTTTCCCTGATCAGTTCGTTAAGACTACAGTAACCGATTCACGTGTAGCTCCAATCATATTAGCCAGTTCCCGATGGGTCAATGGCAAATCGATCCGGTGATACTCACCCGCTGCAACTCCAAATTGTTCTGATAATTTGACCAATAAAAAGAGGACGCGATCCCGAATACCCCCCAAGGCGAGTTGCTCCAGCATGGCATTCTGTTCGTTCAATCGTTCACTGAGCACCCGCAACAATTTCAAAGCTAACTGAGGACGGTCTACCAGGAACTGCTCGAATTGTTCTTTGCCCATTGAACAGAAGAGCGTATCTTCCATGGTTTCAATAAAAACATCCTTGGTTCCTAGAGAAAAAGAGTCCAATTCTCCAAAAACATTTCCTTTCCCCAAGATACCCAGGGTAAACTGCCTGCCATCGGGATTAATCTACCCAAGGGTTATCGGTTAGTGGGCAAAGCTTGTGTAGACGGCCAAGATGTCTTATTCAAAGCGGAAAAGGTTGAAGCACTACTCTAAGAAGAACTATATGCAACATCTTTGTACTGGTAGTAATTTCGCCCCCCGTTGCCTAGTATTACTAATTTCAAGGCAACGGGGTTTTTATTTCGAATTGTGCCAACTACGCATCAATACTCTTCAGACACGCCAACAAATCAACGCATCTTTTGCTTTAAACGAGATCTAAACATTACCTCACCCATAATAATTGATTAAACCCCTGATCTAGGAGTTTAGCTTCTTTAATGTTTTTACCCTGTTTACAGGATTTGGTCTCGGTAGCCTCGTTTTTAGCGGTATCCTCCAGTTAGGGCTAAATGAAGCGTTTGTTCTGTTTGGGGCAGTGGCCCTACTTTGCCGCAATGCTAGCTATCCCTTTGTTCCGTATGGAGCAAAGGCCCAAGCCGTAAAGGCATAGTAAACCACGTTGATTAGGCGTAGGGAGGGCGTTCTTTCTATTTAGACTATTTTGCTGGTTGTTTGCTTACATTTTTCACTAAGAATAACAATCGAAAAAAAGTCAATCCGTTCTACTAACGGTGTCCAAAGCACCCCAACCGCCGTATCTGTAATGCATAAGCTCACCTCTTTTCTGATTTTTATTTCGCTTCAACAAGATTTCTTGTGTGACAGCCAAGAATGTGATAATATAGCATCATAATATCGAATCATGATATCATGATGCTATATTATCACATTTGAAAGGAGAACAACTTATGATTCCCGATCAAATCAAAAAAGATATTCAGTCGGAGCTTTACGCTAAGTTCTTTTCCGGGTTTGCCAATCCAACAAGATACAAAATAATTGAACTTTTAATGGAGGGAGAAAAAACTGTTAGCGAAATCGTAGATGCCCTAAATGCTTCTCAAAGTCAGATTTCTAACCACTTGGCTTGTCTTAAATGGTGTGGATTTGTCGGCGGCCGTCAAGAAGGGAAGTATGTGTATTACAAGGTTACGGATTCCAGAGTACGTGAAATTGTTTCTCTAGCCCGTTCGATAGTTGCGGATAATTGTGAACAGATTAATTGTTGTACACGCATGTAAGACTTAACAAAGGGGAGAAAAGAAAAATAATGAAGGAAAAACTGTCTAGCCTAGGATCGGTACTGTCTTCATTTTTAGCCGCTATCTGCTGACTGGGAACAGCCATTTTGGTGCCACTAGGTCTTAGTGGTTTGAGTAGTATCCTAGCCGCATCGTTAGGTAGGTTTAGAGGACTATTTATTGGATTATCCATAGTTATGTTGATTTTCTCACACTACTCGGTTTACAAAAAACCGAGTGCTAGTAAAGCAAATAAGATTATACTTTGGGTTTCCACCGTGATTTCAGTCGGGATACTAATCTACACTTTGATTAACGGTAGGTGAGAAATTGTGAAAAATGTACTCGCTTTGGCGGTGGTATTAACGCTTTCAGTGTTGTTGGCGGGTTGTAGTCTTGGAAATAAGGGCACGAACACGCCCTCGATTATTTCAAATTTTAGCATAAGTCCTAGTAATACGTCGATAAATACCAGTCAATTGGTTACTAAAAGGTTTACCATCACTGGATTTACATGATCAAGTTGCCCACTAATTGCGAAAGGGGCTCTGTCCAGGTTGGACGGTGTAAAAAGCGTGACGGTTGAAACATCTGGGAACACAGTCATTACTTATGACACGACCAAGGTCAATATGGAAAAAATTCGAGAGGTTTTGGGACAAGTCAATTATGGTGTGGCAGACGTGAAATAACACGTTGGTTAAGTAAGGAGACGTAAATAGTGCTTCAAATTCTGTTCACTATCGGTGGGTTTTCACTGCGGTCGTATAGTGTTGTTGTAGCCTTGGCCATCTTACTAGGTTTAGGAGTAGCCTATAGTCTTGCATCCAACGACAAGGAATATCGAAAGCACTTTTTAGATGTGGTTATATATGCAATTATCGGCGGCGTAATTGGTGCACGTTTTTGGCAGGTATTCTTTTTTGATTGGAGTTACTACTCTAAGAATCTGTTGGATGGACCGCCGCTCAGTGGACTAGTATAATCATGATTCTAGTTGCGGTTATTATTGGGGTGGTTCTGGTATTGCAACCTGCACAACGCGAAAAGGCCGCCGTAAGTCGATAATAAACTGTGTGAAAGGGTGGATTGCGTTGGAAGAAAACAAGAGTTTGGACGAAGGGCTCAACAATCTATCACTAGAACAGAAAATGATTAGAAATAGGGCATTTTATTCTATATTGGAGGCACGTCCTATTACTTCTAACCGTTTACATGAAATTACGGGTATGCCTTTCGAACAGGTGGAGACTATTATAGATGACCTGGCACATAGGGGAATGATTGAGATTGATAGAGAAAGGGGTGTTGTGGGGAGCCACGGTCTATCATTGATAGAAACAGGGCATCGTTTAAACATTAATGGGCAGAATTTGTTTACTTGGTGTGCCGCCGATGCCGTTGGCATTCCCGCCGCCTTAAACATGGATGCCTTAATCAAATCGGAGTGTTTTTCTTGCAAGGAGCCGTTAACTATTAAGGTTAGCAAAGGGGAAACTTCTTTTGTGTCTCAACCAGATTTACGAGTATGGGTAATCAAAGCTGACCTGGGTAAATCTATAGTAGGCTGTACCTGACCTCAAATCAATTTTTATTGCTCAGTTGAGCATTTTGAGATGTGGCATACATGTAACCCAGATGTTGAGGGACAGCTTTTGTCCTTAAAAGAGGTTGGTGAATTAGGCAAACTCGTGTGGCGAGATGTTACAAACGCTGGTTTGGAATAAATAGAGGCAAAAACAGCTACACAAGAAATACAAATAGAAAGGGTGTCAATAATGATGTCTGGATGTTGTGGAGTAGTAAATGAGAATCAACAAGTAAAAACCGGGGACTTCGTTTGTCCTCACTGTGGAGACAAAGGGAAAACGATGAAGATTATAACCCTTAAAAGCCTTTTGGTTCCAGAAGCTCTGGCAAAACTGGAGCCGAACACTAATTACAAAATGTGTAGAAATCGGGAATGTACCGTTGTTTATTTTAATGATTTGAGCAATGCTTTTTTTACAACTGATTTAAAAGTACCTGTCTTTATAAAGAGTGATGATGAGGATTGCCCTGTTTGCAACTGCTTCGGTTGGACTGAGAAAAAACTAAAATCTGAGATCAGACAAACCGGAGCTAGTACGGCAATAAGTTCTATTTCCGAACATATAAAGGTCGGTCGGTGTGGTTGTGATGTAAACAATCCAGAAGGTTCCTGCTGTCTTGGGAACGTCAAAAAGGTATTAGACTCACTAACTAACACTTAAGATTCCTAATGAGAATCATCCTAGTGGCAACCCTTAATTTTTAGGTGAACCGATGCACCAGGTGTAATCGCTATTCAAGATACTTTGGGTTTATCTGGCATAAGTCAAGGATCATCCGAACCATATATAGGACTTACAGGTAAATTAGCTGGAAATAATTTAGGGATTTTGGAGCTAATTTTGGAGGGAACGAAAACACCAAGTCCTGGAATCCAGTGATTCCGGACATTGGGAGTTTTTGAAATAAAGAAGTCTAATTTCTTCAAAAGAGGTGGATAAAATTATCAATCAAATTGCTTCTGAAATCAAAGAATAGGAGCAAGAGTCGAACATTAGCCTCCAAGAAACCCTAAAGGGCAAAGATGATGTCGCAAAATCTAAAACAATCTTTGGAAATATCAGAAACACCATTATGGAATTAGCGCTTGATAACGATGAGGTATATACGAAGGCAAAGGAACTGTGTTCGATTAGTTCGGAAATTAGAAAGGCTAGTGCACCCATTGCGGAAAACCGTTCCAAAATATCTGAAGGCTTGGGATCCGCTGAATATATTCATAAGCAAGCTGACAGCCGTATTTAAAATAAACTGCATATGGATCAGGAGTGTCTAATGATAAGAAAAGCCCCCTTTGCCGTAGTCCTGTTAGTAGTCTTAATGTACTTGCAGCGGCGATAAGTATTGGCAACTGGCATGTACTTGGGATAGGAGCAGTAGTTGGGGTGTCCTTTGTATCTGTTTGGCTTAAAATTTACTACTTAGCCGACGTCTTGTTTTTATTTGATTTTGTAATTTCGATGACTATAGGGGTTATGGTCGGTATAATGCTGCGGAGAACCAATAATGACACTCACCGACAATTTACCAGTACGATCCAGGATATTGGGTCAGTTTCACTGGATGCATCCCGATACATTGTATCGAACTGTGGAGGTACCGTTGGATCTCCGTCTCCCAGTCAAAATTTTAGACAGATATTTCTCGACTTCAACTGCGGCTAAAGCACCGTCACAAATAGGAAAATCAACGAGCCAATATCGAAAACCGTATTGACGAAATTAAAGAAGGGCATGCCATTGCACAGAACAGCCTGCATTCTATAATGACGAACCTGTTTATCCATATCCCGAATTCACGATTAATAAACTTATACTTTCTGATATTGCAGGGAAAAACACTGACTAAACGGTGTACTTTTTGGCGATTTGAGCACCAATAAAGGCATCCTCCCCGTAGGCATCCGCTCCGATTCGCTGAGCAAACCTGTAACTGATAGGCGATCCACCAACAATAATCTTCACATTGTTCCTCAGTCCAGCAACATCGACAGCGATAGCTTGTACCATGCATTGTAACTATAGGTAATCGTATTACCATTATCCTCGGTTTGAGTTAAAAGGTTGCCGACCGTATCATAGGTTCTTGTTTGGATTGCCTAGTTGTTAACTTTGGTCGTGAGCAGGTTGCCCGCATCATCGTAAGACCTTTTATCAAGTTTTGCCGACGTAAATGTCTCCCGACCGGATTCATAAAATGCAGCACACCGGATTCACCCAATTCTCTTAATTTCCACCCACCACACCAAAAACAAAAAAACACCGAGAGCTTCCTCCCAGCGCGACTTTTTATGTATGGGGTGAATGAGGGGACTTGAACCCCCGAATGCCGGAGCCACAATCCGGTGCGTTAACCACTTCGCCACATCCACCATGTTGTTCCACTTATCCAGCGGTTGAAATTATATAATAGTAGCCACAATAACGAAGTGATTAGATGGTGCGCCTGGAGAGATTCGAACCCCCGACCGTCTACTGAGAAGGCAGATGCTCTATCCAACTGAGCTACAGGCGCTCACTCTCGAATTTCGAACTTCGAATAAATGGTCGGGGCAGAGGGATTTGAACCCCCGGCCTCCTGCTCCCAAGGCAGGCGCGCTAGCCAAGCTGCGCTATGCCCCGATTAGGCACTTAACTAGTATATCCTAGAATTTTAATTTCGTCAAGGATATTAATTTTCAAAATTTTAATATTCAAAGTAACTGATTTTATATTTATTTAGCATCTACAAAAATTAATGACTTTGGCCTTATTTATCCTTAATTATAGCTTTTAATAATTTGAATGCAAAATCAATACCGCTCCAATAAATACTACCACTGATCCTTTTTATCACGGAAATGGAATTTACTACATTCCTAATGTTGACACCAAATTCTCTTTTTTAAAGATGGAGCTAGGCAAATGGAAGAATAATATCTATTTTCCAAAGATGCTTCCCCATAACTATCCTAATTCTTAAGATCTTGCAAGATAGGCAGAGCCTTACGAAATGCTTGTGCCCGGTGACTCAGTTTATTTTTCTGAGTAGAACTTAATTCTGCCATCGTCCGCCTTAAATCCAGCACGAAAAAGATCGGATCATAACCAAATCCATCCTGACCCTGGCGTTGCCGCAAGATCCTGCCCTCGACAGTTCCCTCTACCAAATATTCCTTTTCATCCGGAGTTACAAGGACTAGGGCACAACGAAATCGAGCTGACCGCTTATCATCAGGAACATCATCTAAAAGAGACAGTAACTTATCGATATTTTTTTGATCATCTTTTGGTTCACCAGCATAACGGGCTGAGAACACACCCGGGGCACCATCTAATGCATCAACTTCCAACCCAGAATCATCAGCCAGAGTCAACATTCCTGTTTTCTTCATCGCCGCCCAAGCCTTGAGTGCTGCATTTTCCGCAAAAGTTTGTCCGGTCTCCTCGACCTCTTCCCAATCTGAGAACTCAAGTAAAGAACGCACTACAATATTTTGGTCAGCCAATAGCTCCTGGAGTTCCAATACTTTACCTTTGTTCTGGGTCGCCAATAGTATCTCCATATTATTACCTCGATGCTCGAGGTTCGATGCACGAGGCGCGATGCTCGATGCACGACCTCTAAATTCAATGTACGATGCACGATGTTCGACCTCTAAATTCGATGCTCGACGCGCGATGCGCGAGGCTTGATGCTTGATTATGAATTATGCATTATGAATTATGCATTAACAAGTGCGGCTTGTTGAGCGGCCATCAATTCCCGAATGCCTTTTTCAGCTACAAGCAAAAACCAGTCCAGGTCTTCCCTATCAAAAGGGACTCCCTCTGCAGTTCCTTGAATTTCCACAAACTTACCTGCACCAGTCATCACAACATTCATATCAACCTCTGCCTGCGAATCTTCCTCGTAAGCAAGGTCCAAAACTGCTTCACCCTTAATTTTGCCCACTGACACTGCAGCCAATGTATCTAAGAGGGGAGTTTCCTTAATACTTTTCTTTTTTAACAAAAACTGAATAGCATCTGATAACGCGATATAAGCTCCGGTAATAGAGGCCGTGCGAGTTCCTCCGTCTGCTTGTAGGACATCACAATCGATCCAGATCGTCCGTTCCCCTAATTTCTTGAGATCTACCACCGAGCGCAAAGCCCGTCCAATTAGACGTTGAATTTCCATTGTACGTCCTGTCACTTTACCTTTAGTTGCCTCGCGTTGATTCCTTGTATGAGTCGCCCTAGGAAGCATAGCGTACTCTGCGGTGACCCAACCTTTACCTGATCCCTTTTGAAAAGGCGGTACCTTTTCCTCTACACTGGCCGTACATAAAACTTTAGTCTCACCTACTTCGATAAGTACCGAACCTTCGGGTATTTTAGTAAAATTCCGGGTAATTTTTACTGGTCTAAGTTCATCATAAGCTCTACCATTGTATCGTTGCATTACTAAACCTCTTTCCAAGTGTTGGATTTTGTATTTGTTGTTCGTTCTACTACTAAATCAACTGGACGGGAAGGTAGGTAGCCCTCTTCGCCTACAATCCCAGCGATCGTAAAAAGTCGCTGGATGGGATCAAAACGGAATTCTCTAAGTAAATGAAAACCTTTTATTTCCCCAGTCCGCCGGATATGAATTCGGGGTCCTGTGCAGGGATAGGGCATCTCTCCTACACGAATATGCTCGTCATCTAGAAAACAGATTGGCAAATCAGACTGAATTAAATCTTGCACTCGCTGCTCTACCAAATCAAGATCAATATCCGGTGCTTCCTGAAACTCTAACACGAACCCGTGTTTGATATCACTATGAATTTCCGGTTTTGCTAAACCCATCTCTTCTAAGATCATTGATGTTAAATCCTCAGCACTATGCGCCATCCGTCGATATTTTATCGACTCAAAAACAATCTTAGCGATAGACTCGGGTTCCGGGCCAAAAATCGTGGGCCTAGTGACAATGACTTCCTCCCCTACTCCAATCAGGACTTCAGCATTGACCCCTAAAAAAGGATAAACTAAATCAAAGTGTTCAATGACAACACGATGACCCTTTAGGATAGCCTTTTTGACCGCTTCCGCAATTAGCCAGGGCTGAGTAAAAGCAGCCTCAAAACGGGCATCCAAATGATAGGTATGACAACGAAAGTGTCCCCGTTCAGAATCATCAAGTAAGGGCAAAGGACGTATATTAATCCCATCATCATCATTGGTCAATTCCAGCCCCGGAAACATCCCTCGGATAAGTAGAGACTTTCCGGCCCCTGCGTCTCCTAAGAAGCCAATTAACTTATCCTCTGGGCTTAAATAACGCTGTTGCAAATTAACACCTAAAAAAAGCAGGCGTTTTTTTCCTCTGGGAGCGAAATAAACTGCCTGCGCTAAATGTTCATGAACAAACGTCGTTGCCAAGCTCTCCCACCTCACTCCATAACTATTTTAGACAGGAATTAAGGTTTTGAAAAGGAACCTATATAAAAAATAATTAACTTTTTTTAATACTCACTGACAACCCATCTCCTAGAGGGAGAATACTAGTCTTGAATTGGGAATTATGACAAAGCCTCTGCAAAAACTCCCTAATCCCAGTGACTAAGCGATTATACTTTGGATCAAAAGCTGCCCCCGGAATAACCCAACCCCTAAACAACACATTATCAACCACCAAAAGCCCACCTTGGTTTATCAAAGGATAAACTAACTCTAAATACTCTAGATATTCACCTTTAGCTGCATCAATAAATACAAAATCAAACGTACTATCTAAGGTCGGTAATATCGCTCTCGCATCTCCCCCTAGAGAAGTTACTAAATTAGCTACACCAGCGCGTTTAAAATAATCCAAGGCTCTTTTTTGCCTATCTAAGTTTAAATCAATAGTAGTCACCTGCCCACCTGTCAACTCCACCGCCTTAGCTAGCCATAACGTAGAATAGCCAATGGCCGTTCCAATCTCTAAGATGTTGCAGGCCTTATTCATTTGCACCAAACCTGCTAAAAAACTACCTACAGCTGGCGTAACCACAGGAATCGTTTCTCTGAGGGCCTGGGCCTCCATCTCTTGCATTAGCAGGTCGCGCTCAGGTAATAGCTCTTCAAGAAAACTCTCTAACTCAAAGGAATAAATCAACGTTCCACTTCTTTTCATTTTTTGAATTATAACAAAACTCTTTGTGCTAGAGCTATGAGTACGGGATCTAAAGCGCTACCCTCACTCTTCTTGATAATGTTGATCGACTCTTCAGAGGATAGTGCCTTACGGTAGGGGCGTTCCTCCGTTAAAGCTGCGAAGATATCCGCAATAGACATTAATCGAGCACCCGTATCCAATTCTTCCCCGGCTAGCCCAAAAGGATACCCTTTACCATCAAGACGTTCATGATGGTAAGCTGCCCATCCCACTACACGCTTGGGAAACCCAGCTTCAGTTAACAAACGATGAGTATAATAGGTATGCGTTCGAATAACCTCGAGCTCATTTTGCGCTAATTTACCTGGTTTATCCAAGATTTCATTGGGCATACCCAGCTTTCCCAAATCATGCAGTAACCCAGCGACAAAGATTTCGTGGCGTTTTTCCGAACTCCAACCTAAACCCCAAGCGAGTCTTTCCACATTTTCTGCTACAGAATGAGAATGTCGTGCGGTAAAATTACTTTTTTGATCGACAAGTTCCGCAAAGGTCTCCGCTAAAGTATCAGTAAACCCCCGCTCTAACTCAACAGGCGTCTCAAACTCCCACCGTTCGTAAAGCATACTTAACACAACCTCTGGTAAATCTGGTTGTTCCAAATTAAGCCAAAAAGCTTCTCTGGGAGCAAGCCTTTTCAAGGCTTCCACTACCTCAGGAAAAAACAAAACACCATTAAATTGAGTAATCCAACTAAGAAGTTTATCCCTTTGAGCATGACTAAGCAAATGTCTAGGAAGGTGAACATCCAATTTATCTGCTAACGATATAATTCTGGCTAACAGCGATACTAAGGCAGGATCGACCTTTAATATCCCAAAATTCGGGTCCGGACATTCATGATGATAGCGAATCACCGTAGAAAGGATTTCCCCTTCCGGAAAATCTCGAATCATCTCAGCACCAGCAAGGCAATGCTCTAACAATATTTTGGGATCGCCATGACATTTACGAAAATTCGCTATGGCGCCAATATCATGAAGTAAGCCAGCTACAGTAACCTGCAAAAGGTCTTCTTGAGTTAACCTCATTTCTCTGGCTAGACTTAAGGCTATATAGGCTACCCGTTCACCATGCCTTTGACCGACAGCCACCTGAAACCCACGTTCAATTTCTTCGTCCACCAAGGCAAGGTCTAAGGCTCGCGAAAAACTCCACATTCTACGAACGTAAAATGCATCTAACTTCATTTTCCCACCATTCCCATATCATTGATTCTAAAGAGACCTTTCACACAATGAACAGTTCTTAATTATGAATTATGCATTATGCATTTATATACTACTCTCTTGGTCTTTTTCGGTTTTGAAATCCTTACCATAGACTAAGACTCCTAAGCCCGTAAGTACTACATTTACTGTGCAAAATTCATCATGCTCTTCAATAGCACAGTCATCACAGATACTTTGTACTTCGTCGAAAGCATCATGCAATTCCATTTGATCATAGCGTTCCGAAATTAAAGGAACGCTCCGAAACATATCTAAAATATCTTCAGGAATTTTATCAGAAAATTTCTCACCCGTTTGGGCCGAAACACCTAAGATTTCTTTAGCCATAAATAATTGGCAGAGTGCAGTACAACGACACCCAGAGAAACAAGCTTTATCCATCTTGGAAAATACCTTATAAGCGTTGAGTTTACTAAACCCCTGACGACCCATAACATAAGCCCCTTTCATATACCAATTCAACTGAATAGCTTAACAAGCCAACCTAAAGTTCTCAAGATCAATATATTTCTTACTCTAAAATAGTTATTTATGGTTAATCCAATTTTTTTCTTTTTCTTTTTCTTTATTTCTATTATTAAATTAAAAATCCTGCAAAAAAAAAATATCTGATCTAGAATTTTCCCATATCGTAAAAAATCGAAATGAGTTATTTTCTATTTCAGAAAATAACTCATTTTATGCTTCGGATGCTTATTTTTAACTAGCCTTCAAGTCTTCATAAATACTAAAGCACATAACAAATCCAATAGATTTCCTATTTAAAACTTATCGAATTAAATCAAATTCCGTCCCTCTTTCAAGGCTTTTATATTTAATTCTTGATAAATCTTTGGTACCCTTTTCAAGACTGCAGCCTCAAGCGAGGACCAGCTAACTAAGTTTGTGGCCTCATTTAGTGCCCCAAGGGCTACTATATTAGCAACAACTTCTCTACCGACCTTATACTGTGCTGTTTCAATTATGGGAATTTCTATGACAGTAGCAGCTATTTTTGGAATATTTTTCACTAAAAGTGAATCAACTATTACCAGCGACGTTTCGACTACATTCGGCAAGTATTTGTCGCAGGCTTCCTGTGTCAGCACAAGCAGGATATCCGGTCTTTCGACACGAGGATAATCGATTAGTTCGGACCCAATGATAACTTCAGCCCGTGAAGCTCCCCCCCTAGCCTCAGGTCCGTAAGCTTGTGTCTGTACTGCATAATGTCCATCAGATATTGCGCCTGATGCCAAGATAATTCCAGCCAGGATTATTCCCTGACCTCCTGAACCGGATAATTGTATCTGAACCGGGTGTGGCCAAGCTATTCGTTTATCCTTTGGCACGTTCAACTACCTCCATATAAGCTGCCGTAAATTCTGATGCTATATGTTTGTGTAAGACTCCAATTGCAAACTGCTCCCCAGTTAATTGGATAGTGCCTGATTTCACCTTGTCTATCCCTACAGCATTATCTTTTTGCCAACGTACCATCTCTGTCGGTGTGGAAAACCCATTTCTCATGCCATAGGATGTTGGGCAATGTGTTATTGCCTCGATTAAGGAAAATCCTGAGTTTTGAGCTCCCTCCTCGATGAGTCGAGTAAGAAGCTTGTTATGATAAGTCGTTGCCCTGCTGACATAAGTGGCTCCTGCTGCTTCTGCTAGCCGGCATATGTCGAAAGATTGCTCGATCATACCATAAGGAGCAGTAGTTGCTTTTTTACCGTAAGGCGTTAGTGGCGAAAACTGTCCTCCTGTCATACCATAAATATTATTGTTAAAGATGATAGCTGTAAGATCAATATTTCGACGGCAAGCATGGATAAGATGGTTGCCACCAATAGCTACAGCATCACCATCTCCCATAATCACAAACACTTTAAGATTAGGATTAGCTAATTTAATGCCGGTAGCAAAGGGTAATGCTCTGCCATGGATAGTATGAACAGTGTCAAAATTAAGGTAACCTACTGCCCTTGATGAACAACCAATTCCTGATACTATAACTACTTCATCTCGCTGATAATTAAGATTCTCCAAAGCAACGGCAAAATCTCGTAATATTATTCCATTGCCACAACCTGGACACCAGATGTGTGGTAAGGTTTCTTCCCTGAAGTATTTTAAAATATCGAGCGTCACTTAAATCTCCTCCTTTAATGCTAAGAGGATTTCTTTGGGAGTGAATAATTCCCCATCTACTCGCCCAAGGTGCTTAACCTTGCTTTTTCCGGCCGCTACCCTTTCAACTTCTAATACAAACTGGCCTAAGTTCATTTCTGGAACTAATATTGGAATACCTCGATCCGCTATTTTCTTAACGGCTTCTTCCGGAAAAGGCCAGATTGTTGTCGTTCTAATCATTCCTACCTTAAGTCCTTCCAGACGAGCTAGTTTTAAAGCTTGAGAAGAGGAACGCGCAGTAGCACCATATGCAAAAATGATTATATCGGCGTCTTCTGTCTGAATTTCCTCATAAGCTATGATTTCCTTTTTATTAGCTTCGATTTTACCGACAAGCCTTCGTATTAACTTGTCTGTAATAATCGAACTGCCTGTAGGATGACCAACTTCGTCATGAACCAAGCCAGTAAAATTACATTTATAACCCATACCAAAATCAGCGATTGGGGGTATTTGATCGATGGCTCCGCCAAATGGCTTATAGAATTTTTTGTTTCCAGATGGACGTGGTCGTTCACTAAGAATTAGATTCTTAGGATCAGGCATTTTTATCCCTTCTCGCAAGTGAGCTATGACTTCATCGAGCAACAATATAACAGGGGTACGAAAACGTTCAGCTAAATTAATTGCCTTAACAGTTAGGGTGTATGTTTCCTGGGCGGACCAAGGAGAGAGTACTATGGCAGGATGATCACCGTGTGTCCCCCAACGTGTCTGCATTACATCTCCCTGAGCAGGACCAGTCGGACTACCAGTACTGGGGCCCCCACGCTGAACGTTGACAATAACACAGGGAATCTCTATCATACATGCATACCCGATACTTTCTTGCATTAATGAGAATCCGGGACCACTCGTTGCTGTCATAACTTTTAATCCGGTTAAGGATGCACCAATTATGGCAGCGATACTAGCAATTTCATCTTCCATCTGAATAAACTTTCCACCGAGAGTCGGTAATAGTCGAGCCATACCTTCAGCAATTTCAGTGGAAGGAGTTATTGGGTAGCCAGCATAGAAGCGTACTCCAGCATCTAATGCCCCTTGTACACAAGCTTCATTCCCCTGCATCAAACTAATTTCCGCTGTATTACTCATTTCCATTCACCCTAATAACATAATCAGGACAAGTTGCTTCACATAATCCACAACCTATGCAAGCATCAGGTTTTTTAACCAATACCTTACCCAATGCGTCCAATGCAAGTATATCTTTTGGGCAAGCGCTGATACAAAGGTTACACCCTTTACACCATTGTTTTTTCAATTCCAAACTATAGAGCGTTCTATTATTTGTTAGTACTACTACCATCTTGCCACTCCCTTGACTCTTTTTAAATATCAAATCAACTTCCTAATAATTTAAATTCTTAAATAAATATAGCCTTTTTACATACTAAATGCTAACCTTTAGTCGTAATCGATGCCAGAGTTTTTCAACCAAGCAGATTGTGTGCTTAACCTTCCTATTTCAGAATAAGCTAACTTAATCTGCTCTGAATAAGCTTTATTTGTGAAGTTTTAAACAATCTCTGCTCGTTTAAAACTTCACTTGATTGTTTTTCGGTAGAGTATTTTTCCACTTATAAAGCTGTATTGGATGACTTTCATATTCGGTAGAAATTTGAGCAATTGTCTTTTTCTCATTTAAAATCTCCGACACAATCTTATTCTTAAATGCCTCTGAATAATGCTTTCTCATAGGCTTTAGCGCTCTCGTAATAATTATTCCCCTGACTATCTACGATAACAACAACTGGGAAATCTTTTATTTCAATACGATGGATAGCATCGTGTCCTAATTCGGGGTAGGCAATGACTTCTGCAGAGACTATTTGTTTAGCAATTAAGGCCCCTACTCCACCAATCGCCCCAAAGAATACCGCACCATGTTCCTTAAGTCCATCAACTATGCCTTGAGAACAGGGCTGGACTGTTTTATAAGCATGTTTTTTGTCAAATTGACGAAAAATTATTTGCTCCTCTTTATTCGAGTAATAATGGACGTCCTAATTTCCCTATCAACGTCTTGGTTGCACTCGAAATCATCAAGCATTTAAAAAACTTCGTCGATGAAGTGCTTTTTGACGAGTTTGCCTACAACTTTCAAATTTCCTATGCCTTGGGCCTACGAAATATCGGCGAACGTTATTTTGCGCGCAGAACGTTCGCCGATATTTCGGGCCAGACTGTATAAATACACATTGGAACACCCTAAGGAAGGGGATGTGATCTCTCAACAGTTTGAAACACTTCTTCAACATTTCATTGAAGTGGCTCAGCTCGATACCGACGAACAGAGAATGGATTCGTCTCAAATCATGTCCAACATCAAACGGGCTGGACGGCTTGCCTTGGCTTATGATGTTTTGCTTCAAGGAGTCAAGACCTGTCCCCTTGAAATCCTTAGTCCTAAGCTCAAAGAGGTTTTAGAGCCCAATTACAAAACAAAGCTTCTATACAAGGTGAAAGATACCGAAACCTTGTCACGATTGGAAAGGCTCTTGAATTTAGGGGTTGAACTGACCCAACTCGTGAAGGAGAACTCAGAACTTAGGATGCGTCCGGAAATTCAGGTGCTCGAACGCTTTCTCAGTGAACAAACGGTGTATGATAACGAGCGCAAAGTGTGGCTGGCCAAAGAGGACAAAGCCATCTCCGCGAGTTCGCTACAATCTGCGTTTGACACGGAGGCAACCTATCGAAAAAAAGCGGGCAAGAGTCATGTCGGTTATGTGGTCAATCTCACGGAGACATGCTCTGAAGATAATCCAGTTCAAATTATTACCAATTATCAATTGGAACCCAACAACACAAGTGATGTCGAGATGGGGAAAAATAGTCTTCCGGAACTTCAAGACACGACCTCAATTATAAATCTTTACGTAGACGGTGGGTATTATGGTAGCGAACTCATTAAGCAAGCGGAAGAGCTTGGAATTCAACTCCATTACACGGACATGACCGGGAGAAATATAACATCAAATAGACTCCCTTACAATACCTTCAGCATTGAACACTTCGAAACAATCTTAAGGTGTCCGAAATTGCAAGAGCCTTTGCGTAGTGACTTTAACCCGCAGAGCGGCATCTTGAGTGCTCACTTTGATTTAACTACCTGCACTCAATGCCCCTTGAAAGAGCAATGCCCGGTCAAGTTCCAAAAAAAAGATACCGTCTTACGCGTGAGTCAGAAAAGCCTCATTGCTGAAAATACCCGTTTAACTCTCCAGAATTCGGAGGAACGCAAAGAAAACGGTATAGTGAAAAATACTACCTACGGTACTTAGCCTTACCCATTTCGTAAATATTATTACCACTGGCATCAATAGCTACAATAGCCGGCAAATCCTCTACTGTAAGTTTACTTACCTTTTCTGGGCCAAGTTCAGGATAAGCAACAACCTCCGTCGACTTGATACACTTAGACAAAAAGGCCCCTGCCCCACCCGTAGTAACAAAATAAACAGCGCCATGTTCCTTCATTGACTTGATAACTTCGGCAGAGCGAAGTCCTTTTCCCAACATCCCGGTTAAACCGTGAGCAATCAGTTTTGGCGCATAAGCATCCATACGATAACTCGTAGTAGGACCTGCAGAACCGATAACCTGACCTGGCTTTCCCGGGCTTGGTCCCATATAATAAATAATTTGATCTTTAATATCAAAGGGCAGTTCCTCCCCACGGTCAATAGCCTCCACTATCTTTTCGTGTGCCGCATCCCTTCCCGTGTAGATTGTGCCGCTTATTAAAACAGAATCTCCCGCCTTTAAACCTGCTACCTTTTCCTTAGTCAAAGGAGTCTGAATAACTCGATTCCCCTCGGTTACTATGGTTTCCCTACCACTCATTTCAATATATTTGTGACGCGCCGCATGACAGTTTATATTAACTGCAACCGGCATACCAGCAATATGGGTGGGATAGGTTTCAATAAATACTGCCATTGCAGTTTGAGTTCCACCTAAACCCTGGGGGCCAATTCCAAGTTTGTTTACTCGTTCAAGAATTTCATCTTCGACTTTACTCCAATTCGGATCAAGATTATATTCTCCAATGGTTCTCAGAAGTGATCTTTTAGCAAGTATGGCTGCCTTCTCCATATTGCCCCCTACTCCCACACCTACAATTATAGGCGGACAGGGATTTCCCCCAGCACGATCCACTGTATCAACCACAAATTTAATTATTCCCTCTATACCTTCAGAAGGTTTAAACATCTTGATATTACCCATATTTTCACTGCCAAAACCCTTAGGGACTACAGTTATCTTTAAAAGATCACCTGGTACGATGTCATAATGAATTACGGCGGGTGTATTGTCCTTCGTATTAATCCGGCCAAAAGTAGGGTCCTTGACAATCGATTTACGTAAAAACCCATTGACATAACCCTGGCGTACACCTTGGTTAATTGCTTCAGTAAGGTCCATACCCTCTACATGCATCCCCTGACCCAACTCCACAAAGATAACAACCAAACCCGTATCCTGGCAAATAGGTACTCGTTCTTTTCTAGCAATCGCAGCGTTTTCAATCAACCGCGTAAAGGTATTCTTTCCCAGAGGACTTTCCTCAATTGCCCTACATCTATCAAAGGCCTTGAGTACATCTTCCCCTAGAAAATAATTAGCCTCAATGCAAAGCCGTTCCACAGCTGCAATAATTTCATCTGTATGAATTACTTTCATGGATTCATCCTCCTTCTCCTATAACTATTTCATTCTACATTTAGATTTAAAACTTATCAAGTGAAATTCTACCCAAACACAGGGCAAACGCATCTGAAACTGTTGGCCTAGGCGGATTTGTGATTTCATTGGATTTATCGTCCACTTTTAGTTGTCCATAATGTTTTTTTCTCTTTTTTCTCGTTGCTCATTACGATGCCTCCTCGTTGACACGTTTCTGAGCAATATCATACATTATCCAGATAAGGTTGTTTAGTCCATATATTTCCAATTAATCTTTTTTTAGTCTATTCTTCGTCGAAAATATAAACTCAATTAAAAAAACCTCGCATACTGCTGTTGGTAGGGTGTTCAGATGCGTTTGCCCTGTACCCAAACAACGAGATATATGCTGCTTCTCGCGATATATCCCCACAAAATATTTCTGATGAAAATAAATAAACTTAATTACCCAAAGTGAATAGTCAGCTTAAAAAATTTACTTAGTCAAAATTAAAAATAAAATAACTTTATTCTTCGATCGGCAACTCCAACTTTAAAAGCGGAGCATGTTGCTGAGCACCGTAAACATCATTATCTCCCACATCTCCACATACTCCCGGACGCTCTAACGTAATCTTAATGGCCTTCGCCGGGGCGAATTCCACAAAGGAAATTACTTTTTCCGGAGGCATCGAATATAGAGCCGCAATCCTTTCAGGAGTTATGGCTTTACTAGCAATGACTTGTTCAAAGATTTCTGAGGTTTTAAAAATAATATCAAGTGTCAGTTCATAAGGTCCGGCATTCTTGCTTCGGATGACATCAGCTAACTCCCTAATCGGTTTATTAACAATAGTCACGAGCTTACACCTCCTACAAACTCCCAACGAACAGGAAACAATTCCTCAGGATCATCAACCTGAATAAGATGATGCACAGCAAATTGATAAACTTCTCCAGCTTTGAAGTCAGAGGGAGAGTACGGAAAGGCTAGATTCCCAGCGGTAGCAAGACGACCCGAAAAACCGTAATGAAGTATAGTCGATCGAGCGAAGCTGCAAATTGTATTCGCCTGCTCCTGAGTCCCCGCCACAGCTTCAATGATTATTCCAAGTTCGTGAGGTAGTGCGTTTTTCTCTGGCTCAAGTTCTCCCATAACCCCATTGATCCCATATAAGCGAAACAATAAGGTATACTTATCGACTAACTCTCGGAAATTATCAGCTACACGTTCACGAACCCCAGCTATAATCTCCTCGACTTGAGCAATAAATACTGGATCTCTGGCTCCAGCAATAGCCACTGTACGGTAGCCAACTCGTCTGGCCCCTTCTAATTTGATCGTATATTGTTTGGAGGGAACAAAGCGACTGCCCCTAACCCTCACGACCCGATCGTTAACCGCTTCAAAGGTAGTTTCATGTAAATCCAAGATTCCGCCTGGACCAGGTAAACTAAAGGGATTAGTTTTTTCATAAAGCGTATGCGCAGCCACGGACGTAGTAGTACATCGCCTAGCTGGATTCATCGGTTCTAACTCAAAAGCATCTACCGTTAAGCTCCCCAACATGCAGTCACTACCACTACCAGGCAAGGAAGCGATTGAAGCACACTCCAGAATTTTACCCATATGTAAGGCCAAACCCGGATCAAACCCCTGCCAGATCGGATAAGCAGCAAAGACTGCTGGATCATAGGCCCTTCCAGCAATAACCACGTCTGCCCCCCCTTGTAAAGCAGCTATAAAAGGTTCAATTCCCATTTGTCCAACAACCCTCGTCGCCGCTTCTAACGATTCAAGGGGTAACTGCCCTCCCGGTGGCAGTGGTACAATCTTTCCCGCTGCCCACTTTTCTAAAAGCAAGGTTTTTCCAATCTCAGCCCCGATTACAGCCATCTTAAACTTGAGACCCTCTTCTTGTGCTATCTCCCTGACAATATCCAAACACCACTCTAAATGTACATCGCCACCGGAGCCTCCAGCTGAGCCAACAATAACCGGTATTTTCCTTGAACATCCAGCCTGAAGCATCACCGCCAAATCTCGTTTCACAGCTTGGCGATCTGTAAAAGAAACCCCCGCCCCCAGATAATACGGCCCTGGATCAGTCGATCCTGCATCCACTGCTAAAACATCAGGATTACGGCTCAAACCCTCTTCAAAAGAGGCCATCGGAAACCCATATCCCAAAATTGCGGTGGTAGATAAGACTACAATCTTGTCTTTCATGCCTTTGATCATAAAATTCACCTTCTACCCAAGTTTACTCCTTCAGAACAAATAATATAAGCACTATTACTTTCCCACATTATTCCACCAACCTTTAATGCTTGCAACTGCAAACTCGACCGTGTTATAACTCATTCCACATTGACAAACTCCGTTTTATTGACTAAATCATAGACTCCATACGGCACAACTTTACCTAAATCTTGATCTGGAAAATCATAAACATTGACTTCGACAGGTTGTCCTTTATGTGCATAGTCATTGCCGTTGTTTTTATAATTTCCTATGTTTTCCTTTTTCTTCGAATCAACTGAAATGACAGGTTTTCCTTCTTCCTGAAAACGATCCACACTTTTCTGTATATACTCAAACTGTTCATTCCTGTCGGGGTGGTCTCCTCCCTCTAGTGTTTTCTTGTTGGCTTGAAGACTGAAATTCAATTCATGTAATAAGTCGCCGACACAGGTGCTGCTCACGGGATATCCACGATCTGTTAATTCCTCAGAAAGTTTCAATGTACTCTTGCTTGTCCATAACAGCGGTGATTCAGGATCTCCCTTGGTCATTGGATCTACCAATTTTTCCAATTCCTCTTTGATTCCAGGATAAATTTCGGTTATTCTTTTTCTTTCTCCTCCTTCTTTCCTTTGACTATTAGGCTTAATCTCAACTTTGCCATTGAGTTGATCAACTCCTAATTTAATTGAGGTTATACTGCTCACGGTCACACTTTTCCCAAGTAAAAATATATTATGTGAATTATTTTCTCAATGTATCGTAACATATTAGTTTTAACTTGTTCAGCATTTACATATATTGGTTTATAACATAGAGTTCCTTTATTCCATTTATCGGAATATGGGGTTCAGCATTTACATATATTGGTTTATAACCATGTTTATTTACTCGAGTCACCTTAGCTTAGCATACCAAATCCGCAGGTAAAGGGGTACCCCTCGGCAACCCCTTTACTTATTACTTGTCTGATAAACCAAGAAGACCGGTAAACCCGGCCTTCTAGAAATTGCCCATGGAGGAACTCTTTTCATCGATAAAATTGGCACTATGCCTTTGGACTTACAGGCTGAAATATTGGGTGTTATCTCACCTAAAATATGGTCTCCCGAGACCAATATATTTTTCTCAGCCTCATAGAGGCACATGTGCCCTTTTGTATGACCAAGAGTTTCGACACAGTGAAAAGAGTGAACATAATACTAGGATAATTCTGCGCTATGACCAACCCCTTTGTCAAGAGGCCACTGCCCATTTCTCGGATTGATGAAGTGCCTACCGACTCCTTTCTAAGAGCCGTGTTCTTCAAGTGCCCTCCTAGCATTAGAACTTGTTCTATCTGGTCAAGTTAAGCTATTTCACAGGGAGAGTTCCTCCCTATGCCAAACATTATTCTCCTTGAAGTCATCATCCTGCCCTGTTCTTCACAGCAAACGGAACTCCTCCAACTTCCGGTAGAGGGTACTTCGGGCAATTCCTAATTCCATAGCAGCTCGCTTTCGGTTGCCACCGTGCTTCTGCAGGATATGGATAATCGCATTTATTTCGGCCTCTTTGATGGATGTCCCTGCAACAGGCGGTTCCTTCCCACCCGTCCCGTCCATACCAGCCGGCAAATGTTCCAGTTTAATAATTGTCCCCGTCAGCAAATTTAAAGCGCGTTCAATCGTATTTTGCAACTCGCGCACATTCCCTGGCCATGCATAGCTTTTCAACGCTTCCAAAGCCGGCTGATCAATGCTAACCTCGGTTTTTCCCAGAGATTTTTCCAGTCTCCCAGCAAAATATAAAGCTAAAATGGCAATATCGCTTTTCCGTTCTCGCAGAGATGGCAAACTCAAATTAATAACATTTAACCTATAGAACAAGTCTACCCGGAAATTCCCTTTCTCAACTTCATCCTTTAAATTTCGATTAGTCGCGGTTATAATACGCACATCCACAGGAATAACCTCTTGACCACCCAGCCTGGTAATCTTCTTTTCCTCGATAACACGCAGTAAATGAGCCTGCAATTCTAAAGGCATTTCTCCGATTTCATCGAGAAAAAGAGTACCTCCGTCAGTTAATTCAAATTTTCCTGGGTTTCCGCCCCTGCGTGCACCCGTAAAAGCACCTTCAACATGGCCAAACAATTCACTGCCTATCAATTCGCGGGGAATGGCCGCGCAGTTAAGAGCAACAAAAGGAAAGCGAGCCCGGTAACTTTCGTTATGAATGGCTTGGGCGAACACCTCTTTCCCGGTGCCACTCTCCCCTGTTAACAAAATATGGCTGGAGGAAAGCGCAACTTTTCTGGCTGTGTTAATCACTTTCGTTATACTCGGATGAGAACCCACTATATCTTTAAAAGTTAACTGCGCCTTAGCGCCGCCAATCTGTTTAACCAGCCTGTTGACCCGTCCGGTTTCCGAAAAAGCGAGTACGATCCCTCTTTGTCCGCCTTTTAAAGCCCGTAAAGTCCGTATCGTTAAAGTACATTTAACCCAGGTTTGGTTAACCTTGAATTGGATCAATTCATCATTAACGGGTTGATATCTTTGGATTAAGGGAATGATTCTCTCGAATCCAGGAATCATTTTTTTCAATTTTTCCAAAGTAATTAAATTCCAATCTGCTCCGTCCAGCCCCAAAAGCTTGGTGGCTGCCTGGTTCATGTGTGTTACCTTTTCAGTCTCATTAAGAACCACTACACCTTCTGACAACGACTCCATGATCGCTTCTTTAAAATTGCTTTCGTGCTGTAAACGGAACTGATTTTCAATCGCATTGGCCGCCGCAACCACCATCCCCAAGGTATGCGGATGAGCTTTCCGGTAATCGCCGGTCATATTTAAACAGCCGATAACCTGCCCGAGATAATCGCGAATGGGAGCTCCGGAACAAGTTGCATTATGAGCGGACAGGCTCCAGTGCTGCGGGCCTATAATCTGAACCGGCTGACCTGTAGCCAACGGAGTACCCACACCGTTTGTCCCCAGCAACTCTTCGGCCCAACATGCTTCCACCGTAAAATTGGAAAGCTTGCCAAATTCAAAGGCAGAAGCATCCCCATGGGCTTCCAAAATGTAACCGTCCTTGTCGGCAAAAACCACCATAAAATCAGAACCTTTAACAAGATAGGCAAGCTTCTCCATAACTTGGTTGGTAATTGCCAGTAATTCTTCTTGTCTCTCTCTTCGTTCCCCTAACTCTTTGACCGAAGCCAAGTAAGGATTGGTCTTCAGAAAGGGATTTACATTCCGCTCCCGACAGCGAATCCACGATTCCTTGATTAGGGGAGGCAGATCGTTCGCTAGGGTACCTGTCGTAACAGCCTGTTTCCATTGTCGGCGCAACTCCAGCCATTGATCCATCATACCACTCCCTCAAAACCTGGAACTTCTACCGGAGTTTTCCCTGTCATAAAGCCATTTTTACGCGGTTCCGGTTTTACCTTATTTTCCTATGGATAATCTTGCTTAGCCATTTTTTGGCTAACCGGTTTGTTTCAGAGTAAAGACCATCTTTTGGTCGATGAGGTCCTTACGTATTTTCCCCTTTCCTTCAAGATAGAGCAAGTGGGCTAAAGCCTCACCATAGGTAAACAACTTTTGCGCTACAGGAAACAAATCCCAAGATTTATAAGTCATCTCCCAGGTCATCTGTGCCGCTACCTCAAAAGCGTTTTTACTGCCTTTTTCCAAGATAGATACAGTTTCTGCTAACCTTGTCTGATGGTGAAGTCTCAACTGCTGAATTCTTTTTTTACAATCGGTAATTATTGCCCTATGGCCAGGCAAGACCAGCTTAATATCCAGTCCATAAACCTTATCCAAGCTATTGAAGTATTCTGCCAAGGGATCTTCCTCACAGGACCAGGCTGAAATATTGGGTGTTATCTCACCTAAAATATGGTCTCCTGAGACCAATATATTTTTCTCGGCCTCATAAAGGCACATATGACCTTTTGTATGACCAGGAGTTTCGACACAACGGAATAGGTAGTCACCATAGTTTAAGGTATCTCCTTCTTTCAGAAACCTAAAGTCCAGATTACTCTTGGCGATCGGAAACAGCTCCACGGCCTTCCTGATGTCGTTTTCGGGAATACCACTGCCCCGAGTAAAGTCTCGCATTTGTTTCCATGGGTCTTGTGTATTGAAAGTTTCTCCATCCACCTTGGTACAGTATATTACTGACGTATTTGTGGCGAGAGTTGAAACCAGACCCGAGTGATCAGCATGTAAATGGGTAAGAAGAAAGTCGGTTTCCCTTAAGTCTACGCCAATTTCTTTTAAACCAGAATGCATCGCACTCATACATTCTTCACGATTAAATCCCGTGTCCACGATTAAGTTGCGTTTTCCCGCTTTGACCACGTATGAATTGAGAGATTTCAATGGATTTTGGGGCAAAGGAATTTCAATCCGGTACAGATGGGGTAAAACTTCGTCAATAATTTTTTACATCCCCTTACAATGATTTTATCGGATACTAAGATAATTCTGCGCTATGACCACCCCTTTGTCAAGAAGCCACTGCCCATTTCTCGGATTGATGAAGTGCCTACCGACTCCTTTCTAAGAGTACCGTGTTCTTCAAGTGCCCCCCTAGCTTTTAGAACTTGTTGTCAGTCCGTCCGTCCTCGCCCAATGGTTTTGGTTAAAGAGAGGAGCCAGCTACTCCACGGTCAGTTCAAATCTCTTTCCACAATGACCGCCATGCCCATTCCACCTCCGGAGCAAAGCGTAGCTAACCCTGTCCTCAAATTCCTTCT
>ORJL011248360.1_pt1 | contig 35951 bp, 34 predicted proteins | sample 1779941 | NCBI WGS metagenome assembly ORJL01 (sample SAMEA104232317, study PRJEB22302) | groundwater metagenome | biome: forest; feature: aquifer; material: groundwater | place: USA | collected 2011-08-07 | depth 5.8 m | reverse complement strand
GTTATAGGACCGCGGGAAGCTCCATCGTAATTATCCGGTTTATAAGATTTTGCTCCCCCAACAGAAAATTCAGTAGGCAGATCAAAAATTATAGTTTGGGGCGTATACCCACGCTTAAACGCAGAAGCATACACAATAGGCTTAAAAGACGAGCCCGGTTGTCGGGGTCTCATAGTAACATTTACGTTTCCGTCGTGAGCAATATCAAAATAGTCGCGAGAACCCACCATAGCTAAAACTTCACCGTTGTTGGGATCTATAGCTACTAACGCCGCATTTGTGCCCCGCCATCTTTTTTCGTTTTTAGCGGCCCCTTCAGCAACGATAGTTTCACCCAAATCCTGTAATTCCATATTTATACTTGTAGTAACCTTAAGTCCGCCTTCCTCTACTGCTTCTTTGCCAAAACGGGTCTCTAATTCTTCCCGAACCTCAAAAACAAAATGCGGCGCACGAATGCTGTTTTTCGGAGGAAAGAAAAAAGGCTTTTCGTCAACCGCATTTTTATATTGTTCCGGTGTCACAAATTTTTTATCAAGAAGCCGTTTTAAAATAAAATTTCGCCGCTCAATTAATTTATCAGTATGGGTTCCCCAAGGAGAAAAATAAGTGGGCGCTTTAGGCAAAGCAGCTAAAATAGCAGAATCGCTCAAAGAAAGATCTTTAGCCGGCTTTCCAAAAAAAGCTTCGCTGGCCGCTTCTATACCGTAAATATTTGAGCCAAAAGGTATTTGGTTAAGATAAAAACCTAAAATTTCTTCTTTTGAATATCTGGCCTCTATTTCTAAAGATAAAATTATCTCTTTTATTTTGCGGCTTATAGTTTTTTCCGGAGTTAGAATAGCGCTACGTATTAGTTGTTGGGTTATGGTCGAGCCTCCTTGTTCAATTCCACGATTAAGTATGTTTTTAACTAAAGAACGGATTATTCCGGCAAAATCTATACCGATATGATCATAAAAACGATCGTCTTCTGTTACGATCACTGCCTTCTGGGTTATTTCAGGAATGTCATTTAGGGGTATAATGGTTCTTTTTTCTTCTCCGTGTACGTCATATAAAGCAATTGTTCCGGTACGATCGTATATTTTGGTGGATTCGCTAATACGGCGAGAAGCAAAAGCTTCGGGGGGAGGTAAGTCGCGGGCAGCCCACACAAAAAGGCCAACCAACAATAAGACACCCACAAGCAGTCCTATGGTTAAAATCTTGCCCAGAGAGCGTATTTTGTGCCAAAAAGAGTATAAAATACCAAGCCTCATAATATTGAGTTTAACATGTTTTTTGTTTTACCCAACAACTCAAAAAAGATAAAATTGTGTTAATATATTAACCATAATGACTAAAAATACAACCCCCAAAGAAGTTAAAGATATAATAAACAGGGGAGTAAACAAACTTATAAAAGAGGACGAAATCGAAAAAACACTAAAAGAGTCACGATCTTTGCGTATTAAACACGGAATAGATCCCTCAAGCAACCAAATACACCTGGGATACGGGGTTGTTTATCGTAAACTTAGGCAGCTGCAGGAGTTGGGTCACACGGTGGTTTTTTTAATGGGAGACTTCACCGCAAGATTCGGAGATCCCACAGGAAGAGCACAGGCCCGTATAATGAAAGACGCAGAAGAAGTTAAAAACTTAACAAAAACCTATATTGAACAAATTTCAAAAATACTGGACCCCAAACGTCTTGAAATAAGATTTAACAGCGAATGGTACGACAAACTAAAAACCGAAGAACTTTTTTCTATTTTGGCAAAATTTACCACAGCACAAATGCTCGAGAGAGATATGTTTCAGGAGAGAATAAAAAACAAGCAGGAAATTTTTCTTCATGAGTTGTTATATCCGGTTCTTCAGGGTTATGATTCAGTAATGTTAAAGTCTGATTTAACGGTTATCGGATCAGACCAAATATTTAACGAAATAGTAGGAAGAGATTTACAAAGAATATTCAACCAAAAACCACAAGGAATTATTGCTTTAGAGGTTTTACCCGGAACAGATGGCGTAAGAAAAATGTCACAATCTTACGGGAATACAATCGGTATTAATGAGGCACCGGATATGCAATATGGAAAAATAATGTCTATTCCTGATAACGTTATAACTAAATATTTTGAATTATTGACTGATTTACCGGAAGAAGAAATTAAAATCATGAAAGAGGAAATGGCAAACAATAAACTTAATCCCAAAGAAGCAAAGGAAAAACTGGCATATAATATAGTGGCGTGGCTTTGGGGAGATGAAGAGGCCAAAGAAGCAAAAGAGGAGTTTAACGCGGTTTATAGAGATAAAAAATTACCCACAAGAGCCCAAGAACATTTTGTGTCCGAAGAAAAGCCACTTGATTTACCGCATTTTATATCTGCCAGCGGCGCAACAACATCTATAAGCCTGGCTAGAAGAAAAATTTCTGAGAATGCGGTTTATATTGACGGAGAACGCGCCAACCAGGAATCTCATCCGCAAATCGATACCTCAAAAGAGCATATTATAAAAATAGGCAAAACAATAATAAAAACAATACCCAAAAAAGATGATTAAGAACAACCCTGTTTATAACTGTCTTGACCCAGCACCTTAAAAGCTAAGACAAATAAACAATGTGTATAATCTTGAAAGGTGCGGGGTTGACACAAATTCGTACGTGTTTATAATGGCGTTGATTTAAATTAACTAACAAAAAGAACGCGCTATAAAGCCTATTTTTGGGGGGAGGTGAGCAGTATGTTTGAAGAAATTTTAAATACAACAATTAATACACCAGAAGAATTTTCCGATGACCCAGAACCGGCGGCGGACGATTTAGGCGACGATTTGGATGAATTGGAAGAGGAAGATTCAAAAGAAGACGAAAGCTCCGAAGAGAGCGATGATGCTGAAGTATAGTTTAACGCAATATTTATTAAAAACCCCGTCCTGCAAAGGTCGGGATTTTTTGTTGCGAAACAAGAAAGTTACAGAATTATTTTATTTTTATAGAAAGCCACACAAGAAGCGATGGCCAAAGCGTCAGCGGCGTCATCAGGACGAGGTATTTCTTCGAGTCTCAATATTTTTTTGACCATCCGGCTAACCTGGAGCTTGTTTGCTCTTCCGGAAAAAGCAATAAACTGTTTTACCTGAAGGGGAGTAATTTCAACTAACTCCGCGTGCCCGGAAGCTCTTGCTAAAATAACACCGCGCGCTTCAGCCACAGCAATAGCCGTTTTTTTGTTTTTTGCAAAAAACAACTGTTCTATTGCTATTACGTCGGGCTTTATTTTTTCTAACAACAAATCCAAAGAAAGAGAAATTGTTTTTAACCTTTCGTCTGTGGGATTTTCCTTGGATGTTGTTATTGTTCCATAGCCAAGACAGCGCAAAGTACGGCCCGATACTTCAACCGCACCCCAACCCACAGTAGCTATTCCCGGATCAATGCCCAATATTTTCATGGTTTAATCTTTGGTGTTCGAATAAATTTCTTGCACGTCATCGTGCTCATCTAAAGCCTCAAACAGACGCTCTAAAACGCCCTTATCTTGTTCCGAAATAGTTACGGGGTTTTTAGAGACCCATTCTATTGAGGCGGAGTTTATTTCGATCCCAGCAGCAGTTAAAAACTTCTTTGTTTCTTCCAGCTTCTCTAGTGGAACAACAATATTTAAACTGTCTTTTTTTTCAACAATATCTTCAGCTCCGGCACCTATTGCCTCAAGAGTCAGATTTTCTATAGATTCTTTGTTTTCCGGCAGGGGCGTATTAATAACCCCGGCATGAGAAAACATCCAACTTACAGAACCCTCACCGCCCATTTTCCCTTGATGTTTGGTTAAAATAGTTTTTACTTCTGATATCGTTCTGTTGCGGTTATCCGTTATGCCTTCAATAATTAAAGCCACTCCGGAAGGACCATAGGCTTCATATACAAAGCTTTCAAGCGCTTCTCCACCACCCTTGCCGCTTCCGCGCTCTATAGCCCGGGCAATATTTTCCTTAGGCATGTTGAATTTACGGGCTCGTTCTATTTCCATGCGCAATCTAGAATTTTTATCGGGATCTTCGCCATCACGCGCAGCAATAGCAATAAGTCTGGCAAGTTTGCTAAAAACCACGCCGCGTTTTTTGTCTTGAGCCTCTTTTTGATGTTTAATTGTAGACCATTTAGAGTGACCGGACATACCGACGGAGCCTACGAGCGTTAGCGCGCAGTATGCACCGGTGTGCAAACAGCGAAACGCAACGCAGGAGTAACAGCTAATTAATTATTATACATTAAGCGCGCAGCTTTTTTCTTATAATAAAAATAAGAAGACCGCTTAATGCGCCAAAAAGCAAAGCTCCCAATAAAATAATGATATTATTTGATGTTAACCATTCAGAAGATTGTGCCTTCCATTGGTTTACCAACTCCACGCTGTTTTGTGCGTAAACGGAGTTAGGGTTGTGGTTTGGCACCGCGGTGGGCGGCGCTGACTTTGCGGCAGTATTTTCATTTATATCCGGCGCTGTTGCTATTGCGACAACATTCGGTTCGCTCGGTGGAGCTGCTGTTTCGGACACGTTTTCGGACTGTAAAGAAAGTTTATTTTTTTCTCCGGGGGTTGCCTCAGCTGTCCAAAACCAAGACGAATCAACCTTGACCAAACTAAAACCCTCTTTTGTTTTGCCGTATTGAATACCATCTTTAAGTTCATTGTTTTTATCAAAGAGTTTAATAGTGTCGCCATCGTTATTTAAGCTAATGTGAGTATCGTGGGAATAAAAAACCGCATATTTTTTCGGCTCCAATAAAACACCAGTTTCTACGGTAAAAGTTTTTGTAGGATCAACAATGGTCCAGCCCGAGAGATCTACCGAGTCTTCCCCAAGATTAACAAGCTCAATAAATTCCAAGTCGCTATCGGCTCCTAGAGGATTAGGAATAAGCTCAGATAAATATATTTCTATTTTTGCCGGAGGTTCTTGTTGTTGGAGGGGTGCGGGTTCTTCGGGTGTTTGATTTTCAGGGGTTTCAGGAGCCGAAGGAACCGGAGAAGGCGGGGGCGGTGGTTCTGTTGGCGATTGTGGGGATTCTGTTGGCGGTGGCGGAGGGGGTGCTGCTGGGGGCGGTTGAGGAGCGGACGCAACTGTATTTTGAGGGGTTCCATCTATAATCGCGCTTGTTTGCCAAGAACCATCCAGGTTTCTTTCCATGGGTTTTTTTGAGCCTGATGTTTTGTCGCCAGCGGGCCAACCCACATTTGATGCGTATATTGAATCAATAATCTGGCCCGCGCTATTTTTAAGTTCTATATTTTCTCCAGGGTCAAGCAAGCTTCCGGAATAAATTTGTTCTTGTGGCACGTTTATATTGGGGACAGTTTCATTATTAGTTCTTTCAAGCAAAAAGAAGCCGCTTGCCGGAATCGTTCCCGATAACGCTTTCGAAATCTTAATTGTTGAGGTGGCATCTATACCAATAAGCATCCAACCAGCAAGTGATATATCTTGAGCGGATGGATTATATAATTCTATCCATTCATTTTGTGAATCTGCCGAAGTCCCCATCCAAGCAATCTCGCTTATAATAACCGTGTCAGCTGCGTCGGCACGATAAACAAAAAAGAAAATTCCGAAAAGAAACAAAAAAGTATATTTAGACATAAACGATAATTAGCAGTTTAAATTTCTTGTAAAAACCCCGCAATTAATAACGGGGTATATTTATTGTTTTAAGCAGTATTTAACTGAAGGTCAAGTAGTAATTAGTTCGGACGTGTTAAAGATTGCTCATGCGCCACAGCATAACGTTGCTGGGTCATAATTACTTCCTTTAATTTTTCAGGATAGCGTACTTGTAAGAAATCAAATTCAGGAACTTCGGCGGCGCTGCGTATTTTTATATCTCCGTAGTGCAAAAACGTAGGAAAGACACCGCCAACCCTTATTGTAATATCTTGTATGCGCGATAAACGAGTTTCGGCAATTGTGCGATGAAACACACCGCGTTGTTCTATATGGATGAGGCGTTCGTTGGTTACGATAAGAATATCAAGATAATAAGTTAATAGCGCCCAGAACAACCAAATCCACATAGCCCACATCCATAAAAATGAACCGAAAAATAAAAAATTCAAAAAAGGCGCTTGCCTCAATGCCGGAAATATAGCACCAAGAGTAGGAACTAATATCAAAGGCAGTAAAATCAAGCCAACCGCAGAACTATAAATCGGAGCAAAAGCCACCCAAAATTTGCGGTTTACCGATAAAATTTTCTCATTTTCGTGAAGCAATATCATATAAAAATTTTAGAAGACCGAATTAATATCAGGAAAAATTTCTAAAAGGTCGTTCCAGGGAATAGACAAAAAAGACAATAAGGTTAAAGAAAAAAAGAGAGCGCTACCGCAAAGAATAACTATTCCAAACAATTTGGACCTGTCTCCCTGGGTACCAAATTTAAAAAAGTGCATAGCTATAACTATGCTTGATAAGCCCAAAAGCGAAGATATTAATATGAAAACTGAAAAAGCAACCAAAAACATAAATAAATCAAGTTAAAGAAGCTGTTCGTTTTGGGGCTCGCCAAAGCTTTCCGGTGGGGGATTAAAACCAAGATGTTCCCAGGCTATTTTGGTGGCCATTCTTCCCCGCGGCGTCCGGGTTAAGAAACCAAGTCTTAATAAATAGGGCTCAAAAACCTCAAGGATAGTTTCTTCTTCTTCTGCAGAAGAAGCGGCTATAGACTGTATGCCTGCCGGGCCGCCATTGAAGCGCTCAATAAGCACCCGCAATATTTTGCGGTCTTGAGCGTCTAATCCCGCTTCATCAATTTCCAACATCGATAAGCTTTTCAGCACTATTTTTTCATCAATAATATTTTTTCTCTCAACCTGAGCAAGATCGCGGCAGCGTTTAAGCAAACGGTTTGCTACCCTTGGTGTTGCGCGTGAAGCCGCAGCCAGACGAGAACATGCTTCGGGTGTTAGTGAGATATTCAAAATTTTAGCCGAGCGATCAAGAATGCTTTCTATTTCTTTTTGTGTATAAAATTCTAAACGGAAAGTTGAACCGAAACGTGAACGAAGCGGAGAAGACAACAAACCAATGCGTGTAGTGGCGGCAACAAGAGTAAATGGGGGAAGGGGCAGTTGTATGGTGCGTGCCCCGGTACCCTTACCCAACACAATATCTAAAGAGCGCGATTCCATAGCCGGATATAACACTTCTTCAATAAGTTTGGATAAACGGTGGACCTCGTCAATAAATAAAAAATCACCGGATTCCAAATTTGTTAATATCGCAGCTAAGTCGCCGACTTTTTCTATAGCTGGACCCGATGTAACGCGCAGATTTCCGCGCATTTCTTTGGCAATAATATGTGCAAGAGTCGTTTTGCCGATACCGGCCGGTCCATGTATAAGAATATGTTCAAGGGATTCTTTTCTTATTTGCGCCGCAGCAATAGCCACATCAAGATTATTTTTTGTGGTTTCCTGCCCGATGTATTCTTCAAAGTTTTGAGGCCTTAAAGTTTGTATCAGAGTATTTTCTTCAAGTATTTCGTCTTGTTCTTCGGGTATAAAAGGCATAGACTTGACAAGTTAGAGATAATTTGATATACTATGGATGTTGAAAAAGTAATAATTTTTTGGATGTATACACGAACTGCCGGGAGCCCGTACCTATTAAGTACCACACACAAGAGGTGCTTAACAGGTGCGGGTTAGGAGTCTTCTTTAGTTGGACTGATTGGTTTCGACTGAACTGTTCCTCGGGAATGCTCTTTACTCTCGGGTTCCCAAGCCTAGAGTTTTTTAGCCGGCAGTTCATGTGTGCATCTTATTCTCCAATAGGACCGGTTATTCTTTCAAGCTCCTCGATGGTTGTAAAACCTTCGAGGATTTTTAATACACCGTCTTGTTGCATAGGCACCATGCCGTGGTCCACAGCCCATTCCCGTATTTCGTGGTTGCCCGGTTTTTTAAGAATAAAATCTTCCATAGCCTCATCTATAATCAATATTTCAAAAATACCCACCCGGCCTTTGTAGCCTGCGTTATTGCACCGCAAACAACCTTTAGGTTGAGGAAGGCTAAGTTCGTTATTAATTTCTTTTTCTATTAAATTTTCAGGAACGCGCGAGAGCGCTTTTTTTAGTTTAGTTATTTCTTCAGGCGTGGCTTTGGCAAAGACCACACAATATTTACATACTCTTCGTATAAGTCTTTGAGCCATAGCAACATTAATAGCCGGAGCAATTGTGTCCACGCCAACACCGAGTTCTTCTAAGCGGGGGATAGCTCCTGCGGCGTCATTGGTGTGAAGTGTTGAAAAAACCAAGTGTCCGGTTAAAGCGGCCTGTATTGCTATAGTGGCAGTTTCTTTGTCGCGTATTTCTCCAACTAAAATAACGTCGGGATCTTGTCTTACAATCGAAGAAAGACCATTAGCAAAATCATATCCTTCCTCAGGCGCTACCTGGGTTTGTTCAATACCTTCGATACGGTATTCAATAGGGTCTTCTATGGTGATTATTTTGATCTCTGAAGAAGCTATATGTTGAACAAACGCCGCCAGAGCCGTTGTTTTTCCTGATCCGGTTGGTCCTGTAGTTAAAACCATGCCATTTGGTTTTTTTAATTCATGCTGAACCAAATCAAGAAGATCTTTCCTTAAACCAAGATCGTTAATGGAAATTAACTTTGTCGGGTTTAGAACGCGCATAACTATATATTCGCCATGCTCTCCGGGAAGTGTTGAGGCGCGTATTTCTATTTCTTCACCTCCGCTATGTATAGAAAACCTCCCGTCTTGTCCTTTGTCGGACACATTCAGCTTGATACCCGAAAGCAATTTAACGCGCTCAAGCACAAGATGGTAAATTTGCGGGGAAATATTTAAAAGATCATATAAAACTCCGTCTATTCGGAGTCTTATACGCGCCTGTGTCTGTTGCGGTTCTATATGTATGTCTGAGGAATCAACATTCATGGCTCCACCCAGAACCAATTCAATTAATTGAGAGGTGTTTGTCGGAGCAACATCTTCAATTTGTTTTTTTAAAGTATCGACGTCTTTTATTTTTGTTCTAAATTCTTCAACAAGCTGAGAGGATATATTGACCTCCCCGGTTATTTTTGTTTTTAAATACGCAAATCTCTTAAAAAGAACGAAAGCATGTTCAAAGCTGGTATTTGAAATAACAAAAAGTGACGCATGCCATTTTGCCTGCTCAAGTTTTTTAATAAGATCTTTAACAGCATCCGAATTGGGATTGGTTATTCCAACAGATATTGAATGTTCTTTTTTGGCAAAAATTACGATTTGAGCTTTAGCGGATTCTTCCTCGGAAATTATAGTTAAAGCTCCTCCGTCTATGGGAGTTGTTGTAAGGTCCTTGTAAGGAAGGCTGGCTTGTTTAGCAACAAGCTGAGCCATGCGTTCTTGTTCTTGTCGGCGAAGCATCTGCACCTTTTGATCGCGAACTGCGTCTAGATCATGTTTTAAATTTTCGTCTGTCATTTAGGTGAAATTAGCTATTATATCTTCTATTTTAAGCCTTTTTCCCTTAAATTACTAGCAATATCGGATTGCTGTCATGCGCAATCGCGTTATACTATTAAGCATGCCAAAGATAATTGTCAGCTCGCCTGAGAAAATGCGGAGATTAGGATTAAAATACGCGCAGAATATTGTAAAAAATAAAAAAAGCAATTCCGCAGCAACAATAATAGCCTTATACGGAAATTTGGGTTCCGGGAAAACAGTGTTTGCGCAAGGTTTCGGTAGGGGGCTGCATATATCAAAACGCATACAAAGCCCAACCTTTGTTTTAATGAGACGATATTTTTTATCTCGGCTAAATCATCCGGCTTTTAAACGGTTTTATCATTTAGATTTATACAGAATTAAAAACGAAAAAGATACCGAATATTTAGCGCTGAACGAAATATTTAAAGATTCTTCGGCAATAGTTTTAATTGAGTGGGCGGATAGAATAGAAAAAATCTTGCCCGGCAAAATCATAAAAATAGAAATGGAACATACAAAAAACAGAAAACACCGAAAAGCCCGAATTAAAAAAATATAAATGGCAAAAAATAAACAATTATTAATAATTGATACCAGCGCGTTGTTTCACCGGGCTTTTCATGCGTTGCCGCCGCTAACAACGCCGGCAGGAGAACCCATACAGGCTATTTTCGGTTTAGCCAGTCTTTTGATAAGGGTGCTTAATGAGATCAAACCCGATTATGTTATCGCCGCGCTCGACTCTCCGGGAAAAACTTTTAGACACGATTTATCCCTAGCTTATAAAGCTAACCGTCCTGAGCCGCCGCTTGATTTAAAAGCGCAATTTCCTAAAATTCCCGAGTTGTTACACGAGATAAAAATACCTATGTTGGGCGCAGAAGGATTTGAAGCCGACGACGTTATCGGGACTGTTGTTGATAGAATAAGAACGGACGAGAAAGATATTTCCACTCTTGTTTTAACTAGCGATAAAGATGTGTGGCAGTTAATAGATGAAAAAACAACCGTCCTGGCATTAAAAAGAGGAGTTTCCGAATTAGAACGGGTGGGCGTAGAGGATGTTTTGGCAAGATTTGGTGTTGTCCCCAAACATATTCCTGATTTTAAGGCTATAGCAGGAGATGCGTCTGATAATATACCAGGCGTTCGGGGTATGGGCGAAAAAACCACATTTTCCTTATTGTCTAAATTTTCTTCAATTGAAAATTTATATGGGGAATTAGACCACAGCGAAGATAAGTTAATGAAACGTTTTAAAGAAAAACTTGAGGAAAATAAAGAACTGGTGATATTATCCCTTACTCTCGCAACCATAAGAAAAGACGCTCCGGTTATATTTAAATTGGAGGATTTTAAATGGCAAGCAGATAATTTAAGCTCCGGCAAAAAAATATTCGAAAAGTGGGGTTTTACATCTCTTATTACAAGGATTAGTAAACAAAATGAGAATATTGCCCAAGATGCCCAAGACGAAGGATCGGCCGCTCAGGCAATAGAGGAAGCTGAAAAGAGGGGAGTTTTATCTCCTCAAATAGCAAAACTAGAAAAGGAGCTCGTGCCTATTTTTAAAGAAATGACAGAAACAGGCATTCTTATAGATACCGCCTACTTAAAAAAACTTTCTACAGAAATAAAAGAAAAAAAGATAAACTTGGAAAAAGAGCTTTTTGAGTTGGCGGGTAGAGAATTTAATCCCGCATCTTCCGATCAGGTACGAGAGGTTCTAGTTGAAAAGATGGGGAATCAAACAAAACGCCTCCGAAAAACTCCCGGAGGCAAAGCCTCAACCGCAGTACGTGAGCTTAAGCGTTTAGGGCAAACCGAACCGCTTGTAGAAAAAATTCTTGCTTGGCGAGAAATTGCTAAATTATTATCAACTTATATTGATGCTTTGCCAAAATCTATTTCTCCAAAGGACGGAAGAATTCACACTACTTTTTTGCAGCTTGGTGCCGCAACCGGACGTATAAGTTCTGTTAAACCTAACTTACAAAATATTCCTATAAAATCTGAACTCGGACATTTAGTTCGTAATGCTTTTGTTGCCGCCCCGGGAAAATTATTACTTTCATCCGATTATTCACAAATTGAGTTGCGGGTAATTGCTCATTTGTCACAAGATCCCACCATGCGAGCCGCATTCCAAGCAAGAGAAGACATTCATCGCTTAACCGCAGCAAAAATATTTCATGTTGATTTGAAGGATGTAACTTCCGCAATGCGCAGCCGGGCAAAAACACTCAATTTCGGAATACTTTATGGTATGGGGCCAAGAAGACTCGCGGAGGAAACCGATATGAACGAAGATGAAGCACGAGAATTTATTACGGAATATTTTGCTCAATTTCCTGCGGTAGCTGACTGGATAAGCAACACAAAAAAACAGGTTCAGGAAAACGGATATGTTGAAACCATGTTTGGGCGCAAGCGTTTTATACCGGAAATTTTTTCTCAAAAACCGGCTATACGAGCGCAGGGAGAAAGGGCAGCGGTTAACACGCCAATTCAAGGAAGCGCGGCGGATATTGTTAAAATGGCGTTAGTTGCCTGCGAAAGGTTGATTAAACCAATAAAAGAAGACGTAAAAATATTACTTCAGGTTCACGACGAAATACTTTTTGAAATAAAAGAAAATACCGTTAACGATATTGCTTTAAAAATAAAAAAAGAGATGGAAGAAATTATAGAATTTTCTGTGCCGCTTGAAGTAACAATATCTACAGGAAAATCCTGGGGGAGCATGACGCCACTTAAAGTTTAGGCGCCTATTGGCCAAAAAAGCATGCTCGCTTTAGCCGGGTAAGGTTGGTAACATATATCTATATGGAAGAAATCAACATAGAATCCGCCGAAAACAAGCAACATAAAAACATTCGGTTTTCTATAGCTCTTAAAATAATAGTTGCGGCAGCTGTATTTGGTGTTACGCCTCTTATTTTGGCAATGATTTTATCGTTGAAAGTACAAGATGCTTTCATATCTTTATTATTTTCAACAGCAGTAAAACTTGAACCGGAAGAACAGTTTATAACGGAGAGTAATTTTATAAACTTGTTACAACTGCTCATTATTTGTGTATTTATTGCAACGTCGGGAATTATTGCCGTGTCTTATTTCTTAAGCCGTTCTATTGTTAGGCCAATATTTCATTTTAGAAAGGCTTTTGGAGAATTGGTTAGCGGCAAAAGAGGAGTTCGAGTAAACGTTAAAAACAGCGATGAATTTGGGGATTTGGCTAAACATTTTAACGAAATGGCCGAGTATATAGATAAGAGCAGGGAAAAAGAAGAGAGAATCAACGATCTTAAATCAGAATTTATTTCAATAGCGGCGCATCAGTTAAGGGCGCCGCTTTCAGGTATTAAATGGACATTTAAAACTTTGATCGACGGAGATCTCGGAAAGCTAACCCCCGAACAGAAAGAATCTTTGGAGCGGGCATATTCAGTTAATGAAAGATTAATATATTTAGTTACAGAATTATTGGATGTTTCAAGAATAGAAGAGGGCAAAATAGGATATAATTTTAAAGGTGCGTCTTTGGAACGAATAATCGGAGAGGTTGTTGAAGAATATAAACTGGTAGCACAAAATAAAAATATAGAATTATCCTTTTTTGCCCCCCAAAGTCAGATGCCGTTTATATCGTTGGATGAAGAAAGATTAGAATTAGCGCTTAATAATCTTCTTTCCAACGCCATTAACTATACTTTAAGCGGCGGCAGGGTTTCGGTGAGTGTTGAATTGGCAGGGAAAGAAGCAAAAATAACCATAAGAGATACCGGCGTGGGTATACCAAAAGAAGAACTTAACAAGCTATTTAACAAGTTTTTCCGTGCTTCTAACGTTGTTCGAATGCAGACTCCGGGTACCGGTTTGGGTTTGTTTATAGTTCGTAATATAATAGAAAAGCATGGCGGCAAGATCTGGGTTGAGTCAGAGGAAAATAAAGGTTCATCTTTTATTTTTACTCTTCCAACAGAGAACCATAAGCAAGGTTTTGTTGCCGATAATTTATCTTCAAGCGAATAAGACACCCAAGATTGTTTTTTGGTATAGAATTGGTGTATAATATATACATAAACCCTAACTCAAAAAAGCAACCCCATGGAACAAACAAACCCAACATCCTCTCCCTTGGCCGCCGCACCCCCGGCAGCCCAAGATAACAGCAACACAAAAGTGCTGCTTATTGAAGACGACAGATTTTTGCGAGAGCTTATTGCACAGAAATTAGAGCGCGAAAAATTTCAAGTTATGCAAGCCGTAGACGGAGAAGAGGGGCTACGTAAACTCGGAGAACAAAAGCCGAATATTGTTTTGCTTGATTTAATACTTCCGGGTTTAAATGGATTTGATGTTTTAAAAAAGATAAAAGAGGCACCCGAAAACGCGTCTATGCCCGTGGTGATACTTTCTAATTTAGGCCAAAGAGAAGACGTTGAAAGGGGTTTAAGTTTAGGCGCAAGCGATTTTCTTATTAAAGCGCACTTTACTCCTCAGGAAATAATTATAAAAATACAAGGAATTTTATCAGGAAAATAATTCTTTACAAGGCTTCAGCTTGATGTATTATTGTATCCCTGGTCTTGAAAGATCGGGGATTTTTGTAAGAATAAAGATATGAAGATAAAGATTTTTTTAATCGGCATTCTTTTGGTGGTTGTGGCTGTAGCCGCCGCCTATTTTTTTCTGGGAGCAAAAGGCAGAAGTATTGCAATTGAGGGTATTGCCAAGTCAACCGAAGACATCAAACAAACCTATAACGCCTTAGCGCCAGCAGCCGAACCCATCAAAATAGTGCCAGAATCACTTACGGCAGATTTTTGTGCTGACGGTTTAGATAAAGACGGAAAGCTTTTGCGTCCTATTGGCGTCATGTTGGCGGCAGACGGCTCAACAAGACCTCTTTCGGGAATAGCTCAGGCAGATATTGTTGTTGAGATGCCTGTTATCGTGGGAGGCATAAATAGATTTCTGGCTATTTTTCAGTGCACAAATTCTAACGATATAGGTTCGGTCAGAAGTGCCAGAGACGATTTTATTCCTCTTGCCGCGGGGTTTGACGCAATATATGGTCATTGGGGAGGATCGCATTTTGCTCTGGATCAACTTAGAAAAAAAGTTATCGATAATATTGATGCGCTGTATAATCCACATGGAGCTTATTATAGAAAGAAGGGCATACGATCTCCTGATAACGGTTTTTCAAGTATTGAGCGTTTACGTGGTGCGGCAGGCAAACTCGGCTATCGTTTGGTCCAGGAAAGCGGTTATGGTTACGCAAGGATAAATACTTCAGAGATCATTTCGCCGGCAGTTAAATACAAGCTTGATATTAAGTATCCCGGAAAAAACGCGGTTAGTTGGTTATATGACCCCGTAAAGAAAACTTTTGCCAGAAGCAGAGCAGGTACGGCTGAGATGGATAAAAATATAAATAAGCAGGTTGAATCAGCAAATGTTATTATTCTCAAAACAACTTCGCGTAAACTTGAAGGTCAGTATAACGATGTCAGGGTAGTCGGCAGGGGAGAAGCTTTGATATACCGCGCCGGACAGGAGATTAAAGCAACGTGGGAGAAGAACGAGCAGAAGCTCTCAAGCCGTCTTCGTTTTTTGGATGAGCAAGATCAGGAAATACCTTTGGCAAAAGGGAAGATCTGGCTTGAGTATATTGATGGTGCTACAAAAACATCTTATACAGCAGTGCAATAAATAGTAAAATTTATGTTGTATCTTTTATATGGACCGGACACGTTCCGCAGCCGCCAAAAGCTTAATGAAATAATTTTACGCGCAGAAAACTTACACCGCGATAAATTAACTTTAAGAAAAATAGATTTATCAGAAGAAAACATCGATGTTCTTGGAAGAGAACTAGAAACGCCGTCGTTGTTTTCTCCTTTTCGTTTTGTTGTTTTGAATAATGCGGCAGACAAAGAAATAGTTAAAAAACTGCAGATTTTGATAGACAAACACGGTTTGGTTAAAAGCAAGGAATCTATCATTGTAGTACACGAAGAAAATTTGGAAGAGAAAAACGTCTTAGTCCAATTGATTACTGAAAAAGGAAAAACTCAAAAGTTCGAGCATTTATCAAAACCAGGAATTGTGTCATGGATTACAAGCTTTTTCCTTAGCAGAAAGACAAAAATAGATTCAGATGCAGTAAAAAAATTAGCAGAAGGCATCGGACCTGATTTGTGGCGTATTAATAATGAATGCGAGAAGCTAGCCGCTTGGGCCGCAAATATGAAAACAGGCATTTCGGTACGAGACGTTTCAGAACTCGTTATTTTTGAAAACGAATCAAATATTTTTGCAATAACCGACGGTGTATTAGCAAAAAATTCTGCGAAGGCAGTATACGACCTTGAAATATTGATTACAAGAGGAGAGGATGTTACGGGGGTTTTTTATCTTTTAGTAAAACAATTTCAAAGCCTATCTCAAATCTTTGCTTTGGCGCAAAGGGGACCAATGCCGACTAACCTAGCAAAAATTTTGAACATCCATCCTTATGTTGCAACAAAGCTTTTAGCGTCCTTGCGCAAATGGCCCGAAGGAGAACTCAAAGCAATTTTTAATAGTTTTGCTGCGCATGATCTTGCAATAAAAACAGGCGCGCAAGACGCGCGCCTGGCCTTAACGATGCTTGCTGCCAAGCTTAATTCTTCTTTAGGAGTTTAGCTAAACGGGATTTTTTTCGTGCGGCCGCGTTCTTTTTAATAACGCCGTTTTTAGCAGCCTTATCAATAGCCTTATATGCTTTTGATAAAGACGTTGCGGCTTCCGAGAGCTTCTTTGCACGAACAAGTTTCTTAAATTGCTTTTCTGCATTTTGAAAAGCTTTTTTTTGTTTATCGTTGTTGGTTTTCTTTCGAGCAGAGGCTCGCAAAGCTTTTTTTGCTGATTTTGTAATTGGCATAAGTTAAAAATTTATCTTTTTAAGTTTAGATTAATTAATTAAATTAAGCAAGCCCCGCTAATTTTGAGTTAACCGTTTTATTAGATCTCTAACGCGCGCGGCTTCTTCAAAGCGCATATTTTTTGAGTGCTCTTTCATTTCTTTTTTTAGCAATTCTATTACCTTTGGATCGCCTTGCCAGGAAGAATTTATTTTTTCCAGCTCTTCTTCTGCGGGAGCGTTCGGCAACAATCTGGATTTAGTTATAGCCTTTAATATTGAAGCGGGCGTAATTTCGTGTATTTTATTGTACTCTTCTTGAACCTTTCGTCTTCTTTTGGTTTCATTTATTGCCTCTTTCATTGATTGCGTTATGCGATCGGCATACATTATTACGCGTCCGTTTACGTTGCGTGAAGCGCGACCGATCATCTGTATTAATGTGGGGGCATTGCGTAAAAAACCTTCTTTATCAGCGTCCAGTATTGCAACCAAAGAAACCTCAGGCAGATCCAAACCCTCGCGTAAAAGATTTATTCCAACGATCGCATCCACCTCTCCGGAACGTAAATTTTGTAAACGACCGGGCCGTTCAAGAGTTTTTACTTCAGAATGCAGCCAGTCAACCTTTATTCCTTTATCGTGAAGATAAGCTGACAGTTCTTCGGCAAGGCGTTTGGTGACGGTCAAAATCAAAGCGCGTTCATTGTTTTTAGTGCGTTCGTTTATCTCTTTTATCAAATCGTCTATCTGGCCTTGCGTAGGTTTTATTTCAATTATCGGATCAAGAAGACCCGTTGGACGTATTACCTGTTCAACAACGTTTTTGGATTTTTCAAATTCATATTGTCCGGGGGTAGCTGAGGTAAAAATAGAAGGCCCTATTTTTGAAGAGAATTCGTTAAATGTAAGCGGACGGTTATCGCGTGCCGAAGGCAGACGAAAACCATAATCTATAAGAAGGTCTTTGCGCGCCCAATCTCCATGAACCATACCGCGTATTTGCGGGATGCTCATGTGTGATTCGTCTATAACGCAAAGCCAGTTTCCTTGTCCGTAAGCTTCATTAAAATAATCTATTAAGGTGTACGGCGCCTCTCCGGGAGCACGGAATTCAATGTGACGCGAATAATTTTCGATGCCGTGACAATAACCCGTTTCTTTTATCATCGTCAGATCAAAATTTGTTCTCTGACGCAGACGTTCGGCTTCCAGTATTTTACCGTTATCTTTTAATTCTTTTAGTCTTTCGGTAAGCTCTGCTTCTATATTTGCAAAAGCCAAATCTATTGATGAGGCAGGGGAGACCCAGAATTTGGCGGGGAATACGACGGCTTTGGTAATTTCTTTTTCAAGTTTACCTGTTTTTAAAAATATTTTTTCGATTCGGCCTTTATCAAATTCTATCGTGTATGTTTCTCTTCCGGTCGGGGGATAGATTTCCATTTTAGCTCCGCGCAATCTGAAATTTCCGGGTTGAGGGTCAATGTCATTTCTTTCATATTGAATATTTATAAGGGCTAAAGCCAGTTTTTTAGTTGTTATTTCTTGTCCTGATACCACACCTAAAGACACGGCCTTATATTCTTTAGGTGAGCCAAGGTTGTATATACAAGATACCGACGCCACGACAATAACATCCTTTTTGGTTAATACTGTTTGCGCGGCGGCGTGGCGAAGTCTGTCCAGTTCTTTATTTATCGACGAGTCTTTTTCTATGTATGTGTCAGTCTGAGGAATATATGCTTCGGGTTGGTAATAATCATAGTAAGAAACAAAAAAATGTACTTCGTTTTCAGGAAAAAAGGATTTAAATTCTTCCCACAGTTGTGCGGCTAAAACTTTGTTGTGGGATATAACCAAAGTTGGTTTATTGGTTGAAGCAATAACGTTTGCCGCAGTAAATGTTTTTCCGGAACCCGTTACACCCAAAAGCGTCTGATAAGGCAAGTCTTTTTTTAGGCCCGAGACAAGGCTTTCTATGGCTTTGGGTTGGTCGCCTGCAGGTTCGAATGGTGCTTTAAGCTTAAAAGACATACAATATAAATATAAGTTAAATTGGAATTATGATCAGTTATCTTGAAGGAAAAATAATTTTTAAAGCCCAAAAATACGCAATTATTGATGTGGGTGGCGTAGGCTATAAAGTTTTTCTATCTAAGGATAATGTTGCTATTTTGCCTGATAACGAAAAGGCTAAGGTGTTTACGTATCTTTACATGCGAGAATCCAAAGCACTAGAGCTTTACGGTTTTAGCAGTTCAAAAGAGCTGGCTTTTTTCGAATTATTGCTTGAAGTGCCGGGAGTAGGACCCAAAAGCGCTTTGGCGATTTTAGGAGAGGCTTCAGTGGACGATCTTGAAAGAGCTATTGCTTCCGGGGACGAAAAATACCTAACCAAAGTGGGGGGTATCGGAAAAAAGAAAGCGCTTAAAATATTATTGGAATTAAAAGAAAAATATGAAGGCTTGGCGCTGGCTATGGGCGAATCTTCATCAAGTTCGGCTGATGTTTTGGATGCTTTGAAAAAATTGGGTTATTCTGACAGAGAAGCACGCGAAGCTTTACGACAGATTCCAGCTGATGTAGAAAATATAGAGGAAAAAATTAAAATTGCTCTTAAAACACTGGGTACAAAATGACCAACTTGGAATTTACAGATAAAAATAAAAAGAATTTTTTTGTGTCCGCCCAAAGCGGTTCTTTTTTACAGTCAAATGAATGGGCAGAATTTCAGGAAAACATAGGAAGAAAAACTTTATTTTTGGGATCAGAAAAAAGCGAAAACGTATGGAGCGCTTTAGTTATTAAACAACCTCTGCCTTTTGGGCAGAATTATCTATATATTCCCCGCGGCCCTATTTTTAGCGGACAAATAAACGAAACGTTTAAAGAATTTTTACCAAAGATTCAGGCTGTAGCTAAAACAGAAAAATCCACATTTGTCAGAATTGATGCTTTTTATCACGAAAACTTAAGCGAATTATTAAAATCCTTTGAGACCCTAAAATTTATAGATATAGGGCGTTCTATTCAGCCCAAAACGAATCTAATAATTAAGCTGGAAGGAGCAGAAGAAGATTTGATGGGGGATATGCACGAAAAAACCCGGTACAATATTCGTCTTGCGCAAAAACACGGCGTTTTTATAAAGCTTGGTATAAAAGAAAATTTGGATGAGAATAAAAAAATATTCTGGCAATTAATATCTGAGACAACCAAACGACAAAACATAAGCAGTTATACTAAGAAATATTATGATAAAATGATCGAAAGTTTTTATAAAGAAGAAACACACAACAGAACAAATGCCTTCGGAAAAATATATTTTGCTTATTATAAAGATAAACCTCTCGGCGCGGCATTCGTTGTTTTTTTCGGTAAACGCGCAACTTATCTCCATGGAGGCACGAGTTTAGAACATAAAAATACAATGGCGCCGTATTTATTGCATTGGGAAATAATGCGTTCAGCAAAGAAAGACGGATTTATTGAGTATGATTTGGGCGGGGTAGACGAACAACGCTGGCCCGGAATCACACGTTTTAAAAAAGGATTCGGCGGCACAACAGAACAGTATCCAAACGCCGTTGATCTCCCCGTTTCAAACGGAAAATATGCTTTGTATACACTAATGCGTAAATTTTTATCATGAATCCCGTTAGAGATAATACAATGGGATGTTATGATCAATTTAGTTATTATTAAAGATATTGACTCTAAACAGACTTTAAGCGCGCAATATACGGAAGCGCTTTGACTTCTTCCGTAAAGCGCTTCCTGTCTCTAACGGGATGAAAGCGCTAATTAAAAAATTATTGTCGCGCTCGGCAATAAGTAAATATCATTATTTTTTATCTTTTACCGGAGCCATACTATACGGCTTTCCTTCCAAAAAAGTAAAAGTTATCGGAGTTACGGGGACAAATGGAAAATCCACCGTGGTATATTTGCTTGCTCAAATGCTCAAAGGCGCGGGTTATAAAGTAGCGCTTTCCTCTTCTATAGAATTTTGGATAGGAGATAAGATTTGGCCAAACACATTTAAAATGACGATGCCCGGAAGGTATTTTTTGCAAAAATTTTTAAAGCAAGCCTATATTGCCGGATGTGATTATGTAATTATTGAAGTTACCAGTGAAGGCATAGCACAAAATAGACATGCGTTTATAGATTTTGATTCAGTTGCTTTAATTAACATTAGTCCTGAGCACATCGAACGCCACGGCGGATACGAAAACTACAAAAAAGCAAAAGGAATATTGTTTGAAGCGCTTGCTGCGAGCAAGAAAAATAATAGAAGTATTGTAATTAATATTGCAGATAAAGAAGCAAATTATTTTCTTGGTTTGGTTAGTAAAGATCCGGTTAGGCGGCCTGTCGGGGTTGCCTTTAGACGTTCAGATCAAGTTTCTACCACCGGTCTTTTCTCAAGCATGCAAGAAGTAATATCTAACAATGAACGCGTAAACAAAGGGGGGGTATTGTTTAATATAAACGGCGTAGAATTTGAATCCGAACTTCAAGGGACTTTTAATATAGAAAACCTATTGACCGTAATTTCTATCGGGATCAGCCAAAACATGAAATTGGAAGATATTAGCAAAATATTGAAACAATGTAAGGTTGTCCCAGGACGACTTGAAAAAATATCTAACAATAAGAATTTAGATATTTATGTAGATTATGCCCATACGCCCGCGGCATTGGAAGCGGTTTATCGGGCATTATCTCCGAACGCAGATCTTGTGTGTGTTTTGGGTGCTACCGGAGGCGGACGCGATAAATGGAAACGTCCGGAATTGGGAAAAATTGCCGCGCGGTATTGTAAAAAAATAATTTTAACAAATGAAGATCCATACGATGAAGATCCAATAAGCATTATTGAAGCCGTTGAAAGGGGAGTGTCTTCGTCCGTTAAAATAAACGATAATAAAATAGATTACGAAATAATTTTAGATCGTAAAAAAGCTATCGTAAAAGCTATAGAAACAGCAAAACCGGGACAGGCGGTAATAGTTACCGGTAAGGGTTCAGAAAATCTGATGATGCTCTCGCGCGGCGAAAAAATAGCTTGGGATGACAGAGATATAATTAAAAAAATACTTTCCTGATCTTAAACAAAATTAGAGATGGGCTTGCACATAGCAATACTTTTGTGTATGCTTGGCAAGTCATGAACAGATCTAAACTGCCTGCGGGCTTAAGAAAACACATTCGCCACCAAAAAGGAAAGATACGACGTCAGGCGAATACTCAACCGGAAGCGGAAGAAAAAATCCGCGAATTTTTGAGCGGTTTAATTCACAATTACGACAAAGTTAAATAGATAAAAAGCATTGACATACAAGCCTTAATATTATATAGCGGTACCAATTGGTGCCGCTATTATTTTAGCGGCGGATAGTCTTTTGAAAATAGAAAGAGGATAAAATGGACATGAATGATCTGATAATTCCCGATTTTTCTATTGATCTGTTTCCCACACTAAAAGTGCATAGTAATTCTTTGGGTCCCTGGGAAAGTGTTTATCGCGGAGACGGTTACGGCTTGGCCGGAATTCGTCCGCATCAGTTTGGCGACGGTATACGCAAGATCGCATGGAAAGCCACAGCTAAACAAGGAGAGTTATGTGTTCGCGAAACATATGCAGAGAGAAGCGTAAGCGTTTTGATCATAGTCGATCGCTCTCCGCGTATGGGAGCACACGACCTGGAAAAATTGTCATTTATTAAGACTGCAACGGGCGCCATAATTAACGGAGCCCAGCGCAGAAATTTAGCTGTAGGTTTTCTTGATTGGGCTAAAAATAAAGAACATTATCGCAGACCTCAAGAAGGTCGTGCGCACGCCTTAAAGGTGAGAAAGTCTACTACAAACCGGAATTTCCGGGCAACGGAAGATAATGTAGCTTTACAGCTCGCAAGACTACAAGACTTCAAGAATCATCTTCCTAAAGGAACGTTGCTTTTCTTGTTTTCTGATTTTCTTGTTTTGCCTCCCGAAGAGTTAATCCGAGAAATTTCAGAAACGTTCGATTTTCATCCGGTAATTGTTCAGCATCCGGTTTGGGAAAAAGATTTTCCCCAGCTGGAAGGAACGTTTCCGTTTGTCGACCCGCTGACTAATGAGATTGAGGAAGGGTTCTTCACCCTTAAACAATCGCGTTTATTAGCGGAGAAACACCGTCAGCGTTATGCGGATATAGTTTCCTTTTTCAGTTCATTGGAAATTAGTACCATTACTTTAACAACAAGCGATGAGGATGAATGTGAAAGAAATTTTGCATTCTGGAGCAACGAACGCTCTTTGAGGCGAGTCCGATGAAAGGAGGACACGATGGTTAAAAGAAAACTGTTTAAATTTTCTTTGCCGGCGATCCTTCTGGCGGCTTTGGTCGCGGGGATCGCATTGTTTGCGCCGGTTATTCTCAATAAAGATCCGCACGATCTGACGGTATCGCTTACCGCCACTCCGCGCTCGATCTTTATCGGAGATATTTTTACTCTAAATCTTGATGTTCGTTATCCCAAAGACAGGATAATTGTTAAGCCCGGAGAAATTCAGGTTGTATTTGAGCCTTTCGAGTTGGTTAACAAACCCAAGATAGAAGAAAAACCCGGTGAAATTATTATTAGTTATGAATTGCGTTGTCTGGAAAACACCGCATGCGCAGGTAATAAAACATATAGGTTACCGTCGATAATTATTTATTACACAGACAACCTTACGGGCAAGATCGAAAAGACTTTGCTTAGAGTAGAGCCGATATTTATTTCTGCTCAGATAGATCCCGCAACAAAAGATTTGCAGATTCGTTATCCGCAAGAACCCGTTGTTGAGAATAATTTAGGCTTTTTTGCCGTAATTATTTTGAGCGGAATTTTGTTGATAGTTTTGGGTTTGCTGGGGCTGTACCGAACTTTTTTTGGATCAAAAAAGAAAACAAAATATTCTCAGGAAGATATAGATGAATATAACAGTAATCGTTTCCTAAGAAGATTAGAAGAATTAAGATCAATGCTTTTGCGTGACGCAAATCCCAGATTGGTTTTTGCGCAGAGCGCGGGTTTGATCGAAGATTATCTTGATGCTTCTGATCAGGAAGAGATCTCTTCTGATTCACGCAACGAACTAGTTGTGCTGAAGAGAGATTCTGAAGACCGGGCTTATCAGGAAAACAAACAAAATGAGCCGACAATAGAAGAAGCCGCCGCACGAGTAGGAGAAATTTCTCTTATTCTTTCCCAAAAAGACGGCGGACAATCATGATAGGCGAGATTTTGAATTTTATTTCCGCGCCGCAAGTTGTTTTATTCTGTATTGTTTTATCTGTAGCGAGCATCGTATTTTTTCTTTTGAGAAAAAGAGATAAAGCAGGCGTAAAGTATGGTTCAAGTTATGATTTAGCGGGAGCTAAGTTAAGAGCTCGAAACATGACTCTTGGTTTGTTGTGCGCAGTTATTGTAACTATAGTTTCTATGGGGTTTGTTTTAGCTAACAGTTCTTCCGATTCGGTTAGCGCCGGAGATTGCAAGAATAAAGATCCTAATAGACGAGATACCATGATTGTAGTTGATATTTCGGGAAGCATGATTGATGTAAGGGGTGTAAATTTTCAGTTAGCGCGTTCTGTTTTACTGCGGACCCTAGGAGCTAGCCCGGAAGAAAATATGGGCTTGGCCTTTTTTTCCACCGCAGCTTTTGCTCCCATTGCTTTAACTAATTGCCACGAAGTGTTCGTGACTTTAATGCACGAGAATCTCTATCAGTCAGATATCTTCAAAGACTTTGTAGGCGGAACAGATGGTTCTGCCGGAGTGAATGTTGCTACAAAATTACTGGAACAAAGCGATGCGCGCATAAAGCGAATTGTTTTTATCGGCGACCTGGAAGATAACGATAGGGTGTTATTTGCACGTACGTTGAAACAAGCCCAACAGAACGGCATACAAGAAATAGAACTTATAGGCATTAATGTATTGACCGGCGTATATCAGCATTTCGAATCATATGGTTTAGATGTAACCTTGGTTGCGAGTGAGGTCGATGCCAAAAAAATCGGGCCGCTTCCGCGCGATCTTAACAAAATAGAAGAAGCTTCTTTTTCTTCTCAATTAGCCGAAGAACAACTTGTTATCGGCCGTATAGTATTGGGGATTGTAATAGGAATTATAATCCTGAACCTCTATACGCGACGTCCGTTTACATTAAGGAGAAAGAAATGAACGATACAAATACCATATTTGTTCCATACAAGAAATTTCTTTTTTTACCTATTTTTGTTTTAGCTATTTTCGCAGGATTGGTTTTGATTATTTGGGGTGGAAATACGGCTTATAAAGAACTTGAAGCTCGACGTGATGCCACGGCGTTTTCCCAAGGACAATATGATTCCGTTTTATGGGCAGAGTTTACTGCTCAGGATCCGGCTTTAACTCACCAAGAGTTATCAGCAAAGTTTTACAACGAAGGCATGATGTATGTATTTCAGGCGTATATTGCTATGGCCACAAACACAGGGCAAGAAACAAGTTTTTTTGCCTTAGCGGCTAATAAATTTCAAGATGCCTTTTTGGAGGCTGAAGGAAGAAACGATTTTGAAATGATGAGTAAAGCTGCTTCCGCGATGGGAGCCACATTGTTGAGAGTAGGACTTGGTTACGAAAATATTTCTTATCTTGAAAAAGCCGACGCCATGCTTGTTATAGCCTTGAAATTAAATCCTAACGATCAAAATGCTCGTTGGAATCTTGAGCTTTTGAGGAGACTTTATAAGCCCTCGGAAGATCCGGGCGGTGGGGACGACGGAGATGACAGCGGACCCGGAGGAATAGATCCGGGAAAGGGCGGATTTTAGGTGTCAGCCATGTGGTTTCGCGAACCTCTTGTGTTATTAGTTATTTTGATTTTTGTTCCGTTGCTGGCATTTCTTTTGACAAGAGCGCGTTCGCAACAGATAAGGTTAGCCGCAAAAGCCAATTTGGAAATTGAGCCGCACTCTTTGAGATTGTGGCCAAAGATGGCGATTTCAAGCCTTCTCGTTTCTTTTTTGGTTCTTGCTTTAGCCCAACCACAGTTACATTCTGTTAAATCTATTCCGGTAAGGTCAGATACTCAGGTCGCGTTTTTGTTGGATGTTTCTTTGAGCATGGCAGGCTCTAAAGAATCCAATCCGTGTATCGCAGAAAAAGATCCATGCGCCATTCCTCAAGATTCTGTTTTGCGTATAGATCGCGCCAAAGAGATCATCAAGGAAACGATGGATTCTATTGGTGTGGTATCCGTAGGAGTATACGGTTTTTCAGGTAAAACCGTTTGGCAGATGCCATTTACATATTCACCGCAAAAAGAGCTTTTGGATAACGGCTTAACAGCAGGATCATTACAGGCTGTCTGCCGTAACGCAGAGAAGTGTAGTGATTTTGGTTCAGCTGTTTATGTGGTTGCTGAAGATTTCGGATATAGTTACGAAAAAAAGATCCTTGTGGTCTTAAGTGATGGTGATTCCGACAAACCTCTTCAGCAATACATGCTTGATTCTCTGGCAACAAAAAACATAAAAGTTTTTTCAGTTAGTATAGGAAGCGACGACGAACATATTTGGCTTTACGATAACGACGGCAATTCAACGGGTTATTTCCCCAAGCCTCTGCCCGTAAAAGATACCGATTTGACTTTGCTCGCCGACAATACGGGCGGCCGCGTCTTTAAAGAAGAGGAATCGGGAGATTTAGCTCCTGCTATATTGTCTGTCATGGGCAATAGCGATGTTGTGGACTATGTAACTTCAGAAGGAGATACAAGTCTTTCGCCGTTATTTCTTTTCGCTGCAATGATTGTTTGGTTGGTTTTTACGCTTATATATATAGTAGGCGTTCGACCGCCTCTTATTTCAATTCGTTCTTTGTTTAAAGTGAAAAAGTAAAACCTCTGGAATATTCCGGAGGTTTTTATTTTTTGGACTTGCCCAGCCCTAACTTTACAGATATATATTTTAAAATACGGCGGTATTTTATGTTAAGTAATTTTAAGCAAAATGACTTTTAAATAAAATTAGAGCTGGGCTTGCTAAAGAGAGATTTAGTTATACAATATCAGCATAATGAGCACAGGCGACATATCACAACAACCTTTTTTAAGCATAACCTCGGGTCCGTGCGATTTTGATGAGGTAGTTAAGGCTATTGTTCAAGCCTATAATCAGAATCCCCAAGAAAATTTTAAGGTATCAGTAGGTACCGATTCAGAAGAAGTTAGCGGGGTGGTTAAATTTGTGACGGCCATTGTATTATGGCGCGTGGGGCATGGGGCTCGTGCATGGCGAACAGTAAGCTGGGGCGATCCTAAAGAGTATAAAAAAACAGGTTGGAACCCGAAACGAATTTATCATGAAGTTGTGTTAACGGGCACGCTTACAGTAGAGCTGAGAGGTCGTTTGCACAAAATTTTAGGAGAAAGCGTTTCAAATAAGATAGAGGTTCATGCTGACGTGGGGGAGTCCGGACGCACATCTATGATCATGCGCGAAACTATAGGCATGTTGTTGGGATACGGATTTCCTTTACAGAATATAAAATGGAAACCCGAATCGATTGCGGCTTCAGTGGTGGCAGATAGATATATATGAAAATAGGGCGTTTATACTTCGCGACCACGCTTCATCGCAGGCAAATTCAACTCGCGGTATCGTAAATTTTCAGAGGTTTTCCGAAAATTTGCTCACGCGCTTCATGAATTTACAACTACTCTTTCGCTATGTCGCTTGAGTACAAACGCCCAATTTTTATTGTTTATAGGAAACATGAAAAAATATTCAATGAAGGCCGCAAAACGCGGAAAAACCGCATTTCGCACGCCCAGTAATTTTAAGGGCAGATTCATAAGGGAAAAATTTGCAATATCGGAGCGTATGGTTAATAATTCAAGAATAAAGTTCTTTAATAAAAGAGCAGGAGAATAGCGTGGAACACATAGAGGTCGAGCTTAAATGGCCGATTTCAGATTCAAGAGAGTTTTTCGCCGCTTTGAGAGCAGCTAGCGCTAAAGTTCATATTAATTGTTACGCCGCGGAACACGAACTAAATATTTGGTATGAAAGAGGAAAGAATCCGGAAGACTCCAGACGTCTTCGTATTTCCCGCCTACACCCATTTAGTCGGGGTCGTGATTACCACTACTGCGTTACTAAAAAAGGCGCCAATAAAGACACCAGATTTAAAGCCAGTTTGGAAGAAAATTTTTATGATTTACATTTCAGTAATCCCCATAAAGCGCTTCAATTTTTTATTTTTGCAGGATACACAGATCATTTCAGATACGAAAGAATTAGGACAGATTTTCATTTAAACGGCATTGTTTTGTCTTATGATAGCCTGCCTTTAATCGGGGACTATGTAGAAATAGAAGGCGATCCGGCTAAAATTTTAGAAACCGCTTCTTTATTGGGATTAGACGAAAAAGACGCAAATAATTTAAGTTATAAAGCATTATTTAAGCAGTGGAAAACAGATAATCCAGACAGCCTCGCCACAGGTTTATTGTGGGAGGACGAAAGGCATTTTTTTACAAAAACTTAAGTTAAAAAATGCCCACCAGTTTTTACGGGTGGGCTTTTGTTTTAATTAAATTTTTTCAGGATGGATTTTGCTATACAGTTCTACTTCGCAGCTGCCTGTATAGACTTGCTGTTTGAGCTCGCGTTGTAGCTTTTTGGCTACATTCATCTTCGCTTGGGAGGGCGAATATGCCTGCGTATGCTCATGAACGGATTTTTTTAAACCCGTGCCTTGGCCCTCTATTTGACCAAAGATGCAGTAGAGCAGTCTGGACAAGACCTCTCCTTAATTAGGCAGGGAGCTTGCCGCTTCCTTTGCAGGTCGGGCAGTTGCCCAGAGCATCACAGTTGATGCATCGCGTGGAACGGCCAAAGCCCATTTGAATTGTCATTATGCCTCCGCAGACAGAACATTTGCCCGGGCGCAAAGGACAATCAGGACAACGGACGTTTTCCTTTTTCGTGTCGGTATCTTCAGGCATTACATAGCCTCCTTGGTAGTGGAACGAACAATATATAAAATATAGCACAAATATATAGAAAAGTCAATCCCGTTAGAGACAATCAGCTTTGTTTTGTACAATTGTGTACACCAAAAGCACTACTCCTGGTTTATGCTGCATACACCTGATTTTACGGAAGCGCTTTAACAAAGCGCTTCCTGTCTCTAACGGGATCAATGTATAGACTCGAAAGCGCTAAATGCTACTATAAATTTTATGCCCTCGTCGTTCAACGGATAGGACATGAGCTTCCGAAGCTTAGGATAGGGGTTCGATTCCGCTCGAGGGCACCGACTAGAAAATGCCATCCCGCAAGAAGCGGGATTCGCATTTTCAGGAGTCCCGCCGAGTTCCGAAAGCCTGGAGGAACTTTAGCCCAAAAGGGCGAGGCGGGAATATTTATTGAGCGAATCAAGATAAATATCTATATCGAAACCAAGAGGTTTTTAAAGAGCTCTGCAGAGCGAAAGATTCCTCTCGAGGGCACCGAAATGTTATAATAAGAATATGAGCATTAAACTATCCTTTCTTGGCGCTGCGCGGACCGTTACTGGTTCGAATTTTTTAGTTGAAGCCTCGGGCAAGCAAATATTGATAGATTGCGGCATGTCTCAAGGTAGTCGCTATGCTGAAGAAATAAACCATAAATCGTTTGAGTTTAAACCCAGAGACATTGATGCGGTTATTCTTACCCACGCTCATATAGATCACAGCGGCAGACTACCAAAACTTGTAAAAGACGGTTTTGGCGGAGAGATTTATTCAACCCCGCCCACAAAAGATTTTGCCGAAATTTTATTAACTGATACTGCCGGAATTATAAAACAGGAAGCTGAAGAGGGGGGAGCAGAAGCTATTTTTGACCCGCTCGACGTTGTTCAGACAATATTACAGTTTAAAACCGCCCCTTATGGAGAAGAAGTTAAATTGGGTCCTGATTTATCCTTTCGTTTTATAGATGCAGGACACGTTTTGGGGTCTGCCATTATTGAGCTGAAGGCAGAAGGTAAAACAATTATTTTTTCAGGAGACCTGGGTAACCCACCCACACCACTTTTGACACCGACACAAACACCTAAACAGGCTGATTATGTGATTATCGAATCTACATACGGGAACAGATTGCATGAGCCACATGAAAAACGAAACGAAAAACTGCAGATGATTATAGAAAGAACAATCGAAAATAAGAGCGTATTGATGATGCCTATTTTTGCTTTTGAAAAAGAACAGGAAATTTTATTTGAAATAAATAAATTTGTAGAACAAAAACAAATCCCTAAAATCCCCGTTTTTATAGACAGCCCTCTGGCTATTGCTGCCACAAAAATTTATGAGAAATATCCGGATTATTATAATACTGAAGCCAAAAAACTCATTGCTCAAGGCGATCAGTTATTTAATTTCCCAGGGCTTCAAATGACGCCAACAGTTGAAAAATCTAAAATGATAAACCGCGTGCCCAACCCCAAAATTATAATTGCCGGCTCAGGCATGATGACCGGCGGACGTATTCTTCATCACGCTATACGGTATCTTTCAGACCCAAATTCTACAATTTTATTTGTGGGGTATCAGGCGGCAGGATCTTTGGGACGAAGAATTTTTGATAGAGCAAGAATGGTTAAGATAATGGGGGAGACAATTCCGGTTAATTGTTTGGTTAAGGGTTTGGGTGCCTATTCTTCTCACGCTGATCAGGACGGTTTGATAAGATGGTTAGATGGTATAGAGAAAAAACCCAAACGCGTATTTATTGTACACGGTGAAGAGGCGGCGGCTTTAGCTTTATCCCAGCGAATCACGGAGGATCTTAAAATGGATGTTTCGGTGCCATATTTGGGAGAACGTATTGAGTTATAGTATAATTTAAGTATTATGCCGCATCACTATCAAAAATATAAGATTTGTGTTTCAGGAGCTGCCGAAACGGATTTTTGCGCCCCAGGAGCGATAGAATTAGCCAAAGAAGTAGGTCGTGAAATCATAAGACAGGGTGCGGTTTTGGTAACCGGCGCAACTAACGGAATACCGTATTGGTCGGCAATAGGCGCCAAAGAAGAAGGCGGATTGTCTATAGGCCTGTCTCCCGCAGCCAGCGAAGAAGCACATGTTAAAAGTTATCATTTGCCCACAGATTATTTTGATATAATAATTTATACGGGTTTTGATTATTCGGGAAGGAATTTATTGCTTACCCGCGCGGCCGACGCAGTTATTATCATATGCGGAAGAATGGGCACCCTGAATGAATTTACTATTGCATTTGAAGATAAGAAGGTTATAGGTATTATGGTTGGTTCCGGCGGTCTTACAAAAATTATTAAAGATCTGGTTGCCAGCGCACATCGAGGGAGCGGAGATTTAATTTACGACAGCAGTCCTAAACGACTGATAGAAAAAGTTATGAAGAAAATTGAAGAACAAAAAAAAGAAATGAGTGGAAATGCGGGAAGATATAAGAAAGACACCGGAAAAACAAAAAAATAACACAAGCATTATCAGTAATTTATCATATCGTTAAATATAAATCACAAAAACATGTTAGAAATTTTTAATAGTTATCCGGAAATTGAATCTGTGTTTCGTTTGTTTCTCGCAACCGCTTTGGGCGCGATAGTCGGTATTGAACGTGAAATTGTAGGAAAATCCGCAGGCATTCGCACGTTTTCTTTTGTTTCTTTGGGTGCGTGTCTTTTTACAATAGTTTCTCTTTTTGGCGTTAATCATTTAACCCCGATTACTTCCGGCGTGCTTGATGCTTCTTTCCGATATAACTATGATCCTACAAGAATAATTTCAAATATTGTGGTTGGAATAGGATTTTTAGGCGCGGGGCTCATAGTGTTTCGTGGTTTTCGGGTAGAGGGCTTAACTACTTCAGCCGGTTTGTGGGTGGTTGCCGCGGTTGGAACAGCGGTGGGATTTGGTATGTATATTATAGGCAGCGTGACAGCAATTTTAGTTGTTGCTATATTCTTTTTACTTAAAAGAGTGGAGCCCTGGGATCATCCGGGTAAAAACGGAGAATGGGGCGATAATAATAAATCTGTATGATTGAACGCTGGCGATCTTGGAGCGGTATAGCCATAGTCGCAGGCACGATATTTGGAGTAGGGGCGTTTGGTATACCATATACCGTAGCGCAATCGGGTCCCGTGATGGGCCTTTTTTGGTTTGGTTTATTGGCTTTTGCGGTCACGTTTCTTCATCTTTTATACGGTTCTTTACAGTTGGGCGGGAACGCGCATAAACGTTTAATAAATTTGGTCGGTAATAATTTAGGTTTGCGCTGGCGTTTTATTCCTTTTATAAGCACGTTTGTCGGGGGTGCGGGAGCCATGCTCGCTTATTTAATAGTTGGAGGAAGTTTTGCCAAACTTTTTTTCGGAGATTTGCTTAATATATCCGCTGAACAATGGACTTTGGGTATATGGTTGATGTTTTCGGTTTTGATATTTTTCGGGATAAAGTCAGTCGCAAAATTTGAATTAATAGCTACTGCTGCGCTTTTTTTAGGAGTTCTTTTTTTGGTGGTGATTTTTTGGCAAAACGCTTCAATATCTATAATTCCTCAGGGTTCCACAATTAATTTTTTTGCTCCGTATGGAGTTATTTTATTTTCTCTCTATGGCGCTAACGCCATTCCGGAAATGGTAGAGTTTGTGGGTGGAGAGCGTAGAAATATAGCTATTATAATTATACTGGGCACTTTACTGCCTTTAGTATTGTATGTATTTTTTACTTTTGGGGTTCTTGGTTTAAGCGGCTCTTTGGTATCAACAGATGCGATTTCAGGATTAAGCGGATTTTTTGACCCCGTAATAATAAAAATAGCCGCGTTGGTTGGTTTTTTGGCTATTGCCACGTCGTTCGTGACCGTAGGTTTGTATTTGGCGGATACCTTAGCAGACGATTTGCGCTTTCCTCCTTTGGTCGCGCGTATAACAGCTGTTTGTATTCCGTTGATATTATTTTTAGCCGGATTACGTAACTTTATTACAATTGTCGGTTTCCTTGGCGCTATTTTGGGGGCTATTGATGGTATTATTATTTCATATATTTTTTTGAAGCTAAGATCTTCAGGAAGAATAACACCGCTTATTTATACCCCAAGGTTTATACCGGTTATTTTGATAGTAATTTTTTTAGCCGGCATATTGGGCGAAATAATTGTTTTGGCAGGCAAATAGTATTTAACTGTGCTTAATATTAGATCACCAATAAAAAATAATTTATTTGAAACAGCGCTTATTGCATTGTTGGCTTTTTCTATTCCTATTCAAACAAGGTTTTTTGTAGGTGAACTTGGGTTGGTATTGCGCGGAAATGAATTTTTAACGGCATGGATATGGGTAAGCGATATTGTTATTTTTTTTATTATCGCAATAGCTATTTTAAAGAGTTATAAGATCAAAAAAAATTCGTCTTATTTTTTTCTCGGTATATTTATATTTTTTACAGCTTTCAGCGCGACATACGCGATAAACGATAAACTTTCTTTATGGCAATTGTTTAAGTTGATAGAGTTTGCTTTGTTGTTTGTGGCTCTGCGGGCATTTAGCGCAAAAGATATTAAGAACGGATTGACATACGGCCTGGCAGGCGGAGCAATATTACAAGCGGTAATTGTTTTTTTCCAATTTCGTTTTCAGCACGAAGTCGGTCTCAAGATTTTGGGCGAAAGCCCGCTTAATGTCGACATGCCCGGCGTTGCCGAAACCATAATAACCAACGCCTCGGTTTTACGTGCATACGGCACAACGCCTCATCCCAACGTTCTCGCGGCCTATTTGGCTGTTACTATAATTATTTTGAGTGCTTATTTGATGGCCTATTTTAAATGGAACAAAGACGAGAGAGAAAGAATAGCAAATATCAAAAAAATAATATTGAGTAGCACAATTTTGATGTCTTTTTTCGCTATAGCGTTAACCGCCTCGCGCGTTTCGTGGTTTGTTTTGGGGTTCAGTTTATGTGCGCTTTTCTTATGGGCCTTCTTACAAAAGAGTGTTTCCTTAAAACGAATTTTATCGGTTGCGGGAATAAATTTTACCGCAATACTTTTTGTTGCTTTAGCTCTTTCTTCTTTCATTTTGCCGCGCCTACACGTAAACAGATATGAACAAGCTGTTGGGCTTCGACTATTTTATAACCAGATCGCCGAAGAGATAATAGGTATCCGCCCAGTAACCGGAGTAGGACCCGGGGCTTTTTCTGAGCATATCGGAAAGCCAAGCGTGACATTTCAGCTAAAAAGTTGGCTTTATCAGCCGGTACATAATATTTATATATTAATCGGAGCCGAGAGCGGTTTGCCGGCCTTTGCGGCATTTATTGCGTTTGTCTTAACGGTACTATTCTTTGGCGTAAAAAATATAGTTAAAAATGACGAAGATAAAATTTTCAAATTTAGTATTTTTATTTCATCAGGAGCAATTCTTTTTATCGGATTATTTGATCATTTTCCTTGGACGCTTCAGCAGGGGAGAATAATGTTGTGGGTTCTTTTGGGTTTATTGATGATTTAAGCCAACCTTATTATATGCCAAAGTTTATCGCAGATTTTCACATACACTCTCACTATTCACGCGCCGTATCCAAAGATATGAATATTGGGGAATTAGATAAATGGGCGAAGAGAAAGGGGATCGCGGTAATGGGTACGGGCGATTTTACGCATCCGGAATGGATAAAGGAATTGCAAGAACTTTTACAGCCCGCACCCGAAGAGGGTTTGTTTATTTTGAAAAGTGCTCAGGACACGGATAAAGCAACAAGATTTGTTTTGAGTGTTGAGATTTCAAGTATTTATTCTAAAGGAGGTAAGGTCAGGAAGGTTCATACTATTATTTTGGCTCCATCATTTGAAGTAGCGCAGGAAATAAATAAACAATTAGGGCGGCGGGGAAATTTACATTCAGACGGCCGTCCAATTCTGGGTTTAGATGTCAAAGAATTGGCAAAATTAGTTTTTGCCGTTTCAGATAAATGTATGGTTATTCCGGCGCATGCCTGGACGCCATGGTTTTCGGTTTTTGGTTCAAAGTCCGGATTTGATTCTTTGGAAGAATGTTTTGATGAATTAACCCCGCAAATTTATGCTATTGAAACCGGACTTTCATCTGACCCTTTAATGAACTGGCGGGTTGCAAATTTGGATTCGGTTGCGCTGATTTCAAATTCAGACAGTCATTCAGGAAGAAAAATAGGACGCGAAGCAAATATATTTGAAGGCGAAATGAATTATTTAGCGATTCACGAAGCAATAAAATACGGCGCGCCGGCTTTAGCAGACGAACGGGAGAACAAATCAGCAAAATTATTGAGCACCATAGAATTCTTTCCGGAAGAAGGAAAATATCATCACGACGGGCATCGAGCATGCAAAATTTCTTGGCTCCCCTCAGAGACAAAAGCTCATGGCGGAAAGTGTCCGGTTTGCGGCAAAAAAGTTACGGTGGGGGTTATGTCGCGTGTGGATGATCTTGCTACAAGGTCTTTGAATGAAAGACCGGAGGGCGCACCACGATTTACCTCCATGGTTCCTCTGGAAGAAATAATTTCTTCGGCGTTGGGTGTGGGCGTAGTATCAAAAGCGGTTCAAAAAGAATATAATCATTTATTAGAGGCATTTGGCAACGAATTTGAGATATTGCTTGAGGCAGATATTGCCCGCATAGCCAATGAAACAAAACTCATAATCGGTGAGGCCATAAAAAGAGTAAGAGAAGGAAAGCTGCATATTGAGCCGGGTTACGACGGAGAATTCGGCAAAGTAGAGATTTTTACCGAAGAAGAAAGGAATAAGTTTAAAATTAATTCTATTTAGTAAATATTATCATGGAAGAAAACAATTCAATTGCAGAAGAAAATATAGACGCAAAAGAAGCTGAGGGAATAAATATTCCTCCGCATCGCCTTGCGCAAATTTGTCGTCGTTACGAAAGCGAACTTTTGCAAATGAAGGATTGGATGTTTTGGTTTTTGATGCTTTGGACTTTTATAATTTTGATTATGGAGTGGACAGAATTTTTAGTCGGCCTGGCGGTACCCCACGCAATGCAGGCCGGTTATGTTGTTTTACTCGGCGGTTACATAGCGCATAAAGAGGTTTTGCGTTGGATGGGCGTTGCTCCGCGCGCCAGAAAAGGCGAAATATTTGTTTATATTTGGTGGGGAATGCTTTTGGCAATGTTTATTGCAAGTTACGTAAACAGAGACTGGCATGTTCCCGAAAGCATGACCATGTTGGCTTATGAAATTTTGATATATTTTATAGTTACCGAAGTCTCAAAAGCCATAAATATATGGAAAGAGCTTAAGAATAAATAAAACATCCGCGCTGTTTCAGCGCAGTAAGGTAATGATGTTTTGTTATGATATGTGCTCGCGTGTCACGACGACACGGCATTTGGCCGCCAAATGCCGCGGCGCGACACGCTCGATTTTTACTCGCTAACGCTCG
>ORJL011430847.1_pt1 | contig 35952 bp, 28 predicted proteins | sample 1779941 | NCBI WGS metagenome assembly ORJL01 (sample SAMEA104232317, study PRJEB22302) | groundwater metagenome | biome: forest; feature: aquifer; material: groundwater | place: USA | collected 2011-08-07 | depth 5.8 m | reverse complement strand
GCCCGCCGCGCAGTAGTGGCGGGGGGCAACTACAGTATTTTTATGATAATCGCCATTGCAAGCGATCATGCGGGTTTCAAACTGAAGGAATCCTTGAAAAAATCCCTCCTGGCGCAAAAGCACAGCGTCACTGACCTTGGAACCACATCTGAAGATTCAACCGATTATCCCGATTTTGCCAAAAAGATCGCTGAAGGTATCTCCAAGAAAAAGGCGGACATTGGCGTCCTTGTCTGCGGCAGCGGCATCGGCATGGCCATGGCGGCTAACCGCTTCAGGGGCGTTCGCGCGGCGGTCATCAACGACGAGTTCGATGCCGAGATGAGCCGCAGGCATAACGATGCGAACATCGCGTGTTTTGCCGCGCGGAAGCTCTCCGAAGAATCGGCAAAGAGGCTACTTGCACTGTGGCTCTCAACAAAGTTCGAGGGCGGAAGGCATGAGAAGAGGGTAAAAAAGATCGAAATATAGCGAATTGTCGTAGCGCAGGCCTTCAGGCTTGCCATTAGTAGTTGCCTGATTCATCAGTCAAAATATTGGCCCCTTGAATGGGGCAACTACGTTGTTTGGCAGGGTTTGGTAGGACTAAAGTCCTGCGCTACATATACTCGCAATGACAACGATACCTATGAACAAAAAAACATTGAAAGAGACCGATCCGGCGATATTCAAGGCCATTCAAGGCGAGCTCGACCGTGAGGAATATGGATTAGAGCTGATCCCGTCGGAAAATTACGCAAGCAAGGCGGTGCTGGATGCCCTTGGCTCTGTATTCACAAATAAATATGCCGAAGGATATCCCGGCAAACGCTACTACGGCGGTTGCGAATTTGTAGATGACGTGGAGCGCCTTGCCATCGAACGCGCCAAGCAGCTCTTTGGTGTGGCTCATGTAAATGTTCAGCCCCACTCCGGCGCATCGGCCAATCTGGGGGTCTATTTCGCGGTATTAAAACCCGGCGACACACTAATGGGCATGAGCTTGTCCCACGGCGGACATCTAAGCCACGGGGCCGCCGTCAGTATAACCGGCAAGTGGTTTAAATCCGTTCAATATGGGGTCAACCCCGAAACCGAGCTCATAGACTACGATGCGGTGGCTAGGCTGGCAGAAGAACACAGGCCAAAGCTCATCGTCTGCGGCGCCTCGGCCTATTCCAGGTTCATTGATTTCAAACGTTTCAAGGAGATCGCGGACTCTGTCGGGGCCATGCTCATGGCGGATATCGCCCATCCTGCAGGACTTGTCGCTACCGGCCTTTTCCCTACACCTGTCCCCTACTGCGACTTTGTCACCTCCACAACCCACAAGACCCTGCGCGGCCCAAGCGGCGGCATGATAATGTCAAAAGATGAACGCGCCAAGGAACTGGACAAAGCGATATTCCCCGGCCTTCAGGGCAAACCGCACGCCCATGTCCTGGCCGCCAAAGCGGTGGCCTTCTTTGAGGACTTGCAGCCGGATTATAAAACCTACTGCGAACAGATCATCAAGAACGCCAAGACATTTGCGGCGGCCATGTCCGAATATAAATTCAGGATCGTCTCCGGCGGGACAGATAGCCACCTCTTCCTTATCGATCTGACCGATAAGGGGCTCACCGGCAAGGATGCCGAGATAGCGCTGGGCCATGCAGGCATCACGGTCAATAAAAACACGGTCCCCCGAGAAACACGTTCTCCTTTTATTACAAGCGGCATCCGCATTGGCACGCCAGCGATCACGACCCGCAGAATGAAAGAGCCCGAAATGAAGGTCATTGCCGGCTGGGTCGCGGAGGTCGTTAACGATATTACAAACACCAAGCGTCAGGAAGAGATAAAGCGTGAAGTGAAGAAGATGTGTGAAAAATTCCCTGTCTACACTATGTAGCGCAGGACTTTAGTCCTGCTGATATTGGCAGACCTAAAGGTCTGCGCTACAACTTATATGAAATGTCCCTACTGCGGCAATCTTGAGAGCAAGGTCGTTGATTCGCGGCTTTCCGCCGAGGGCGACATCACGCGCCGCAGGCGCGAGTGCGAACGCTGCAACAAACGATTTACATCTTACGAGCGTGTCGAGGCTGAATTTCCCATGGTGATCAAAAAGGACGGCAGGCGCGAGGCGTACATACGTCAAAAAATGCTGCTCGGCATTCAGAAGGCGTGCGAAAAGCGCCCGGTGGGGATGGATACGATAGAGGGGATCGTTAATCAGATAGAGATCTGGGCGCAGGAGACAGGCAAAGCCGAGCTCCCAAGTTCAGCGATCGGCGGGCGGGTAATGGAGGCACTTCACGATCTAGATGAAATAGCCTATGTCAGATATGCCTCTGTCTATCGTTCGTTCAAGGATATAAACGAGTTCATGGACGAGTTGAAGGACGTTCTTAAGGCGAAGAGCACGTAGTTGCCCGATTTATCGGGCCAGAAGGGAATAGCAGCCTTTAGACTGCGCTAGCTGAATTAAATTGGCGCAGCCTAAAGGCTGCTACTCCATATCGCCCAATAAATTGGGCAACTACATATGCACGAACAATTGATACATCGCTGCCTCGAACTCGCGCTGAAGGGTTATGGCCAGACCAGCCCCAATCCGCTTGTGGGCGCCCTCGTTGTGAAAAAATACCGCGTCATCGCCGAGGGCTATCATAAAAAGGCCGGCGCCCCGCACGCAGAGATCAACGCGCTCCGCAAGGCCGGCAAACGGGCAAGGGGGGCAGACCTATTCGTGAACCTTGAGCCATGCTGTCACTACGGCAGGACCCCTCCCTGCACGGACGCCATTATAAAGGCCGGCATCAAGCGCCTCTTTTACGGGATGAAGGACCCGAATCCCTCGGTTTCGGGGACAGGCCTGAAACACTTGAAGGAGGCCGGCATCAAGGTCTTTGGACCTATTCTTGAAAAAGAGTGCCAAAAGATAAACGAGCCGTTCATCAAGTGGATGAAGACCGGAACCCCCCATGTAACGGCAAAGATCGCGCTCACATTGGACGGGCGCATCGCAGACCACAAGGGAAATTCAAAGTGGATAACCAATGAACTCGCAAGAGAATATGTCCATCGCCTGCGGGCCGGAGTCGATATCGTAATGGTCGGTGCGGGGACTTTCAGGAAAGACAGGCCGCGCCTGAACGTCCGGCTTAAGGGATATAAGGGGAAACAACCGCTGCCGATCGTTGTTGGCTTAAATCCCCCCTCACCCCCCTTTAAAAAAAGGGGGGAAATCAATCTAAGAAAGCTTCTAAAGGAATTGGGCGCGGCCGGATTTCAGTCGGTCCTAGTCGAAGGCGGGGGAAAACTGCACACGGAACTCCTGAGAAAAAACTTAATAGATCGTTTTGTTATTTTTATAGCTCCCAAGATCATCGGGGATACTGGAATTCCTTGGATCAGAGGCATGGGACGACTCCCTATACAAAAAGCCTATCACTTAGACATCGAATCTATCTCTCTCTTTGGTGATAACATCGCAATTGAAGGAAAACTCCCTAAGAAACCATAGTTGCCCCCCACCACTACTGCGCGGCGGGCAGGCATTTATGGGGCCAAAAGTTCAATAAATCTCAGCCCGATAAATCGGGCAACTACAGGTTCACTAAATAACCATGCAGGGGCCAAGTCCCCAGCGCGTCACTCTTGAATCCTCGCTCGAATTCGAGCGCATCCTTTCAGATTCAAGCTGAAGCCTCGTCACCGTCGGCACCTTCACCGAGGTCCTGCGCCTCTTTGGCATCACCATGAACGGGTGATAGACCGCAGTATGATTGGAAGTCGTCCCACACCTCATAAATACCTCCTCTTTTTAGGAATTCAGTCCCATTTATTGCATTATCTGTGCCAAATTCAGGACTGTTATATTGCAGCTACTAACTTATTAATTTCATTGATTTTTTCTATTTTAACTCCTCGACGCACACAGGTGATGAATGTGGACATATTCCACACATTGTGGAATATCTGGACATGTGCATTTACGGCTAGTTAGTCGGTTTTTTGAGAGAAGAACCACGGTTTTCGAGTAAACTACTTATTTAATAAGAATTTTTCTGACTGTGGAATTTTTCCACTACCACTGAACGTGGCGAGTTTATTATATAGGGTCTTTCTGTCTATCCCAAGATGCTTACTAACCTTTACCTTATTGCCGCCAAACCTTTCTAATGCGCTCAAAATATATCGTTTTTCAAGCTCCTTCAGCGAGACAGGCTTATCAAAGATATCAGCAAAACTCTCTGCTGTCAGAGGCCTTTTAAGGTTCTCCGGCAGATTATGCTCCGTAATAGACTTCCCTTCCGAGAGCGCCACCGCGCGCTCTATCGTGTTCTGCAACTCCCTGATATTCCCCGGCCAGTTATAATCGACCAGATATTTCAACGCGCCGGCCGTAATATCGGTGACCTTTCTATCCATCTTGGCCGCGAGTTTTTTCATGAAGTGCTCGACAAGAAGGGGAATGTCCTCTCGCCGCTCGAACAAAGTAGGCAGGACAATATTCATGACGTTCAACCTGTAGAAAAGGTCCTCTCGGAATTTATTCTCCCTGACCATCACACCCAGATCCTTGTTCGTTGCTGAAACGATCCTCACATCAACCGGAATGGTCTTTGTCGCTCCAAGCGGCCTGATCTCTCCCTCTTGTATCGCGCGCAAAAGCTTTGCCTGAAGCGACAAGGGCAGCTCCGCAACATCGTCCAGAAAGAGCGTCCCGCCGCTTGCCTCCATCATCAGGCCCCGCTTGTTCGTCTTTGCGTCCGTAAACGCCCCCCTCATATAGCCAAAGAGTTCGGCCTCAAGCAATGTCTCTGGGATCGCCGCGCACTCCAAAGCTATGAACGGCCTATCTTTGCGGTTAGAGCGGTAGTGTATCGCCCGCGCGATCATTTCTTTGCCCGTTCCGCTGGCGCCGGTGATCACAACGCTCACGTTGCTGACAGCAACCCGCCGAACGAGATCAAAGACGGTCTGCATCGGCTTTGAACGTCCGACGATATTTTCGAACTGATATTTATCTTCGACCGTGCTTTGAAGATGGACAACGCGCTTTTTCAGGATCGCTATCTCGATCGCCCGCTTGATGAGAAGGCGGATCGTTTCGTTGTTATAGGGTTTTGCAAGATAGGCCTCGGCACCGAGCCGCAACACCTTGCTGACGACATCGGCATTTTCAAATGCAGATATGACGACGGTCAGGGTGTCCGGATATTCATAATTAATGTAGGTCAACAGGTCAAATCCGTTGCCGTCTTCGAAGGAGAGTTCGGTCACAACCACAGTGAATGGCGTTTCTGCCAAGAGAACCTTGGCCTGAGCTACCGTGCAACAGCACGATGTTTGCCAACCGCCCTCATATTGAAAGATCTGGGTCAGCGCCTTGCAAACCTCCCAGTCTGGATCAACGATCAAGATGCGCGGCGTTGAAGACATGGAGAGAGTGTAGAACATTTCCACACTCTTTTGTCCAGTGGAATTTTATGGAACAATGAGGAGTAGCAACCTTTAGGTTGCGCGAATTGAGTTCACTTGGCGCAGCCTGAAGGCTGCTACTCCAAAAAGCCCAATAAATCGGACAACTACACAGTAGGTTTGCAGGTCTTGGCTATCTCGTAATAGACCCTTGCAAAGCAGCCAATGCCGTTCTGGAAATTGGCCAGGCTTATCTTCTCGTTCGGCGAGTGGAGGTTATCGTCCGGCAGACCTATGCCGCAAAGGACGGAGGGCGCCTTCAGTTCCTCCCCAAAGGTGATGGTGATGGGGATCGATGCCCCGTCCCTGACAAAAACGACCTTTTTGCCAAAGGTCTTTTGAAACGCCGCCCCCGCCGCCCTTACATAAGCATTGTCATAGGGGATCATTACCGGCCTGACCAGAGAATACCACTTGAACTCCAAGGTGATGCCCGGAGGGCATATCTTGCGGATATAGCTTTCAAACGCTTTTTTGATCTTCATCGGGTCCTGATTTGTCACGAGGCGCGAGGATATCTTTGCCATGCCATGCGTTGTGATGACGGTCTTTGAACCCGCACCTGTGTATCCGCCCAAAAGACCGTGGACATCCAGGGTGGGCCGGGCCCAGTTGCGTTCAAGGGTGGTATAACCCTTTTCACCCCAGAGTTCGTCAACACCCAGCTCTTTTTTATATTCTTCCTCATTGAACGGGAGCTTCGCAAATTCCTCACGCTCTTCCGGCTTGAGCGGAACAACGTCATCATAGAAACCGGGGACAAGGACATGGCCGTCCTCATCCCTGAGCTTGGCAATGATGCATGCCAGCGCATTCAGCGGATTCATCAGCGTCCCGCCATATGAACCCGAATGCAGGTCCTTCTTGGGGCCGGTGGCGATCAGTTCAAAGTAGAGCAACCCTCGGAGAGAATAACACATCGAGGGATGGTTCTTGTCTATCCAGGGGGAATCGCTTATCAAAACGGCGTCACATTTCAGTTTTTCCTTGTACTGTTTGACGAACGATCCGGTGTGCTCGCTCCCCCCCTCTTCTTCTCCTTCAATGAAGAACTTTACGTTTATAGGCAGGTGATTGTTCTTAACGTGCGCCTCAACCGCCTTGATATGGGCAAAGAACTGCGCCTTATCGTCTGATGTCCCTCGGCCACAGATATTGCCATTTTTTATCGTAGGCTCGAATGGCGGCGTTAACCATCTATCGATCGGATCGGCGGGCTGGACATCGTAATGACCGTATATAAGGACCGTCGGCTTGCCTGGAGCCTTCAGCCACTCGCCATAGACCGCCGGATAGCCTCCTGTGGGGATGACCTCAACGGCCTCCATTCCGGCCTGGCGCAGGTATTCTGCAACTTGGTCGGCGCATTTCAGGACGTCGGTCCTGTATTTCTCGTCCGCCGAGATGCTCGGCAATTTCAGAAGCTCAAATAGTTCATCCAAATACCTCTTCTGGTTCTTGTTGATGTAGCTGTTGACCTTTTGCATTGACATAGACAAGTCTCCTTTTTATTTTGTTGTTTGAACACTCATTCATATAGCAATTTTTGTGCCAAGATTCTCTTGCACAGAACGATATTGAAATCAACAAGTTATATTGAAAAAATTCAAGGCGTGTTCGGTTTTTCGAACATCTTTCTGTTCGGATTTCGGGATTCCGAACGAACGGCGGCCTTTTTGGCCTTTTTGAAATCCTTGGCCGCATCATCATCTCTGCCCAGCGAGCGTTTTACAAGGCCGCGGTTATAATAAGCTGGGGCATGATTTGGATCCATCATGATCGCCCTACTGTAGGACCTGACCGCCTCTTCGTGTCTGCCAAGCGCCTCCAGCGCAGTACCGCGGTTATTGTAAGCCTTTACTTGTTTTGGATTCAATTTGATCGCCCTGTTGTAATCCCTGATCGCTTCTTCATATCTGCCAAGTTCACCTTTGGCAATTCCACGGTTATAATAGGCATCCGCAGAGTTTGGATTTGATTCGATCGCCTCGTCGTAGTCTTTGACAGCCCCTTCATTTCTGCCAAGCTCCATCTTGGCACCACCGCGATTAAAGTATGCCAAACTTATCATGTCATAAGACCCGGCAAAAAAATCATACGCGACTTGAAATTCTTTTTTATAAAAATCGTCAGGAAATATTTTTCCCAAGTCCATGTTGAATACCGTTATCCCGTCATCCCATCTCACAAATGCATGTCCCGGAACCTCTATCAATCTAACCGGCCAGCCAAATTCATGGACCACCGCCATTACTATGAACGCCGATGTGTCACAGTCGAGCTGCCTTTCCATCAAGCCCATTGTCAATAAGTTTGAATCGGCCCATGCGAAGCCGCGTTTTAATATAACATCGTAAATCAATTTCAGGCGCTCCTGCGGTGTTCTGTCAGGCCCGTTGTTCAACTCTTTTTTTACCTCACTCAAAATGTCATTCAATTCCTTTCGTATATTCTCCACATCTGTTTTTGACAGCCCCTTCAATCGCATATTTTTCAACTCTACACTAAAACTTTCATCCAATGACAGCCCCAATTCGATATCTAAGACCTGGTTTATAGGATTATCCTGCGATATCGCACACGACGAGTTGCGGAGCAGTTCCTCTATTTTTTCCGCTATTGAACCAAAACTCCCCGCGATATTGCCGCTGGCGTCACAGATATATTTAGAGAGTTGATATCTTTCGCGTTCCTCTCCGCAGAATTTCGACTTTGCAAATTCGAGGTCGTCACTGGATAGAGTGGCCGCATCTCCATCGGCCGAAAAAAGCGCCTCCACCTCCTGTCTGACCCTTGGCGAACATGATATCATGGTCTGATCCTTTCAACTCTCCCGCCGCTTGCCATTGCAACTGTTGTGCCAAAACCAAAAACATAAAAAACCGTTATTTTATAACGGCCCGTTGATACAGAGCCAGCCTTGTGTTCGTGTTCTGGGATATTTTTGTGCTCGAAGTCCCGAAATCCGAAACTGTATCGTTTTTCATATTCCCGAACACTCGAATGTTCCAAAAGGTGAACACCTAAAAATTTCGTCTTCGATAAATCGCTAAAAAATAAGAGATAAATTTTCTGCGAAGAGTTGGCACGGGAATTGCAAAGCCAAGACACGAATGGAACGAAAAAAAAGGAGGAGGGAAATATGAGCAACACATTAAATGTATCGTTTCTGCAACAGAATGGTGGCTACCAAGAACTCGATCAAGACATTCTCGGGATGGCGGCCTCGGATGGCGATGGAGAGACGCTCTCAGAGGAGGAGGCCCGCGGCTATGTCGACACGAGAACGGAACTTGCAAAGACCGCTAATTATGAAGGCGGTGACTATGCCGGCGCATGGTTATATCAAACGCTGAAAAAATACCTTGCCGCGCGTGCCTATACGATCGCTGCTGCCTCCGAGGTCGATGAAAATATTATCATAGACCATCTTAAGTTCGGCGCCGACAATACGATCGTTGATGCCGATGTCAAGGCCGTTGCCGGATCCATGTCCAAAGATGCGGTGATAGGATCAATGGCCAGATACATTGCATCAACAAATAATTTTAACCTCGCCAAGGCCGCACTTAGTAACTCAAGCGCAACTGTGGTTGAGGCGGCTCAATCCGCCGTGGCACGCCTGTCACCGGCCAGTTCAAAAAACGCAGAAGCGCTGGTAAAAGAGCTGACAAAACCTACGGAAGACCTGACCCGGGCATCACTAACAAGGGTATTTGGCAAGACAGCAGACAACAACGCCTTAGATGCGCTGTTAAAACTGGCCAATGACTCGGGCGCAACTTCAGCTGAAAAAGATGCGGCGGCAGAAACGATGTTCGACATATTCAATGCCGATCCACAGAAGACGCTAGAATTTATCGTTGAGGCGGCAATATCAACTCAATCTACAAATGCAGTTATTGCCATGCAATTTGTTTTCGACTGGGCTCTTCAACGCGCCCGCAACGACGTAGAGTGGAAGGCAGGGGTGTGGACTAAATTCGTCAATAACGTCCTGGATAGCTTTGAAGCGGCACTGAAAGACACCAACGTTACCGTCGAAACCAAATCGGCCGTTGCGAAGGGCCTGGGTTCGATTCCCACGGTCAGGTCATACAAGATACTTACCGATGTATTTTCAAAAGAGACCGATGACAAGGTAGTGATCGCATCTGCAGCGGCAATGTTGAGGCAATACCGCAATATAGAAGAACTGGAGGTGGACGGAGCACAGTCGCTGGATATTGAAAAAGAGCTCGTTCAACTCCTGAAAGAGAAGGTCAAGGAAAAAAGATGGGAGTATTATGGATTTGAAAATGTGGCCGCAGAAGATCTTGATTCGCCGGGGGGCACAGATCAACTGGGCGGAAAATACTCGGAGATCGATAGGCTGATAATGAGTTTTGTCATTGCAGGAATTGGCGGTCGCGGATCGGTCGAGGCTCTGAAAGAAGTCTTTGGCATCGATTATGATGAAATGTTCTTAAAGGAGATCGCAAAGGAGATCGGCGGAAAGGGCGACGAGAGGGACACTCAAGAGGTGTATAGCAAGGCGGTTCAACCCGGCAACTCCATGAGCGTTGACCGTGAATTTGCCAAGGCAGTTGGCAACTTCGGTGTCAAATCCGCGATGTCCGTCCTGGAAAAGATCCTGAATGAAAAACCGGATATCCACGAAGATGTGATCAAGGCGTTCGACAAGATCGGCGGCGCTGCAACGGGCAAGCTCGTTGAGTTGCTCGAAAGCCCGGATACGAACTTCGTTGAAAAGGCCGCTGCGATCTACGACCTGGCACAGTCAGGGACCCGGGCGGCGATCCCGGCGCTCTCTAATGTGGCACGATACTCTGAATCACCGATAAATAAGACCTCGGAGGCGACGTTCCGGAACATATCGGCATTCGTCCCGGTCGAGGATGTCTCGCTGGACACTTTTAAAGATGGCCTGCGCCTGAAAGAGTTCGAGGCGGTCGTGCTCATAGAGGGGCTTCTGGCGCGGCTCCAAAAGCCGGACACAGAAGAAGGCAAGGCGGCAGAAGTATTTTTGCGGGAAGCGCTGGCCAGCGAAGAGACCGGCGATGCCGTTATCTCTCTGATGCAAGATTTTATGACGTCCGAAACCGGCAACTGGGAAAAGACCAGGACTTATGTCAAGAGCCTTCGTTCAAAATATCAAGAGCTCCAGGACCATCTGTCGAAGACAGCATGGGATCCCAAGAATTTTCAAAAATTCATGGAGCAGGAGGGCTTGAACACAGCCGAGGTAATGGGCGCATATACGCTCTCAAAAACCGATAATTTAGAAAAAGATGTGGGCTCTCTCTCCCCGCTGGATGTCATTAATCTGTCGAGCGACGATTGGCAGGGGACAGAACTATGGAAATATATGATGAGCCATCAGTGGGAGAAAAAAGAGGCGGCAGAGGTGATTTCAAACGTCGTGTGGTTCCTTGATGAAGAGCAAAGGGCAGCGGAAGATGAAGAAGCGATGAGCGAAAAAGCCGGCGAATGCGATGAAATAAGGGAGGCTGCCGACAAGTGCGGAAAGACGGCGGCCTTCGTCCTGAACCCAAGGAACGGACCTATCTCTTCCGAGCTTACATCGCAGATCATGAGCGAGGCCGGGGCATGGAAATGCATTGCGCCTGCCGCAGGCGAATGTCAGGACGCGGATGGCAATTTTGTCGAAGGGATGAACGGGGCGTTCACATGCCTGAAGACCGGTGTACAGACATGCGCAAGGATCGAATGCGGCGGAGATGTTGGAGAGACAAAAGGTGAAGATGCCGAGATATGCGTTGGCGAACTGACCACCTTGACAGATGAACTGCTCGCGCAACGCTACGAAGCTTCGGTAGATGTCCGTCTGGAAAGATACGCACAGATAGAAGAGTTCCTGGACGAGGTCGAGACTGCCCGAAATGATGCTATCAATCCCGACACTCTTAACCAGTATGCGGCAAGCCGGATGGAAGACATGGATTATCTGGCTTCGGAGGTCGAAAATAGAACGTGGCACCAGTTCGAGATCGAGGACCACTTGACCCGTGAATCTGATTGGACCGACGAACAGCTCGCAGGGCTCCGCAAGGCTGACCCGCTGAACGAACTCGATGGTTATGGAAGAAAGCTCGCCGCTATCTTTGGCACCAGCGTTGTCAAACGCGGGCAGGAGACAACGCCGGAAAATTATGAGGACCAAAGGATAGCAGAGGCCGATGCCTTCGAGCAATTCTCAGATACGTTGAAAAAGAGCGAATGGACGGAAAAGGAGTGTCTGGATGTGCATACCGTTCTTGCATATCTGAAAGAGCTCTATGGGCGCGGAGGCGCCAATTTCAGGCTGGAGGATATTGTCTCGCGCTCGGCCGAAGGCGAGAACGCCGATGCGTTGAGCAGTTTCTATGATGGCGCGAAGGAGGCGATGACCTTTGATATTTCAGAAGAGGGCTTGTTCTTCAAGCGCGTTCAGCAGGCATTGGATAGAGGCATCAAATTTCCGAACCGCGAGGGTGTTTGGTCGTCACTGTTCAATCTATTGAGGAGCGAAGACGGCAGAGAAGACCTTAACAGCACCTTCAAGACACTGGCAGAAGATGAAAGTGCGACCTCACTTTATGACAGTGTTATCAAAACACTGGAGGCATATGGCAAGGTCGATGCGGAGTTTGAACCTGATGATGTCGCCAAGGCGCTTCTTCAGCATATAGAAAATAAAACGGTCGAAAGCCTGAGTTATGAGCCAAGGGTCTTTGCCGGACTGCAGGCCAACGAGATCAGCGACGCCAAAAAATTCCTGGCAACGCTTGCCGAACCGGCGATAACTACTATTGAAACGGGTTACAGGATCTTAGATATATTGAAAAACGGTCTAAGGAGCGCCGATTACAGGTTTGCCGGAACAACATCGGATCTCAGCAAATACGTAGAGGCGGGTTCTGTGGCACGTTTTGGCGCCATCCTGCAGGACCCTGAAGCGCCCCTTGAAGACAGGATGGTCAGCGCCGTGGCGCTGGGGTTTGTGGATGGCGAGGAGTCGATAAAATATCTTAGAAGGGCTGTGGAAGAAGGGACGGACAATGAGGTGGTATTTGCCGCCGCCGCATCCCTTGGCAATCTGCAAAGTCCCGCCGCCTTTGCCCAGCTCTGGAGGGATTATAATTCAGATAATGAGATCGCTCGCATAGCAGCGGCAATGGGATTGGCGCGCAAGACCCTTACTTCCGACCTGTTGACCGCTTCCCAAGAGTTGAAGGCGCAGGAGGCCAGCGCGTGGTTCCAAAGTGAGATGAGCAGCAACATGTGGGCCACCGCCGCGGCAAGCTACATTGTGACCGATCAAAACTTTAATGTGCTCAAGTCGCTGGCCGAGGGAAAGGTGAGACCGGATATGGTCAAAGAGTCCGCCCAGATAGCGTTGGAACCCGTCCGCCGCGGGATGCTGGAAAAGGAACTCGCCCCATATCCCTACTACAGGGTACCGATCGTCGTCATCAAGAGCAAATATACAAGCACCAAGGACAGCGCGGAGGCAGCTAAAACTGTAAAATCGCTCTATGTCAACTCGACCGGCTACCAGAAAGTGTATCTGCTTGATGAGATCGTGGATATCATGGACGACAAGCGGCTTGAAACCGAGGCTGCAAGGGCAATATTCGCCGACTTCTTCGCCAAGAACTCCTCAACATTCGCCCTCGGCTCCAAAGAGATGAAGATCATCGCAAAGGCGGTGACCTGCGACAGCACCCTTGTCAATCAGATGGCGGTCAGCGGCGCGTTCGGATCAAATGGTGTGAGCAGTTCACTTAAAAGAGAGCTGATCGAAGCCATTCGGCTCACGGGCAGGAACGCCCCCGAAACCTTGACGATGATAGCCACAAATAGCAGTATCGAAGAGAACGTCAGGGCAGTTGCGACCGAGGGGTTGGGCAAGCTCGCTGCGGTTGGCAAGTTGATCAAAATCGCAGAAGACACAAATAATTCCTACGGGGTCAGAGAACATGCGATGGATGTCCTTGGCAAACGAAGCGAGGCATCTATTGCCGAAGCCCTGGTCACTATCGCCAGCAGGGACACTGAAAAGGATGATATCCGATTGCATGCGCTGAATACGATATCTACCTGCCCATGCAAGACGCCTGCAATAATTGCGGGCCTTGAAGATATCGTCAACGGCAAATGCATTAAATGCAGCGTCGAGGTAATTGAAACAGCGCAGAAGATACTGGATTCCATGCAGCAAAAGGTGGCTTGCAGTTAAAAGGAGGAATTTATGAATATCGTAACAAATGTATTCTGGAGCATGGTTAGTAAGACACCGATGAGCCCTGTCGTTGAATTCAAGGGCGAGCCGATGGACACGGCAGATGCCAAGGATTCTTATGAATCCGACGCCTTTGGCTCCAAAGAGCTGAAGATCATAGCAAAGGGGGTCACCTGCAACAGCCTGCTTGTCAATCAAATGGCGATCAGCGGCGCGTTCGGATCAAGAGGCGTGAACAGCTCGCTTAAAAGGAAATTAATAGATGCCATCCGGCTTACGAACGAAAACGCCCCTCAGGTCCTAAAGCTCATCGCAGGAAACGCCGGTTTCGAAAACAACGTCAGGGAATATGCGATCGGCGCGCTGGGCAAGATAAACGCCGTTAATGAGTTGCTGGAACTCGCCCGCAATACGGAGGAAATCAATACGATCAGGCTGTCTGCCCTCACTGCACTCTCTGCCTGTCCGTGCAAAACAGAAGCGGTAATTGAAAGTCTTGAAGAGATCATCAGCGGTGGCTGCGTCGGTTGCAGCACCGATGTGAGGAGTCTGGCGCAAGCGACGCTGGATAACGTTCGTGGAAAAGAACCCTGCCCGGAGCTTAAACCCGAGCGCGAAGAGGTGGCTTACAACGTATTATAATGATACAAAAAAGGAGACTTTTATGAACATCGCAACAAATCTATTCTGGAATGTAGTGGCCAAAACACCGGATGAACCATTGTCGGTGCCGAACACGTGGGAGGTAACTAACCCGCTAAAGGGACCGGAGAAGGCGGACAAACCCAGGTTTAACCCGTGGGAGGGCGACCCAGATAAGAAGGAAGAGCCCTTAGAAGAACCCTCAAAAGGGGAAAAACCGGCCGAAGGGAAGAATCCGGTCAATGAGAGAGAACCCGTTAATGTGGAGGAACCGGCCGATGATACGCCATCGGTCGAAGAGACAGGGGAAACAACGGATTCATATGAAGAGGCCAAGCCATCGGGTGTGCCGTCGCCGTTCAAACCAAGAGTCATACCGACCAGCGTTCTTTTTTCGAATGACAGTGATATTGAAACAGATCCGGAGGAAGAAAAGTTCTACGAGTCCGGAGTGTTATATAAGGCATCGGACGATGTCTTTGTCATGCATTTTGATGATGCAACCGCCACAAGCGATGCGCTGCAAATGGTGGCAGATGCCCTTGCAGAGGCAGAACTAGACCCTGCAAAGATGCACAGCTATCTTGTTGGATATAATGGCAAGGCATCGCTGGACGACGAATATATCGCGAGCACAAAAAAAGACCAGCCGCAGAAGAGTGTATCCGCCGAAAGCGAATCTGCCGGAGATGAGCCTGTCGAACAGGCAGAGGAAGAACCGCAAGAGCCCGGTTTTAAATTTAAAACAGTGCGCGGCTATGGTTTTACCGGCACAGAGGAACATTCGTATCCATCTCAAAGCATCTTTGTGTCGGCCAGGCCGTTCACAGGGGCGGCCGGCAGAGGCGAAAATTCGTGGCTTTCCAAGGATCTGGACAAGGTGGTAGAAAACGCGTCACAATATCTTTGCGAAGTATCTCCAGAGACACCGTTCGACAATTTAACAAGCCGTATCGAACTGTGGAGAGAGAGGCACACCAGCGATAACGATAATTTTGTTCTTGATGATCTCTCCTATGAGACTTCAGAGGACGGAAAGACGTTAAGCGTCACGGTAATTCCAAAGAATAACACTCATATAAGCGATGTCCTGTCCAATCTCGATACTCTCGGAAAGGAGCTCGAACATGTTCCCTGCACGGCTGACGGCACTATCGAAGTGGATATGCATGTCCCGGCATGGAAAGACGGTTCACCGCATTTGGCCGACCTGAAAGAGGCGATCTCCGCGACCTTTGGCTCAAGTGGGAGCGCGGTAAAAGTGAATTTCGTCAAAGATGAGGAGCTGCACATAAAAGTAGCTATGGGTGTTGAAACCATTGAAAAGGGCGCCTTGAAGGGGACGGTCTATGCCACGCCGCGCATCTTGGAGTCATGGTCTGCCGTTGAAAATTTTCAGAGTGATTACGAGGAATTAGTCGGAAAGATACTTGGCATGCACAAAAAAATTGAGGATTATAAACCGGTCGTCGTCTATGAACGCCCTTACGGCTTTGGCAGCATGCCGGAGCAGAATGCGGCGCAGGAGTTCATTTACCGGCTATCCCTCAGCCTGAAACAGACAAGGTCAGTCCGGTCCCATAAAACCGTACAGGCAATATTGACAAGTTTGGCGGCAACCAAGCCCGATCTCTTTGAATCCACCTATGTCCAAGATCTAGCCGGCGCGATCGGCAAGATTGGCGTGGTGACAACCGAGGCAGGACAACAACTTGCGGAGGATATGCCGGATATCTTCACGCCGGAGAGGCTCGCCGGTATCAAAAAAGCGGACGACATTGAGGGGTATGCGCAGACAATGATGCAGGATATCGAAACGGCCAACCCTGAATTGTTGAAAAAGTCCCTTCCACAGCTTATTAATGCCCTAAAGAGGCTGGATGGGGGACCAAAGGCAATATTAGAGCGGCTTACAATCGCAAAACCGGAACTGCTGCCACAGACCGTTCCCGCCCTTGTAAATGCAGGGATGCTGGAAGACGAAATTGTTGCGATATTGGAGAAATGGGTGTCGGCCAATCCGGACCAACTATCAGAGATAACGTCGGAGCTCATTGGCGCCGCTGTAACAGAGAAGGGCATTGATAAGGGTGTTGCCAAAGTGTTAAGGCAAATAGCGGTTAAAGACTCGGCACTGTTGCCGGATATCCTGCCTGTCCTTGTGACCACGAAGGAGTTAGGCAGCGATGTCGCTGTGGCCTTGGAAGAGCTGCTCTCTTCCGATCCAGACGCCTTGGAAACGATCCAATCTTCTCTTGAAGATGCAGTGAGGACCAATAAAGATATGAGGGACGTGGCGAAGATATTGGAACTGGAGATAAACTATGGCGAACCTGAAGATAATTCAGAGCGCCCCGGTTCAAAACCTCAAGCAGAGCCGGTCAAAGATGCCACGCAAAAAGGCGCGCCAGCTTCGAACTACCTGATGCCCAAGGACAAGATCATCCCTTACATTGTCCACTCCAAGCAGGCAAGAGATGGCGTTACTTTGCCGGATGATGGCATCCCTGAGATCAAACGCCCCTACTTCACGGTAATGATGGTCCCCAAAGGCCTTGCGCTTCCAGAGGGCGAGACCTTCAAGACATTTCAGGATCTGATCGATGCAAGAGATGCAAGCAAAGGCAGCACTCCGGCACAGAAGAAAGAGGCTGATGATATGTTGTATCAACTCTATCTGCGCCTAAGGAATGAAGAGATGTGGAATGAAGTGGTTAGCGGGAATGTTGATATATAGAGAGCGCGGGTGCTGACCCCCATTTTTATACAGATGTTTCGTTACTCTTATCTCTTCTTATATGGTCCAATAAACTTTGTGCCATTAAAATGAATCATATGATCAGGCTGCTCCGCTATCCACACCTCTGTTTCCCACGCAATATCACAAGCATATTTTCGAAAAGTAGCTGAATCAGGAAACGCGGTGACATAAATGCGATCGCACGAACAATTAGAACACATCTCCTCAATCTCTTTATATCTTTTTGGCGAAACTGGGCCGTGAGAAGTGACAGCTTCTACTAGAAATAGCCAGTTTTTAGATTTTAGATATAGTATAATGTCGGGTAGCTTGTCGTGTTCAGTTATAGGAAACCCAGTTAATGCCAGCTCTGATTTATTACAAATTACGTGCTTTGCTTCAGTGTCACCAATATACAAAACGGTAGCATTTGGAGCAAAACGAGGACCAAATTCGCTAACTACTGCTGCCTGAAGAATATTGTGTTTGCCCGGCGACAAATAAAAAACTTCTCCGTTAGGTGTTTTTAGCGGAATTTTATGTTGCGCACGACTACTGCGATATTCCTTTTCAAGGGAACCTATTTTAGCAACAAGCTTGTCGAGCAAATCATCAAATTTTGATGTTCCAAATACTTTCAAAACCAGAAGTATTTCATCCGTTAAACAATATACGGTTTTTCCGCTGTTTGTTGGTCTCTGGGGATCGTCAGGGTTTCGATTGATTATTCGCGCCTGTTCGAACTGATGTATTGTCTGTCGGCGAATCGTTTCACGACTATTGGGTGCATAATCTTTTTTATATTCATCGCGCATGAAATTCATAATATCCACTATGCGGAGCAGAGGTTTCTGTGTTTTAATCCATTTATCAGAAGGCCCCATGTGTGCCAATGCAAGCAAAGTTAGCGCAGAACGTTCATTTTGTTGGGCGCCAGGCAAACCAAGTTGTAACAATATCTCCAAAGCTTCATTAATCTTTGCCATTAGAGTTCTCCAATAAATATTCTGTTAACTGCTTTCCGATATTTAATTCACGACTAACTATCCGCTCAACTTCTAACGATGATGGCGTTCCATATTTTATAATCTGTCGGCCAATATTTTCGATCGTGGATAATGTTGGGAATTTCATATTTCTAATTTCAGTAGCATTAACCTGTGTGCTCCCACTCTGAGTCCTAAAATATTTGTCAAATAATAGAGAATTAAAGATAGCTGCTATCCCAAAAATATGCTTTTCAGAAAGCTCAATGTCTTCATGATAGATATAATTAACATGGTTTTCTAGCGCCAAATGATCATGCCTAATATTGGTTTTAATGTGTTGGCTTGCAACAAGCCGACGAGCCTCTTCCTTTGCTGTGAAGCGCCGCACGAAAACATAGTTTTTGTTTGGTATTAATAAGGAACGCGAAGTCTCGCTGATTAAAAAAGCCAGTGGTTTATTCTTTTTACGAATAGGCCATATTGTAGAAAATGAATGGACATTATGAACTGAAATGAGAGGCGTTGATTTGCAAGCGTCGTATTCATTCAATAGATATGATTTCGCTCTAAACGAAACAACTGGTCCAGTAGATATTCGAAGACCGGTCTCAAAGAAACGATTCGGCAAATGACCGATTACGTCGATAATGTCTTCATCGTAATGATTTTCTGGAATATTAATCGAAACGTTAGCGTTGCTGGCATCAATTACAAAATGTGATGGAATGCGACGCGCATTGACCGTCGATTCGATATCTTTGTTGTGACTTGATGAGAGATTAACAAATGCTGATTGTTGAGCAGATCGACACGAAAGCGTGATTATATTCTCTTGTAAAACATCACCATGAAAATTGTCCGAACGCGATTCAAAAATGTGAATATGCTCCAATGACATATGTGACAAATACCACTTTCTAAAACTTCTAAAATAGAGACCGTTACAAAAACTACGAGGCGTTATTAAAACCATTTCTCCATTGTCGGCCAGTAAATCGGAGGCTAGAGCCATAAATAATGCGTAGATATTCGGTTGCCCATGGACAACGTGATTCATTATTTTGGCGTATTCCGAATCTTTCGCTATTTTGAAATATGGCGGATTGGCTATAATAAAGTTGAATTTTGCGGCATCCTTTTTCTTGTCAAATAAACTGGCTTGTTTCTGAATATGGCTATTCGACAAAATAAAGTCTTCTTCATTAATTTTGTAGGACATTTTATGTCCTGCTTTTTGTAGTTGTTTCTGACATCTCTTCATATTATGAGAAAGAATGTCGATTACTTTACTATCTGTTTCATAGAGTTCAATGAATAGGGTCTTGAGTTTTTTACTTTTCAGAATGCGTTCGCAAAAGGCCACTGATAATATGCCAGCGCCTGCACCCGGATCCAAAACACGCATATTATCACTAATATTTGTAAATAGACTGGCCATAAAGCTTGCTACCGAAGGAGGCGTAAAAAACTGTCCCCTCGCTTTTCTGGCAGAAGGCGTAGTTTCACTTTCAAATTGCTTTTGAAGTGAATGCGCCTGTGATAATAAATCAGTTTCAATCATTGCAATATTCCCTTTTGTTTGCCGAGGAACACTAGCACATAACCTTTGAATTAATCAATATTTACAAAACGAAGCCATTTTATGTACCTGTCGAGTTTGGGCTGTTCTGCAAACCCATCCTTGAGGCCTGCATAACTTTCCGACGCTTTATGTAGTTGATCCACAGATTGAAGGCTGTCTCCCGTTAATTCTCTGATATGCTCATTTAAAAAAATATCGCGAGGCAATGAGATCGATATTTTTTTACATCCCCTTTGGCCAGTATAAGTCATGGGTGTTTTTGAGCAATGTTGCTGGTGTGGCCATAAAATTGACTGCTACAAATTAACTTATATTCCACGCCTTTCGATGATCTTTTCCAGCTTTTGCATGTTTTCGCTATATCGCCGAATGGCTTTTTCGTCATATTGTGCAATACACTTCTTGTTATATTGCCACTCTTCTAGGAGTCTTTCGGCCTCTCTCGATGTCCTGGCCAATTTTCCCTTGTCCTTGTTTTGATTGTTGCTTAGATATGAAATGGCGTTTCTGATCCCCCTTTCAAGTTCTTTGATCCTTTGTTCTATATCACCTGCGCTTTCAAACTGCGCCTCGCCGCCCCCTTCGATCTCCGATGGATATTTGGATGCAAATCCCTCACGATCTAAATCATCTATACCTTCATCCTTATATGCATCCAATTTACGAACAAATTTTTGCTCCCTTTCACTTCGCTGGGGAAGCGAAGAAACGCTTGATTCATAAACTCCCAGGGACTGTATCTTTCCGTGTGCGCCCCCGCCACCAGATGAGCCTGACCCAAATCCTAGTCCACTCACACTATTGCCATTTTGATCCTCATCGCCAGTTCTTGCCACTGCCGCATTTGCCGGTCTCAACTTGGGTGAATTCTGACCAGCACGGTTCACAATCGATTTCACACCCCCTCCAAGCGCTTTTAAGGTCGTGCTTTCCCCCGGCCGACGCGCGACCTTTTCGCTTCCCTTCTTTTCTTGCGTCTTGGTCTGTCTTTTCGGTTCTTCTTGACGTAATTGACCTTTTGGCTTCTCTTTGGGCTCCTGGCGCACTGGCTCCGGCTCTTGCTTTTCTTGCTTAACAACCTTCGCAAATTCATTTGTTTCAACTGCTCTAGGCACACTGTTTACTTCAGGCGGCTTGGCAACAACTTTTATGGGAGGCTGTGCTTGCCCGTCTTTTTTCTTGGCCACGACAACACTTCTTTGTTCAACATGTGCTGGCTTGGCGCTCGCCACCGTCTGCAAATGTTCTTTTAGTTCAGGATCATTCAAATTTTTCACAAAGGTTGCTGCATTGATGCCCTTTTCCGTAGGAAATTCTTTGGCACACCTTTTGTTTTCGCGTATTAATTGATAATTGGAAGAGTTGACATACCTTTTTGCCCGCTTTGTCCTTCCAACGCTTGAATAGAGTTCGGCGATCTTTTTATAATTTTCGCTTTTTACCCCCTCTTTCGCCTCAAGCGCCCTGTGGAGACAATACATGGCGCGATAGCGGTCTCCGATCGCTTCAAAGACCTTTGATGCATCGATCCATTTCCCGTCGCGATAAAGGCTCCTTGCATGAGAGACCGAGGTAGATTTAACCGGCTTAACAACCTCGCTCTGAAATTGCTGATAGAGTGATTTTAGGTCAGTCTCGACCTTTTTGGGGATCGAAAGGACATCTCTGAGCACCGGCGGTAATGCGCCACCTACGCCACTTACGTTGTTTGTCTTCATTGGTTGCCTCCTTCTTATCCATTCTTTCCCAACTCTGACGGAGATTCATATGACAGTAGTTTTAATTGTCTTTCCATCTCAAAGGGATCAAAGTTCGGAGTGTATAAAACCATGGCTAGGTCGCTGAAATTCTTTGGGCTGCCCAGGAGAGTCCATAACTTACTATTATTTTCATAGATATTTTTGAAGTAATCGAAGCATTTATCTCTAAAATACGTTTCTTTATACATTTCTTTTCCGCTCCCGCTCACCTGTGTGTTAGCTTCATACAACTGTTCTTTGACGAATGAGAGGTTGTTCCACTTCTTATCCTTGTTCGCTAAAAAACTGATCGGCGGGATGCAACCCGGATCATTAATGAGAAGGCTATTCTTGATCGCCGGATTCAAGTTGTACGACAAAGAAGCCCCCGCAGTTTTGACAACCTTTTTTGCCTTGTCTGCCACCTTTTGTTCTGCCACTTCCCTCGGCCTTGCCCAGCTACCACGAACCTTCAAGAATTTTATATTCGCACCGGCATGGTCATTTTCCCTGACATCCGCTTCTTCTTTCTTGGCGACGACAACACTGCTTGGTCCATCTTGAGCCGGTCGCGGACCCACCTCAGCCAGTAGTTCCTGCTTGAATTCTGGCCTCTTCAAGTTGTTCTCAAATGTGACACGGTTGTCCCTGATCATATCGCCAACAACCCCGACAAATTTTTCAACGGGCACATCAATACCCTCTTCCGCAAGAAAACCCTTCGCGCTCCTTTTGTTTTCGCGTACTAATTGATAGTTGGAAGAGTCTACATAACTTTTTGCTCGTTTTGTCCTTCCAACGCTTGAATAGAGTTCGGCTATCTTTTTATAATTTTCGCTTTTTACCCCCTCTTTTGCCTCAAGCGCCCTGTGAAGGCAATACATGGCGCGATTGCTGTCTCCGATCGCTTCGAAGACCTTTGATGCATCTATCCATTTCCCGTCGCGATAAAGACTCCGGGCATAAGAGACCGAGTTAGACTTAACGGGTTTGATGACCTCGCTCTGGAATTGCTGATAGAGCGATTTCAGGTCGGTCTCGACCTTTTTGGGGACCGAAAGAACGTCTCTGACCACCTGCGATAATGAACCGCTTACGTTGTTTGTCTTCATTGGCTGCCTCCTTGTTTCAACCTTTGCAATAGCAAGAAGCGTGCCAAAGATAATTTAAAAAAACACGTTATTTTTCAATTGGTTGTGGGGCGGGAGGATCGCCCCGTTCTGTTTTTGGAACAGTGATCTGTTCAAAAATTCGGAAAGTTGAATTGAGGTTTATTCGTTTATTCCATCGTTACCGATCTGCCCATCGCCATGAACTCGTCGGCGGTCGTTTGGGCCTCTTCAACGGTCGAGGCGACGATATCTATCCGAATGACCGCGATTAGATTCCCATCGGTTGCATAGATAAAGCTTACGGAGCCATCATTCGCACTGCGCGCGTCTTGGTTGACCAGCATCATCTCGATGCCGCCCTCAGTTGTTGAATCCTTTTCATCCGCTGTCTGGCTACGGGCATTGACATAGCCGGTCAGTGTCTGGCCGCTCGTAAGCGTGTCGGCCAAGAGCACAAAATTTGATTGTCCCTTCGTCAGGACCAGCAGGACCTCTGCGCTCCCAAGGGGGTCCTGATAGGCGCTTGCGCAGCCGGCCTGGTTCTCGGAACAGATAATATATGACCAGCCCGGCATAATGCCCAAAGAGAATTGTCCATGGGAGCTCTTCATCGTGACCGTTTCTTGAGGGTTCAGCACCTCGGTCCCCTTTTGGGTGCACGCGACCGCAACGAGGGTCAACAAACACAAGATCATTAGCTTAGTATTCATAATCGAAATCGTTCTCCTCTGGCGAACGATCTTCTCAGACAGTGCCATGCCTCATCCTTGCTTTCACCCATACGCTGACATTTTCATATCCCGTTTCTTTCAGCGAGGCGTGGCACTTGCCCCCTTTTTTTGCTTCCAATCCGGTTTCGAAAGGTTGAAGGCTTGAAAACATATTTGATAGACGACGTCCTTTGAGCCCGCCTCTGATGCCAGATGATGTATCTGCTCGCGGCACTTTTTTATCTCGGCCACGATCCTTTCAAATGTCGCACGGTCGGTCGCAACGGTCAGGGCCGTAATGTCGCGGTTGGCGCTCTTTGCCTTTTCTATCGCCTCGGACGCCTTGACAAGCATCTCCTTGTGGTAATTATTGACCGCAACCGAGAATATCCTTGGGTCACAGACAATGTTCATGTCGGTCTGGGTGAGCCTGCCCGCTTCATCCCTCTTGAGCAGGTTCATGGTAATGAGCTTTTGGATGGTATTTTTTATCGCACTCGTGCTTAAATTAGTTCCAAGGCGGGAGTTGATCCATTCTGCGTCTTCATTGAAATCATCCAGCGCCACAAGCTCCCTGATCGCGACGTTGTTCCACTTGGAGAGATATTCATATTGGTCAATGTCAATGACCTTCACGTTCTTTCTGTGCCGCAGGCGGGCTATTGTTGAAAGGTTCTCGTTCTTTTCGTCGATGGTTTTGGCCTGCTCAAAATTTATCAGGGCGCCAAGGTATTCTTTTTCCAGCCTGTTATTGCACAGCGATTCTATTATCTTATCCTGCGCCTTTTTCCCAAGGTTCCGTTTGCCTTCGATGACGAGCTTCAAAAAATTGGGCGAGTTGAAACCGCACACGCGGATGAAGACCCTGTGGGAGAACCCCTTGCTCTCTTTCTTCTTTAGGAGATACAGGTCGCGAAGGAACTCCCTGTATGAGTCATATGCAAATATGTTCAATGCGTGTTTCATCTCTCTCTTGCCTTTCTACTTTAGTTTTCAGTTGGCCGCCACCTAAAAATCAGATTTTCAATCACGCTTTTAATAACAGTTCTATTTTTCTCCTTATTCCGATATCGTTATTGATTGCCCGGCCACAAGCCATTCTTGGACGAGCGCATTAGCTTCTGCTTCGTTCAAACCCTCTAGGTCTATCTTCACCCACAACCATGCGACAAGCGTTCCATCGGTGGCAAATAGCATAAAATACTCATTGTAAAATTCATCTTCAACTACATTTACGAACGCCGTTTCAATACCATCCTCTGCTAAATATTCCACTTCGTCTTGCGAATTGGTCCTTGCATCCACAAACTGGGTTAGGCCTTCACCATCGGCAAGCTCATTAGCAAAGAACACATTCTTCGTCCCGCCCTTAGACATTATAAGGAGGGGTTCAGATGTTCCTGCCGGATCTTCATAGGCTTCGTTACATGGGGCCGGATCATCTACGCAAAGACTGTATGTCCATCCTTCGGGGAGCCCGATCGTAAATGTGCCCCCACTGCTCTTGGCTGTGATGGTCTCCTGAGGGTTCAGCACCTCGGTCCCTCCACAACCGGCAAGAACAAGCGCTATCAAAACTATCCATGCCTTTTTCATATTGTCTCCTTTGTTTGTGGTTGCCTTTGTTTTCATATTTCCTCCGTTGTTTGTCCTTCTACTTAAGTTATCGGCTGGACGCACCCAAAAGTTGCTAAGGATTTACACTATCTGTATTCATTTTGAATACAGTTATTGAACACTAAATTGATTTATTATTGCAATATCAATAGGTTGTGTAACGGGAGGCTTTAGCACCAGAGGTAAATTGATGATATTTGAATACAGATTTGTCGTGGACACAAAACAAAAAGCCCTGACGTATGTCAGGGCGAACCCATTTAAAACACTGTATGCCGTCAGCGGGGACGACGAGGTTCGAACTCGCAGCCTTCGCCGTGACAGGGCGACGATCTAACCAATTGATCTACGTCCCCGCTGACAGCACATCTTACACCTGTGGACGCTACACCTTCAAATTCGAACCTAGCTTAGACAGACAGGGTATAAACTATAATTGCGCCAAAATGTCTATATAAATTTTAGCGCTAAAAATATTTTTTACCCGCTACGGCAGATTTGCATCGATGCACTGCTGAAAGGCGGATTGCATGAGCAGATAATCGGGACTGTCGCCATCTATCCTTGCAAGCTCCCGCTTGGCCAAAGGCGGCGGCATTGGGCGAAAGAGCAGAAAATTCTCGCCGCTCCTTATCCAATAATTTGCGTTGTCGGGCGTGGCAAGAAATTCTTCGCCCGTATCTGTGGGGCCGCAGTCGGACTGCAGGGCATTTTTCTTCCACATATTCAGAAGCGTGCCCCAGTCTTTCACCACGCTCAACATGAACTTGCCGAATTTATTTTTATCGCGCTTGGAGACCTTTTCCCATTCCGGTTCCCCTTCAAGGAGAGGCGCATACATGAACCGGTCGCCGTCACTCACGCGGCCGTTGGTGTCCATGTCCTGCCACGCGCCGCGATAGATGGTATTGTCCTCCACTGTCTCAAAAAATACCGTCAGCTCACGCTGGTCCAAGGCGCTGCCCCTGCTCTGCAGATAATAGATATATGGTTCTTTCATATTTAAATCGTCCCCCTTTAGGGGACGATCTCCTCAGATAGTGTCCACTTGCGTTTTCTCGTCATCGTCCGCCGAAGGCGGACGATCTACTCAGACAGTGCCATGCCTCATCATCGCTATCTCCCATACCATCACATTTTCATCTCCCGTCTCTCTCAGAGAGGCGTGGCACTTGGCTAACCTCCTCCCATAACTTCGTATGTAAGGTCTGACCCTTGCGTGGCACTTTCTGCATAAATATACACAAAGTGCATACTCTGGCAAGGGAAAAATAAAAGAGTTGAATTTTCGGCCGCTTTGTTGGATATGGCCCAGCATGGGTACGATCAACGGAAACACGGAAACAACACAGGCCGACTGGGATACACTGACGGCGTTCTTAAGACAGATCACGTTTGCCGATGACTATGCAAGAATTGTCGAAGACGGCAACATCGTCTCAAAGGAGATATTTACATATATAGACCCGCACAAAGACGGGCGACTAAACGAGGTCGATGCGGAGCGTGGCATGTTCAATTGCTCGTTCTTTCAAGATGTTGCCGGAATCTTGCGCAAATACAAACTCACGCTCATTCACCCGATCAACCCGCAGAACATTGCCTGTGAAAAACTCGCGTGCGCGGAGGAAGAACAGAAGTTGTCGCAGTCTCAGGCCAAGGAGAACGGAAAAGTTTCTGTGTTGATCAACGGAATAAAAGATCCGATCTGCCGCGACCGGATCGCGTTTCTTGCCGCCGGAAGATATCTTGCGGAGGGTGATATGGATGCCGCCAGCACCGTCATGCAGGCGATGGATAATACCCCGCTCAAGCAGAGACTTCTGGTAAAGATCAAAATAGAGCAGGCCAGTCAAAAGCTCGAGGCCCTCAAAAGGATCCCGCCGGCAGAGACGACCGACCATATCGCTCAACAGGCCGATGTGCTAAAAAAACTGATCCACGACCTGAAGATATGCGTGCTTTAAGACTTCTTTGACATTCTCTTGTTATTTATGTTATAAACCGCGAGTCGAGTTAACGGGCTAAACAAATAAACAAACGAAAGGGGAAATAATATGAAAAAGATCGTTGTAACGCTGGCTGTTCTGATGGGCCTGGCATATAGCGGCGCCGTTCTGGCAGACGGGTGCTTTATATGCGCAGACGGTGGCTACGTCCAATACAAGGGCGACGATACCTTTGCCAAACGCAAAGAGGCCAAGGAAAAATTTAGCTGCGAGGTGACCGGAACCACATCGAGTTGCTCCAATCCAAAAGGGACCGTTGGGGAAAAATAGGTCAACTGTATCGGTCACGGCACATTGACATGGACCATGGCATTGATGTTCTTGCTCGTCAGGCCTAGGTTCATCTGTTTATTGCTAAGATCGTAGATGCCGTATCCGTTTGTGCCAATATAAATCTTGCCGTTGTAATCAATAAGGGTCGAACTTTTAAGCGGAGGAGGCGTGTCCGGGTCACCCGGGCCGTCGTAGACACCCGTCAGGGTGATGCTCTTTGTCCAAACACCACCGGCAGCCCCCAGGCTGAATACCTCACCGTTATTGGAGCCGGCATACGTCGCCATACCCGTTCTCCCCAATGCTGTAATTGTTTTGTTCGATATATCCGCACCCGGCTCTTTCACCCATTTACCGCCGGAGAATTTGAAGACGCCCCCATTGCTCACACCAGCATAGATATCAGTGCCAAATTTCGCAAGGGAGATTATCATTTTATTTGTTGTGGCGCTGGCTGCGCTCAGCGGCAGCCACTTATCACCATCGGTAGATGTATAGGCCCCGCCGCTGGTCACGGCATACATAGCGCTATCGGTGCAGAGAAGATTATTAACAACGTGATAACCTCCTAGCCCGGTATTCTTTGTCTCCCAAACACCCTTGCTAAGTTTAAAGACGCCGCCGCCGTTCGTCCCGGCATAGGATGACCCCTTGAACTTGCACATCGACAAGATATTCTTGTTATCCAGCCCTGTGTCTGTTGCCTTCCCCCATTTCTGGCTGCCATCCCCCAGCTTGAATATGCCATCGCCATTTGTCCCGGCAAAAAGCACATATCCATCATAATAAAGGGCCTTAATATATTTGTCCGGGTCTTTCTCCATACCAACGTTTCTTGCGATCCAGTTCTGGCCGCCATCAAGGGATGTAAATACGCCACCGCCACCGGTCGCGACAAACAGCGCCGGCGTCTTCATATTAATAACGCATATATCTTCATCACACTTAAGGCCCGCATCGCTGCAAGCCCCTTCGTTCTTGCATTTCTCACCCCACGCGCCACTCCCCTCCATAATAATAGCAACACACTCTTGGGTATCCGCCACAAGGGTCTGACCTTCAGGGCATGTCTTTGGTTCGATCTTAATAGCAACACACTTTTGGGCCTCTGCGTCAAGGATCTGGCCATCGGGACATGTCTTTGGTTCGACCTTAATAGCAACACACGCTTGGGTCTCCACATCAAGGGTCTGGCCATCGGGACATGTCGTTGGCCCCGGAGACGGCGGTGTGATCTTCTGACACTTGCCGGTCGCGGCATCGCACTCCAGCCCTTTATTATTGCATGCGCCGCCTTCAAGACATGCGCCACCCTCTGTCCCGGCGACGATCAAATCTTCTGCCGGTTCGGACGAACCTCCGCTACCCGGTTCGGGGATCGAATATGTAAACTTATTCCCGCCTTCAGGTTGGTCCTCGGAAGAGCAGGCGCAAAGGGCCAAAGAGATGGCCAAAAGACAAAATATAAAATATCGTTTATTCATAGGCCTCCTAATTTTCGCTACCTGCAATATGCGTGCCATTATACGGCACAGACATTATACTAAAAGCACTAATGAATACAATCTATATTTAACTTTGCATATATCATCTTGGGAAAAACGCCATTTTTTTGACGGTTATTTTTGTTTGGAGATATGAAGCTCGCGTGGTATTGTTCAATAAAAAGGAGCAAGGGCATGAAAAAGATCATACTAGTCTCGGTGTTTTTCGTTCTTTTATTAACAACGGCAACGGATGCAAAGTCCTCAGCGCTTTATCCATCATATGCCGCAGCGGCCGCAAATATCAAAGGCAACATCCTCCCCTCATTTGAACAGATCGGTTTTATTGGAAAGGTGGCCTTTGAAAAGATCAAGCCCACGGTGAAAGATATTCCAGCCGATGAATCAAACTTTTTAGATCAGGTATTTTCCCCCACACCATCCATTGTTCTTAAAGACCTGACGGTGAAAGGCAGGCTCTCCGTCACCAATGCATATAAAAGGAGGCTTGAAGAGGCGTTTCATTCTAAGATCGTAATTCACCGTGCCGATGCGCCCTCAAAAACGGACGGCGCGCTGAAAATAGAGCCCATCCCATCTTATTATCTTCAGGTGGGTGACGCCTTTGGCGGCTTAGAGCGCGCCATGAAGAAGGCCTCGCCCTTGACCAGAAAAATGCGCGAGTTCTTTTATGCCATGCACGCACAGTCACTTCATGACATGGGGCTTCAGCGGCGCGCAGACATCCTTCCTCCGGCGGATGATTTTATCGCAGGTTGGAGAAATATGCCGGAGATGAGCATAGACGTCAGGGCGATCACCCCGCTCGGCCCCGCCGACCCCTCGTCTGGCACAAAATATTGGGCGGTGCTGGGAGTGGAACCACTGGCAATAGAGCTCGGCAAGAGGCCATATACGATCCTCGTTCCCGTCTCCGTTGATATCGTTATTCCGGGGACAAAACCCGCGACGAACGAGGAATTCAAAAGCATCTGCGATAAATATAAAACAAGGAAAGCGATAGTTTCAGCACTGAAGATCATTCCCTGATCTTGCTCTTCCAGAACCCGTAGCTGAAATAGAAGACCATGCCGACCACGAGCCATGCGGCAAAGCGGATCCATGTGACGGTCGGCAGTCCCGTGGCAAGATACAGGCATGAAAACACCCCCAAGAGCGGCACCCAGGGGACCCACGGGCATTTGAACCCGCGTTCGCGATGCGGCTCTCGCCGGCGCAGGACGACTATCCCCATGCATATTAATATGAAGGCAAAGAGCGTCCCGATGTTCGTCAGGTCAACCATCTCATCGATAGATGCGAAGGCGGCAAAACCGGCCACAACAAGCCCCGTTATAATGGTCGTTATGTGAGGCGTCCCGAAGCGCTTGTGGACACGGGCGCAAACCGGCGGCAAAAGCCCGTCACGCGCCATTGAGAAGAATATGCGCGGCTGGCCGAGTTGAAAGACAAGCAGCACCGCGGTATGGGCAACGACCGAGCCGAAGGCAACGATCCCCGCCGCCTGTTTAAGCCCCACATATTCCAACGCAACGGTCAGGGGCTCGGCAACATTCAGTTGAGCCGATGGAACAAGGCCGGTCACGACTGCGGCAACGATTATGTAAATGATGGTGCAGATGATGAGCGAGCCAATGATGCCGATCGGCATGTCTCTCTTTGGGTTCTTGCACTCTTCCGCAACGGTTGAAACGGCGTCAAAGCCGATATATGCAAAAAAGACGACCGCCGCCCCCGCCTTAATACCGGCCCAGCCGTTCGGGGCGAACGGATGCCAATTCTCGGGCTTCACATAGTTCATTCCGACATAGATAAAAAAGGCGAGCGTGAGCAGCTTTATGCCGACCATGACGGCGTTGAGCCAGGCGCTCTCTTTGATGCCAATGACAAGGACGGCTGTGATAGCCAGCACAATGCCGGCGGCCGGGAGATTGCAGACGAGAGGAATGCCGAAGAAGTTCGGCGCCTGCGCCAGGATATCCGGGCTGGCCAGCGCCGTGCGGAGATCCGTTGCCAGCCAGACCGGAAAATTTATGCCGATGCCGTGCAACAGCTCGCAAAAATACCCCGACCATGAGATGGCGACCGCGACGTTGCCAACCGCATATTCAATGATCAGGTCCCAGCCGATGATCCACGCAACGAACTCGCCGAGCGTTGTGTATGAATATGTATATGCGCTGCCGGCGATCGGGACCATCGAGGCAAATTCGGCGTAACAAAGGGCCGCGAAACCGCAGGCAACGGCGGTCAGGACGAACGACAGGATAATGGCCGGCCCGGCGCCTAATCTAGCGGCATCCCCTGCCGCGGCGGTGCCGACCGTTGCAAAGATCCCCGCCCCGATTATCGCGCCGATGCCAAGGGCGATGATATTCACCGGCCCCAGGACGCGTTTGAGCCGGTGACCCTCTTCACGCGAGCTCGCCAGCTCGGAGTCAATTGATTTAACGCGAAAGAGTTGTTTTAACATACCTTACTTTCGTAGCGCAGGACTTTAGTCCTGCCAATACTGGCAGACCTAAAGGTCTGCGCTACAAATCGCTGGCCCCAATCTGGACATAAATCTTCCCATTTAGCAAAATATTTGTTATACAAGTTCAACGTATATGTGGTCCACTCCCAAACGCGACATTAAGGCTAAAAAGAAGTCCCGCATCCGCAAATTCTTCAGGTGGATCAAGTTCTTCATCTGCGTTGCGGTCATTGCGACCGTCCTTGGCGGCTGGTATATTCACACGTTGAGCCGCGAGATAGAAACCCGCTTCGAACAATCTCAAAAGTGGAAGATACCGTCCAAGGTCTTTTCAGACGCGGAATATCTCTATCCCGGGGCCGACGTCTCCCATAAAGACATAAAGGGAAAGCTCTCGCGCCTTGGCTATCGCGACATGGGGCAAAAGATCACCGGCGCCGGCGAGTATTCTATCGCCAAGAGCTACATCGATATCTATCTGCACGACTTTGACTATCCAAACGAAAAGTTCAAGGGTTTCCCCGTCAGGTTCGACCTGCAGGGGAACCTTATAACAAAGCTCACGAACCTTGCCGATAACAGCGAGATGACGTCCGTTAAACTGGAGCCGGAGCTCATCGCCCCGGTCTTTTCGGACGAGATGGAGGACAGGACGCTCGTCTCGCTAAGCGAGGTGCCGCAACAGCTGATCGAGGCGGTCGTGCTGATCGAAGACGAACGGTTCTTCAAACACAAAGGCGTTGACCCGATCGGCATCGCGCGCGCGGCGGTGAAGGACGTCATTGCGTTAAAGATCGTCCAGGGCGGCTCAACACTCACACAGCAGCTGGTGAAAAATTATTTCCTGCACAGCAAGAAGACGATCTCAAGGAAGATAAACGAGGCCCTGCTGGCAATGCTTCTGGAGCGCCGGCACACCAAATCCGAGATACTGGATGCCTATCTGAACGAGATATATCTTGGCCAGCGCGGACGCTCAAGCGTCATGGGCGTCGGAGAGGCAAGCAAGCTCTACTTTGGCAAGAACGTCAACCAGCTGACGCTCGGCGACTGTGCGCTCCTTGCCGGCATGATAAAATCGCCGAGCGAATATAATCCGTTCAAGAACAAGGTGAAAGCCAAGGCCCGGCGCGATTTTGTGCTGGACAAGATGTATGTTGAAGACCTCATCGATGCCCGCGAGCTCGCAGACGCCAAGGCAGAAGAGATCGTCACACCGGAGCGTTACGCGCAGGTCGTCAAGGCCCCCTTTTTCATCGACTTTGTGAAGCTGCAGATACAGGAATTCTATCCGCCGGAGATCTTGACGAGCGAGGGGCTGAAGATATTCACAACTCTCGACATGACCGCCCAGCTGGACGCGGAGAAGGCGGTGACCGACGGGCTGGTAAAACTCGAAACGACCTATGCCACGTCTCTCCCCAAGGACCACCCCGACCCGCTGCAGGCGGCCCTTGTTGCCATTCAGCCGCAGACCGGTTTTGTCAGGGCGTTGGTCGGCGGGCGCGAATACGAATCGAATCAGTTCAATCATATAACCCAGGCCAAGAGGCAGTCCGGCTCGACATTCAAGCCGTTCGTCTATCTGACCGCGTTCGACCCGAAGCGAAGCGAAAAACCGTTCACGCCATCTTCGTTCATCGAAGACAAGGCCTTCACGGTCAAGGCCGGCGGCAAGGACTGGACGCCGGCGAACTATGACAAAAAAGAGCACGGGCGAGTCACGCTGCGCACGGCACTTGAACACAGCTATAACATCGCCACCGCAGAGCTGGCCATTGAAGCGGGGCTGGATAACGTGGTCAAGACCGCCCGCGACATCGGCATCACCAGCGACCTTCTGGCCGTCCCAAGCATCGCGTTGGGCGCGTTCGAGGTAACGCCCATGGAGCTCGCGGCGGCATATACCGTCTTTCCAAACGGCGGGATCAGGGCAGAACCTATTTCGATAATAGACATCGTGGATTCAGCCGGCAATATCTTGGAAAAGCGCTCGATAGAGATGAAGCGCGTCTCTGACGCCGGACCGGTCTATCTTGCAACGAACGTCATGAAGGGCGTCATCGACCGCGGCACCGCCGCTGCGGCCCGTTCGATGGGGTTCAGGGGCATCGCCGCCGGAAAGACCGGCACCACAAGCGACTACCGCGACGCGTGGTTCGCCGGTTTCACGCCGCGGCTCCTTGCCCTGACATGGGTCGGCTACGACGACAACGCGAGTTTCAATATGAGCGGCAGCCGCGCGGCGCTGCCAATGTGGGTCGAGTTCATGAAGGCCTTTGTCGGCGACTCGACGGAAGATTTCGCTTCACCAAAGGATATTATTCTGGTAAAGGTGGACCCGAAGAGCGGGCAGCTTGCCACAAAGAACTGCCCGGAGGCCTCATTTGAGCCTTTCATTGAGGGGACGGAGCCGAACGAACCATGCGAACTTCATCCAGCACCGGGGATATTAAAGAGAATGTTTGGAAAGTGACCGATAATCCCCCCATTCCCCCCTTTATAAAAGGGGGGATAATCTCTATTCTCCCCCTTTGTAAAGGGGGGATAATCTCTATTCCCCCCCTTTGTAAAGGGGGGTTAGGGGGGATTTTACTATTCTGTTTTGCACTTTTAGCTTTTGGCTTTACGCTCGTTGGCTGCGCCAAAAAATCCTTCTATAAACACGTCCCAAAAAAGGCCCCATCCGCCAGGATCGAGCATGAGCGCGCCCCGGAGACGGGCGCTAACAAAGAGATCATCCGTAACGAGCCTCGGCCGCCCGCCACAATGGCGACGCCGCAGGCGCGGGCATCTGCCAAGTTGATGGACGACGGCCGGCAGAAGATGTCGCTTGGCGAGTTCGACCCCGCAAAGCGTTCGTTTCAGGAGGCCATTAATATCGACCCTGCCAACGGCATCGCCTATTACTACCTTGCCCGCTCAAAATTCGAGCTGGGGGAATATCAGCAAGCCCTCGGCGTCCTGGACAAGGCCGAGGAGCTCCTCTCCGGCTCAAAGGAGTGGGAAGAGACGATCCAAACGCTTAAAGGGTTGATACAGGAGAAAATTTCGAACCATTAACGAAAAGTCAAAGCAGTCCATTAAAATAAATACCGATAATCCTACGCTAATCTTTTAATAATTTTGTAGCATTATTGGGAACAGCAATATTATGTGTTTTCGCATATTGAACATATGATTTTAAAATATCTTTGCTCAATTTTATATCGACTGGAACCACTATTGCAACAGCCGCCGAACCGCTGACGACATCCTTCATCGTCCCCGCATCTTTCAAAGAAACATTCTTTGAAGCATCCTTGGAGTCCTTAGCTAACTTGGTAGCTTGAAGGCCTACAGCCGCTTTTAGGCCGAGAGAAGCGGTCATGTCAATTATACTCTTACCAAATAATGTGGCTGATTGTCCTTTAAGTGGAGAAACTTCGCTCATTTTCTGATTAAAGAGCGCCAAAAGGTCTTTAGAGCTTTCCTGTATTTTCTCCATATCCTTTTTTGACAAATTTCCTTCAGTCAGGGATTTAGCAACTGCCATCTTTTTTACAACTTCCTCTTTAACCCCTAATGCGGCACCGGCATTTTCCAGGCTTGAAACAAGAAGGCTAGTGGATTTTACATAATTTTTTGCAACGGTAGTCCAAGCCTGAACCAGTCCATCTGTGGAAACAGTTGTTCCACCAGCAGATTTGTCTCCACCTACTAATCCTTTGAGAAGCCCTGCATTAGCTGTGGCACATACAAGCAAGGCAGCCAGTACGTACGACAGACACCCCACGAAAATTTTCTTTCCCATACTTTACCCTCCTTTTTTACAAGCCTTGTTTTACCCTAAGCTGATCGACCAAATCCTTGGCCGCAGCCGTACCCGCGTTTATTAGTGCATTAGTTTTAGCGGCCCTGGGGTCTTCACCAACACCGCTGTATTGCACAGGCCCTACACTGCATACTTTCTTAACGAATTTTCCATTTAGGTCCCAAATGAAGGCATTGACTCGGACATAAGCTTTTTGTAATCCGGTAGCCGCATCAACAAGCTGTTCACCAACATCAAGAGTGCCAACAGCCAGATAATTTATGCCCTTTGCTCTAGCCGCGCTAACAGCAGCCTGCTTCGTGCCATCGGAAAGCTCATCTTTGCTAACAAAATCGCTCACAAATATTTTTGGATTAACTCCTGATTCAAAGGACGGAATCACATCAAAATCAGCCTTATTAAAGATTTCAGTAACTTTATTATCAATGTCTTCCGAGATATAACCCTTATAGCTTATGTTATCTGATTTTTTCTCTGCTGACCCAGCTGTTGTATTTTCGTAAGCATATGACCTATCCTTAGTTGACGAACTTTCTCCTGTTGTTAATTTATTGCTCCTGCTGGAACGTGCATTCTGTAAAACGCTTTCATCGGAAGTTGAGTCCTCACTTGCAGATTCTTTCTGGGCTCCTGTTGCATTCTCCTTATAACTGTCAGTTAATAACCCGCTCTCCTTTTTTGTATCGTTGTATTTAACAACGCTGTTTGTTTCCCTTGCAACAAATACAAAAGAGAGATAGCTCTCCGGTTTTTTCTGAATTTTCTCCTTTGCAAACTTGTTTACCACTTCTTCAATCTGGGCTTCATTGATTGTCGCCTCTACATCGATATTCCAATACCCATTATCCCAGTGACCATCATCAAGTGGAATTACTTCTAAAACATATGTATTGATGTTCTTGTGTAAATCCCCCGGCGGCCACCCAAAAGCGGCCAGTCGTGGCCACTTCAAAAGCGGCCACTCGGATAGCCTTTTTTCCGCAGTAAACTAAGGGCTTTCAAAACAGCGGCGGGACGTTACTCTCTCCTCCATTCAACAAAATGAAAG
>ORJL010165287.1_pt1 | contig 35984 bp, 35 predicted proteins | sample 1779941 | NCBI WGS metagenome assembly ORJL01 (sample SAMEA104232317, study PRJEB22302) | groundwater metagenome | biome: forest; feature: aquifer; material: groundwater | place: USA | collected 2011-08-07 | depth 5.8 m | reverse complement strand
GGAAAAGTTAAGGAAAAAGATTTAATGTTAGCCACAGAGCTCTCTTATAAAGAAAATAATATAGATTTTATCAAAGAAGCAAAAGTAACGGGAATCAGCACGCATAAAAGGGTGGTTCACATCAAAGATGAGGATTCTCTCAGCTACGACCTTTTGGTGATTTGTTCCGGCGAGTCATTTGTTTTACCGTCGATAAGCGGGACACATAAAGAAGGAGTTTTTGGCCTGGCATCCCTTACGGATTATAAGGAATTTTCTAAATTTCTTATGGGCGATTCTTTTTGTATCAGCGGCTCCGGTGACTATGCGCTTAATTTTGCCAATGCTTTGATCTCAAGAGGCAAGGAGGTCCGCTTAATTAATTCCAATGGTACTGTCTATGAAAATTTACCTGGCGGCATAGAGTTGATGAATACCGAAATTACCGAGATTATAGGAGAAGCGGAAGTTTTGGGGGTGAGGATTAAAGAAGGTAAAATTATCGGTACTTCTGCGGTGATCTTCGCGGACAAGCTCGCAGGTAATATTGATTTTATCAAAAATACGGATATTGAAACCGATAACGGCCTGATTTGCGTAAATGAAAATAAAGAGACAAGCATAAAGAATGTTTTTGCTTGCGGGACAGTATCTTATAACAAAGCTAGCGGAAATTCTCCTAAAAGTTGGGATGAGTCTATGCAGGATGCCCAAAGTTTGGTGCAAGTATTGGTAAATAAAATAATTTCTTGACATTTCTTGTATTTTGGATATTATAAAAATAACTAAAATGCCCACCTTACTCATGTACAGGAAAATATTTCTAACATTAATAATAGCAATATCTATCTGCATTCCGGTATTGGCTCAAGAAGAGGCTTCTGAAGATACCTCAAAGCTTAGTGCTTTGCAGGTACAATCCAGGCTTTATCGCAATAAAGGCCTGCAGGCGCAAAATATGGGCAACCTTCAGGAGGCTTTAAGTTGGTATCAAAAGGCCGTGGAGATGGATCCTTCTTATGCTATTGCTTATAATGATATAGGTGTTATTTACGAAAGCAACGGCCTTATCTCGGTAGCCGAACAGAATTATCTTAAAGCAAACAAGATGGACCCGAATTATTTGAGCGTATACTCTAATTTAGCTGCTCTTTATGAATCTAAGCGTGATTTTGAAAAGGCGGCTTTATATTGGGAAAAGAGAAGCAAGCTTGGCGTTGAAGGCGACCCATGGAAAGCTAAAGCCGAACAACGCTTAAGAGATATTGCAGAAATCCTTCCCAGCCTAAAGCTTAGGTTTATGGAACAAGACGCTATAAAGTTGAATAAGGATCTTTTAGCAAAGAGAGCTGAGGCAGTAAAGAAGGCCCAGGAACACATAAAATTAGCTAAAAAACTCTTTGATTCGAATGATTATGATAAAGCCATGGTGGAATTAGAAGTTGCTTTAAACCTGGATTCAAGATCATCCGAGGCTCTTGAGCTTATGGATAGGACGAGAGCCAGAATCAATCAGCGCGAAAAACAGGCTGCTGTCCAGAAAATGCAGGAGCATTTTCAAAGAGGAATTAAGTATTACGAGCAGGAAGATGTAGGTTCTGCCGAAAGAGAATTTGGCAAGATAACCGAGCTTACCGCATCACCTCAGTAAGATTATTTTTATTTTAAAATCCCTTTCTACATTTGATGCTTCAATTTCTTAATGGATAATTCCGAGTTATATCTTATAGACGCCAACGCTTTTTGTTACCGCGCATTTTACGCGTTAGGCAATTTATCGACATCCGGCGGTCAGCCTACGGGTGCAATTTACGGTTTTACGAATATTTTAAACAAGCTGTTAAAACAAAAGAAACCTCAGTTTCTAGCTGCATGTTTTGATGTCTCCCGGGAAACTTTTCGGCAGAAAAAGTTTGCGGAGTATAAAATTCAGCGGGCTCCTATGCCGGATGAGCTTTCCAGCCAAATCCCTTTGATCAAAGAAATCATTAGCGCCTATGGTATAACTATATGCGAAAAAGAGGGGTTTGAAGCAGATGATATAATCGCCACATTATCAACTCAGGCAAAAGTTAAGAATATGCCGGTTGTGGTGGTAAGTTCCGATAAAGACATGCTGCAATTGGTGGGGCAGGGTATAAAAGTGTTAAGCCTAGGTAAAAACGAAGAAATTCTTTATGATGCCGATAAGGTTAAGGATCGTTTTGGCTTAGGGCCGCAACAGGTTGTCGAATTAATTTCTTTAATGGGCGATGACGCAGACAATATACCCGGCGCTAAAGGTATAGGTGAAAAAACCGCGGTAGAATTGCTTAAAACATACGGTAGTTTGGATAATATTCTTTCTAATATCGATACGATAAAGCCCGAACGGGCAAAAAAAGCCGTAGCTAACAGCATCGAAAATATAAAGTTAAGCCGGGAATTGGCGATTTTAGATCATAACGTAAGGCTAGGGGTTGGTCCTGAAGATTTAAGAATTAAAGAGCCGGATTATCAAAAACTCGTTAAGCTTTTTAAACAGTTTGAGTTTAAATCTTTTTTAAAAGAGCTTCCCGTATTAGAGGATAATGTGCCTAAAGAATTAAAAGCCGAAGGCTTTAAGGATTCGGATCTGAAGGATTTACTTAAAAAGCACGATGAGATTTCTTTGAGCCTGGAAACGGGCTCCGGTATGGTTATTAATTGCGCCGGCAAGAATTTCATCGTAGAGCATATTAACGCTTATTTAGCTTCGGTCCTTGCGGATAAAGCCATAAAAAAGACCGGGCATAATTTAAAAAAGATCAAACTAAAATTGGCCAAAGATGGTTTTGAGTTTGAAGGATTATATTTTGATACTATGATTGCCGCCTACTTGCTTAATCCGTCAAAGTCCTCTTATGCTTTAAGCGATTTGGCTTGGGACTATTTAGGGAATGCCCCCGGTGAACTTAGCGGGAATAATTTAAAATGCACCGATTTAATTCTGCGCCTTAAGCCAAAATTAGAAAAAGATTTAGAAGATAAGTCGCTTAAAAAACTCTTTACGGAAGTAGAGATGCCTTTGGTCGAAGTTTTAAGCCGTATGGAAATTACCGGCATAAAAATAGATGTGCCTTTTTTGAAGAAATTATCCGGTGAATTGGATAAAAAACTGGATAAATTAATAAGCGGTATTTACCAGCTGAGCGGCTCTGAATTCAATATTAATTCTCCCAAACAATTACGGGAAATTTTATTTGATAAATTAAAGCTTCCGGTGATCAAGAGGACTAAGACCGGGCCTTCTACTGATGAAGAGGTGCTTAATGCCCTTGCCGGCTCGCATAAGTTGCCGGCCATGCTGCTTGATTACCGGCAGATGGTAAAGCTAAAGTTTACTTATGTGGATGTATTGCCGGAATTGGTAGATCATAAAACTGAAAGGGTGCATACCTCTTTTAACCAGGCAGCTACTGAGACTGGAAGGCTTAGTTCCAGCAATCCCAACTTGCAAAATATACCTATTAAGACTGAATTAGGCAGTAGTATTAGAAAGGCGATAATTTCTTTTTCCAAAGATAGTTATTTGTTATCCTGTGATTATTCCCAGATGGAATTAAGGATACTGGCGCATGTTTCTAAAGATAAAACTTTGCTTGAGGCCTTTAAAAATAATAAAGACATACATCGTATCACCGCTGCTTTGATCCACGGAGTAAAAGAAAATGAAGTGGAAGGCCCAATGCGCGAAGTAGCCAAAAGAATAAATTTTGGGATAATCTATGGCCTTAGCGCTTATGGGTTAAGCCGTGACCTTAAAATCAGGCAGGAAGATGCTCAGGGGTTTATCGATGCTTATTTCTTAAGATACCCGGGCGTAAAAGAATACATTGAGAAACAGATTAAGAAGGCCGAAGCTGATGGTTTTGTAACTACTATGTTCGGCAGGCGCAGGTATCTGCCGGAAATAAACAGTAAAAATCAGGCGGTGCGTTCTTTTGCCCAGAGGCAGGCGGTAAATACCCCTTTGCAGGGTTCAGCCAGCGACCTGATAAAGTTAGCTATGGTACATATAGATAAAGAAATATCGCGAAATAATTTAAAGGGTACAATGATACTCCAGATACACGATGAACTGCTTTTTGACGTGCCGGTAAAAGGCAAGCATGAATTTATTGCCATGGTTAAAGATAAGATGGAGAACGTGACCAAGCTTGATGTGCCGGTAAAGATAGATATGAAGATCGGCAAGAATTGGTTGGAAATGGAGGAGGCAAAATGAAAATATTATTTTGCGCAAGTGAGGCAGTCCCTTTTGCTAAAACCGGCGGTTTAGCTGATGTGGCCGGCGCCTTGCCTTTGGCTCTTGAAGAAGAAGGCCAGGAAGTGGCTATTGCATTGCCGGCGTATCCTTCGATTAAAGAAGCCGGTAAAAAAGTTTCCAGGTTAACGAAAGATATTTCCTGCGCTGTTTTTGGCAAAAATATAAAAGTTTATTTTATCGAGAATGACAAATATTTTAAGCGCCCCGGGCTTTACGGCGACAAGGCAGGCGATTATCCGGATAATCTGGACAGGTTTGCTTATTATTGCAAGAGGACCCTTGAGCTGTTAAAAGAAATAAACTTTAAGCCTGATGTTATACATTGCCATGACTGGCAGGCAGCCCTTATACCTGTATATTTAAAATCCATATTTAAGGATGATGGTTTTTATAAAGATATTAAAACCGTATTTACTATCCATAATATAGGTTATCAGGGTATATTCCCAAGGGATGAATTCCCGAAACTTGGGCTTGACTGGAGTTATTATAATATAGAGATGCTTGAGTTCTATGACCGGGTTAATATACTAAAAGGCGGTTTGGTTTTTTCGGATTTTATTACGACCGTGAGCGCTACTTATAGCAAAGAAATACAAACTCCGGAACTCGGTTTCGGCATGGAGGGTATACTCTGCCAAAAAAGCGCGTCTGTCTTCGGGATAATCAATGGGCTTGATTATAATATTTGGAACCCGCAGAATGACCCGTATATCAAAGTTAAATTTTCGCTTAAAAATATAGGGGATAAAGCTTTCAATAAAGAGGACCTGCAGAAGGAATGTAAATTTTCTCCGCAAAAAGATGTTCCTTTGTTTGGTATAGTATCAAGGCTTGCCGAACAAAAGGGCGTGGATATTTTAGTCGAAGCCTTGGAGGATATATTAAATATGGATTTACAGTTGGTTATTCTGGGTACAGGCAACCAGAAGTATCATAAAATATTAGAGAAGATAGCTAAAAAATACCCGCGTAAATTTTCTTTAAACCTTAAATTCGACGACCCATTGGCGCATAAGATATACGCCGGCAGTGATATTTTTATTATGCCTTCAAAATATGAGCCTTGCGGATTGGGCCAGTTAATTAGCTTAAAATACGGCACCGTGCCTCTTGTGTATAAAACCGGCGGGCTGGCGGATACGGTAAATCAAAAGAATGGTTTTGTCTTTGATAAATATGCTAAAGATGATTTGGTAAAAACAGTAGCAAAAGCAGTCAGTGCTTTTGAAGATAAAAAGAAATGGCAGTCTTTGGTTAAAACCGCCATGGAATGTAATTTTTCCTGGGTAGAATCAGCCAAGAAATATATTAAACTTTATGAAAATAAATAACAAGGTGGTCTTGGGATTGACCGGGAGTTTCGGCACCGGAAAAACCACAGTGGCAAAGATTTTTAAGTCACTGGGGGCAGATGTGATTGATGCCGACAGAATAGCCCATCAGATTATTTGCCCTCAGGGTGAAGCTTACGCGAAAATTGTGGCGGTTTTTGGTAAAGGGATACTTAAGAAAGACGCAAGCATTAACCGTGTTAAGCTAGGTGAGATTGTATTCCATAACGACGGGCTTTTAAGTAAACTTAATAGTATTATGCATCCGGTTATAGTCAGAGCCATGAAAGAAAAAGCAAAAGCTTCTGTCAAAGATATTGTTGTATTGGATGCGCCTTTATTAATTGAAACCGGGCTGGATAAGGCGGTAAATAAAATCGTAGTGGTAAAGGCCAGCCTTAAAAATCAGGTCCTAAGGTTAAAAAAGAGGGCGCATTTAGAGAGAGAGGATATTTTAAGAAGGATAAAATGTCAGATTCCTCTTTCGACAAAGGTCCGCGTAGCGGATTTTATAATAGATAACAACGGAACCATTGGAAAAACAAGAAAAGAGATACAGAAGGTAAGGAGGAGTTTGTGGAAAAGTTAGATATTAGTAAGCTAAAAGATATGAAAATCACCGAGTTGAATAAGCTTGCCAAAGAGCTTAATGCCAACGGCACCAGCGGCTTGAAGAAACAGGAGTTGATATTTAAAATCCTTCAGGCGCAGGCGGAAAAAGAAGGCCTTATGTTCGGGGAGGGGATTTTGGAAATATTGCCCGAAGGTTTTGGGTTTTTGCGTTCTCCGAATTATAATTATTTGCCCTGTCCGGACGATATATACATATCTCCTTCGCAGATCAGAAAGTTTGATTTAAGGACCGGCGATACCGTTAGCGGCCAGATACGCCCTCCGAAAGAAGGGGAGAAATATTTTGCCCTTTTAAAAGTTGAGGCGGTTAATTTCGAAAATCCCGAGGATGTAAAAGAAAAAATACTTTTTGATAACCTTACGCCGGTTTATCCTAATCAGCGTTTTGATATGGAAACCAAACCCGAGGAAGTCTCAACCCGCATTATGGGGCTTTTGACTCCTTTAGGGAAAGGCCAGCGTGGTTTAATTGTCGCTCAGCCGTATAGCGGCAAGACCGTGCTTTTACAGAAAATAGCCAATGCTATTACGACTAATAATCCGGATATTATCTTAATTGTCCTTTTGATAGACGAACGTCCGGAAGAAGTTACGGATATGCAAAGGCATGTCAGGGGCGAAGTTATTTCATCTACTTTTGATGAGCCGCCGGAGAGGCATATTCAGGTTGCGGAAATTGTCCTGGAAAAAGCAAAAAGGCTTGTTGAACACAAAAAAGACGTGGTTATACTTTTGGATAGTATTACCCGATTGGCACGTGCTTATAATTCTGTTGTGCCTCATAGCGGGAAAGTACTTTCCGGCGGTATAGATTCTAACGCCCTTCAGAAACCAAAGCGTTTCTTCGGTGCGGCGCGCGCTATCGAAGAAGGCGGCAGCCTTACAATCCTGGCGACTGCTTTAGTTGATACCGGAAGCCGTATGGATGAAGTCATCTTCGAAGAATTCAAAGGTACCGGAAACATGGAATTGCAGCTTGACCGTAATTTATTCCAGCGCAGGATTTATCCGGCAATCGATATTAAACGTTCTAACACCCGCCATGAGGAGTTGCTTTTGAAACCGGACCAGCTGCAGAAGGTTTGGATTTTACGCAAGGTTTTAAATGAATTGAATAATGTTGAAGCCATGGAGTTGTTAATCGAAAAATTGGCTAAGACCAAGACTAACGAAGATTTTTTAAACAGCATGAATCAATAAGCTAACCTAAAAGGAGGATTGACGTGAAAGACAAAATTCACCCGAATTACAAAGATAGTACAATCGTTTGCGCCTGCGGCGAGACGATCCACACGCGTTCCACCAAGACAGGCATCAGAGTGGAAATCTGCTCAAAATGCCATCCATTTTTTACGGGCAAACAGAAGTTTGTTGATTCTGCCGGCCGCGTAGACAAATTCATGAAACGTTATGGCAAAAAATCAGCCTAAGATAAAATTAGAGCTGCTGGAGAAAATGAAAGCGCGTTACCAGGAGGTGGAAAACCTCTTGAGCTGCCACGAAGTCCTTTCTAATAACGAGCAGTGTAACAAGCTCGCCAAAGAATTATCCGACCTTAAAGGACCGGTATTTTTATTTAATGAATATACCAGGATTGTTAAGGAATCGGATGATTTAGAGAAGCTTCTGGAAGAAAAACACGATGCGGAATTTGTTTCGATGGCAAAGCTCGAGCTGGAAGAACTAGAAACTCGCAAGTCAGGCCTGGAAGCTAAAATAAAGAAGTCTTTGGCCGGTGAAGATAAAGATGCCGGTAAAGATATTATTTTAGAAGTCCGCCAGGGTACCGGCGGAGATGAGGCTGCTTTGTTTGCCGCGGACCTTTACCGCATGTATTCTAAATATGCAACTCAAAAAGGATGGACTGCAGAATTGATGTCTGCGCATTCAACCGAAGAGGGCGGATTTAAAGAAGTGGTTTTTGGCGTCAAGGGCCGCGATGCTTACCGCAGGCTTAAGTTTGAAAGCGGCGTACACCGCGTGCAACGCGTCCCGGCTACCGAAGCTCAAGGCAGGATCCATACTTCCACAGCAACCGTAGTAGTTCTAGTTGAGCCGGAAGAGGTGGAATTTAGCGTTAACCCCAGTGATTTAAAAATAGATACTTACCGCTCATCCGGGCCGGGGGGCCAGCATATGCAGAAGACTGATTCTGCGGTGCGTATTACCCATGTGCCTACGGGTGTTGTAGTTGCCTGCCAGGATGAAAGGTCGCAGCTAAAAAATAAAACCAAGGCAATGCGTATATTGCGCGCAAAGCTTTTGGATATGAAACAACAGGAAGAGGCGAAAAAAATTACCGAAGCCCGCAGGTCCCAGGTTGGTACAGGCGACAGAAGCGAAAAGATCCGTACCTATAATTTCCCCGACCGCCGCATTACTGACCACCGTATAAATTTTACCATGCACAGGCTTGAGGAAGTTTTGGAAGGTAATCTTGATGAAATTTCGGATGCCTTATTGAACGCAGCCGAGGAAAAAGCCAATGAATGAGGCGGAAGTATTATTTACTGAAGTTTTAGGCTGTCAAAGGCATAATTTATATCTGGATAAAGATAAAATTCTCGCCCGGGAAAAGTCCGGTATTATTTCGCGAACATTGAAACGCAGGATTAATGGCGAGCCGCTGGATTATATTTTAGGCAAATGTGAATTTATGGGCCTGGAGTTTAAAGTGGATAGCCGGGTATTGATCCCGCGTGCGGATACGGAAGTTTTAGTCGAGACTGTGATTGAATTATCCAAAGAAAAAACCGGTAAGATGAGAATATTGGATATTGGCACCGGTTCAGGATGTATTGCCGTATCGTTAGCTAAATTTATACCCCAGGCATTTATCGATGCCGTAGATATTTCTTTCGATGCTTTAGAGGTTGCAAAGATTAATGCCGGATTAAACGGCGTAAAAGATAAGATAGAGTTTATTAAAAGCAACTTGTTTGATAATGATATCATTAGACAGGGTAATTATGATATAATTATTTCTAATCCTCCCTATATAGCAACCCGGGAAATAAACGGGCTTGATAAAGAGGTAAAGAGCCAGCCCGGGCTGGCTTTGGATGGAGGTTATGACGGGCTAGATTTTTATCATAGAATTATTAAAGACGCCCCAAATTATCTTAAGGCTAAGGGGTTTTTGATTATGGAAATCGGCTTTAAACAAAGGCTTAAAGTAGAAAATATAATGAGCAAAAAACAAAAAATAAAGCTTCTTAAGGTTGTTAAAGATTACGGAGATATCGAGAGGGTTTTAGTTGCGCAAATGACATAGGCGGAGATCTGGATATGGATAAGTTGGTTATTGAAGGAAATATAAGATTAAAGGGTGAAGTAACTATTTCAGGGGCAAAGAATTCTGTCCTGCCGATTATGGCGGCGACTCTTTTGACGGACGGACGTTGTGTTATCAAGGGGGTGCCGCATCTACGCGACACCAATACCATGATTAAGATCTTGCGTTCTTTAGGCAAGAATGCTGAGTTGGCCAATGGAGTGGTTACGGTTTCATCCGGTAAGAACCCGGGATTTGTCGCGGATTATAAATTGGTTTCGACAATGCGCGCTTCTTTTTGCGTGCTCGGGCCGTTATTGGGCAAGTTTAAGCAAGCAAAAGTTTCTCTGCCTGGAGGGTGTGTTATAGGGATCCGTCCGGTAGATTTACATATTAAAGGAATTAAGGCGCTTGGCGCGAACGTAGATGTACAATCCGGCTATGTGGTTGCTCATGCAAAGAACTTAAAAGGAAATTATGTTTATCTGGGAGGGATTTTTGGTTCTTCGGTTCTGGCGACGGATAACGTAATGATGGCTGCCTGCCTTGCCCGCGGTAAAACAATTATTGAGTCGGCGGCATGCGAACCTGAAGTAGTGGATTTAGCTGAGTTTTTGATCAAGATGGGCGCAAAGATCAAAGGGCATGGTACTCCGATCATCGAAGTCGAAGGAGTGAAACATCTGCACGGCGCAGAACATAAAGTTATACCTGACCGTATTGAGGCCGGGACTTTTATGCTGGCTTCTTTAATTACCGCAGGAGATATAAATATCAAGAATGTTATTCCGGCGCATTTAGGGGCTTTGATAGATAAGCTTAATGAAGCTGGGGCAGTGGTGGTCAGAAATGACGGAAGCTTAAGGGTCCGTCCTAAGAAGAATTTAAAGCCGATAAATATAACTACATTGCCTTACCCGGGCTTTCCTACGGATATGCAGGCGCAAATAATGAGCCTGATGACGATAACCCCCGGTATAAGTTTAATTACCGAGAAAATTTATCCGGATAGGTTTATGCATGTAGCCGAGCTTAATCGTATGGGCGCCAATATTCAGAGAGAGGGTCCTCACGCGATAGTTTCAGGGATAAAACAATTATCAGGAGCTCCTGTAATGGCTTCGGATTTAAGGGCTTCTGCCGGGCTGGTTCTGGCAGGCCTGGCTGCGCGCGGAAAAACATCGGTTTCCAGGATTTACCATCTTGAGCGCGGATATGAGAATATCGAACAGAAGCTGGAAAATCTCGGGGCACGTATTTGGAGAGAAAAAGAATGATTTTAATGATCGATAATTATGATTCTTTTACCTATAACCTGGTGCAATACCTGGGTGAATTGGGTTGCTCTATAAAAGTATTCCGTAATGATAAGATCACTATCCCCCAGATCAAAAAATTAAAGCCGCAAAAGATAGTTATCTCTCCTGGTCCTGGCAGGCCGGAGGGGGCAGGTATATCCTGCAGTGTAATTAAGGAATTTGCCGGTAAATTGCCGATTCTGGGCGTTTGTTTGGGCCACCAGAGCATAGGCTATGTTTATGGAGGGAAAATTATTATCGGTAAGAATATTATGCACGGCAAGACTTCGATGATTTATCATAATGGCAAGGATGTTTTTAAAGGCATTGCTAATCCTTTTGAGGCAACCCGTTATCATTCGCTTCTGGTGGATAATAAAAGTTTGCCTGTTTGCCTTGAAGTTACTGCCTGGACCAAAGAAAAAGAGATAATGGGCCTAAAACATAAAGTGTTTCCGTTGTGGGGAGTGCAGTTTCATCCGGAGTCTATATTAACTAAATCCGGCAAAGACATACTCAAGAACTTTATTAATTTAAAATGATTGTTGAAATAACCCAGAGGTTATTAAAGAAAGAAAATATATCCAAACAGGATATTTCTTCTGTTATGCAGGAGATATTGGAGGGTAAAGCGCATACCGAGGAAATAATATTCTTTTTGATTGCTTTGGAGGAGAAGGGGGAGACCGCCGAGGAAATAACAGCTGCCGTTGAAGTGATGCGGCAGCATGTCGTGCGGATAAATACTGATAAAAAAGATATTTTAGATACCTGCGGCACGGGTGGAGATAAAAAAGGTACGTTTAATATTTCTACTGCTGTAGCTTTTGTGGCAGCAGGATGCGGGATTACCGTAGCCAAGCACGGTAACCGTTCAGTATCGAGTAAATGCGGCAGCGCAGATATACTGGAAGCTTTAGGTATAAATATCAATATTCCAAAAGAAAAAATCGAGAAGTGTTTGAATGATATCGGCATAGCTTTTTTATTTGCCCAGAATCTGCATCCGGCAATGAAGCATGCCATGCCTGCTAGAAAACAAATCGGGAAAAAAACTATTTTCAATATCCTGGGCCCTTTAAGCAATCCTGCCGGCGCAAAGCATCAGCTGATCGGCGTTTATGACCGTAAGTGGGCGCCTATATTGGCTGAAGTTTTGTATAATCTAGGTTCAACGCACGCATTGGTAGTGCATGGGGAAGACGGCTTGGATGAAATTACAACTGCTTCAAGGACTTTTGTCTCAGAATTGAAAGATAATAAAATAGAAGATTACGAAATAACCCCTGAAGAGTTTGGAATTAATCGATGCGGACCGGCGGATTTATCCGGGGGCAGCGCTGAATATAATGCCAATATTTTGCTTATGGTTTTAAAGGGGGCGCAGGGGCCGTATCGCGATGTAGTAGTTTTAAATGCGGCTGCTGCGATATACGCCGCTGATAAAGCCGGTTCTATAAAAGAGGGTGTTGGTATGGCTTCTGGATCCATTGATTCCGGAGAAGCTTTGAAAAAACTAAATTTATTGAAGGAATATTCAAAATGACAAAAACTGCCGATGTATTGAAAGAAATAGTTGCTAAGAAAAAAGAAAAAATAGCTTTGGCAAAACAAGCACTGCCTATCGAAGAAATTAAGGCGAAGATTCTTTCGTTGAGTGCCCCGCGGCCGTTTTTTGAGGCGATCAACCGCAAAGGAGAGATATCCCTTATCGCGGAGGTAAAGAAGGCTTCTCCTTCGCGCGGGGCTATCCGGGAGAATTTTAATCATATTGATATTGCCAAGGTCTATCAGGAAGCTCGTGCCCAGGCATTATCGGTGTTGACCGAAGAAGATTTCTTTCTTGGTAATTTAAATTTTATTAATGAAATTAAGAATAACGTTAATTTGCCGGTTTTGCGCAAAGATTTTATTTTAGAGCCATACCAGGTTTATGAATCAAGGCTATTTGGCTCAGATGCGGTTTTATTGATTGCGGATTTGCTTTCTAAAGATGCATTGGTGGAATTAATGGGCTTAAGCAATGAATTAGGCATTGATTATTTAGTTGAAGTGCATACCGAAAAAGAGTTGAAAAAAGTATTAAATTTAAAAGTACCGCTTATTGGTATAAATAACCGCGACTTGCATACTTTAGAGGTGAATTTCAAGACGACCGAAACATTATTCCCTTTAATACCCAAAGATAAGCCAGTGGTTGTAGAAAGTGGTATTAAAAGCTACCAGGACATTCTTTTTCTTAAAATTTTGGGGGCGAAGGCAGTTTTAATAGGCCAGGCTTTTATGGAATCCCCGGATATAAAAACAAAAGTAGAAGATGTAATGGGGTGGTAGATTGGTTAAGGTAAAGATTTGCGGGATAACTAATTTAGAAGACGCCAAATTAGCGGTAGACGCAGGTTGCGATGCTTTGGGGTTTGTATTTTATCGGCTTAGCCCAAGGTATATAAGTCCCGGCAAGGCAGCACAGATAATACGTAAATTGCCGCGTTCGGTTGTAAAGGTTGGCGTATTCGTTAACGCGCGCGAAAAAAACATTAAACGCATAGCAAAATTGTGCAGGCTAAATATGCTGCAATTCCACGGCAATGAAAGCGCAAAATTTTGTGATCGTTTTAAAGAGTATAAAGTAATTAAGGTTTTTAGAGTTAAGGATTATTTGGATCCGAAGATTGTATTGGAATATAAACCGTTTGCGTATATGTTTGATACATTTTCCAGGAAGAAATTAGGCGGGACAGGAGAAATTTTTAATTGGAAATTGGTTAGGCACATTGAATGCCTTAAAAGGCCGGTATTTCTATCGGGCGGCTTGAATAGAAAAAATGTCAGGGCTGCGATAAAAGCCGCGCATCCGGATTGGGTAGATGCTTGCAGCTCGCTTGAAGCCAAGCCTGGTAAGAAAGATGCAAATAAAGTAAAAAGATTTATCAGTGTGGCGAAGAAGGAGCCAATATGAAAAAATGCCCGTATTGCGCGGAAGAAATTCAGGATGAGGCGATAAAATGCCGGTTCTGCGGTGAATTTTTAAAAAAAGGCAGAAAGGCAAAGAAAATAATTGTTGGATGCCTGATCGCGTTTTTGGTGTTTATTATATTGACTAACGTTCTCTTTTATTTAAGCTTAATATTCATGAAGTCTATGGTGCAGAAAATATTTCTTTATTCGCCTTTCGGTATAAGTGGGTTGGAAGGGTTGGTGAATAGTTTCACCGATGCATTAAGGGCATTATTTGATGGTTTCGGTAATTTTTTTAATCAAAAACCTCCTGCAGATTATTATAGGATAACTTTTTAGAAAGAGGAAATTATGTTACCGAATAAAAGAGGTTATTTTGGCGAGTTCGGCGGGCGGTATGTCCCGGAGACGCTTATTTATGCTTTGGATGAGTTATCGGCTGAATATCAGAAGGCCAAGAACGATAAGAAATTCCGCAGCGAACTTAGTTATTACTTAAAAGAATATGCCGGAAGGCCTACTGCTTTATATTTTGCGCGAAACTTAAGCCGTGATTTAGGCATAGAGAAAATCTATCTTAAGCGGGAAGACCTTTTGCACACCGGTGCACATAAAATAAATAATACGCTAGGGCAAATACTTTTGGCTTTACGTATGGGAAAGACGCGTATTATTGCCGAGACCGGAGCCGGACAGCATGGAGTGGCAACAGCTACTGTCGCTGCCAGGTTCGGCCTGGAATGTGTTGTTTATATGGGAGAAGAGGATATCCAGAGGCAGAAGCTGAATGTCTTTCGCATGAAACTATTAGGGGCGAAAGTTGTCTCCGTAAAAAGCGGTTCTCGTACTTTAAAAGATGCCATAAATGAAGCGCTCAGAGACTGGGTTACAAACGTACGTAATACTCATTATATAATCGGCTCAGTTGTGGGGCCGCATCCTTATCCGATGATAGTCCGTGATTTTCAAGCGGTTATCGGGCAAGAAGCAAGAAAACAAATTTTAAATAAAGAAGGAAGGCTCCCGGATTATTTAGTGGCCTGTGTCGGAGGCGGGAGTAATTCCATGGGTCTTTTTTACCCGTTTTTTAATGATAAGAAAGTCAAGTTTATTGGTGTTGAGGCTGCCGGCTTGGGTGTTAATACCGGCAAACATGCCGCTACTTTGTTGGGTGGAAAACCCGGAGTATTGCACGGGGCAAAGTCGGCGCTTCTAGAAGATGAATACGGGCAGGTTAATTCTACGCATTCGATTTCTGCCGGGTTAGATTATCCGGGAGTCGGGCCTGAGCATGCATATTATAAGGCAATAGGCCGGGCAGAATATGTGGGAGTAAATGATAAAGAAGCATTGGAAGGTTTTAAAATGCTTTCTCAGAAAGAAGGGATTATCCCCGCGCTTGAGTCTGCGCATGCGGTTTATTACCTTAAGAAGCTCAGCAAAAAAATTAACCGCAAGTCTATCGTTATTGTTTGTGTTTCCGGAAGAGGGGACAAAGATATGGAAATAGTCGCCAGTAACTTAAAAATATGAGTAGAATATCCCAGAAGTTTAAAGCATTAAAAAAGGAAGGCAAGAGCGCGCTGGTGGTTTTTATTACCGCAGGTTATCCTAGTCTTGGTGATACCGAGAAATTAGCGGTTGAATTCGCAAAAAAAGGAGCGGATATCATCGAGTTAGGCGTACCGTTTTCTGACCCGCTAGCTGATGGACCGATAATACAGCTATCATCTGCCAGCGCTTTAGCAAAGAAAACCAATTTAGACGGGATATTAAAATCAGTCCGTAATATTCGTAAATATACCGATGTCCCCATTTGCCTGATGTCTTATTACAATCCGATATTTTGTTTTGGCGAAGAAAAGTTTGTAAAGTTGGCTAAATCTTATGGTGTAGACGGGGTAATTGTCCCGGACCTCCCGGTAGAGGAGGCAAGAACATTAATCAAGTATTCCAGAAAATATAAATTAGATACTGTATTTTTTCTCTCGCCTACCAGCAGTTTGAATAGGGTTAAGCTTATTTCTAAGTTTTCGAAAGGTTTTATTTACTATGTTTCGTTGACCGGGGTGACCGGTCCGCGACAGAAAATGCCGGAGGATTTAAGAAATAACATTAGGTTAATTAAGAAATATTCTAAGGTCCCGGTATGCGCAGGGTTTGGTATTTCATCTGCCAGCCAGGTGGAGGAAATTCAGAAAATAGCAGACGGTGTTATTGTGGGAAGCGCCGTGATATCAAAAATAAAAGAAAATATCGGCAGAAAAGATATGGTTAAAAGAACCGGAGATTTTATTGCCTGCCTTAAAGGACATCGTGTATAAAAAACTAAAATTGAACAACGGTTTAAGGATAGTTACGCATCATATGAGCGGCATGCAATCGGTCGCGTTAGGTATTTGGATAAAGGTCGGCGGCCGGTATGAGAATGAAAACAATAAAGGCATAAGCCATTTCCTGGAGCATTTATTGTTCAAAGGCACCAAGAATTATTCCTGCCGCCAGATCAAAGAGTCTATAGAGGGAGTAGGCGGATCATTAAACGGTTTTACTTCCGAAGAAGTTACCTGTTACCTGGTTAAGATGCCTTATAAACATATTGATTTAGCTCTTAATGTGCTTTCGGATATGGTAATTAGCCCGTCTTTATCTAAAGCGGATATCCTTAAAGAACGCACGGTTATCCTGGAAGAAATAAAAATGTATAAAGACCTGCCGCAGGTTTATGTACATGAGCTTCTTGACGCTTTACTCTGGCCTAAACATCCTTTAGGATTGAGCATATTAGGCAGCGTAGAGTCGGTTAATGCCATGGGAAAGAAAGATTTCCTTTTGCATAAGGAAAAGTATTATAACGTAGGCAATATGGTAGTCAGCGCTGCGGGTATATTTGACCATGAAGATTTTTTCAGGAAAGTCGAACGGATTTTTGGCCGTTTAAAGAGCAGGCCGGTTAATGATTTTATCGGAGCAAGCGAAAAGCAAGATAAGCCACAGCTGGATATTTTGGATAAACAGACCGAACAAACCCATTTAGCCTTAGGGTTTCATGCTTTTAAAAGAGACCATCCTTTAAAGTATGCCGCAGATATGCTGCATATTATATTAGGAGCAAATATGTCTAGCCGCCTTTTTAATGAAGTCAGGGAAAAAAGAGGCTTAGCTTATGAGATAGGCACTCAGGTTAAACGTTATTATGATGCCGGGACTTTTATTGTGCATGCCGGAATAGATAATCGTAAACTTCAGGAAGCCATAAAGGTAATTCTTCTTGAATTGGGCAAGGTCAAGAAAACCATAGTATCTCCTGATGAGTTTAAAAGGGCAAAAGAATTTTATCTGGGCCAGCTTACGCTTGCCCTTGAAGATACAATGGATTATATGCTTTGGATAGGTGAGTCAACCGCTACCCTGGATAAAACGCATACTTTAAAGAGCATTATCGAGGAAGTCAAAAAGGTAAAACGCCAGGACCTTCAGGAAGTATCTAGGGTAATCTTTAAAAAAAATAAACTTAACCTTGCCCTTATCGGCCCGCTTGCTAGTAGCCGGGAAGAAATATATAATTTGCTTGATATCTAATTAATATGCACCCCATACTTATAATTATAATCGTTTTCTTTTTAGCAGTCCTTTCTTTTTTCTTTTCTGCCTCTGAGACTGCCATTATTAGTTTAAGTAAAATCCGCCTGCGCCATATGGTGGAGCAAGGCGTGCGCCGCAGCTTAAGCGTTCAGCGACTTGTTACCAAACTGGATAAACTAATCGCGGCAATTCTAATCGGAAATAATTTTGTTAATGTTGCTTTATCCGCTTTAATTACAGGAATATTTGTGCAGATTTTTGGTTATCAATGGGGCGTACTTATTTCTACATTAGCTACGGCAGTATTTGTTCTTATACTTTGTGAAATAACCCCTAAGATTATGGCTACTAAACATTCTGAGAAGATCGCTCTTATCTCATCGCCGATTATGGAAGTGTTAATAACGGCGCTTAATCCGGTGGTTAACTTTTTTATAGGAATAAGTAATTTTATACTTAAAATATTCAAGGTGCAGCATGCTAAAAGATCTCCTTTGATAACCGAAGAGGAGTTAAGGCTAATGATAGAGATCGGTAAAGAAGAGGGGGTTTTAACCGACCATGAGCGTAAAATGCTGCATAAAATTTTTGAATTCGGCGATACTCGTGTAGGCGAAGTAATGATACCTAAAGATAAGATAACGGCAGTAAATATTAATTCCAGTGCCGATGAATTAATTAATATTTTTGTTGAGCAGGGGCATGCGCGCCTTCCGGTTTACCGTGATTCAATTGAAAATATCATAGGGATAATATATGCCCGTGACTTGCTTTATGTTTTAAGAGACAAGGGGTTGTTTTTGATACAGGATTTGGTGCATCAACCTTATTCTATCCAGGCAAATCACAGGGTTAGCGAGCTTTTAATAAAATTTCAGGCTGATAAGCTTCAGATTGCCATCGTAACAGACGATAATAATAAAGCAATCGGCCTGGTGACTTTGGAAGATTTAATCGAGGAAATCGTAGGTGAAATAGAGGAAGAACATAAAGATATTCGGTCAAGCTCGGCTGGGTAGAAGATTATTGTGTTCAAATAAGAATTGACCGCTTTAGTAATTATGCTATACTACAATGGAAGTTCTTGGTAATTGACAGTTAACAAGGCTTGTGATAGTATAAATAAACAAAACTGCGAAAGGAGTTTTAAATGGCTGAGAAAGGTTATTGCGTAAAGTGCAAAAAGAGCAAAGAAATGAAAGATAGCCAGGAAGTTACCATGAAAAATGGCCGTAAGGCTGCTAAAGGTAAATGTCCTGAATGCGGTACCGGTATGTACAAGATTTTAGGTAAAAAATAGCCTCTTAGGGGGTTTTAAAATAGACACAAAAAAGTTAGCATTACGTATCGCTTGTATTGCCAGGGATAATAAGGCAAAAGATGTAACTGTCCTTGACCTAAAAGGATTAGCAAATTTTTGCGATTATTTCGTACTTATAAGCGGTACATCGCTTCGGCAAGTAAATGCTTTTGCCGAAATCATCCAAGACGAACTAATAAGAGATAATATTTGTCCTATATCTAAGCCACCCTCTGGTGACCAATCAGGATGGGTGGCTTTAGATTATTCCGGCGTAGTGGCTCATATATTCTATGAGCCTTTAAGGGAATTTTATGCCCTTGAACGCCTTTGGTCCGATGCTAAAAAAGTAAGGATTATCAAGCAAAGTAATGAGCCCAGAAAAAAAAGACATTCAAGATCTACTCCTGCCGCTAATAAATAATTCCTTAAAAGACTTAGGTTTAGACAAGCTTCCCGAGCAAGATTTAATTTTGGATACTCCTGTATCCGGGGGATTCGGAGACCTTTCCTGTAATATTGCCATGAGGTTAAGCCGCCAGATTAAAGAGCCTCCGGTAAAGATAGCCGGGCGTGTAATTGAATCCATTAAAACAAACTTGAAGGGTAATTTCTTGGAGCCTTTGATTGTAGAGATTAAGGTAGAAGGCGCCGGATTTATAAATTTTTATTTAAGTGATGCTTATTTTTATCAAGAGCTAAAAGACATTATTATAAGCAAGGGCGAATCGTTAAAACGAGATTACGGTAAAGGCAAAAAAGTATTGATTGAGTTTGTAAGCGCAAATCCTACCGGATCGTTATCTGTCGCGCATGCCAGGCAGGCAGTGGTTGGCGATGTTTTGGCAAATATCTTTGATTTTCTCGGGTTTAATATCTCGCGTGAATATTACCTTAATGATGAGGGCAACCAAATAAACATATTGGGCAGATCCGTTGAGGCCAGGCTGAAGGAATTGGAAGGCGAAAAAATAGAATTTCCTGAGAATTATTATCAGGGGGATTATATTTATGATATTGCACGCCAAGCAAAAGAATCCGGTATTAAGGGTGAGGAAAATTTCAGCAACTATGCCGGAGAATATATATTAAATATTATCAAAAAAGAATTGGATGATTTCAGGGTTAAATTTGACTGTTGGTATAGCCAGAAAGCGCTGCGCGAAAGCGGAAAGATTGACCAGGCATTTGCTTATTTAAAAAGTAAAGGATACCTTTATGAGCAGGAGGGTGCGCTCTGGTTTAAATCTACTGCTTTTGGCGATGATAAGGATAGGGTAGTTATAAAAAGCGACGGGTCTTTAACTTATCTTGCGCCTGATATAGCTTATCATCAGGATAAATATAAGAGGGGCTTTGAATGGTTGATAAATCTTTGGGGCCCGGACCATCATGGGTATATCGGACGTCTTAAGGCCGCAGTGCAGGCTTTTTCGCAAAGTCCGGAATCTCTTGCAATTATAATCGTACAGCTGGCTTCAATATTCAGAGAAGGAAAACCGGTCGAAATGTCTACCCGCCGAGGACAGTATATAAGTTTAAGAGAGGTTTTGGATGAAGTAGGCGTAGATGCCTCAAGGTTCTTTTTTATTATGCGCCGGACTTCCAGCCATCTAAGTTTTGATCTAGAGATTGCTAAGAAACAAACTCCGGAAAATCCAGTTTATTATATCCAGTATGCCCACGCCAGGATATGCAGTATTTTGAAGCAGACGCCTTGCGCGGATATTGATAAAGTTGATTTTGGCCTCTTAAAAGAAAAAGAAGAATTGGATTTAATTAAAAAATTATGGAAATTTACTTATATATTAAATGTTTGCCTTAAGACTCTTGATCCTTATATGCTTACCGTATATTTGCAAGAAGTAGCAGAATCATTCCACAGGTTTTACGACCGTCATCGCGTATTGGGAGTTGAACCCGGATTGACCCAGGCAAGATTAAACCTCATTTTAGCTACGAAGATTGTTTTTTCCCGCGGACTGGGCTTGATTGGCGTCTCTAGTCCGGAAAAGATGTAACAGTAAATGCGCCCCCGTAAAGTATTAAATATCGCAATAGCCGATTCAAAACTCCAGGATTTATTCCATAAAGAATTAAAAATTTCCAAAATTACCGCGCAGTTATTGGTTAACCGCGGAGTCAATAATTTATCCGACGCAAATAAATTCTTAAAAGTAAGCCCTAATGACCTTCTTGACCCATTTTTATTCCAGGATATGCCTAAGGCCGTTAAGATAATTAAGGAATTTATCAAAAATAAAGATAAGATTCTAGTTTTTAGCGACTATGATGTTGATGGTATTACCTCGCTGGCTTTGTTAAGTGATGTTTTATCAAAGTTGGGAGGGGGCTTAAGCCATTATATACCGCATAGGGTTAAAGAAGGCTATGGTTTAAGTAAGAATATTGTCAATATCGCCAAAGAGAAAAATGCGAAGTTGGTTATTACCGCGGATTGCGGGATAAATAGCCATAAAGAGGTGCAAGATTTAAGGCATAATGGTATCGAAGTTATTATTACTGACCATCATGAGCCTTTTAACGACGAGAAAGGGGTATCTGCTTCTGCGGTTATAAACCCTAAAACTAAAGATTCAAATTATCGTTATCGGGATTTGGCAGGGGTAGGAGTGGCATATAAATTATGCCAGGCATTAACACGTAATCTCCTGCAGGAAGAATTAGATTTAGTTTCTTTGGGTACCATTGCCGATAGCGTGCCTTTGACCGGGGAAAACCGTATTATCGCCAAAGAAGGCCTTGTGCGTATTGGTAATACTGAAAGGCCGGGATTAAAGGCATTATTGGAAACCAGCGGCATAAAAGGCAAGGTTATGACCAGCCAGTCTGTGAGTTTTATTCTTGGGCCGCGTATTAATGCTTGCGGACGGTTAGACAGCGCGGAATTATCCCTTAATCTTTTAATGAGCCGGGATGATGCCCAAGCTTTGGAAATAGCCGGAGAAATTGAGAAATTTAACCGCCAGCGCCAGAAAATAGAAAGCGGCATCCTTGAAGAAGCTTATGATTTGGTAGAGAGGGAAATAGATTTTAAAGAGCACAAAATCTTAGTCATCGCTAAAGAGGGTTGGCATCAGGGCCTGTTGGGCATAGTTGCGTCTAAAATTATGGATAAATTCTATCGTCCGACTATTATTATTTCTAAGACCGATGGTTTATGCCGCGGTTCGGGGCGTTCTATAAAGAATTTTCATTTGTTTGACAGCCTGTCTGAATGTGCTCAATTATTAGAAAGTTTCGGCGGGCATAAGCATGCCACAGGCTTAGTTATTACTAGTGCGAATATCGAAGAATTCCGCAATAAAATAAATCTTTTGGCAAAAGAGAAATTAAGGGTTGAAGATTTGCTTCCCGGATTAGATATAGATATGGAATTAAACTTGTCGGATTTAGACCATGGTTTTGTGCAGGAGCTGGATATCCTGGAGCCTTTCGGTACAGGAAATCCTGAACCTTTATTCTATACCCGTAACCTTAAGCTTAAAGGCGAATCTCGTGTTTTAGGAAGAGGGACGTTGAAATTCTGGGTTACCGATGGAAAGCTTACTTACCCCGCAATAGGTTTTGGTATGGCGGAGGTTAAAGAAAGCCTGGAATGCGCCGATTGTTTGGACTTAGTTTATAATCCTAAGATAGACGAATGGCAGGGTGCGCATTCGCTTATCCTGGAAGTAAAAGAAATTTTCTTAAAATAGATTAAACAGTAGTTTACGCTCCAACGATCATATACGTTTGGGCGTTAGGCTTTGACGATTCTGCCTTTTTTAAGGCATCTGGTGCAGACGTAGGCTTGCTGAGGACGGCCGTTTAATACTATGCGTACCTTCTGTAAATTAGGAAGGAATACACGCTTGTTGGCACGCACAATCTTGCTTCCGGTGCCGCCTTTACTCTTAAGTTGGCCTTTTCTGGTTACTTTCTTACCGGTAAGCCTATCTTTTCCGCAGATTTTGCAAATTTTAAACATTTGAGCTCCTTAAACAGTAGTTTACGCCGAACAATCCGATACGTTCGGGCGCTAAGTTTTGGTTTAGAATTAGTTTATCGCCTAAATTATACTTGGAATTGACCTATTGTCAAGGTAAAATAAAATAACTATGGATAAAATTTTAGATGGTTTGAATGAAGAGCAGTTAGAGGCGGTGACATTTAAGCACGGACCCCTTTTGATTATTGCTGGAGCCGGTACAGGTAAAACCACGGTTATCACCAGGCGTATAGGCTGGATCTTATCACAAGGCTTGGCTAAAACCGATGAAATCCTGGCGCTTACCTTCACCGATAAGGCTGCTTCGGAGATGATCGAGCGCGTGGATGTGTTGGTCCCATACGGCTATACCGATATCTGGATTTCTACTTTTCATGCTTTTGGGGATAAAATCCTGCGTGATAATGCGCTTATTGTCGGTTTAGACCCGGATTTTAAAGTTTTGACTAAACCGGAAGCAGTGGTATTTTTTCGTGAGCATCTTTTTGAGTTTAATCTTTCTTATTTTCGGCCCCTATCGGACCCTACGCGTTTTTTAGATGCGCTTATTTCTTTATTCAACCGCTGCCGTGATGAAGATATATCCCCTAAAGAATATTTAGATTATTCGCAAAAGTTATCAATAAGCTCAAAAGAAAACCCCGATGATGAAGCATTAAAGGAAGAGGCCATGCAGCAGCGGGAGCTGGCCGAGGCCTATGCTAAATACATGGAGCTTTTGGCAAAAAACGGTTTGGTGGATTTTGCCAACCAGTTTTATTTGGCGCTTAATCTTTTAAGGGAGCATCCGTTAATCCTTAAAAAATATCAAGAACAATTTAAATATATCCTGGTAGACGAATTCCAGGATACTAATTTTGCCCAGTATAAGCTGGTAAAATTAATTACGGGTAAGGCTCAGAATATTACGGTTACCGGTGATGATGACCAGTCTATTTATCGTTTCCGCGGCGCAGCATATTCCAACCTTTTTAATTTTATCAAGGATTTTCCCGAAGCCAGGAAAATAAGCATTATTAAGAATTATCGTTCTAACCAAGAGATTCTGGATAGCGCTTACCGGCTTATCCAAAATAATAATCCGGAGCGTTTTGAGGTAAAGGCTAATATTAATAAGCGGCTGATCGGCATAAGCCAAAAAGGCTCTATGACTGCGCATTTATATTTTGACGCTAATTCAACCGAAGCCGACCATGTGTCCAAGCTTATAAAAGAAAAAGTTTCAACGGGTAACTTTAAATACCAGGATTTTGCAATTCTTGTGCGTTCTAATTCCGATGCCCAAAATTTTTTACAGTCTCTGAATATGCAGGATATCCCCTGGCAGTTTAGCGGAAGCCAGGGTTTATATTCGCGCCAAGAGGTAAAGTTGTGCATAAGCTTTTTGCGTGTTGTGGCGAATTTTTCCGATTCTTTAAGTTTATATTATTTGGCAAGTTCCGATGTTTACCGTATAAAGTTAGAAGATTTAAGTCTATGCATGCATTACGCTAAACGTAAGAATTTTTCTCTGCATTCGGTTTTTAGGAATATCGATAGTATAACGGAATTATCGCAGGTAAAAGATGAGGCTAGGGGAAAGATAAATAATATGCTTTTAGACCTGGATAAGTTTCTGAAAGTTTCCCGGGAGGAGACCACCGGAAGGCTGCTGTATAGTTTTTTAAGTGAAACCGGTTATCTTAAAGAATTGACTAAAGTCCTGAATTTAGAAAATGAATCCGCGATTGAAAATATTGCTAAGTTTTTTAACCTGGTGCGTGATTTTGGGTTGGCGGCCAGAGAAGACCGCGTAATTAACTTTGTTAACTACCTGGATCTGCTTATTGAGGCAGGCGACGATCCCCAGACAATTGAGTTAACCCAGGATTTTGATGCGGTTAATGTGCTAACTATTCATAAGGCTAAAGGGCTTGAATTTAGAGTGGTATTTTTGGTTAGTTTGGTTGAAGGTAAGTTTCCCTGTACACACCGCAAGCAACCAATTGAGTTACCGGAGGCGATGATTAAAGAAATGCTGCCTGTAGGCGATTTTCATGTGCAGGAAGAGCGCAGGCTTTTTTATGTCGGCATGACCCGGGCTAAAGAAGAATTGTATTTGACGTCCGCCGCAGACTATGGCGGAAAAAGAGTAAGAAAATTAAGCAAATTTGTTACTGAGGCTATCCAGGGCGTAGTAAAAGATAAGGAAATCGTAAAAACAAGTGCTCTGGAGAAGATAGAAAGATTTGTAAAGCCCCCTGAACGCAAAAGCGCAGTTACCCATAAAACAACAGAAGCTCAAACCTTAAGTTTAAGTTATTACCAAATAGATGATTATTTAACCTGCCCGCTTAAATATAAGTACGTGCATATTCTAAGGGTGCCGATCATGGAACACCATACGGTTATTTACGGCCGGGCCATGCATGATGCTGTAACACGTTATTTTCAGTTTAAACTTGCCGGCAAGAAGATGGATCTGGCGGGTTTATTGCAAGTTTTTAAAGAAACTTTTGACCCTCAAGGGTTCTTGGATATTAAACACCAGGAAGAGCGTTTCCGCGTAGGGTGTAGTGCTCTATCCAGGTTTTTTAAAGAAGAAGAAAAGAAAAATATACATCCGCTTTTTATCGAAAAGGATTTTACATTTTTATTAGGCGCAAACCGGATTATCGGCCGCTTTGACCGGGTAGATAAAGAAGGTGAAGGGGTGGTAATTATAGATTTTAAGACTTCCGAAATAAGCAAGCAAAAAGACGCAGATAAAAGGGCAAAAGAAAATATGCAGTTAGTTTTGTATGCGTTAGCATACAAAAGTATATTTGGGGTCTTTCCCGAGAGGGTAGAATTGCATTTCTTAGAATCAGGGCTTGTTGGGGCTAAAACTATAGACGACAATGAGTTAGATAAAATAACGGAAAAGATAGATAAGGTATCTTCTGGTATACGCAGTCATAATTTTAAGGCTACTCCTAATTATATGGATTGCGAATATTGCGCATATAAGCAAATTTGTCCTGACTCCGCTGCAACATAATCAAGAATTCAGCTTTTCTCTTGACAAATCCTGCCTTGGGGTTTACTATTATTAGTGTAACCTACGCTATTACAATAAGATATAGTATAATAACAGGTACATTTTAAGGATAATTTTTCTTTATATGGCAAAGAATATCCTGATAATCGACGATGACCGCCTCGTAGTTAAAAGCCTCGCCAAACTTATTACAAGTCAAGGTTATAATGTAAGTTACGCGCAAAGTGGAAAACAAGCCTTTGAATTAATCAACCAGCATGATTTTGATTTGATAATATCCGATATACGAATGCCAGAGATAGACGGATTTGAGACCATTCGTAATATTAAAACTATCCAGGAAAAGAAAAATAAGGCACCAATACCGGTAATTTTTATAACAGGGTTCTCGGATTCCCTCGGTCCTGACGAGGCTAAAAAGCTGAATATGGTTGATTTTATCTATAAACCGTTTGAAAAAGACAAGTTCTTAGAATCAATACGCAGCGCAGTTAGGAGTTAAATATGTTGTTTTATGACCGGGATGCCTCCGGAAGATCATGGCATAAGAACCCCGTTTTATCGTTTTTTTCTTATTTGCGGGATACCTGCGTGTTTTTTCTGCCATTAAGGCGCCTGCCGTATTTCCTGGTTAAGTTTTTGTACGGCGTGAGCCCTCAGTACATTTTTTTTGTCCATGCCAGGCGCACCGAAGATATTTATGTGGCTTTGCCTTTTTTAGTTCCTGTAAGGAAAATCCTCGGGCGGGATAAGTTCATAAAGATGCTTTATTACTTACCGCCGTTTGTATTGGATACATTAAAAAATAGAAACGGGCCGCAGGGTTTGGTAGTTACGAGCATATTTTTGTCGGAAATATTGCTAAAAGATAGCAAAGCTGCATTGAGAGAGAGCACAAAAGGTCTATCTTTTGCTGCAAAAATATCTCCTAAGGGCGTAGTGTTCGGGCTCGGCGGGCTTTGGCCGATGGTGACTAAGCGCGGCCTGGCATTACAGCGCTACGCCGCTATAAATAATGCCATTATAACAAACGGGCATTGCGGTACATTGGCGTCGCTTTTCATGGCAATTAAAAAAATCGCAGATTTAGGTGGGATTCCTTTGAATGACCTGAAGGTTGTTATACTTGGGGTAGGAAAAATGGGGACAAATCTGGCCCGGGCATTATACGGTAAAGTTGCTGCTTTGACTCTCGTGGATATTAATGAAAAAAGGCTTGATAGTGTTGAAGAAAAATTGAAGAATACGATTTCCGGTACGGATATCTATAAGTATTCCAACAGGGATGATATCGGCGGGATAAAAGAAGTTTTGTCCGCTAACCATATAGGAGTATGCACGACATCAAACATAAGGCGGGTCGTTAAGCCGGAACAGTTTCCGGAGAATACCATAGTTATCGATGACTCTCGCCCTGAAGGCATGCCGCGCAAATTGGAAGGGGATACGCGTATTGTATTAGAGGGCGGGCTGATGAAGATCAAAGGGATCAAGTACCGCTATAATTTTGGGTTCGGGGTTGATGAGAATGTATTCGGCTGCCTTGCTGAATCTTATCTTTTGGCCTCAGACAAATTGCGGACACTCAGGCCTACTCTGGGCGAAGTGGATATCGCCAATTTCCAAAACATGGTTTCATCGTGCTCTAAATTTGGCGTGCGCCTGGGTGATTTTAAATGCCGCCAGAACAGGATAAATAATAGCCGGATAATTTCTATAATGAAAAACAAGCCCAACCTGGCGTCAACGATACCTTTCAGGAATGTATGCTGGATAATTAAAGTGGAAGATTTGCAAAATATATTAAAATAATGGCTTATCAAGTTTGTAAAAGGTGTGTTTTGGATTCTAATATGCGTAATATCTCTTTTGACAAAGAAGGGGTCTGCAACTTTTGCAACGAATACAATAAAAATGAATCATCGCCGGATAAAAAGTATTATAGCGCCAAAGAGCAGGAGTTTTCTTCTATTTTGGCAGGGGGCCCAAGAAAGAGCAACTATGACTGCCTTTGTCTTTATAGCGGAGGCAAAGACAGTTCTTATATGCTTTCGGAATTGGTAAGTAAATATAAATTAAAGGTCTTATCTTTCACTTTAGACCATGGTTTTATGGCAAAGCAGGCTTTTGCCAATATCGAAAAAGTCCACTCCAAGCTTAATTGTGATTCCATTATTTTCAGGCCGTCCAATGATCTGAAAACTACTCTCTTTAAGGCCGGTATTTTTGAATACCAAAGGTTTGAATCGACAGAGGAGCTGGCGTATATGATCGGTTGCGTCTGTTGGCCGTGTTTTGTGCTTATTGCGATGTCGGCGATTAAATTCGCCATTGAAAAAAGAATACCAAATCTGGTTATCGGCACTACGCCGGGGCAGATCCGCCAGAAGAAATATAACCTGCGGTCTAAATTCTCAGACTTAGTTGATGTATATAAGGTAATGGTGGTGCCGATGTTTAAGGTTTTAAAAGCAACCGGGCATAAAAACCTTATCCGCCAGTTGGACCTGTCGTTTTTAGATAAACTTAAGGTATTAAAAATCAAACTGGTACCTTTTTATGAGTTTAACGAATATAATGAGGAAAAAGTCGTTGGCACTGTGCAAAATGAATTCGGGTGGGAGAAGCCGGCTGAGACTGATTCTTGTTCTTCGAATTGCTTGTTGAATTCACTCGGTATTAAACTGCACAAAGATAAGTTCCGTATTAACCCATATGCTATTCCGTTTTCGCGTGACATAAGGGAAGGGATTGTTGACCGGAGCGAGGCTTTGCGTGCCATTAACTCTGAGCCGGATGCGCGCGTTGTTAAAGATATCGCCCTGAAGTTAGGGATAAATATTTAATATGCTGACACATTACGTCGTTTCGTATATTACAGTCGGGTTAGTGCTTTTTGGAATAAGCGCTTTCGTATTTTTTAAGAATCCGCGCGCCCGGTTGAATAAGATATTTTCCGCTTACAGTTTTTCTATTGCCTGGTGGGCGCTTTTTTCGATCCCGGCTATTTTAAGCGCGGATAACCGGGTAGGCGTTATTTGGTGCAGGATTTTTATCGTCGGACCGATATTTATCCCGACGTTATTCCTGCATTTTGTTCTTATATTCCTGAACGCTGAAGGCAGGCATAAGAATTTATTAAGGATGTGCTACTTATTTTCAGTATTTTTCCTTTTTTCCGATATGACAGGTTTATTTATTAAAGCGGCCGAGCCGAAATTCTCTCTTTTAAGTTATACTGTGGCCGGGCCGATATTCCATCTCCATGTTTTGTTCTTTGTAGCGGTAACAGTGGTAAGTATTTTGTTTTTATTGGATTGTTTTCTTGGTGCTATCCGCTTGTATGATGAGTCTTCTTATTACCGCAGGAGGATATTTTACCTATTTTGGGCAACATTGATTGGATATACCGGCGGTATTCCGAATTACTTGCTTGTTTATAGAATTGAATTCCCGTTTTTGAATCCTTTCGGCACATACCTGATCGCGTTATATGGTATTGCTGTAGCCCATGCTATCCTTAAATATCATCTTATGGATATCAATATTGCCCTTACCCGGGTCGGGATATTTACTTTTGTTTACGCTCTTGTTTTGGGAGCTCCGTTTTTATTGGGTTATAAATATGGGCTATGGAAAATGGCAACATGGATTACATTTTTTCTTGCGACCTGTGGGCCATTTATATACCGCTACTTAAGGAAGAAGGCAGAAGATGCCATGCTGAAAGAACAGCGTATTTACCAGTATGTCTTAAAGAATTTATCTAAGGAAATGTCACGTATACGCGATCTGGATGAGCTCCTTGAGTTGATAGTCAGGACTGTGGTAGATGCCGTTAAGGTGGACTCAGCGGCGTTTTATGTTAAGGACGATTTGTATAAGAATTATAAACTGAAATATCGCTATTCAGCAAAAAAGGATTTCAAATTTGAAGAATCTTTTTCTCTGGATGACCCGGTAGCAAAAGTTTTGTGTAAATTTAAAAGGCCTTTATCCAACGAAGAGGCGTGGCAGTTGTCCAAACTCAGTCTGAATCATAACGTTATAATCCCATGTTTTGCTGAAGATGATCTTTTGGGATTTCTTGTTCTTGGTCCAAAACCGCAAAAAGGAATGTATACCTTTGATGATATGCTTATTTTTGAGACACTTTCATATTCGGCTGCTTTGGCTATTGAGAATTGTTATTTTTGGAGGACAATAGAAGATAGGCAGCGCAAGGCGCGCCTGCAGGAGATGGACGCTTATTCTTATTCTCTGGCTCATGAGATCGATAATCCCATGTGCGCTATTATCGGGCAATCAAAATTCCTCCAGGAATTTTTGCTTGATGAGTTGAATATTCCGGAAGAAAAACGTAAAGAATTGAAAGATTCTCTATCTTTTATCCTGGACTCGGCATGGAGGGTCTCTGGTATGGTTGAGGCAATCCGTGATTTCGGACAGCCCGTAACAGGAGAACGCAGGCCGATAAGGATTAATGACATGATCGAAAGTTTTTCTCAGCTTTATTCCCCTCGTTTTAGATCAAATGGCATCAGCCTGGTCAAAGAGATCCATGATGGGGTTAATTTTGTTTACGGCGAAAAGCCCGAGCTTGTACAAGTGCTAGTTATTTTGGCGAATAATTCGATACATGCCTTGCAATTCTCAAGCAATAAACAAATTATTATTAAGACTGAACTTGTAAGCGGGGAATGGATAAGGATATTTTTTCGCGATTATGGTTGCGGGATCAAGGCTCAGGACCTGCCGTTGATATTTCAGCCGTTTTTTACAACCAAGGCCTCGACTGAAGGCACAGGAATGGGGCTGTATGATGCGAAGAAAATAATTGAACGGCTTAAGGGTCAAATTTGGGCAGAATCGGAAGGAGAAGGCAAAGGCGCCACTTTTTTCATTGATTTGCCGGTCGCCCTCAATGTCCGGCTGGAAGAGTTGACAAAGAAAGATATTAAGCGGGTTTTTTAAAACGGAGGGACTATGGGTGAACCAAAAAAGCTGAAACTTATGGTTGTTGACGATGAGCCGGGGATAGTTGATTTTGTCAAGAAAATTTATTCCCGAAAAGGTTTTATAACATTGGGTGTTTCCGATGGTCAGTCTGCCGTAGAAGTTTTTAAATTGGAAAGGCCGCATATTTCTCTTATAGATATACATATGCCTTTTTCTGCCATCGACGGCGTAGAGACCTTAAGGAGGATAAAAGAGATAGATGATAATGCTTTATGTATTATGGTTACCCGGGTAAGCGATAAAGATAAGATAGAGAGTGCGCGTCAGTTAAAGGCTTTTGCTTACCTTCTAAAACCGATGAATTTGGAGGAACTGGATTCAGCAATTACTCTGGCTAAGACCGCTGCTGGCTGGGAGGGGAATTAATATGATAATGCCATTACCTTATGAGAGTGAGCTTTATGAGCAGATCAAGAAACAGAAGATTATGATATCTTGGGATATCTGGGAAACGTTACTCTATAAATGCCTCGGGGATTATATTGTGCCTATTTATCTTATTTGCCGGTATTATTTGTGCCAAAATATGCCTATCCCGGAGTCAGAGGCAAGGAAGATCCTCTCTTGTACTTCAAACATTAAGGGCATTGTTAATGAAGTTATCCGGATAGGAGAAGGGGATAAGCTTTTTCCTGAGGTCAAAAACCGTATAACACTTCATCCTTTAATCAAGGAATTATTTACGTATTATGTCGGCAATACAATTTATCTGATAAATTTAATAGTAGAACATTCTTTGACGGAATCGACTTCCGTTAAGCAAATTTCTGTGGAAATGACAAAAGAAATATTGGATAATGCCCAACAGGTCAGGCACTTTTTGTATAAGTTGTTGAAGGAAACGGCATCTACGATTCCCAATTGACGTTTGTTTGATAATCGGTTAGAATAAAAACTAGTATGAAGGAGGTCTTTATGGGTTTTATTGGCGGTTTAATAACTCTAGGTTTGACAGTATGGTTTGTAATGTTTAGTGTCCGGGTCTTACAGAAACTGGATAAGCTTATTGAATTGGCGTCAAAGAAATAATTATAGGAGGAATCCAAATGAAGAGAATGCTCATGTTTATGGTTTTTTCTTGTTTTTTAATCAGTCAGGCTTTTGCCGGGTTGCAACCTACGGCGCAAGTTGATAATAATGCCGGTACCCAAGGTATGCCGCCTTATTCCGGCACAAAGGCCAGGATAGCTGTTGCAGATTTTGAGGTAAAAGCTGCTAAAGCGACAAATGAAATCGGCACAGGCTTAAGAGAAATGTTAGTTACTGCTCTTATAAACAGTAACCGTTTCAGCGTAGTAGAGCGTCAGGCTTTGGCTGCGGTTATGCAGGAACAGGAATTAGCTGCGTCTGGCGCTGCCCAGGCAGGAACTAGTGCTCAAAGAGGTAAAATTAAAACTGCTGATTTAATCGTAACTGCTGCGGTAACTGAATTTGAACCTAAAGCTACGGGCGGAAAAGCCGGAATTGGGGGAGGCGGGAAGGTTGGCAGCGGTATATTAGGTGGCGTAATTGGCGGTGCTTTAAATAAAGCACATATGGCATTAGATATACGCATTGTAGATACCTCAACTTCAGAAATTTTAGCAGCTACACGTGTTCAAGGCCAGGCATCCGATATTAAAGGCGCTTTAGGTATTGGTTTTGGCGGTAATTGGGGGTTGGGAGCGGGGTTGTCCGGCTATGCTAATACCCCTATGGAGAAAGCCATCCGGGTTTGTATAATAGAGGCAGTTAAGTATGTTTCACAGTCAATCCCGGCAAATTACTATAAATATTGAAATAAAACGAAAATAATTAGAAAAATTGTTGCATTTGAATGAATTTATAATATAATAATGCCTTTAAGTAAAGTGAAAAGAATATAAATTCGGCCATACAATTTAGCTTCATAATGTTCACTAAGTTGTGGCCTCATTTAAAAACAGATTGGCTGTTTTTAACTTTTAATCAAACGTATTGAGAGGAGGAACAAGAATTGCCTTCAGAATTAATCAAGCAACTTTTAGAAACAGGTGTACATTTCGGCCATAAAACTTCGCGCTGGAATCCCAAAATGAAAAAATTTATCTTTGGCCAGAGGAGCGGTATTTACATTATTGATCTGGAAAAAACCGAGGAATGCATCAACGCGGCCAGGGATTATCTATTAGATAAGACTTCTAAGGGTGAAACCGTTCTTTTTGTGGGGACAAAGAAGCAGGCTCAGGAGATTGTTTACCAGGAAGCTATACGTTGCGGTATGTATTATGTCACCGAGCGTTGGCCGGGTGGGCTCCTGACCAATTTTACTACGATTAAAAAGAGTATAAACCGCCTTCGTGATATTGAAAAGATGAAAGAAGACGGAACCTTCCAGAAACTTACCAAGAAGGAAGTGGCGATTTTAGAGAAAGAAATGACTAAGCTTAAGAAGAATTTCTCTGGAATTGTTAATATGGATCGTATGCCGGGTGCGATATTCGTGGTGGATACCAAAAAAGAAGAAACCGCGATCAAGGAAGCCGTTAAACTTTCTATACCGGTAATCGGCGTAGTTGATACTAATTCTAATCCTCAATTTATCGATTATCCTATACCGGCAAACGATGATGCGGGTAAATCTATTCGCATGATTACCGCCCTTATCGCTGACGCTATTATAGAAGGCCGTAAGAAGTTCCTTTCTTATTTGTCGCATGAAGGGGTAAAAATCGAGGGTGAGAAAAAGGAACAATTCCCGGATTTACATCTAGATGAAGAGATTAAAATAAAGGAAATAGGTGAGATCATAGAGGAAAGCGAGCCCGCTTCAGGTGAAGCTAAGCCGGCGAAGAAATTGCGTCACGGAAAAACTACAAAATAGTAGTAAATAATAGAGGTGGAAAAAATGGAAGTTTCTTTAGAACTTATCAAAGATTTACGTAATGCTACTTTAGCTAGTATTGCCGACTGTAAAAACGCCCTTGTGGAGACTAAGGGCGATTTGCATAAAGCGATTGATGTTTTACGCAAGAGAGGCTTGGAAATTGCCGCTAAAAAAATCGGGAGAGCAGCCAAAGAAGGAAGGATAGAATCCTATATACACCAGGGTAGTAAAATGGGGGTTTTGCTGGAAGTTAACTGCGAAACCGACTTTGTCGCTAAAAATCCTGATTTTTGCCAGTTTACAAAAGATGTTGCGATGCAGGTAGCTGCTTGTAATCCGCAGTACCTTAAGAAAGAGGATGTTCCGGTTGAAATAATTGAGCAGGAAAAAGATAAGGATAAATTTTATAAAGCGCATTGCCTGCTTGAACAGCCTTTTGTGAAGGATCCTAAACTTACCATCAATGAATGCCTGGGAAGCCTGGTAGGAAAGATGGGGGAGAACATTGTTATTCGTAAGTTTATGCGTTATAAAATTGGCGAATGAGTACTCAACCGGTATTTAAAAGGATACTTTTAAAGTTAAGCGGAGAAGCCCTGCAAGGTAAGAATCCTCATGGAATTGACCAGGCAGTTTTAGTTTCTATTGCCCGCCAAATAAAAGAAATCCGGGATTTAAAAGTAGATGTAGCTTTGGTTCTTGGGGGTGGAAATATTTTCCGTGGACAGGAAAATACTGCTTCTCAAGGGCTTGATATGGACCGCGCGGTTGCCGACTATATGGGCATGCTGGCGACGGTAATAAACGGCCTGGCTTTACAAGATGCCTTGGAAAAAATAGGTATGCCGACCAGGGTTATGACGGCTATGGAAATGCAAAAAATAGCCGAACCTTATATAAGAAGAAGGGCTGTCCGGCATTTAGAAAAGGGGCGGGTTGTTATATTCGTAGCCGGTACAGGCAACCCTTATTTTACTACCGATACTGCTGCGGCATTAAGGGCTATGGAAATTAATGCCCAGGTAATATTAAAAGCTACTAAGGTAGACGGAGTTTATTCGGCGGATCCTTTGAAAGTAAAAGATGCCAAAAGATATACTAAACTAAAATATATAGATGTCCTTAAGAAAAGGCTGAAAGTTATGGATGCAACCGCGGTTAGCCTTTGTATGGATAATAAACTGCCTATCGCGGTATTTGATTTGAATAGGGTAGGCAATATTAAAAGGATTGTTTTAGGCGAGAAAATAGGTACCGTTATACAGTAGGAGGCCAGAAAATGACTACCAGAGAAGTTATTCATGCTCATGAAGAAAAAATGAAGAAAGTTATCGATTTTCTTAATCGCGAACTGGCTGAAATCAGGACAGGAAGAGCCAGCCCGCATCTTGTCGAGGGTATACACGTTGATTATTATGGTACGCCTACTTTGTTAAAACAGCTGGCTAACATATCCGTGCCTGATCCGCATATGATTGTGATGCAGCCTTGGGACCCTTCGGCAATCCCGGAAATAGAAAAAGCAATTATGAAATCAAATCTCGGGGTTACTCCTTTTAATGACGGGAAAATCGTCCGTCTTTCTGTGCCGCAGCTTTCTAAAGAGAGACGACAGGATCTTACTAAGGTAGTCAATAAAGTAGCCGAAGAAGCCAGGATATCTTTGCGTACAGTAAGGCGTGAAGGCAAAGAGCATCTTGAGAAATTAGAAAAAGATAAGCTTATTTCGGAAGACGATAAATTTAAATCTATAGACGAACTTCAGAAGCTCATTGATAAATATATAGCCAAAGTTGAAGAAACTTTTAAGCTTAAAGATAAAGAAATTTTAGAAGGTTAGTTTTAGGGCCTCTAGCTCATCTGGTAGAGCACCACCCTTTTAAGGTGGGTGTGCCGCGTTCGAGCCGCGGGAGGCTCATTTAATTTCAAGCACTAAATCGAGGAGCAGAATAATAGAACGGTTTAGTATATTAATTCTGATTTCCAAGGGCGGATGGCGGAATTGGCATACGCGATAGCCTTAGGAGCTATTGGGGTAACCCTTGGAGGTTCAACTCCTCTTCCGCCCATAATATTTAAGAAATCCGAAAAGATTCCACCAACCCTAAAAATTATGCGGGAGTGGCTCAGTTGGTAGAGCGCAACCTTGCCAAGGTTGATGTCGCGGGTTCGAACCCCGTCTCCCGCTCCAAGTTTAATATATGCTTACGCCCGAACGTATATGATCGTTCGGCGTTTGTTGCTACGAAACACCCAGCCATATCGGATTGGCTGGTGTTCGCCATTGCGAAAAAGGAGCTGATATGAAAATTATGGATTTTCTTTCTACCAAAGCAATATCTACCGAAATAAAATCAACTAAAAAAGAAGATGTAATTAAAGAAATGGTTGACTTATTAATTAATGCCGGCGAAATCGATAAGGCCAGCCGTAATAAGTT
>ORJL011915532.1_pt1 | contig 35994 bp, 39 predicted proteins | sample 1779941 | NCBI WGS metagenome assembly ORJL01 (sample SAMEA104232317, study PRJEB22302) | groundwater metagenome | biome: forest; feature: aquifer; material: groundwater | place: USA | collected 2011-08-07 | depth 5.8 m | reverse complement strand
CTGGTGTTTTCATTTTTTTTGCCTTAACGCTGTTGCAATTGCAATGTCTGTTGTGTGGGTTATTGAAACTTTGAATTTGTCTTTTATTTTATTTGCGCAATTTATTTTAACTTCAGGTTTGTCATTTTTTGCGTGTGTTATTTCTATTTCTCTCATGTGGATTTTTCCTGCCATTGTTTTTATTATTGCCTCTTTTGCGCAAAATATTCCTGCTAGGTGAATTGCAGGGTTTGTTTTTAAAAAACAGTATTTTATCTCGTTTTTTGTAAAATTTGTGGTTACAAATGTGTTTTTTTGCTCTAAGTTAGCAAATCTTTTTATTTTTTCAGCATCAAGCCCTATTTGGATGTTATCTGCCATTTTTTATTCCAACACTTTAATTAGCATGTTCCCTGCGCTTAATTTGTCTTTGTCTCGATTTATTGTGTAATTTACTTTTATTAAGTTTGCAAATTCTTTTTTTTCAACAACTTCGCCTTCAATTGTTATTGTGTCGCCAACAAATGCAGGGTTTAAAAAATTTATTTGGGTTGAAACTATTAGGCTGTTTTTTCCTGGCAGATGCATTCCTGCAAGTTTGGATAATGTGCTTGCAACAAGCATTCCAAATACAACTCTCCCGCTAAAGTTTTTTTGTTTGGCATAATTTTCATCATTGTGCAGCGGATTTAGGTCGCAGGATAGTTCGAGAAATAATTGCATGTCTTTTTGAGTTATTGTTTTGGTGAATGCTTGCTTTAGGCCTATTGGTATTTCTTTGAATGTGTATTCTTTTATTTGAGTATTTGTTTGTTGCATTTGTTTATTGTATTTGTTTATTGTTTTATCGTTTTTCTTTTCAAATGCTTTGCGCTTCAAGTGCATATTTTATTGAGTAGTATATGTCTCTAACAGATAGCGTTTTTAAAATGTTTAGTAGTCTGTGTGGTTTTAGGTAGTATGCGCGATGTGCGTTTTTGTAAATTTTTTGCATTTCTTCGCTTGAAATATGTTCTATTTTGTAATTGACTGTTCCTGCGTGTATTGCTGTGTCTTTGTACTCTTTTATTAGCTTGTCTTTTACTTCTTCATACAATGGGGTTCCCTCAACAGGGGTATATCTTGCGAATTGTGCAAAGTCTGTGTCGAGTGCTTGTGCAAATTTTATTGTGTTTTCTATATGCTGTGGTGTTTCCCAAGGCAGGCCGATTATATATAGCCCGACTGTTTTTATTCCTATTTCCTTGCACCATTTTGCAACTTGCGTTACTGTGTCTAGTGTAAAATTCTTTTTTATTCTAACCAGGGTTTCAGGATTTCCGCTCTCAGGTGCAATTGATACAAGCCACACTCCTGCTTCTTTCATTTTTTTTAGCAATTCATAATCTACTTTGTCAACTCTTATTCCATTTTTGCATTGCATAGTTATTTTTAGTCTGCGATCTATTATTGCTTGGCAGATATCCATTGTGCGCGATCTGTTAAGAGTAAAGTTATCATCTGTAATCCAAAATTCATTAACGCCTAATTTTTTGTGCTGCCATTCTATTTCATCAACTACATTTTTAGCGCTTCTTTGTCTCCATATTGGGTTGTGAAAACAAAAAGTGCATTTTTCAGGGCAGCCTCTTGATGTTGTTATGCTAGATATGGGGAATGATTTTTTCATTGGTGAATTATATTTTGTTATGTCTACTTTGTCTAGTGCAGGAAATGGCAGTTCGTCAAGGTTTGTTAGAAGTTGTGCATTTCCCGTGAATACTATTTCGCCTTGGTTGTCCTTTGTGACAATTCCTTTAACCTCGAGTGGATTTTTTGCGCAAAGGTATTCATAAATTATTTTCTCGCCTTCACCAATTATTACTGCATCTGCGCCGTGTTCTTTTATCCAAAATTCTGCTCTGTGAGGGATTTGAGGCCCGCCTATTATTATTTTTTGTTTGCCGCCTTGCAAGTGTATTTCTTTTATGTATTCTGCTGTGTTTTCAACATTTGCGATATTTACTGAAAAACAAATTATGTCATAATCTGCAAAGTTTTTCATCGCTTTTGTTATGTGGCAGTCAACAACATCTGTTGTGATGCCTTTTGATTCTAAGTATGCGGCAATTGATAGCATTCCCAAAGGCGGCAGAGTATTGTAAAATATATCTTTTCTTTTTGGTGTTGGAAAAACGATTAAAACTTTCATTTTTGTTCTTCAGGCATATTATTGCAATTAAATATAAATGAATCGGTTTAAGTTGTGTTTGGTGCAGGGTTTAATATTTTTGTGAATTAATGAATAAAATACCCATAGCTTTTAAAAAAGGCACAAGTTACTTAGCAGCCATGAATGCCTTAAAATCAAAAGAGATATTATTTTTGTGTTTGATTGTAGTTTTTGCATTTTTTTTAAGAACAATTTATGCAGGTGTTCCCGCATTAAATGGTGATGAGGGGGATAATTTTGATGCTGCGCGTATTTTAATTGAACAAGGCATTTCTCCTTGGCAAAAATTCGCAGGTGTTCTTCCGCCAGTATCTGCTTGGACTGTTAGTTTTTTTATTTATTTTCTTGGGTTTGAAGAGTGGGCGATTAGGTTTAATGGTGCTGTTTTTGGTGTGCTTACAATAATTGCAATTTTTTTTCTTGCGCGCTTAATTTTTGGCTCAAAAGTGGCATTGCTTTCATCTTTTATCGCATCAGTTGTTCCTTTTCTTGTTTTGAGCAGCAGAGACGCGCATCCGGATAATCCCCTTATTTTATTTTCAGTTTTAGGTGTGCTTTTTTTTGAATATGGCAGAAAATTTGGCCAAAAGTTTTGGTATTGCTTGGGCGGTATGTCTTTTGCTTTAGCAATACTTTCAAAATACAACGCAATAGTTGTTTTTGTTGTTTATTTTGTTTTTGTTTTGGCAAACAGCGTATCTTTTAGTGCAAAATCTTTTAATTCTTTTTTTGGTCAAAAGTTCAAAAATTGCATGATAAATTTTTCAATTTCAATTATTTTTGTTTTTTTAACAGTTGTTTTTTCTTTGGGTTTTAGTTTAAAAAACTGGTTTTATTTTTTTAATGGTGTTTTTTATTGGTCTTTTACTCAAAATTTGCTTGCAAATGTTCCGAGGTATTATTCGTTTTCTGTTTTATTTGAAGGATTTTCTCCTTTGTTTTTTGTTTTGTTGCCGATTTTTTGGCTTTTTTTAGTTTTTAAGAAGGATAAAAAAAGTGTGCTTTTTTTGGTGTTGTCTTTTTTTTTAATTATAATAGCAAGCCTTCAGGCGCGCAAGTTTCCAAGACATTTTCTTTTGGGTGTGCCTTTTTCTTCAATACTAGCAGGCCAAGCTTTGATTTTATTTCGTCAAAGTTTTAAAAATAAGTTTTTGTCAGGTTTTTTGATATTTTTATTTTGCTTAAGTATTCTTGGGTGGTCTTTTTATAAGGTGAATGCGTATCAAGACTATGTCGTGTGGCGTGATGTCGGTGCTTTTGTTTTATCTCAATCAACAAACAATACGTCTGTTTACGTTGATGGTGTTGAATTTTGGTCTGTTAAATTCTACACTAATTATTCCAGAAAAATTGATTCGAGGCTTAATTTTGAAAAGCTCAATGAAGGTGATATTGTTATTGTTCATAATTTAAATAAGTCAAAACCTTTTTTTATAGGTTCTCCGCTTCAAAATGATTTAGTCTTATACAGTCCAAGATATTCTGAGCAATACGAGTTCAATAATGAGTTTTATTCTGATGTGCGCAAGTATTCTTCTCTTTTAAAAAGTTTTAACTATGATTCGAGCGGTAATCAAATTCTTATTTACCAGGTGGGGAAGTTTTTGCCAAAAAAAGCAGGTATTGTTTCTGTGCGCACAGTCAAGTTGGATTTAATGACAACAAAAGTTTGTAATATTTGGAATTCAAATGGCAGATTAAAAAACGTGATGTTATTTTTGCTTTCAGCTGATTTGCAGTTTGTTGTTTCTCAAAAATGTTCTAAAGGCTGTGTTTACACGTGTGATTTTTTTTGACATTTAATAAAGAATTTTTGTTGCAAATTTCAAAAATCTTGGTTCGTGCAAAAGCATTCTTGGGAGTATTTTTGCAGGCTCTTCTCTTGTGTATTTTGTGAGAACCTCTTTTATGCTTTGTTTGTTCATCATTTGTATTAGTTGATTGTATTCTTGGTCTGTAAAATTATTAAGCGCATGCCTTATTATTTTGTGCAGCCAAAGCATTGTTCGCAATGGCTTTAGTTCTTTTGTGTAATTTTTTCCTGTTTCTATGCATTCTGCTAGTATTTTTGATGATTTCATTGCAGTAATTATTCCGCCGCCAGTTGTTGCTTTTGCAAGCCCTGCTGCATCGCCAACAAGATATATATTGTTTTTTTCAACTGTTTCTTTTCCAGTGTACCAAGGAATTGGGCCTGCTTGTATTGCTATTTGTGTTCCTTTTATTTGTTCTAGCAATTTTTTGAAGTGGTTTTGTGGGTTTGTTGTTGTTGCAAGTCCAACTCTTGCAATAGTTTCTGATTCAGGAACAACCCATGCAAAAAATCCTGGTGCTATTTTTCCAAAGTATGTTGTAAAAACTTCTTTTTCAAAATTTCCGCGAATTGTTGCTTGGTGTCCAATAAACATTTGCCGCGGGTGATATATTCCTGCACTTTTTGCAACATCGCTCAATGGCCCGTCTGCTCCAACAATTATGTCTGTTTTTTTTTCAATTATTTTCCCTTCGTGTTTTATTTGTATTTTTCCATCGCAGAGTCCTAAAAATCTGTGTTTTATGTGCAATTTTGCTCCTGCGTCTATTGCGCAGTTAACAAGGTATTGGTCAAGTTTTGCGCGATCAAGAACATATTCATGGAGTGGTATTTCTGTTGCTTGATTATTTGGTGCAACTATTCGTACTTTTTTCATTTCATTTACTAAGAATTCTTTTTTTATAGGGCTTAGTTCTAAAAATTTTTTTGTTACAATTCCTGTGCATTGCACAGGAATTCCAACGCAAGGGTGGTCTTCGTATATTGTGACATCGTGTCCTTTTTGTGCCATTAATTTTGCAAGAAAGCTTCCACCAGGCCCTGCGCCAATTATTGATATGTTCATTTTTTCAAATTAAGTTTGTCTTCTTTTATACTTTATGGTTTAAAAGTTCATCAAATAACAACATCAACAGTATGTAATGTCTATGTGGCTTTAGCCACTGGAGTCTCAATTTATCTGCTTAAAAAAAATCAGAACACATAACTGTTATTGGGTGTATTTTGCGCGTTGTTGGAGTAAGGTTTTATCTGCGTTATTGAATTCTTCTTGGCTTGTTGAAAAATCTATATCTCTAATTAAAACTGTTTCAAGGCCAAATACGTCTCTTGTTTTGAATTTTTCAATTCTTATTCTATCTATTTTGTCATCTGCATCAAAATTTTGGTATCTTTTAATCGTAGAGTCTTCTCTTAGTACAATTTCTTCTGAGTTATCACTCAATTTGGTGTATTCTATTTTGTCTAATGTAAGTCCTGTGGCTCTTGAGTGTGATTCTAAATTTTCGCGTTTAATATCCCAATTATTGCATGAACGCATTCCAAGCAACATTCCTGCGGATAATCCAATTGTTGCAAAAATAACTGTACCAAATATTTTGTACTCTGTTTTCATGTTTTAAAGTAACTTTGTTTTGTTTATAAATTTTCACTAATTTTTTAGTGCAGTTTTATGTGACTACTCTCCAATGATTAAATAAGCATAAGGTTTATATATAGTTTGGCTTTCCACAATCAAAACAGTATATATAAACTGTAATGCGGGGGAGAATATGCAAATAACAAAATTATCTCTGGTGTTTTTTATGTTTGTAGTTATGGCAGGTTTAGTGCATGCCATTCCTGTAAAAATAGATTCTATTGATATTGATGGAGTAACTCTCACATCTTCAACAACAAATAGATTAGATATTGAACGTGGAAAAGATTTGGGGATTTCAGTAAGATTAGTTGGTCTTGATGATGCAAAAAATGTTGAAGTTGAAGCATTTATTTCAGGATTTGAATTCAATGATGTTGAGCGAGTCTCAGATACTAGTGGCTTGTTTGATGTTCTATCCAATGTTACTTATGTTAAGCGCTTATCAATTCCTCTGCCAAGTTCATTAGAAAAAGATGATTACAAATTAAGAGTAATTGTCACAGACAGAGCTAACAATGAGTATGTTCAAAATTATAATTTAAAAATTGATGTTCCAAGGCATTTAATTGTAGTTAAGGACATAATTTTGACTCCTGAAAACGAGATTGCAGCAGGCGGTGTTTTGCTTGCAGCAGTTCGTGTTGAAAATCAGGGCGCAAAAAGTGAGGAAGATGTCAAAATTAATGTTGCAATTCCTGCTCTTGGCGTTAGTGCTACTAAATATATAAGCAAAGTTAATGCTGATGGTGAAGTTGAAAGCGAGGAAGTGTATTTAAGACTGCCTGAATGCGCACCACAGGGAAAATATGATGTTATTAGCACAGTTTATTATGCAGATGGTCATCGAAAAGTAACTGGCAAATCATCAATGTTTGTAACAAAAAATGAGCTCTGTGAGAATTCAGATGTTTTATCTGACTCAGCGCCGCCTTCAAAAATAGTAATTGCTCTTGGCGCAAATTTTGCAGCAGTTGAACTTGGAAGTTCTGCTGTATTTCCAATTACTGTTTCAAACAATGCAAGAACAAGCAAAAGTTTTATTGTTGTTCCAAACCAAGTTGATTGGGGTGATTTGACAATTTCACCAGCATCAGCCCAATTAATTTCACCTGGGAAAAGCGCAACATTTTACGCAACTGCATCTCCAACAGATAATGCGCAGCCATCAAATATGTTCACAGTTTCAGTAAGTTCAAGCAATGAATTGCTAAAACAAGTTGAAATGACTGTAAAGGTTATTGGTCTTGATGATCAAAGCAGCATATCCTTTAAGCGTGTGCTTGAAGTAGGATTAATTGTGTTGTTGGTATTGCTAATTGTTGTTGGGTTAATTATAGGTTTTAGCATGCTTCGAAATGATCAACAAGAGCCTCCGCACCAATCTGAGCCTTATTATTAATGCTTAATTTTTTTTATTTTAAATAAATTTTAAGCAAAATAGTTTGTGCAAATCAAATTGCAATAAAAATGCAATAAGAATAAAACAATAAAATAAATCATAAAATGAAAAACACAATTGCGTTTTGTGCATTGAGCGTCATTTTCGTTATTTTTTTTGCAAGCCTAGTTAGTGCTTTTCAAGACTTTGATTCTTTTGTTTCTTCTGAATCTGTTGATGTTTTGCAGTGTTCCAGCCAAAAGTCTTCGTTTACAGTTTCAAACTTAGGTGATGAGCCAATAGATATTAGTGTTTCATTTGCAGGAAGCCCTGCGCAATGGATTTCAATTGCAAATGATTTGTTTAATCTTGGTGTTGGTGAGCAAAAAGAAGTTGAGTATATTGTTGATGTTCCTTGTGACGCAAGGCTTGGTTCAAACAAGATTAAAATTGTTATTGACGCATTTGATTTAGGTTTGCAAAATGTTGTTCCTGTTGTTTTTAATGTTCAAAAGCCTCAAAATGTGGATATTATTCCAAATGTTTTTTCACAATCAATTTCTCCTTGTTCTGCTGCATTTTTTAATTTGACTATTCAAAATACTGGTGACTTTGAGGAAAGTTATTCATTTTCAATTTCTCCTTTTTCAGAGGCACAAATCTTGCCAAGTGATGTTGTGCTTTCTTCAGGGCAAAAACAAGATGTTTTAATTGGTTTTATTCCTGATGATTGCTCTTTTTTTGGCGAAGTTCCAATTAGTTTTACAGCAATTGCAAAAAAAACAGGCGTTTCTGCAAGTATTGATTTGAGTCTTTTAATTGATTCTGCTGATGTTTTAACTATTTCAGGTGGTGTTAATAGAATTATTACAAATCATTCTGTTTCAACAGCAAGGCTTTTTGCAACAAATGAAGGCAGCAATTTCGCACAATACAATTTAAGCATAGATGGTCCATCTTGGGTTAAGCTTGATTTCACCACTCTAAAAGTCAATGGCAGCTCAAGTCAAGGTTTCAATTTGATTCTTTCACCTGATGTTTCTGTTAAAGCTGGTGAGTATCCTGTTGTAATTTCTGCTGCTTCCAAAATAAGTAGCAGAATTTATTCAAAAGATATTATGATTAAAGTAACAGGTGATGGTGTTTTTAGCAAGTTATTTTCAAAGATTAAATCTTTTGTTTTAAGCTTTAATTTAAAGTATGCACTTTATGGTGTTTTAGGAATTGTGTTTTTAATAGTGTTATTTTTTGTTGCCAGATTTTTGTTTAACAAAAAATCCAAGAGCCAGTTTAAAGATGATTCTGCACAAGATTCTGATAAAGAAACAAGAACTGAAGATTTAAGTAAACAGTCTGTCCAAGAATCAAAAGAGTCTGTTAAAGATTCAGATACAGAGTCAAAATTAAGAAAGTCTGTTGAAAGGTCTGTTGAGAAAGAATTGCGTGAAAAATTTGCGTTTGTTCCAAAATCTTCTGTTGTTTCGCCTTTGGGTAGTTCAAAATTATTTGCAAGATTATTTATTTTAATTATTGCCGCACTAGTTTTATTTGCAGGGTATTTTTTTAAAGATTTGCTTGCAATTTATCTTGATTACATTGTTGCAGGCGTTCTAGCATTAATTGTATTATTTGGTGCTAAGAAAATTTTTAGTAAGTTTAGTGTTTCAAAATATTGGGGTTTTTTGGTTGTAAAGGATTCTTGTGAACTTTCAACTGGCTGGAGAAAGGGTTTGCTCAAAGTTTCTTTTGTAGTGTCCGATTATGTTGAGCATTTAAAAGTTAGTTTGAAGAGTGGCTCAGGCGTTGATTTGCCGCCTGAAGGCAATTTGTATCACGCGTGCAGGATTATTTCAAATTGTCCTGCTGATTTGTTCACTAAAGTTTCTGTTTTGTTTAAAATAAAACAAAGCTGGATTTCAAAGAATGCAGCCTCCCAAAAAGACTTGCGTCTTGTCATGTTTGTTAATAACAGGTGGAAAAAGTTGGACTTTGAAGTAACAGGCGCAGATAGTAAATTTGTTTATGTTGAGGCAAAAAGTGATTCAATTGGTGCTTTTGCGCTTGTTTGCAAGCCAAAGCCTCAAGTAATCGAAGAAACGCCTCAATTTGTTGTTCAAAAAGTAAAAGAGCCGCAAAAAGAATTTGTTGAAGAAAAAATTGTTCAAAAAAAGTCTGAAAAACAAAAGCGTTCTTCAAAATCAGATTCAAAAACTGCACACAAGGTTGTAGGATATATCGCAGTGTTTGTTTTGCTTGCTTTGGTTATTAGTGCTTTTGCATATTTGACAAGATTCGATCCTCTGCCTGCAGATTCTGTTTCAATTAAAGGTATTGCGCCTCAAATTTGGGAGCAGGACACAAATCATTTATTAAATGTTTCAAAATATTTCAAAGACCCTGATAATGATACTCTTGTTTTTAGTGCAACGCAAATTGATAATATCAAGATAGAATTTAGTAATGGTGTTGCAACACTAACTCCAGATTCTGGCTGGTTTGGCACAAGATCAACTGTTTTTACAGCAGATGACACAATGAATGGTTCAGTTTCAAGCAATGAAGTCTCTCTTGTTGTTAAAAAATCATTTGTTCCTGCTTCATTAAAGCCTTATTTGGCTCAAATTTTTGGCAGTGCATTATTTGTTGTTGTTGTAATTATTCTTTTGGTTTTCAGGGACAAAATAATTAAATTTCTGGACGAAGAAGAGGAGTAATTCAACTTCAAAATTATATAATGTCTATGTGGCGTAGCCACTAAATTTCTATTTTTTTATTTTATTTATCACAAATAATGATGTGCAAGCAATTAAGTATTGCCAGATTAATGTTACAATCATTCCTGAAATGAGTAATGTGTTATCTAATATTTTAAATCTCGTGTATGGTGTAAAAAAAGGATGAAAATACATTTGTATGCTGTGGCGTGTGCTAATTATAAGTTCATACGGCCAAGCAAGAAAGTCATTAACCGTCATTATCACAGAGTTTCCATAAGGCCAAGGTTGTATGCAAGGGCCAACGATACACATAATTGTGCTCATTTTTGAAGCTGCACTAAACAATGTCAAGATTATTAATGCCAATAAAATAATTAACTTCAGTCTTGTCGGTTTAAAAAATTCTTTCAAATTCATATTAATCCTCTTATCGTAAACATTGCGCCAATAATAAACATTGCCATTAAAAGAATGCTTCCAAGCAGTGTTGGATTTATGCTATATTCTGGTTTTCTGTCTCCAAATTTCTTTGCGCGAATATGCATTAATACTACAAGCACTCCTGCAAGCCCTCCTGATATCGCGCCTGTTATTTCAAGTGTTTTAGCAAATGACTGCATTCCAACTAATAGTAACAGTTGTGGTATTGCAAAAGTAAGCAAAAATGATGTATTAACATTAATCTTGTAATCGTAATGATACATTTCTTTAAGTCCATATCCTAGTGCTATAAATGATGTGAACATTGCAAGCACTGCAAAAATATTTGCAAGTACAAGTCCTGTTGTTCCAAGCATTTGGCCTATTGTTATTGTTGCAATTTCCGCTGTTTTTTGCCCGCCAATTCCAACTACTGCAATTGCAAATAGCAGATAAACAAATATTGGAATTGTTGAACCTGCAATTATTGCGATTTTTAGCTGTTTCCAATTGCCTCTCATTTCTTCTCTCATTTCAGGAATTGCAGTTGTTCCCAAGTATGCAAATAATATTACTCCGTATGGAAGAAATAAATTGTTTAGTTCAAATCTTGTCCAATTTAAAGAGTTAATTTTGCCTGAAAAAAATATCAAGGCAATAATTAGTGCAAATGTTGCGAGTTTTATTATTTCCATTGTGAATTCTGATTTTTCGAGTGCGCCAAGGCCTTTGTAAATAATTGCCATTCCTATTAAAAAAAATATTGTGCTCCAAAGCCAGTTATTGCCGCCAAAAATTTGCGCAATGCTTTGTCCGCCTCCAATTGTGTATGCAATTATTGCGCCATAAATTCCAATAACCATTGATGCGCCCATTAAGTGTTTTCCTGTTTTGCCTAAATATTTCTCGCAGTATCCTGTTAATTGGTGATTTCCTTTTGTTCGCAGTGTTATTTCACCAAGGCACAGATTCAAAACAAGCATTGCAATTCCAATTGCAGCTAAATCAATAATTCCTGTTAAAAATCCTGCATTTGCAACTGCGTGTGGCAGTGCTAATATTCCAGCACCTATTGTGACTCCTATTAGAATAGAAATTCCACCGTATAATTTTGTTTTTGGCATGTTTAGAACTTTATTTTTGCTTTATTTAAAACCTCGCTCAATAGCCAAGAGTTTGTATTTATTCTTGGTAATACCCAGAATTTCCTAATGCTAGTGCAATTTCTGCTTTTTTTAATTCCTTGCCTATGTATGCCACATGTTGTTTTTCTGTAAACCATTGGAGTTTATGTTCTTTTTCGTATTCAAAAATTGCAGTGTAAATATCTTGTGGTCTTTTGCCTTTGAAGACTTTTAATATTTCATGTTTGTAATTGCATACTGCAACTTGGATTTCGTAAAACTCAAAATCAACTCTTATTAGAATATAGCAGGCATTATCATTTTTGTGGTCTTTATAATCATCATATTGTTTGCACCGAATTATTTCAAAATCTTTATGCAATAATTTATCTTTTACCCATTTTGGGCGTTCTATTTCAGTCATATGGGGACACGGGGATTTGAACCCCGATCAGCCGCTATCTCAGTTTGGGCGGCTTTATGCCGACCGTTTTGATCAAACTTTCTTAAAGTTTGCTGGAGGCGGCCATACTAGCCAGGTTGTACTATGTCCCCTGTAAAAGTTAATATCTTTTGAAGGAAATATAAAGATTGTGCTTTTGTAAATAGTTTCAGTAAAGTTTAAATTGTTTTATGCCTTACTTTTATTTATGACTGTCTGCGTGTATAAAATTACAGTTCCAGAATATAATGTCCGAGCCAAACCAGATTATCAAAGTATCGGGGCTAAAATAGATGTAGCTGTTAAAAAGCATTTTTTGGGCCAAAAAGTTGCTCTGCGCTGTCTTGGCTCCCAAGAGCATAAAGGAAAGTCTGTTGATGATTTGGTAAAAATAATTAAAAAAATAGGAACAGATAGATACGATCCTGATAGGAGAGGGGACAGATATGAAAATGTTGAAGGTAAGCATATTGATTTTTTTGCGCTGGATTTTAAAATAAAAAGCAACGGGGAGTATTTGAGGCAGTTCATTGAACCATTCTATTATTGGCCAAAGCAATCAAGAGGAAAACCAGTCAGAATAGATATCATTATTGTTTATGATTTATCTAAACTAAAAAGAGTTATTCATCAATATGAAGGCAGAACAGATGTAAAACGAGATGGTTTTGCTTTCAAAGATCATAAAAATAAAGTTGATGCAATTAAAGGGATAATTAAAGTTTTATAATTATTTCTTTTCATACCAAAAACTTTATAATCCTCTTGTGAATTTTAGGAGTAAATGGCATCAAATCAAAATCTTGATCAATTTGTTCAAATAGTTAAAGGTGAAGTTACTTCGGTAAAAGGCGTAGTTAGAGCAACAAGTTTTACTCCTATTTCTGAAATGGTTTTTGGTGGCAGCTCGCCAGTTTATAATGGCGGTAATGTTTACACTTTAGAAATAGCTTTGGAAAGTGTTTCTGCTGTAAAAAAGCTTAATTTTGATGGCTGGCCTAATTTAGAAAAAGGCGATAAAATAAACGCATATGTTTTTGCGTGTAATGAGCAGGATAGGGGAATGCGTGCTTTAATGAATTCTTGTAGAAGATGGGGTGAGGCTAAATTGCACCCCTGGTATGTTGCGCGCGAATTAACTAGTGAAGAGTCTGCTTTTAAAATTGAAAAAGTTAAAAATAATGAAGTTGTTGCAGTATACGAATCTGAAAAGAAGGTTTAATTACCAGTAAATTTTTTCTCCAAGTTTTCTTTTGGATTTAAATGGCAGCTCAACTATGTATCTTGCTTTATTTGTTGGAAAATAAAACGTGAATGGTTTCATTATTTTTTGTTCAACAATTATTTTTTGCGCGTTTAAAAATAGAACGGTTATTGGGAAAAAAACAAAAAATGTGTGAAGTGAAACTCTTTTTTCAATTAAAAATTCAAATATTACAACTTTTTTGCAAGAAAACATTAGCCCTAAACTTTGCCCAAGTATTGTTTTATAGAGTGTATACTTCGCAAGTTTCATTTTGCAATCTCTTTTTCAAATTTTTTTAATGGCAGGGTATTTATTACATTTTTTGCTTCAAGCCACCCTCTTCTTGCCTGCGCAATGCCAAACTCCATAAATTTTAAGTGATTTTCGTTGTGGCTGTCTGTATTAATTACAAATTTTGTGCCGATTTCTTTTGCAGTTTTTATGTGGCTATCTTTTAAATCCAGTCTTTGAGGTGATGCGTTTATTTCGAGTGCAATTTTTTGTTCTTTTGCTTTTTGAAAGATTTTTGCTAAATCCAAGTCATATGGTTCTCGTGCATTAACAAGCCTTCCTGTTGGGTGTCCTAAAGTGTGGACATATTTGTTGTTGAGTGCTTTTAGTATTCTTTGCGTCATTTCTTGTTTTGTTTGTTTGAATCCTGAGTGCACGCTTGCAACAACCCAGTCTAATTTTTTTAAATAATTGTTTGAATAATCTAGCTCTCCATTGGGCAGTATGCTTACCTCAGAGCCTGCAAATACTTTTATTTTTGATGAATATTTTTTCTTTAATTTTTCAATTTCAGAAATATACTTCAATAACCTATTTTCTTTCATTCCGTTTGCTATGTATTCGCTTTTGCTGTGGTCTGTTATTGCAATATATTCATATCCCATTTTAATTGCAGCGCAAATCATTTCATCAGGCGTGTTTGTTCCATCGCTGTATTTTGTGTGCATGTGCAAATCGCCGCAAATCGCGTCATAAGAAATAAGTTCTGGCAGTTTTTTTTGTTGCGCAGCTTCTATTTCTCCATTGTTTTCTCGCAGTTCAGGTGCTATATATTGCATGCCTAAATTTTGATACACTTCTTTTTCTGTGTGTGAGCACACTAATTTGTTTGTTTTTGCAAAAAATATGCCGTACTCACTTAGTTTGTATCCTTTTTTTATTGCAATTTGTCTTAACTTTATGTTGTGGTCTTTGTTTCCGCTAAAATATTGCAGTGCTGCGCCATACGCTTTTTTATCAATTACGCGTAGGTCTGCTTGAATTCCATTTGAAAGTATTATTGCGGATTTTGTGTTGCCGTGTGCTAGTACTGTTTTGACATTTGGCATTGTTGTAAAAAAGTCCATTACTTTTTTAGGGTTTGTTGATGCTGCAATTATGTCTATATCGCGTACTGTTTCTTTTCTTCGCCTAAGTGAGCCTGCAACTTCAATTTTTTGTATTTCGTTTAGTGTTTTTAATTTTTGAATTATTTCTCGTGCAATTAGCAGTGCATCGCCTAAAAGCATTGTTTCTTGGCTTTTTTTTGCAATTGCCGCACCTCTTAGAATGTCTTGTTCGCTTTTTTTGCCAAACCCTTGTATTTTTTTTATTTTTCCAAGCCTTGCTGCTGTTTCTAATTTTTTAAGTGTGGTTATTTTTAGTTCTTTGTATAGTTTTGCTGCTTTTTTTGGCCCAATACCTTGCACGTGCATTAATTCTTGCATTCCTTTCGGCAGTGTTTTTTTAAGCCTTTCGTATTCATCAATTTTGCCTAATTCAATATATTGCGCAATTTTTCTTGCAAGATTTTCCCCTATCCCAGATATTTCTTCAAGCCCGCTTTGGCCTTTATTTTGGTATATTTTTTCAATGTCATCAGATAGTGCTTCTATGCTTCTTGCTGCTTTTCTGTATGCTTGAGGCTTCCACTCAACATTTTGTATTTCGAGTATGTCTGCTATTTCAAAAAATATTTTTGCAATTTCAAGATTTTTCATTACTTTTTACAATCCTCTTTTTTTATTATGTATTGGTGTGCTTTTGTTAATATTTGTTTGCTGTCGCGGTAATTGAGTTTTTCGTGTGCTTTTGCATATGGCAGCCAGATGTATTCTTCGTGTTCTTTTGATATTTTAATTTTTGTGGTTTTTGTTTCTACCAAAAAAAATATTACTTCTTTGTATATTGTTTTTTGCTCTTGTGTGAATACGTATGTTATTTTTTCTTTAAAGTCAGGCATTAATTGTATTTTGTCAAGACCAGTTTCTTCTTTTATTTCTCTTCTTGCAGTTTGCTCATCTGTTTCATTGGATTCAGTGTGGCCTTTTGGGAACGCCCAGTGATTTCCCCTGTTTTTGTTGTGTTTTAGCAAAAGATACTGCGGTTCTGTTGTTATGTTAAATATGACAGCACCTGCTGATTTTTCTTTTTTCATGGATGTTTTTTTATACGTGCAATTATATTAAATTACTTATTTGACTTAAGAATTTTTAAGACATATCTTAGTGCTACTTTGATTATTATATAGTATTATTTTAATTTTATAATACTATTATTATAATTATAACATAGAACTATAATAACGACAAGCATATTCGCCAAAAAATATTTAAACCAACGCTTGCTAATTTGTTTTATGGACAAATTTGAATTCAGTCGTGAATTGGATTCATATATTAGCAAGATTCACGAATCAAAACAGCCTTCTTGGCATTTTTGGGCCAAGGGGTTTTTTAAAGCCAAAAAACAAGAACAAGTCCAAAAAGAAGAGCCTTCTCCTGTGACGATTGCACCTTTGCCTGTCGAAGTTCCGATTTTAGCAGATGATAAAAATTCTACAGTTGGTGAGTATGATGAACAAAAAAAAGGTTTATTTACAAAGCTGGTTGAATGGATTGTTGTAGGCGCCCCGCAGGCAAATGATGGAATTGTTGAGGAAAATATCAGAAGTGCTCTTGCAGAACAAGCACTTATTGGTGATTTACATGAGCTTGCAAGAATTTCAATTGCAACTTTTAGAGGGCTTCCCGCACAAAAAATACGTTTGTTCAAAGAATCTCAAGATTATGTTACTTTTCGAAATATTCTTAAAAAAAACGGCCTATCCAAAGAGTAAATTAAATTCTTCTAAAAATTTTTGCGCAATTTCTTTGTCATGAATTATTACTATATTTTCATCATTTGCAGTATTGCCATTTTTTGTAGGATTATAGCTTCCGCTCAAAACTATTTCACTATCTATTATGAACACTTTATGATGTACTCCTTTTTTTATAATGCTTAGTTCTTTTAGTGTTTCATATTGGCTCCATTGGCTTAATTGTGAGCTATCAAAAATTCCTTTTACGTCAATATTTTTTGATTTTTTAAGCAGCACTTGTGCTATTTTATTGTCAGTAAAGCTATACGTCATAAAATAAATGCTTTGTTTTGCAGAGTTTAGGTTTTGTAGAAGGTGTTCTTGGCAGCTATCTTCTGGGCAGAAATAGTTTTCAATTAATTTGCCATTAAGAATAATTTTTGGGTGTTTTACTTTTGCTCCTGTGCCAAATATTCCAAAAAACATTTCTTCAAATTCATCTTCATAATTTTGTGCAAGGTATTTTGAGGGGATAATTACTATATTATTTGCTGAAGTGCTTTTTTGTGCAGGATTAAATGAGCCGGTTAAAACCTTATTGCCATCTGCAGTGCAGAATTTGTTGTGCATTAATTGGCTTTTTTTGTCTGTTTTTGTGTTGAGTGATTCAAAGTCTTCTTTATTGTCATATTCTGCAGCAATTCTTGCATTTTTTGTTTTTAAAATTGCTTGCAGTTTTTGGCTTTTTAGTGAATAAAACGCGCAGCTTATTTTTTGTGCATTGGCCAAGAAGTCTGCAATTTTTTGTTCGCAATTATCTTTTTGGCAAAAATGTGCCTCTATTTGGCTATTTGTTGTTTCAATTGCAGGCTCAATTGCCACATTGCCGCTAATTGTGCAGCCAGCAACAAATAAAACTAAAAAGAGAATAATTTTGGTCATTATTTTTTCAGTGCTTTTATGTTTTGAACCATTGCAAATTGTGCTTGGGGATATTTTTGTTCGATTTTATTTAGTGCATTTTGTATTTTGCTTTTTTCCTGTTCTGTATACTTAAATTTTTTGATGTCTGCAAATATTTTTACTTCACGGTCATAAACATTTTGAAGTACATTTATTATTTTGTTTTTTTGCAGTGTTTTGTTGTTAATCATCGCATCAATTAGTGATTCTGCTTCATCATCCATATCTTGTGGGAGTATTATTGCAGTGTATTCTTTTTGTGCATTTTCTAAATTAATTGCATCTTTTTTCTTAATTTCAATAACAATTGGCACTTTTTGCATTAATTTTCTAAATAAATATTCTCCGACAAGAAATTCTTTTGAGCCGTCATCTATTATTAAGATTTTATCTCCTTTTTTTAAGTTCTGTTTTGAAAGTGCTTTTTTTGCTCTGCTTTCTATTAATTCAAGAAAGCAAGTTTGGCACAGCTCTTGATTTGGCATTTCATATTCTACTTCTTTTGTGCATCTAATGCATTTCATGTTGTAAAAGAATTCTTGTAATGCTTATAAATCTTAAGGTTAATTAAAAGCTAAATCGTAACTTATAAATAGGCTTAATTATTAACATGTTCTAAAGGGGTGTTTTGTGCATTACGAAATAATAACTATTGTTGCAGCAGATGTTGGCAGAAGTTTTCACACCGGAGTAGAAACTGAAGCAAAGCCTGCAAGAAGCGCTCCGCCGTATTCTGATATTTTGCCAAAATACAGGGAGCTTTCTTATGATTTAGAAACAATAAACGGCAAAAAAGTTCACATCACCACCAAATTTTATGCGCCAGATATTATAGTTGTTGAGGCTCATGCAATTGTAGAGGATTTGTTTTCAAAAGAAGTGGTTGATTTTAAAAAAGCAATGCTTGGTGTTTGTTCAAATCTCGCAAGAAAGCGCGACCATTTTGCAGATATTTATGAAGAGTATGCAATGTTTTGTATTTCTGGCTATAAAAGCATTTCTCAGTTTGACCGCCACAAGTCTCATATCGTGGGTCTTATGCGAAGTGAAGTTGAAGAGATGGATAAAGATGTAGTTGATTCTGCTCTAAAAGAGTCTGCTTTGAAGTATTCTTCAAATGATTTAGTGGTTGTTGGCTGGGATGGTGCTGTTCTTTTTAGTGATAATCCGCAAGAGTTTGCAGAAATTATCGAGGTTTTAATTGCAGGCAACATTCAGCTTTTAAAAATTAGGCTGTTAAATAAAGAGCTAGAAGATGGCATTGAGGCTATAAATAAGAATATTTTAGCAAAGCGCATTGGATGGTTTAATTTAAGAAAAACTTTAATGCATATTGTTCAGCTTAGAACTTCTTCTTTGCAGGATTTGGAGTGCACAAGGGCAAATATTAATTTGCTTGGTGATTGGTATACTGCAACGCTTTATTCGCTTACCGCAAAAAAGTTTCATTTGGATGAGAAAATGGCAGAAGTTAACAAACGTCTTGATGTGCTAGAGGATGTTTATGAAATGTTTACTGAGCGCTTGAATAGTTCGTATATGTTAATTCTTGAATTTTTAATTACTATTATGATTCTTTACGAGATTATTGTGCCTTTGATTTGATAGCCAATTGGTTTATATATTTCTCGTAAAGTTTTTTGGTGGTTTTTGTGCAAAATGGTCGTTTTATGGGTTTGTCATTTTTTTGTAAATATTCAATCATTTCTGTTTTATTCTTATTTAAAATTTTCATTAATGCAGGAAATCCTTTTTTTGTTGCCATCCACATATAGTCTAAGTCATTAAATGCGCCTAATATTTTGTCTTCAAAATATATTTCATTTTGTCCAAATGCCCAGTTGTCATGAATTGAAACATAATGAACTATTTTTAGCGTTTTATTTTTTGGGTATTTTAATTTTGTTAGAATTTTTCTTGCGATTTTGGCGCCAAATTTCATGTGCGCTTTGCGCAAGTCAAGTTTGAACGGATTGTCTTTTGGAACTTGCGCATATCCAACATCATGCAATATTACCAAGGGGAGCAATATTGTGTCATCAAGTTTTTCTTTTTTGCAAACAAGAAGCGCATCTTTTATCATCCATTTTATGTGTTCAACATCCATTGGTCTGCCTATCCGATAATATTTTTTGGCTAAATTCCACATTTGAAGATAAATTTGCTTCATAGTTTTTACAAATTAACTTATCTAAGTAATCCATATTTATTTTTTATTTTTTGCATAGTTAGTCTTATTCTATAATCCAGTCCTCTTGATGGGTGCAGTGTGAATGCGTGTAAGAAAACGTGTGTGAATGGGTATACTCTTTGTACTCTTGGTTCATGTATTGCATAGAGTGGGATTGCAGTAAATAATCGCAGCAGAAAAGATATTGTAAATATTAGTGGTATTCCTTGCAATATATATACCTGGGCGTAATCTCCAATTAATCCGCCAATTACTGGCGCAACTATGTTTGGTATTGAAACTATCATTGCATACGCTGCAATTTGTGATGCTCTTTTTTCTGGTTTTGTTAAATCAAGCAGCAAGTTAAATAACGTCAGGTCTGCTCCTGCCCAAACTATTCCTGAAACTATTTGTGCAACAACCAAAAGCCACAGTGTTTGTGGTGTTACAAATAAAAATATAAATGGCACAAATGCTGTTCCAAAAACACTAATTAGTGCAATTTGGCGGTCTCCGAATTTGTCGCAAAGAACGCCAATTCTGTGCTGTGCTAAAATTCTTGCAAGTGTTGAAACGCCTGATGCTAGCATAAAATAGGAATAGCTCAAGTTAAGATTTTTTAGCATAAATACTCCAAAAAAAGGTGATGCAAGCATTACTGCAAAATTAAAAAATACTGCAAAATAACAAAATTTTTTGAAATCTCCATCAATTAAAAAAAAATCTTTTAGCGAGTGATTGGTGTGGTCTGTGCTTGTTGGCTCTTTTATTTTTGTTTGCAATACAACTGATGCAAGTGCGAATAATATTCCAAAAGCAAACATTGTTGCAAATCCTGTCGTGTCATTTTTTGCAAAAATATCTAAATAAAATCCTCCAATTATTGCGCTAACCATTGCGCTAATTCCGCCTATTGCATTTCTTGTTCCAAAAAATCTGCCGCGTATTTTCAAAGGAACAATATCTGCAATTAAGGATACCCATGCAGGTTCAGTTATCAGGTCGGCTATTTTTATCCAAGCAAAAAATAGTGTTATAAATAGCAAAGGGGATTCGCGGAAGAAGTGAGGGACTAAAATTATTAGTATCCAGCTTGTTCGTGATATTGTTTGTGCAATATTGCATATTTTTTTTCTGCTAAAAAATTCTGTTAGTTTTGCGCCAGGAATTTCAATTATGAATGCAACAAGATATGGCATTGCGCCAAGAAGCCCTACAACAAAGTTTGATGCGCCAAAAAGCAGTGCAAATGCAACAAGGAATGCAGATGTTAATGCATCAAACACTGACCATGTTCCTGCATTTAGCAATAATAGTTTTTGAGTATAATTATACTTCATATTTCTATCACTCGCCCGTATGGTCCTGGATTTATTAGCAGTGTTTTGCCAATTTTGTCGCATTTTCCTGCTGTGTCGTGTATGTGTCCGCTTATTGCAAGTATTATGTTTTTATTTTTTTTTATGAAATTTGTGTATGATTTGCAGCCTACATAATCTCCGTAAATATGGTCTAGTTTTGTTTTATGTGGTGGGCCGTGTGTTAAGAGCACAACTGCATTTGAGCGGATATTTTTTTGTATTTTTTGCGCAAATCTTTCAAATTCTTCTTCTGTTCTAGCAAACCCTCCTCCGCCGTATCCGACAAAGGTTATATCTCCAAATTCTTTTGTTTTTTCATGTAAAAAAGTGATGTTTGGATAGAATGCGCACAGTTTTTTGAGCCGTTGTTCAGATTCATGGTTGCCGTGTATTATTAGCATTGGCAAATTTAGTGATGCAAGCTGACGCATTGCTTTTTCAATACTGTGTTCAAATATTGATATGTCTCCGCAGCACACAAGAAGATCTGGCTTGTGTTTTTTTATTTGCTCTTTTATTTTTTTGTATGCTGTTGGATTATTGTGTGTGTCTGTGAACGCAAGTAGTTTCATGTGGAATAGTTGGAAATTCAAGTATATTAATTGTGTTTATTTTCCAGTGTCATATCCATATGTATCTTCCATGTGCTCGCTTTGGTTTCTGTTTAATTCTTCTCGCGTGATTGGTGGCAGGTCATACTCAAAACGTGCTTCATTTATTCTGTCTAAATATTCATCTTCTTTTTCGCTTCCTGAGAATCCCGCGTTGTATCCTTCCAGATATGTTCCGCCAAAAACTGCTGGCCTGTGTCCTGCTTGTGCATCTGCATATCCGCGTTTGTATTGTAGTTTGTCAAGTCTTTCTGTCAAGGATTTGTCCGCTTGTTTTTTGTTGTCATCTGCCATTTTGATTGAGAATTTTTATTATGCATATAAACTTTACGCAATTATATTAGTGCAACCGTTTTAATAGATCTGCAGAAGATACAACTTCACCAAGAAATCCATCAAAAAACTTCAGTGACTGTTTTTCGTGAGCTTCCTTATCTTTTGAAACTGCAACTAAATCTTTTGGAATTATTACATCGTATCCTTCAGAGAATGCTCTTCTCGCAGTTGATTCTACGCAAATCGTTGTTAATGTTCCAGTTATGATTACTGTATTAATTCCATTTTTCTTTAGAAAAACATTTAATTTTTTGTTTGTGAATGCATCCCAAGAGCGTTTTTCTATCACTAAATCTTTTGCGGTAGGTTTAAGCGCGTAAAAATCAGCACCCCATGAATTAGGTGCGCATTCAGGCCAGAGTTTTCCCTGTCTAAACAAAGTCTGTATTGGTCTTGGAGCACCCTGTGAAATCTCGTACTGTTTAGTAAATATTATTTTAACACCTAACTCCCGCATTTGTGTAATGAACTTGTCAAGTTTTAGAACCATATTTTGTATTGGTGAAACATCCCTGTGATTTTGCGCACAGACTCCATTTGAAGAACAGAAATCATTTTGAATATCAACTATTATGAGTGCCGTTTGTGTTACATTTAAATTATTAAGATTCTTCATACGAGAGAATAAACAACAGTTATTTATAAAGATATGACTTGATTTTTAATGAATCTGCACGAACTTTACGCCTGCCGAAACTTTTAAATACTTATTCGTATTACATTTGTAATACTATGGCAATGGACTTAATTCAGGTAAGGCTTCCTCAAAAAATAATATTTGAAATAGATTCTCTGGTTGATAACGGCTATTATGAAACTAAATCAGATGTTATTCGTGATGCAATTAGAAAATTTGTTCTGGTAAAACAGATTGGTTCTATTGCCAATACTGGCGATTCTGTTAAAGAAATTCGCGCCATTAGAAAAAAACTTTCAAAAAATACTTTTGATTTAAAGGAAATAAATAGTTTATAACTGTTCTGGATTAATTGCCATCACATTATTTACAATAGCCTTGCTAATTAATTGTTTGTCTCTTGTTACAATTATAAGATTCAATCTTTTTGCTGAAGTGATATGTACTAAGTCATAAAAACTTATTTCAAAATTATATTTTGATTAAAGTTTTCTGGCAAGTATTTTATCATCAGGTATTATGTCTATTTTGATAAATTTTGCTTCTTCAAATAATTTTCTTTTTTCTTTGTAAATGTGCTGCCCTAATTTTATTTGAAGCTCTCGCAGAACTATTCCTGAATAAATTATTCTGTCATTTTCAGAAAGCATCAATCGTTCGATAAAATCTCTTGCAATTTGCCAGTATTGAATTTTTCCTGTTTTGTCTGTCTCTTTCTTGAAAAGATTCAGCCAAATGCAAGTGTCAATATAATAATCCATATCTTTCGATATTTTTTAGCATAAATAAAAGTTAGATCTAATTTTTTGCGCAATAATTTCAGAATTTTCGAAAACTTTTCGATTTAGATTTTTATGCCTGTAATGCGTAATAATCTTCAAGTACTATTCTGTCGAGTTCTTCTAAATCTTTAACTACAAAGAATCTTCCTTTTCCAACTCTTGCAATTTCTTTTGCAAGTTTTTCTCCTTTTTCATCAAGCTGTATTCCAATAATTGATGTTGTTATTCCTTGGTCTGATGCGTGAGATACTGCCTCTATTGTTTCTTTTTCTGGCTGCATTCCTGCTGTCGGCAGGGCGTCTGTTAGTATGAGTAAGTGTTTTGTTGTTTTTTCTCTTGGGAATAATTCTGTTGTTTTATCTATTGCGCGGTGAAAGTTTGTTTGTTCTGATGCTGTTATTTTTGTTATTGAATGCAAAAGTGCGCTAAAGTCTTGTGTTGGCGCAATAAAATCTTTGATTGTTGATGCAAATGATATTATTCCTACTTTGTCGTTTTGCGCAATTGCTTTGTATGCGAGTGCTATTCCTGCTTTTTTGCAGATTTCTAGTTTTTTGCCTTTCATGCTAGCAGATGAGTCAAGTCCATAAATTATGCTTGTTTTTCCTTTTGCTATTTTTGTTGTTGCTTTCAAGTCTTTTTCTGATATTTTTGTGTGTCCTCTTTTTAATGCGAGTTTTAATGATGGCCTAATTGTAATTGATTTGTAGGTGTCTCCTTGCTTGAATTCTCGCAGTTCCCCTTTTTCTCCGTATACTGCTAATGTTTTTCCTGTTCCTAGTAAGCCTTTTGATTGTAATGCTTCTAGTTCTTCCACATAAAGTACAATTGATGCAAGCTCTATTCCTTGTTTTGATACAAATCCCTCATTATCAATTAGTCCTTGCTCGCGCATTTCAGTTATTTTATCTTCCAATTTTTTTTTGAGTTCGCGTGAAAATTCGGGTATGCGCAAGTTTCTTTGCAAATACTGTCCGTCATATCCGACTAATAGTTTGATTAATGTTTCTCCAAATAATTGTGCTGCCACTGAGTAATTCTTAACTATATGTTCAAACATTAAGTCAGGGGTAAATGAGCCAATTCCGCGATTTAGCGCTTCTTGTATTATTTTGCCGTCATTTATTACTTTTTTGTCGTTTTGAAGTACGCTATGCATTAATTTTTGTTCGCTAAATTGTGATGATAATTTTCCATCTATTGCTTCTGCTTTTGTTGTGTTTTGGGGTTCTGTTTTTGTGTTTTGGGAGCTAAAGTGAATCACCCCTTTTTTCATTTACTTTTTTGTCGCTTAAAAATTTTTCAAAGTCTTTTGCAATGAAGTGTTCTTTGTTTACTAAGTATTTAACTGATGCTTTGAGTTCGATTCTGTGTGCAATTACTGATACTGCGGCATCTGCTAGGTCGGAAACGTTTACTGTTTTTCGCCCATTTAGCAGCGCATTTGCCTGTGCTCGTTCGTATAGCCCAATTGATGCGCGAACGCTTGGTTTTCTGCTTATGTCTTTGTTTTCTCGCAGTTCGTGTATGAAGTTAATTGAGATGTCAATTAATTCTTCTGGGAAGTTTACTGCTAGTTTTTTTCCTTTTGTTTTCACAATTTCTTTTTCAATTGCAATTGTTTCAGGATAATTCATTGTTATTATGTCAAATCTGTCCATAAGAACATCTGATATTTTTTCAACAGCAGATGTTTCTTCAGGATTCATTGTTCCAATAAATATGAAGTTTGCAGGAAAATCAAGTGTGTGGCTTCCAATTGTTGCTCTGCCTTCTTCGAGAACTTGTAGCAGTGCGTTTTGTAGTTTTTCGCTGCATCTATTTAGTTCGTCAAAAAATAAAATTCCATTATTTGCACGAAAAATTTTTCCAGGGGTGAATGCTTCAATTGATGTTGGCCCAAATTGCAGTGCTTTTGCAGGATCAATATCCCCCATTAAGTCTTCAACAGTCAAATCTGGGCTTCCTTGTATTCTAATGAATCGTTCAATTCCTGATATTATTTTTGTTGAAACTTTTTTGTTTGTTATGCCGTTTGTTATGCATTTTGGGCACATTGGTTTTGCAGGTTCGCAGTTAAACTGACAGTCATTTACTTTTAGTTCAGGCATTAGTCTTGCCAGATTTTTTGCAAGTGTTGTTTTTCCAATTCCTGGTGGTCCTTGAATTAGTATGTGCCGATTTGTTAGAAGTGCTGATTTGAATTGTTGTTTTGCTTTTTGTTGGCCTAAAACATCACAGAATATGTCTTGTTTGCTTAAAATTAAGTCTGCAAATGTCTGCACTGCCATATTTTGGTTAATCGCTTGTTGTTTATAAAGCTGGCGCAACTATTATTCCGTCATAAAATCTTTGATAAATCTCCATTAAGAATTAGTGGATTAATTGCAGTGATTTCATCTTTAAATATGCTGTCAGGAATTGGGTTGTATAGAAATATTTTTTTGTTTAACTCAAATGCTTTGAATATTTCAAGAAACGTTGCGCCGCCGATATAGTTTTGTTGATCGTTTTTATCAAAATTTAAAACAAGTATTGCGTCATTTGCCGCAACTTTTGGTTCTTGTAGCCTCATCATGTTTGATTTCCAGCTTATGTGTGCTTCTTTACTTTGTTGTTTCATTTCTTCTTCTTTTAAAGGATGGTCAAAACTGTTAGGTAAAGTAATACTGTGCCCACTTTTTTCCAAATTTTCTTTTATTGGTGGTATTTTATGATAGAAATGTTTGCTGCAGCAAATAAATATTTTCATATTTTTGTTTTGTTTTTGTTCAGTATAAAAATTTTTCTGCAATTCTCTTATATTCTCAACTCAGTCCCAAAACTATTGTTTTGTCGTCAAATGATAGTCCCAAAACAGTCCCAGAAAATTAATGGTTTTTAAAATCGCAATCTTCAAATAATATTATTTTTGAATATTTTATGGCTGAAAGCCAATATACAATATATATTTGCGCGAAGCGCACTTTATGTCCGCAAGGACTCAGTTTTCAAAGAATTATTTTTCGCTAAATTTTTCTGTTTTAATTGCCGTGTGCATCGTATTTTTTTGTGCCTTCTCTCATTACTGAAACAAGTAGTGGCACAAGCATTATTCCTGCTAAAAAGAAAGTAATTATGCTAATTAATGAATAATTTTTGTATGCGGGCCCTATATTTATTAGCAGGGAACCTGCAATTATTAGCGATGCAATTAACATTGAGTATGATAGTCTGTTGCTGCTTGTGCTAATATCAAGGCCTAAATGCCTAACATCTGTGTTATCAATTCCTAGTTTTAGTGGTTCTTTTTGAAGTTTATTTATAAGAGAAACTGCCGCACCAGGAAGTGCTGCTACATTTTCGCCAAATGCTGCTGTTTTTTGCAGCAGTTGTCTTGCTATTTTTCTTGTTGTATTTTGTTTTTGCAGCAGTTGTGCAATTTTTGGTTTAGAGTATTCTGTGAAATTAAAGTCTGGGTAAACCTCTACGCAGGTTCCCTCAACAGTCATTGCTGCTTTGCCAAAAACAATTAAGTCTTTTGGGATTTTGAGTTTGTGTTTTATGCAGGTTTCAAATAGTATGTATGCTATTTGCGTTATTCTGATTTTATTCTGTGCGCCCATGTGCCACTCGGTTAGTATGCAATTAATATCTTCTTTGAATGCGTCAAGCTCAGTTTCTGCGGATGGCGGGCTTATGGATATTAAGCTATCAATGATTTGGTTTGTGTCTTTATTTATTATTCCTGCGTATGCTATCATTAATTGCGCAAGCCTTTCTTGGCTCAAAGTGCCAACTATTCCAAAATCAAGCAGCCCTATCTTGTTGTTTGGCATAATTATTATGTTGCCAGGGTGCATGTCTGCGTGGAAAAATCCAAGTTCGAACAATTGTTTGAGTCCGCAGTCCATAATTCTTTTTGAAATTATTTTTTTGTCATTTGGCGATAATTTTTTTATGTCTGAAAGTTTTTTGCCGTCTAAATAATCCATGCAGAGAATTTTTTGTGTTGTTAGCATCCAGTCTACTTTGGGTATTATTACTGTGTTTGAGTCTCTGAAGCTTTGATAAAATTTGTCTATATTTTTTGCTTCGCAAATAAAGTTAAGCTCGTTTTTGGTGTATCTTTCAAACTCTTGAACAATTAATACTGGTGAGAATGTTTTTGCATTGATGTGTTTTTCAATTTTGTGTGCAAGATAGTAAAGTATGTCAATATCTTCTGCAAATTCTTTTTCAATTCCTAGTCTTTGTACTTTTACAACTGCATTTTTGCCGCTGTGCAGTTTTGCTTTGTGCACTTGTGCAATTGATGCCGAGCCTAGCGGGTATTTTTCAAAATAAGAAAATGTTTTGTTGAGTGGCTGTTTTAATTCTTGTTCTATTATTTTTTTTGCTTTTAAAAACTGCATGGGCGCAGTTTCATCTCGTAAATGCTTGAATTCTTCGCAGTATTCTATTGGGATTAAATCTGGTCTTATGCTCAAAAGCTGTCCTAGTTTAACATACGCTCCTCCAAGCTCTTCCATTGTTTTTCTTATTCGCATTGGAACAGATTCTGGTTTTTCAGGCTTGCTAAATGTTAATCTTTTAAAGAATGGTAAATGCCATTTTAATCCAAATTTGTCTATGAAGTGTCCAAGTCCTTCTTTGAAGCAAACATCAATTACTTTTGATGCGCGCTTTAAATCTGATAATCTTGATGGCATTGCTTTAATCCTCTTTTGCAAGTATTATATTGAGATTGTCTCTTTATATATATTTCTACGCGAGGGGTAAATAGTGTGTTCAATTAAGAAAACAATTCGACATTGAGTCCTTCGGACATCGAGATTCACATCATTTAGATATTATGTATAGTCTCTGTGCGCAGCACTCAATATTCAAAAGAACGTTTTATCTTTTCATTTGTTTTTAATAGGTTTTTTATACCCTTAATCGTTTTCTTTCTAAAATGCAAGAACTAATTATCACTGAAAAGCCTGATGCAAGCAAGCGTATTGCTGAGGCTTTAGCTGACGGTAAGCCTATTAAAGAAATGTATAAGGGTGTTGCTTTTTACAAGGTAACTCATGGCAAAAAAGATATTTTAATTGGCTGTGCTGTCGGTCATTTGTTTGGTCTTGCTGAGAAGGAAAAAACAAAGGGTTTTGAATATCCTGTTTTTGATATTGAATGGGCGCCAACATACGAGTTAAACAAAGAGTCTGCTTTTGGAAAAAAATATTTGGATACTCTAAAAAAGCTTGCAAAAGAATCAAAAGAGTACACTGTCGCAACAGACTATGATATTGAAGGCGAGGTAATAGGCCTAAATATTATAAGATATGTTTGCCACAGAAATGATGCAAGGCGAATGAAGTTTTCAACTTTAACAAAGCCAGATATTGTTGAGGCATACAAAAATGCAGCAGATCATCTTGATTGGGGTCAGGCAAAAGCAGGTGAAACTAGGCATTTTTTGGATTATTTTTATGGTATTAATATTTCAAGGGCATTAACAAAAGCAATTACTTCAGCAGGAATGTTTAAAATTTTAAGTACTGGTCGTGTTCAGGGTCCTGCTCTTAAAATTATTGTTGATCGTGAAAAAGAAATAAAGGCGTTCAAGCCAATTCCTTTTTGGCAAATTGAGCTTAAAGCTGATGCTAAGGCGGGTGAGATTCTTGCGTGGCATAAAGAGGATAAATTTTGGAAGAAGGATTCTGCAGATAAAGTCATGTCTGCGGTTAAAGGCAAAAAGGAAGGCATTGTTGCAGATTTGCATGAGCGCCAGTTCAGCCAGCTTGCACCTTTTCCTTTTGATTTGACAACTTTGCAAACTGAGGCGTATAGATGTTTTGGCATTAGCCCAAAAATAACTTTATCAATCGCGCAGGATTTGTATACTGCAGGGTTTATTTCTTATCCAAGAACTTCTTCACAGCAATTGCCTCCTGCTATTGGTTATAGTCGCATAATAAAAGATCTTTCAAAGCAATCAAAATATAAATCGTTTTGTGAAAAATTGCAAGAAGGCAAGCTCCAACCTCATAATGGCACAAAAACTGATTTGGCGCATCCAGCAATTTTTCCAACAGGCATTGCTCCAAAAGAGCTCGAGCCAAGAAGTGAAAAAATTTATGATTTGGTAGTAAAGCGTTTTTTGGCAACTTTTGGAAATCCTGCTTCAAGAGAAACTCTTACAATCACAATTGATGTTAATGGCGAGTTTTTTGTTGCCAAGGGTTCAAGAACAATTGTGCCTGGCTGGCATATTTTTTATGAGCCGTATCTTAAATTAGAGGAGCTCGAGCTTCCTGCTGTTAAAAAGGATGAAAAAATAAAAGTTAAAAAGATAGTTTTGCACGAAGAAGAAACTTCTCCTCCAAAAAGATTTACCCCGTCATCATTAATTAAGGAGCTTGAAAAAAGAGGTCTTGGAACAAAAGCAACAAGGGCAGAAATTATTGATACGCTCTATAAAAGAAATTATTTGAAAAGTGAAGCAATTGAGGCAACAGAATTTGGCATTCAAACAATTGAAATTCTTGAAAAGTATTGCCCAAAAATTGTTGATGCAGAGTTAACCCGTAATTTTGAAATTGAGATGGATGAAATCCGTGAGGGCAAAAAAAAGCCAGTAGATATTCTTGAGCGCGCAAAAGATATTTTAAAAGAAATTTTGCATGAATTCAAGCACAAGGAAAAAGAAATTGGAAAAGAACTAAAAAAAACTCTAACTGAGACAAAAACTGCAATGATTACAGTTGGTGAGTGTCCCAATTGCAAAAAAGGAATGCTTCAAATTCGAAAAGGAAAGTTTGGCAGATTTATTGCCTGCGAAAATTATCCAAAATGTAATCACACATACAAGCTTCCTGTTGCAGGTTTGGTTGAAGTTCTAACCAAGACTTGTGTTGAATGTAAGTTTCCTATGATAAAAATGATTAGGAAGGCAAAGCGTCCGCAGGAGGTTTGCATTAATACTGCCTGCCCTACAAAAAAGCCTTCAAAAGAATTCAAAGAACATACTTGCCCTAAGTGTAATGTTGGCACAGTTATTTTGCGAACATCAGTTTACGGCAGTTTTGCTGCCTGCAATAAATTTCCCAAATGTAGATATATTGAAAAGTTGCAGTGATTAAATAATTAATTTAATGTCAAATCAACTTGAACAACACAAGCACACTATATATTCCGAACGTAGTTCGCTTTCTGTCCGCAAGGACTCGTTCTTCAAAAATAATTTTAGCAGTTTTTTCTGTTTCTTTAGGATAGCTTTTTAAAACAGTCATTAATCTTGTTGTTAAATGAAACTAATACTATTTGCAATTCTTTTTGTCTCTCTGCTGCCTTTTGTTTCTGCGCAGTCAGGGTCAATAAAGTTATTGGCATTAAGTGAGCTCTCCAATGGTTCTCAGTTAGGTGTTGTTACTGACCTTTCTCTTGAGTTAAAATCTGGCAGTGAGCGTGTTTTTCTTGATACTTTTCCTCTAACAAAAATCACAACTCAAATTTCTATGCGTTTTGCTCAGCAAATTGCGTGCAAGGAGCTAGGCGTTGATTGCTCAAAATACGATTTTTTTTACACAATTAAGGCTTTAATGGGTCTTGTCGGAGGTCCAAGTGCAGGCGCTGCTGCAACTCTTTTGAGCGCATCAGTTATTACAAGAGAGCAGCTAAATCCTTTAATGACAATTACCGGGACAATAAATTCTGGGGGAATTATTGGGCCTGTTGGGGGAATTAAGCAAAAAATTGAGGGTGCTTCAAAGAACGGTTTGAAAACTGTGCTCATTCCAGCAGGTGCAAGATTTCAAAAAGAAGCAAATAAAACAATTGATTTGTTTGCGCATGGAAAAAAGTTAGGATTAAATATTGTTGAGGTTGAAACATTTAAAGAAGCATTTGATGTTATGACTGGCAAAAACCACACTAAAAATCTTGGCGAGTTTGTAATTGATGATAAATATCAAAAAGTAATGAAGCAGGTGGCGCAAGATATTTGTAACGCCACATCAAATGTTGAATTTCAAATAAATTCGCAAGTGGTCAACAAAACTTTTGCAAAAGAGGTTTTAAATCTTGCTCAAAAATCAAAAAAATCGTTTGAAGACGCGCAGTATTATAGTGCTGCGTCTTATTGTTTTAGAACAAATTTGTTATTAAAGCAAATCAATATCGTTTATAAAAAGCCTGCGCGTTCTGTTATTTTAAAGCGGGCAATTAATGCAAGTAACTCTCTTAAGTTATTGGCTGCAAATATTTCTAGCAGAAAGTTAAGAACAATTACTGATTTGCAAACGTATATGGCAGTAAATGAGCGTCTTTTTGAGGCGCAAGATGCGCTTGGTAAATTGCACCAAAATTCAAATGATACTTTGGCTAGTGCAAATCTTGTTGCCTATGCTCAAGAGCGTATCGGTTCTGCTTATGCTTGGAGCAGATTTTTTGATAATTCTGATAAGACTTTTGAAATAAGCAAAAGTAAGCTTCAGCAGTCTTGCATGAATAAAATTTCTGAGGCAGAAGAGCGCTATAATTATGTTAAAAGTATTTTGCCGATTTCTTTGCTTGAAGTTCGTTACGAGCTTGATCGTGCGTATTACGATTTGTCCAACCAGAGTTTTATTATGTGTCTTTATCGTGCAAGCAAGGCCAAGGCATCATCTGATGTTATTTTAGGTGTTATGGGTGTTGAAGAATCACAAATTAGTGATGTGCTAAAGCTTAAATTAGATGTTGTTAAGCGCGAGTTAATTAAGTCTCAGCAAAGGGGTATTTTTCCAATAATTGGCTACAGTTATTACGAGTATGCAAATTCTTTAATTAATGTTGATAAATCTTCTGCTCTGTTATTTGCAGAATACGCGCTTGAATTAACAAATATTGATATGTATTTTCAAAAAAATAATTCAAGTGTTCCTTTGCTTTTTTTTGCAAAAGAAAATTGGCTTGCTTTTATTGCAGGAATTATTTTCGGGCTTTTAATTTCAAAATATTATTCTGCTGGCGTGAAGAAAAAAGTTAAGCTTAAAAATAAATTAAAGAGGCTGTAAGCTGTATGCAAGATAAACCCTCGCAGACGTCCGAAGACGTCTGCGCGGGAAAAAGAGGTGATAATTAATTGTGAATTATGTATTTGAATTCACATTTATTGTGTTGGCAAACATTAATGTGAGGTATATATAAACCTTTCGATTCTCTGATTACTTAAGAGTAGTAAAAAAAATATTAGTTTTTAATTTATTTTTTCGGCATGCCAACAAATGCAAAACACTTTTAAATTGCACCAGATATATTTTGTGCATGGAAATAAAAGATGTACTTTTTGAGTTAGAATCAAATTTAGAGTTCAAAGACTGGCGCAAATCTCACAAAGATGATTTTCTTGCTCATGCTTTTGTTATGCTAGATGATGCAAATATTGATTCTTGGCAGATTGGTTTTTTTAATTCAAAAAAAAATCAAATGACTACTTTTATTATTGAAAAAAATGCGCTTAAAATGATTCCTGACCAGGAAATTTTAAAGTCAGATATTGGAATTTTTGCTTTAGCGGCAAATGAAGTGCAAGTTTCAATTCACTGTGCATTAAATTTGGCAACTCAGCTTCTTCGAAAAGAGTATTCTGCTAAAAATGTCATTAAAACTTTTTTTATAATCCAGCAATTGCGCGATGTTCCAATTTACAATATTACTTTTTTTACGCAGGATTTCAAAACAATTAATATTAAAATAAATGCTGCCAACGAAAAAATTTTGCATCACTCAATTAGTTCTGTTGCAGACTTCTCTTAAGTGACAAATTTTTTTAATAAATTAATTGGCAAGTAACAACATGAAAACTCAGTAATATAGTTTCTTAGGTATATTTTTGATTGCAGTATTATTTAAATATAAGTTTATCATTTTATTTTCTATAATAAATTTTTGAGTCGCGGGAAAAAAGAAGGCATTTTTTTTAAAAAATTTGTAAAAAAGAGGTGAGTGTTAATGGCAATTAGCTTTAAGGCTGGAGAGCGCAGCAAAAAATTAGATATTTTTATTGATGAAGAAGAACAGGAGTTAAGCCCTGCTCAATAGTTTTTCTTGTCTTGTAGATATTGATTAAAATTTTTAATCTTTTTTTAAGTTTTTGTTTGAGAATTAAACAATATGTATTTATGTATTGTATCTGTGCGAAGCACTAGAACACCATAAAAGAATTATTTTTTATAAATTTGTGCAAGTGTGTTTTTTATTTTTTCTCTGAATTCGCATTCGCTCACATTTGTGTCATTGTCTACATAAATAACTTTTGTGCCTAGTTTTTCAAAGAATTCTCTGAATTCTGCGCTTTCATATTTTTCTTCTACTTTGCGTTGAAAATCAATTTTTTCAAACCAAGTGTTATCGTCTTTTTTTCTCTTTTTTGTTCGATACAAGACTTTTTCAATATCTTTTACTGTCGGTATTATTAGTATGTTTGGAGGGTTTGCAAGCGCTATTTTGTTGCCTTCGTAGGAGAGTATTTCTTCTTCTGTTAATTTTTCTCCTAATTCTTGCGCCTGCACTTGTTGGAATACTTTTGTTGTGCTAACGCTTCTGCATTTTAGAACTAGTTTGCCTAAATCTCTTGCAGGCAGTTCAACTCGTTTATAAAGTATCTCGCGATCGAGTGCGTATGTTTGCGCAGTTGTTCTTGCGCTATATCTTCCTTTGTATCGCACAATTTCATTTCTTATTGCGTTTCCAACATCTGTGTGTGTTGGCTCTGATGCAGTAATTATATCGATATCTAAAGGATTAACATAATCTAGTAGGTACTCTTGTTTGTCTACTTTTTTTTGTTCAAATTGAGGATGCCTGTGGTTTTTTTGCCAGTATTCATCAAGATTCAAAATTATTTTTGTGTTGCCTGAAATTTCTTGAAAAAAATCTACTGCTGCATCTCTTGCAATCTCTTTTCCCGCGCCGTCAATTCCATCTATTACTATTAAGTCGCCTCTTTTTCCCATTCGTTTTTTTTTTGTTTTTCATTTCTTTTTAAGTATTTCCATTATTTGTAATATTGTTTTGAACACAGCAAAACTAATATATTGGTTTGAATGCTAAACTTTAATGCAAATTAGAATTCTTGGAATTACTGGAACTTTTCAGTCGGGAAAAGATGCAGTTGCTGCTTTGATTGGCTGGAAGAAGTATTCTTGTTCTGATTTGTTGCGTGATGAATGTAAACTGCGCGGTTTATCAATAGATATTAATCAGAATCTTGTTGATATTGGTGATGATTTGAGAAGCAAGTTCGGCAGCGGTGTTCTTGGCAAAATGGCGGTTGAGAAAATTAATTCAGATTTAGTTGATAAAGCAATTGTTGTGAGCATCAGAACGCCTGAGGAATTAATTGAGTTAAAGCGTGCAAAAAATTTTGATTTTAAATTGCTCGTACTTGATGCGCCAATTGAGGTTAGATTTGCGCGTGCAAAAGCATCTCCTAGGTGGGTTGATATGTCTTTTTCTGATTTTAAGGCGCAAGAAGATTCTCAATTGCAAGGCATTGGTCCGTTTATGAATCTTTTAAAAGTTTTCAAGTTTGCTGATGCAAAAATATTAAACACATTTAATTCTTTTGATGAACTCAAGTCTGCAGTTAATGCTGTTTTAAAAGGCTGGGGTTGGCTTTAAATAAAAATTAATATTTAGGGTTCATGTCTGCTATTTTTAATTTATACTTGTCATCTATTGCAATAGTTGTTACAATAGCCCCTCCAAGTATTAGCAAAGAGTATAATAATAGTTTATTTGTTTCATGATGCATTGAGGAACGTATTAGCTCGCGTTCTATTTCAACATATTTTTTTTGTGTTGCATTGTTTAGTTCTTGTGATAGTTCATCATATTTTGCGCTGAATTCTTTATTTTTTTTGTATTCAGTAATGGCATTTGTTGGAGGCATGTGCGCAACTAATTGTGTTAATTCTTTTTCAATTTCGTATACTCTTTTGAGTTGCGGTGATGCATTATTTAAACTGTTTTTTGTATTTTTATGCGCGGTATATCCTGCGCCAAGTTCAAGCACAATTGCAGCTATTCCTGTTAGTACTGTCAAATATTGCCTTTTCTTTTTTTGTTTTTTTACATAGTCTAGTTTATCTTTTATTTGATTAAGTATTATGTTTGGGTCAGGTTCATATGTTTCATTTACCATAATTATTTTTTGGTTTAGGTAATATTTAAATGCAGTGTTTTTTCCGCCTTGAAAATCTTTCGCAGAAATTAAATAATGTTCAATATAAACACGTCAACAATATGTATTGTCTCTGTGGCAAAGCCACTATGATTCTAAATAATACAAATTATTAAAAATAGTCCTCTAAAAATAAGTCGTATGTGGGATTTACAAGAGTATTGCACTTTGTTAAACGACGCTTTGAACAGAAGTGAAACTGTTGTTTTTGGCTGCAAATGTTCTATTAGATACAGCGGCCGTGCTGAAAGTTTTCTTGAAGCAGGTGACCGGATAATAATAATTAAGGCAGATAAAACCTTGCTTGTTCATCAGCCAGCAGGAAATAATGCTATTAATTATATGAAGTCAAACACGTCTCATTCTTTGTCTGTTGATGGCAAAAAGCTTGTTCTTAAGAGTGCAAATCTTTTGCTCAAAGAGTCAATGGATATAACAATTGAGCGAATGCATTTTTTTAACAGCCACAAGCTAGAAGATTCTCAGTCAATTGTTGTTGCAGGAACAGAAGAGGATATGTCCAAAATGCTTTACGAAAACCCTCAATTAATTGAAGCAGGTTTTACTGCTGTTTCGCAAGAAGAGCAGACCAAATATGGGTTTATTGATGTTTTTGGAACAGATAAAGAGGGGAATATTGTTGTTGTTGAGTGCAAGAGGTATTGTGCAGATTTAGGTGCTGTTACTCAATTGCGAAGATATGTTGAAAAAATAAAGGAAAGTAAAGGTGTTCAAAATGTCAGGGGCATTCTTGCTGCGCCAAAAATAACTGATAATGCAAGAAAAATGCTAGAAGACTGGGGTTTTAAATTTGTTTCAGTAAATCCTCCAAAATATTTAGAAGAGTTTGACAAAAAACAAAGTAAGTTAGATTTTTTTTGACGTTTCAATT
>ORJL011620459.1_pt1 | contig 36038 bp, 28 predicted proteins | sample 1779941 | NCBI WGS metagenome assembly ORJL01 (sample SAMEA104232317, study PRJEB22302) | groundwater metagenome | biome: forest; feature: aquifer; material: groundwater | place: USA | collected 2011-08-07 | depth 5.8 m | reverse complement strand
TGGGCAGGCCGCTCTCGTAGGCGATGATTTGCTGTGTCCGCAGCGCAATGCGCTGGCTGCGTTCGGTGGGAATGGCATAGGCCTCGTCGTAAGGCGCCGCGGTCGAAGCCTGAACGCCGCCCAGCACCGCGGCCATCTCCATGATTGTCTGCCTGACAATGTTGTTTTCCGGCTGTTCCTTGGTGAGGAAAGGCATCCCGCCGCCGCCGAAGGCGCGCATCATCCACGAATGAGGGTCCTTCGCTTTGAATTGTTCCCGCATGATCTTGGCCCACATCCTCCGGCTGGCCCGGAGCTTGCAGACCATTTCGAAGAAGTCGCGCGTGCCGCCCCAGGTGAAGCCTAACCGGGGAGCAAAAGTGTCAACATCCAATCCCCTGGCCAGCAAGTCCTCGACGTAGGCTATGCCATTGGAAAGGGTAAAAGCCATTTCCTGCAGCGAGGTACTGCCGGCGTCGATCATGTGGCCGCCGGAAATGGAAATGGGATTGAACTTCGGCACTTCCTTGACGCAGAACTCGACGATGTCGCTGGTCAGCCGCATTGACGGTCCGGGAGGAAAGATGTAGGCTCCCCGCGCAACGTATTCCTTGAGTATGTCGTTCTGTACGGTTCCGCCGACCTTGCTGGCCGGCACTCCCTGCTTCTCCGCGGCGGCGACATACATGGCCAGCAAGATAGAGGCAACGGCGTTAATGGTGAAGTTCGTGGTCACCTTGTCCAGGGGTATACCGTCGAAAAGCCTTTCCATATCATCCAGGGTATCCGTGATCACCCCTACCCGGCCTACCTCATCGGCCACGCCCGGGCTCGGGTCGTCGGAGTCGAGGCCAAGCTGCGCGGGCAGGTGGGAGGCCACACTCAGGGTGTTTTGCCCTCCCTCCTTCAAGATATACTTGAACCGGGCATTGGTGTCTTCGGCCACCCCGAAGCCGGCGTATTGCCTGATGGACCACAGCTTGCCGCGATACATGGAGCGGTGGATGCCCCTGGTGTAAGGATATTCTCCGGGCAATCCCAGGTCTTTGGAGTAGTCCCTATCCTTGAGGTCGTCAGGAGTGTAGAGTTCCTTGACCTCTATCCCGCAATCAACCTTGACAACATCCCCCTTCTTCCCGCCGGAACCTTCTTTGGCCCTCCGCTCTTTCTGCTGGCCCGTTTCCTTGACAGGGTTAGACATTGGTCCTCCTTTACTGTTGTCGAAAAACTAGCCCGTCCACCCCTGCCACCCCAACGAGAAACTCCCGCGATTATAGCAGAAAAGGCCAATATGTTGCCAAACACGTCAAGCGCCCGGAATGCTAATTCCGGGGGGACCCTGAAAACAAATGCCGCAGATCGCGCATGTTTTTTACTTCCTCAAGGTTCCATATCGTATCGATCAGCTCTTGCGAACGCTCACTACCCAGAACAGGTGTCAGAAGTTCCATGCATTTTTCCTCGACATCTCTGGTGTTCATGGGATCTTCAGCGGAACCCCGTACGCTTACGACGTGTTCCCTGAACACAGTACCACCTTTAGTGGTAACCTCGAGAATACACTGACGCTTGACCTTAACTATACCGTGTCCCAGCGCTTTGATTTCGGCCAATTCGGAAGCGGTCAGTTCCGGATCCTCTACCAGTGTGATACGTTTCTTTGCGTCCAGCACAGAAGCATCGTTCATGCGCTCGTGCGAATGCGCTGCTGCAAAAGTCAGTTGACCATCCACCAATGTGACCGCCAGAATATGCTGCAAGTTGATATTGGACATATTTCGGTTGTTTACCGTCTTTACAACGGATCCTGGCAGCCGCGCGACAATGCTTTGCACGCTCGCAACTGAAAGCCCGTGTTTCTTCCTTAACGATAATAGTGCTTCTAAGGGAGGCTGTATCGGTGAACCCACAGGGAATTTCTTTAGATTGGCGAACATAATCTCGTAATGGCTGCCCAGCCCTTCTGCCAGCAGTTGGGGCTCTGAACTAGGGGAAAAGGCGTCAAAGAAGTTGTGGTCCCCGCTGAAAGGATCCGAAACCCCGGTGAACCCCGATTGCACCATGATAACTGCGGTCACGCCATTCCGGGCAGGCATCCCACCAAATACAAAAGCCTTCTCAACGTGCTCATCGTCACGAAGATAGTAGCTCACGCCCGAGGCCTGTTGGGCCGCATACGATAGAGCGAACCTAACCTGTTTGTCATCCAGCCGGGATATGGCAGCGGCACCGGCCGCCGCGCCGAAGCTACCCCCAATGGCATGGTTAGATCGACCTACCTGGCGCAGATACCTGGCGTCCAGGGCACGGCTGATTCGGCACCCAATATCATATCCAACCACCACGCCGCGGAGGAAACTTGTACCATCTGCTCCCTGTCTTTCCGCGGTTGCCAGGGCGGCAGGAACTACGGCGCACCCAGGATGAGTTCCTGACCTGGCGTGGGAATCATCAGTCTCATCGGCATGGGCCATGATTCCGTTAGCCAAAGCGGCATTAATCGCAGAAGTTACTACCTTTGAACCTACAACCTGGGCTTCCTCTACACCGCCTTGGTCCATAGCGAACTTCCTCGCCAGGCGACCAGGCTTAAGTTGTGAGCCGGAAACCATAGCCGCCATCGTATCCAGGATGTGGTGCTTCGCTTTCATTACCACTTCTGCTGGAAGGTCTGTACCTGCACTCTTGGAGATGTAGGAGCTTACTTCATTGACCAAATCGCCGTTTGAGTTGGTATCGTCTTTCATTTCGAGTTGATCCTCCTGCTCTACCCGGCGGCATACAGCCCGGGAACGATCGCGTTTTTGAGGTTAATGATCTGGGCTTTGGGAGTGATCAGGGGCCCGCCCAAAGTGCAATTCAGGGTGGCCCAGACTGGATAGATACAGTAGTAAGGAGGTGGGGCCCGCCTTTTCCGTGGGGCCAATTGGTGCGAATCTACTTATCCCTGGCGTTGCGGTGCCGCCACTTGGATGCACGGAGTAATGTCGTCCAGTGTCTCCAAATTGGAAACGAGTTCAAGAAGTCTATCTACTTCCGGCGCCGGCAAGAAGCGGCCGGCGCAGTCCCGATACTTGATGCAGAGTTCTTCCCAGCTTATCGGATTCTCCGGCTCACCCTTGATCACATCTACCTTCCTGGAGTAGACGCTGCCATCCCGCAGCTTCATCACCACCTCCTGGGGCTGGTCTGGCCCTTCTCCTATTCCCTCGGGGTGCGAATAGTGAACTCTGCCAACCAGTTCCCGAACATCCGCGGATTGGATCTTTTCCTCATCAAATTGCGCCAGTCCCATTTGTCCGTCTACGATGGCCCGGGCCACGCAGTATTCCATGCTGAATCGGGCTTCGGTGGGAGTTTTGGGACGATGATGAAAGAGACTGGTCGGCACCGTGGCGGTAGTCCGGCACTCTATGTCAACAATATCTTCGGCGCGGACTCCAGTCTCCTGACGCAAACGCAACGCCGCGTCAATGCCCCGGTGGGTCCCGTGACAACTCGGAAACAGCTTGAAGAGTATCCCGGGTGAGGCGACGCTGTATGGGGATCCCAAGTGCTCGGTTATCTCGGACAGGTCCCGGCCCTTTGGCATGCCCAGGACTTTGAAGAAGCCCAGAGGGGCCTCCAGGACGCCATCGTAGGCGGTGAAGCCTTTTCCGGCCAGTGAAGCCGCCAAAATCCCGTTTCGAGCGGCGTTGCCGGCATGGAGCGGCTTGGTCATAGTCCCAAAATTCTGCCTCAGACCGCCGGCCAGCGAGGCGGCAATGCCTAATGCCATCCGGACCTCGCCGGCCTTCAGGTCTAATAACCTGCTGGCCGCCGCCGCCGCGCCGAGACAGCCGAGGGTGGCGGTATTGTGCCAGCCGAGTTCACGTTGCCGCAGACCGACCACCGAGCCGACTTTGCAGGCTATTTCAAATCCCACCGCGTAGGCTTCGATAACCTTCTTGCCGGATGCCCCGGTCTTCTCCCCCAGGGCCAAAACCGCGGGCATAATGGCCACACTGGGGTGGATAGGAAAACCGTTGAAGCAGTCATCGTAGTCCAGAGCGTGGGCGATAGTGCCATTGGCCAGGGCAGCCAGGGAGGGCGACCTCTTGAACCCGGCAGCAATCACCGAGGCCTCAGGATTGCCTCCCTCCTCTTTGACGTATCCGGTGATCAATCTGGAACCTTCGGCGTCGGCGCCTGCCAGCGCCACCCCGAAGAAATCAAGCATCGCCCGCTTGACCGCTATGGTAACCTCCGGCGGCATCTGCTCGTATCGGGCATCGGCGATGAAATTGGCCAGTTTCTCAGTAACCAAAGCATTGGCCTCCAAGTGAAATAGGGCTTCGCTCGGGCATACGTGCTACTTCAGCGATCTGGCGAATACTTCCGCCGCTAGCTTGTAATACGCAAACTATGTCAAATTCGAACGTCGGGCCCGCCCAGGTAGTGAATACGCCCGTTCCTCTGATAAAGGCTTCCTCAGTTGAAGCTGGCATCCCTCAACCCGGCGAGCATCTGGGCGATCAACAGAGCATCGGCGATAGTTATCTTTTCGCCCGCCCCGGTCTCGCGCTTCACCGAAGCGGCATTGAGCGCATTGGTGGCGGTATCACCGGTCCCCAGCGGCCTGAGCCCGGCAAGATACTGGGCGATAAACAGGGCGTCAGTTATGGTAACAGCGTCGGTATCTCTGGCATTGCCTCGTTTCAGATTGGGCAACACCGCGGCTGGGCCGGGGGTTATGACTTCGCCAGAGGAGCTGCTGAGAGACGTAAAAGATAAGGTGGCGTCGTAGGTGTTGTCTTTGGTCCCGATAAGGGACGGTAGCAGGTAAGCCACCGTAATGGGCGCCTGGGGGGCCGAACCGGACTGGGATGAGGAAACGGTGGTCTTGGTGCCGCTTTCAATATTGGGATAGGCGTCAATGGTAGAGAAGGGCGCATTTCCCCGGGTGCCCGCAATGGTAAGTCCGGCGGCATTGTAGGTAACGCTGGCAGAAAAAGAACCAATCCCCCCGGAAACAGGTATGTCGGCGCCGGACGCTGCCAGCTTGACCCGCTTGACGTTTACCTGGAACACCACGTATCCGTTGGCGTCCACCGATTGCACCAGTTCGCCTTCCATGGTCTTGTCTGAGCTGCCAGCGGTTAGAGTGAGGTTGGCGGGGTTATACACGGGAGCCAGGACGAGGTTGCCCGGAACTGCCAGGCCTGTTTTGGTGGTGAAATCTCCAGTCCGGGAGCCGAAGGTCATTACCTGGAAGGAATTGCCCGAAGAAGGTGTAAATCCGTTGACCAGGGTTATATTCAGGGTACCGTTAAGGGTAGCGTTGCCGGTGATGTTTATCCGGTCGTACTGGGTCCCGGCGGTCAAACCGCCGATTTCCAGGTTTAGAATACCGTCAGCAGCCTGTATATAGTCCCCAGTAATATTCAGAGTGCCCGGAGAAGAACCGGGGCTGACCGTACCGCTATTGGAGATGTTGGCTGTGATAGAACCCACTCCTGTAACCGTACCGCTGTTGGTTAGACCGCCGGCAGTGGAAAAAGTTGAGCCGGTGCCCACGGACAGGGTACCGGTATTGCTGAAGGGAGCGCCGGCGGAGAAAGCGGCGCCGTTTTCAAAGCTCAACACTCCACGGTTAGCCGTGAGGTCCTGGAGGAGATTGCGGCCTGTAGTATCCATGAGGGCGGACGATATACCGCCCACAGTCATATTAGCTGCATTGGTAACAATCCTGGCATTAAGAATCTTCAGGCCAGCATTGACTACGAAAATCCCTCCGGATAGGGTATCCGCCGAAATATTACTCAGCCCGCCGCTCAGGGACAGCGTACCGGAACCGGCATTTAGCGTCCCGCCGTTGGTTAAGGGCACGTTGATGGCGGCGGTGAGGTTTCCTGATCCCTTGGAAAGGGTGCCGTCATTGGTGAAGTTGCGCTGGCCGGAGCCGCCGCCGTCGGCCATGGTGAGGTCCCCCTGAACACCGAAGGTCGCGCCGACCATATTGCGGAACGATGCCGAGTTGTAGAAGTTGATGACACCTGCCATCCAACTGGCGACGCCGCCGTTGGAGAAAGCGCGGCCGTCCAGGGTCTTGGTGTTGGCGCCGCTGAGATTCAACAGGCCCATAGTGGTGAATTGGCCGGGGCCGGTAATGGTGCCGCCGGTCCAGTTCATATTGGTATTGACGGTAACCCCGCCGCTGCCCCCCAGGGTGCCGCCGGAGAGGTCCAGATTGCCGATGCCGGTGCTCATCCCGTTGAAATTGACCGTGCCGCCGGATACGCCGACTGTCCCGGCGCCGGTGAAAGACGAGCCCGACTCAACGGCATAGGCGCCGCCGCCGAATTGCAGGGTAGTACCCGACCCCGTGGAAAAAGCGCCCGTGGAAGTGCCTCCCCCGTTGAGGGCGAGCGTTCCGGAAAGGACGTTGACGGTCCCGGCCGTGTTGACCAGAATGTTCATCGTAGAAGTCATGGCGCCGGAAACTTTGGAAAGAGCTCCGTCGTTGATGAAGGTGCGCTGGCCGGCGCCGCCGCCGTTGGTCATATTCAGGTCACCCTGGATGCCAAAAGTTGCGCCGACCATATTGCGGAACGAAGCAGAGTTGTAAAAGTTGATGACTCCCGCCATCCAACTGGCGACGCCGCCATTGGAGAAGGCACGGCCGTCCAGGGTCTTGATGTTGGCGCCGCTCAGATTCAACAAGCCCATGCTGGTGAACTGGCCGGGGCCGGTAATGGTGCCGCCGGTCCAGTTCATATTGGTATTGACGGTAACCCCGCCGCTGCCGCCCAATGTGCCGCCGGAGAGGTCCAGATTGCCGATGCCGGTGCTCATACCGTTGAAGTTGACAGTGCCGCCGGATACACCGACCGTTCCCGCGCCGGTGAAAGACGAGCCGGATTCAACGGCGTAGGTGCCGCCGCCGAACTGGAGGGTAGAGCCGGAACCCGTGTTGAATGTCCCGGTGGAAGTGCCTCCCCCGTTGAGAGCGAGGGTCCCGGAATTGACATTGATGGTGCCTGTATTGTTGACTGTCAACATCATTGCAGCGCTGAGAGCGCCGGAAACCTTGGAAAGGATGCCCTCATTGGTGAAGGAGCGCGGGCCGGAACCGCTGCCGGCCGCCATGACAAGGTCCCCTTGTACACCGAAGCTAGCGCCGGCCAGGTTGCGAAATTCGGCAGCGTTGTAAAGGTTGATGAGTCCCGCACTCCAGTTACCAGTCCCGCTGTTGGTAAGAGTGCGGCCGTCCAGGGTTTTGGTATTGGTGCTGGTGATGTTCAAAACCCCGGAACTGCCGATCTGACCGGAACCGCTGATAGTGCCGCCGGTCCAGTTCATAGTTCCGCTGACGCCGACGTTTCCGGTACCGCCCAGGGTGCCAGACACGTTCAAGTTGCTTACCGTCAAATCGGTGTTGACGTTGACGGTAGCCGAAACCTGCGCTGCGCCGGCTCCGGAGAAGCTGGCGCCGGGATTAAGGGCGTGGATTACGCCGTTAAAATTGATGATGGATCCGGAAGCAATATTGAACGCTCCAGTGGAAGCGCCGCCTGAGCCGATAGATACCGTACCTGTATTAACATTTAGTATCCCGTTGTTGTTGAAAGGTATCCACATATTGGAAGTCCCGGCGCCGGCTGTCTTGGAGACAGTCCCGAGATTATTGAACAGGCGTGTGCTGGAACTGCCTCCCTGGTAGGTAAAATTATTGCTCCCGGTGGCATTGAAGCTGGCTCCAGCCTGGTTAACGTAGGTAACGGTGCCTATTGTTATGATGTTTCCGGAAGACCAGTCGGTGGTGCCGGTATTGGTGATATTTCTGCCGTTCAAGGTTTTGTCACCGCCGCCGAAGGAGGCCTGACCCGCGGTGGCAAATGTTCCACTACCGGTAATAGTCCCGCCGGTCCAGTTCATTGCGGTGACAGTGAGGTTGCCGGAGCCGCCCAGCGTGCCGCCGGAGATATCCAGGTTGGCGATGCCGTTATTGCTGTTGAAGTTAAAGATACTTGGATAGGTTGACGGGGGCAGGAATAAAGTCCCGGTGGCATTATAAATCCCGGTAAAATTCACGGTCGCTGGATTGAAATTGGCAACTACGGAAACATTGCCCACTCCTGATATAAAAGAGGTGGCATCCAGGGTGTGGGTTCCGCCATCAAACTGGAGCGTCGCTCCGGTCGCGGCATTGTAAACACCGCTGGAAGTGGAGTTGTCGGTAAAGGTCAGGGTCCCCAGGAGAATGTTCACAACACCTGTGGATGAGTTGTTGAACGGAATATTGATGGTACCGGCATTTGCTCCGGCTGTTTTGGTAAAATTGCCGGCATTGTTGAATGACCGAGTTCCCGTACCGCCGCTGTTTACCATAACGAGGTCGCCCTGCATGTTAAAGAAGCTGCCGGACTGATTTTGAAAGACCGCGGCATTGGAAAACGATATCATTCCCCCGGACCAGTTCACGGTCCCCGTATTAGTTATGGTCCTTCCGTTGATGCCCTTCCCGCCGCCCGTTGTCAGGTTGACCTGGGCGGATTGAGCGATGGTGAAGGAGCCGCTACCGGTGACGGCGCCGCTGAGCCAGTTCATTCCGTTGACCACCAGGTTGCCCGACCCTCCCAGGGTTCCCGAATTTGACAGGGCCAGGAGATTCAACGTGGCGTTGCTGTTGAAGTTCAGGGTGCCACCGCTGACAGCTACCGAACCGGTACCGGTATAGGTTCCAGAGTAGTTTACGGTGGCGCTGTTGGCCGCCAGAACGTTGCCAGGCCCGGAGATGGAAGCGGTGACAGTGTAAGTGCTGCTGTCAAACTGTATGGAACCACCTGCGGCGATGGTAATCGCACCGTTGACCGTACCTCCGCCTCCGACAAAAAAGGTTCCCGAAACGATATTGATGATTCCACTGGTGGCATTGCTGAAAGGTACCCGTATGCCATATCCGCCGTCGCTGCTCGAAACGAGGGCCCTGGTAATGGTTCCGTAATTGTTGAAAAACCGTGAGCCTGTACCCCCGCTGTCAAAAGTGCCAGCCTGGTTACGCAGGTTGAATGTTCCCGTAACTTCATTAGTGATGCCGGAAGCGTTGGAAAGATAAATTAGCCCGTTGTTGAAATTTATGGTGCCTGAGTTGGAGATAACCCGGCCATTCAGATAGAGGTTGCCGCTGCTGATGTTCATCTGGCCTGAACTGGCAACGGTGAATGCCCCGAGGCCGGCGATGGTGCCGCCGTTCCAGTTGAGGGCGCCGTTCACGGTGAGATCGCCGGCGCCGGAAAGCCAACTGGCAGTGGTAAGGGTTCCGTTTATAGCACTAGGGCCGTTCAGCACCAATTGGAAACCGGTCAAAACTCCGTTGGCATTTACGGTGCATACCCCGCTAACGGTTAAATTGCCGGCATTCAGAGTTTGAGTTCCGCTGGATCCTCCCAGGGCAAGGCTGCCCACCGTCACGTCAAAATTCATCCCGACAGAGTAGGTCCCTGCCACGGTAATGGAAACGCTGTCCCCCGCTCCCGGCACCGTTCCCGAGCTCCACTTGCTGGCATCGTCCCAGTAACCGTCAACCGGGTCTTTCCAGCTTATAGATGCAGCTTGTGCGGGACGGTGGGGAAAGATAAAGACGGACATTACCAGGGTGGCCAGGATTATCCCAGCCAGAATCAGTCGTCTAAGAATCACGAGTACGTCCCCCTGACAAGAAAAGGAATTTAGAACCCAACATTTTTTCCCCGGAGTGACAGGGAAAGCATCATTCCCTTGGCCGAGGTTGCCATGATACGTCGGCGATTTCCGAGTTGGCCTATTATATAAGCAGGTTTTCGGGAGTTCAAGGGGCACCGGCGTGGCAAGGCAATACCCGTTACCTGCCCGCCTCATCTGCCAGAGTTACTGCAATGGGGCTACTTCTTGCCTTCGGCCTTGAGCTTGTCGGCGACACGCTGGCGCAGGAGCTTCTTGTCTGTTTTCTGCTCGCCGGCCAGGGGCATGACCTCGATTATTTCCAGCCGCTCCGGTAGCTTGAAGGCGGCAAATCCTTTTTCTTTGAGATAGCTCACCATCTCATCGAAGGTGAACGTCTGCCCCTTCTTAGGCACCACAAAGGCGCAGGCCTTTTCCCCCATGATGACGTCGGGCATGGCCACCACGGCCGCGTCTTGCACTTTGGGGTTAGTGAGCAGCATCGTCTCTATCTCGATGGGATAGATGTTTTGGCCTCCCCGGATGATCATGTCCTTCTTGCGGCCGACGATCTGAAGGTTCCCGTGCCCGTCCAGTTTGCCCAGGTCGCCCAGGTGGTACCAGCCGCCTTCCCAGGCCTGCCTGGTGGCTTCGGGGTCCTTGTAGTAACCGGAAACGCCGCTGGGGCTGCGGCTGATGATCTCGCCCACTGCTCCCGGCAAAACGTCTTTGCCGTCATCGTCTACCAGCCTCACTTCGGTGCCGTCATGCGGTTTGCCGCAGGTGGTAAGCCTCAGATCGGCAGGCAGATCGGGATGGGTGACACACTCGCCCCCCCAGTCGCTGGCGCCCAGGCAAATGACAACTTTGGCCCCCATCCTCTCTTCGATCTCGCGTCCGATGCCGGGGTCGAGGGCCGCCGACGTGCACCACCAGTATCGCACCGACTTGTAGCTGTACTTGTCACGGTTGGGGTGCTGGACCATCATGGCCAGTTGGGCCGGCACGGCGCAGACGATGGTGACCTTTTCCTTCTCGATGAGTTTGAGCGCCTCCTCGGCGTCGAACTTCTCCAGCATGGCGATTTTGGCGCCAGTCAAAGGAGCCCCGATATAGGCCGGGAAATTCGGGCCGCCCGGAGCGGGCCCGATGACGGCGAAGATATCATCTTTTGTCAGATTAATAAGTTTGGCGTTGACCGTCCAATTGTGGATTCGGGTGCAGATGGGATACTCGACGAACTTGGGCATGCCCGTGGTGCCGGTGGTGTGGACGACCAGGGAAAACTCAGTGGAAGGCATTTTGGTCTTTTGCAGCTTCGCCACCGGGATTTCCTTTTCGATGGGGCGCTCCACCATCTTCCTGAGAGAAATGGCCCCGGGCGGCACATCGTCGCCCACCACGAAAATGTGCTTCAATTTGGGCAGGCTGGAGCGGAGTTCCTGGACCATTTTGAAGTGGTCGAATCCGCGGTATTCCCGGGGGATGACGACGCCCACCGCGTCGAGCGACTTGAGAATGTGCCCCATCTCGGCATGCCTGTATGTCCGCAGGGACTGGAGGCAGAGGAGCCCCGCTTTTTCGCAGGCGACCCTTATCAGAGGTACTTCGGCCACGTTGGGGAGCTGGATCACCACCATCTCGTCCCTTTTGAATCCCAGTTCGAGAAATCCCAGGGCCAGCCGGTTGATCCACTGGTTGGCCTGCGACCAGGTAAGGCGGTGCACCGAGTCCACCAGGGCCTCCCTGTTGGGGTATTTCCTGGCGTCGTTGTCGTAGAGGTCCGACAGAGTGGTAGGCTCCCAGATTCCCTGGCTGGTGTTTTTCTGGATTATTTCTTCGGTGAACAGGGTAGCTTTGGCCACGAGGCTGTCCTTTCGTTCTATGTCACTCCAGCAGCTTGCCGGGGTTGACCCGAGCCTGCCGCAGTTGCCGGGCTCAGGGACGAGCCCGACTATGGAGCATTACGGTCGCTGCCGCTAGTTGATGACCTGGCCACCGTCGCAGTAGATTATCTGGCCGGTCACATCGTCCGAGGCCGTGGAGGCCAGGTAGACGGCGAGAAGCCCGATATCACGAGGCTCGGTCAACCGTCTCAACGGAATCATCTTCATGGTGGGTTCCTTCAGCTTCTCGTTATCAACGTACATCTTTCCGAGCTCCGTGTAGGCTAAACCGGACCCGATGGCGTTCACGTTGATGTTGTGCCTCGCCCATTCGAGAGCCAGGCTCTTGGTGAACATGTTCAGCCCGGCCTTGGCGCTGCCGTAGGCAATGTGAAAGATCATTGCCTTGCTGGACTGGTTGGAGGTGATATTGATGACCTTGCCCTTCTTCTGCTTGATCATCTGCGACCCGACCGCCTTGGTGACATGGAAAGCGCTGGTGAGATTGATGTTGAGCTGCTCCATCCACTCTTCATCGGTGAACGGCTTGTCAAAATTGGGCACCATGTCCGAATAGACGGTCTTGCTTCCCAGCGGGATCAGCGGCTTCGGCTCGCTTCGACCAACGCCGTTGACCAGGATATCTATGTGTCCGAACGCGGCGACGGCCTTAGCAACCATCGCCTCAACCTGCTTCGCGTCCAGCACGTCTGTCGGGACCGGAAGGCACTTCCTCCCCAGCTTGCGCACTTCCTGCGCGGTCTGCTCGAGGGCTTCGGCCGTCCGGGCCACAGCCACGATATCCGCGCCGGCTTCAGCCAGCGTCAGGGCGACGCCTTTCCCGATGCCCCTACCCGACCCGGTCACAATTGCCACTTTGCCGCTAAGGTCAAATTCCTTTAGTGCCATAATTATCTCCTTTCTGGCCCGTACCGGGACAGAAGCAAAATCCGAAGCACGAAATCCTAAATCCTAAACAATCTCAAAGCACCAATGACAAATGACTCGAGCGAATCCCCCTTTGAAAAAGGGGGAGACAGGATGGCGGTGCCTTTTGAATTTGTTTAGGATTTCGATATTCGGATTTCGTATTTAGTTGCTCTTCTTGCGCCCCATCCGTCTGACATAGAAATACGGCAGCAGCAAAATAAAGGAGATGGTCTGCCAGCAGAAGACCATCTTCATGCCTTTGAACACCTCGTCAGCGGTGAAGATCATGTCCATGCGCATGGTATCCAGCGCCTTGCCGTCGACGACCAGCTTGTCCCCCTTGCGTTTCACCGTGTAGAACACCGCGGCGACATCGCCCTCGTCGGTGTAGACCTTCATGCCTTCCTTCATCTGGAAGGATTTGCTGGAGTCCGAATCGTTGCCCATTACTTGGTAATCACTTTCTTAAAGTCTATGCCCAGGTCCTCCATGATCGCCTGGACCGCCGCCCTGCCCCCGCCGGTGACGCCGGCGCCGGGATGGGTGCTGCCGCCGCACATATAGAGCTTCTTGACCGGGGTCTTGTAGCGGCCCCAGCCGGCCAGCGGCCGGTTGCTGAAGTACTGGGTGACAAAGGCGCCAATGTGCATGATGTCGCCGCCGACCATGGCCGGGTTGATTCTTTCCAGGTCCAGCGGGCTCATGATCCACGTGGACAGGATGTTCTCCGGGCCCATGTTGGTGGTGTACTTGCGGACTTCATCCAGAATGTCTTTGGCAACTTTTTCCCGTATCTTGTCCCAGGCGGCCGCGCCGCCGTCCCTGAGATCGTACGGCTCGTAGTGGTACAGGTACAGGGTGTGTTTGCCCTTGGGCGCCCTGCTGGGATCGGTGATGCTGGGGACGCCCAGCAGCGGAATCCTGGAGCTGGGGATGCCGTAAGCGAATTCGTCGAACGTCCGCAGGAAGTCCTCGGTATACGGGGTGATTTCGACGAAGAAACAGGCGTCAACGTCGGGGCCGGCCTTGTACTTCGGAGGTTCATTGAGAGCAATGGCCTGGTTCAACGCGGCGAAGGTGCTCTGCCGGATGCGCTTTACCTTGGACGGGAAATCGGCGGGCAGTTCGCTGGGCTTCACCATCTCCAGGAAGAGTTGTTTCACGTTCAGGTTAGAGACCACGGCCTTTTTCGCCATGATGACGTCGCCGTTTTCGAGTACGACGCCCTTGGCCTCTCCGCCCTCAACCCTGACGGCCTTGATCGGACTGGAAAGCATGATGGTGCCGCCCATGTCTCTCAGGCACTGCGCCAGGGCTTCGGAAAGGGCGCCCGAGCCGCCAACCGGCACCGCCACGCCCCACTTGTGGAAGTGCGGGAAGCCGAACATGTAGGCGCCGGGGCCTTCTTCCCTGGGGCCGATCATGACCTCCGAAGCGAAACGGGCCAGGGCGATCCTCATCTCCTCGCTCTCGAACCATTCCTTGGCCAGGTCCCAGGTGCTGGAGAGGATCGTCCGCAGGTACTCGCGGCCCTCGTCGCTGGAATCCATGAACGAGACCAGCCGGCCGAAGGGGGGAACCGGCGAGAAGGTGGCCACGTTGCCGGCCTTCAGTATCTGGCCGGCGGCCTCGCAGAACTTCGGGTACATCTCGGCGTCGCGTTTGGAGAACTGCTCGATGGACTTGCAGGTCTTGGCGATGTCGCGCCAGATGACCAGCGCCCTCTGGTCCGGGAAAACGATGGCGCAGGCGGGGTCAGGGAAAAGATATTTCAAGCCGTACTTCGACATCAGGCCCAGCTCATCCCGGTGGATGAGAGGGTTGGCCTGAATGGTCATCTGTATCAGGGATGCGGGGTCATGCTTGAACCCCGGAAGGGTCAACTCGCGGGTGATGGCGCCGCCGCCGACCATGTCCTGGCGTTCCACGACGCAGACCTTCAGGCCCGCCTTGGCCAGGTATCCGGCCACGATGAGGCCGTTGTGTCCGGCCCCGGCGATTACTATGTCATATTCTTTCTGAGCCATTATGTTTGTCCTCCTTATTACTTATTACCGGTCGGGCTCCGGGACGAGCCCGACTACGGATTATATCACCGTACTCGGGGTCGTCCCTGACCCCGAGCGCCAATGCGCCCGTATTATATCTGGTGGGCGATGTAAGCCCCTTCGTGTACGGCGTCGCGAATCTGGCGCGCCTTGACGCAGTCTCCGATGGCGTAAAGCTCCGGTACCTGGCCTTTCAGGCTGGCGAACAGGGCGCCGCGAGGGGTGTAGCCGCGGGCCAGGATAACAGTCTCGGCTTCGAAGGGATGCTTCTGCCATTGGCGGTCTATGGCTATAACGCCTTTGTCGGTGAACTCCGCGATTTCCATGTTGGTGACGACTTTGACGCCCAGCTTGGGCCAGACCACCTGCATGAAATAGGCCCGGTTGGTCGGATTCATATCCGCCGCCAGGCTGGATGAACGGGCGATGATGGTCACGTTCTTGCAAAGGCCTTTTTCCACGATAAAATCGGCGGTCTCAACGCCGGTCTGCCCCCGGCCGCCGACGATGATGACACTCTTGCCGACCTTAGCTTTGCCCTTGAGCACGTCCTCGGCGGTAACCACGTTGGGCTTCTTTACGCCCGGTATGTCCGGGATACTCGGAGTGGCGCCGGTGGCTACGATAACCACGTCCGGTTTCAACTTCTTCACCACCTCGGCGGTAACCTCGGATTTCAGTTTGATGGTCACCCCGGCCTTTTTGCACTGGTCGGCTTCCCAGTCGATGAATCCCTTCAGGTCGTCTTTGCCGATGGGCAGAGCGGCGACGAGCATGGTGCCGCCGAGTTCAGCCTCTTTCTCCATCACCGTGACCTTGTGCCCCCTCAGCGCGGCCACCCTGGCAGCTTCCAGGCCGCCGGGTCCACCGCCGGCCACCAGGACCTTCTTGGGCGCGGCTACTTTGCCGGTTATGGCATACTCCCGTTCGTTTCCCAGTTGAGGATTAATGGAGCAGGCCAGTTGGAACTTCTTGGCCACGCCGCTTTCGTAGCAGTAGTTGCACCGGATGCACTGACGGATGTCCTCGACCCGGCCCTCGATTATCTTCTTCGAGAACTCGTGGTCGACCAGCATGGCCCGGCCGATGACGACGCCATCTGCCTCGCCCTTCTCCAGGGCTTCTTCCCACACCGCCGGGTCGTTCTGGGCCATGGTCCGGGCAAAGACCCTTATGTTGAGAGCGTCTTTGAACGCCTTCGAATGGTCAAACTGCCCCCTCTTCTGCCGGTAGCAAGTTCCCCGCCCCTGCTCGTAATGCAGGGTTTCATAAGTGCCCGGCAGGAAATGAGTATATATGATTCCATGGCGCTGAAGCCTTTTCACCAGCCCGATGGCGTCTTCCAGCTTGATCCCGTCAGGCAGGTGCTCGTCGCAAACGGTAGTGTAGGCCACGGGGAAATCCGGGCCGCATTTCTTATGGATTCCCTGGATGATCTCGATAGCCAGCGTGGCCCGTCTTTCGGCGGACCCGCCGTATTTGTCGGTCCTCCTGTTGGTATGCGGAGAACTGAACTGTTCCAGCAAATAGGAAGTGGCGCCGTGCAACTCTACGCCGTCGTAACCTGCCTCCATGGCTTTGTAGGCGGCGTTAATGAAGTGTTCCCTGGCGTCTTCAATTTCCTCTATGGTCATCGCCCGCGGCTGCTCGAACTCGGTCACGCCCCAGGAGGGCACATCCGATGGCGCAATGGGGTCGGTGCCGAACATCCCCACATGGTGAAGTTGGGCGAAGATCAACGCCCCGGCGAAATGGACGTTCTGCACCAACCGGTGCAGGCCGGGCAGGTACTTATCTTCGTCAATCCGTATTTCCGGCTCTTTCCAGACGTGGCGGCCGTCCACGGCCGTCGATTCCTGGATTATCATCGCCACCCCGCTCTTCGCCCGCGCCACGTAATAGTCAATGAGTTGCTGAGTAACTTCCCCGTTCACCGAGGCGTAACGGGTCCACATCGGCGACATAACCATCCGGTTCTTGAAAACGTACGGCCCAACCTTGATGGGCTCAAAAACCCTGGTGATCTTCTTTGGCATTTCGTCTCCTTAGTGAATAGAAATCAGGACCGGGAAACTATTCGAACCATGAAACTTTACTTCAAAGGTAACGCTGGGGGAAAAGGCGGGGAAACCCGGGTTTTCCGGCAATAGCTTAGCAATTGGCTATGTGGATGTCAATTTTCAGGAGGTGGAGTAATAGAATGCTGCTGGGCGGCGCCCAACCAGCGGCATCCGATCTCAAGATCGCTTCAAACAGATATCATCTTTAGCCACCAGGCGTAGAGCGGGTCCCTGGTTCCTGGCCGGTAGCTTGCCCCTGACCACATTTGCTGCAAGACAACCTTGACCTGCTCGCGGGAGATATTGGCCGATTCAGACCATCGCTTGACCAGGGAAAGAGTCGAAACGGTGTCTACTTTCGTGGTTGCGGATATCACTTTCAGCGCCTTGAGGTCATCCGTGGCCACCACATACCCGCGATGGACGGCCAAAGACGCGGTGATCGCCTCACCATCATCCAATTCAGCGGCCAGGTCAACAAAAGTCTCCTGCTCTTCCGAACTCATCTCGACCAGGTGAATGAGTCCTGCCGAGGTGAAGGGGGCAATGTCTACCGGTTCCTTTTGTTCCGCATCTCTATCAGGCCCTTTTCGCCTTATGTACAAAGCTTCCCGCCTGGCAACATAGCCTGCCACAACAAACTGTTCGGGAAGAGTCTCAGCTATGTCACGAAGTCGGCCGCCGGCGTACAGGTTGAGCAGGGTGCTGGCATCCAAAATCACCGGTTTGGGTGGAGATTCACTCATTTGCCGGCTTTCTTTTCCGCGCCCCTCCCTAAGGGCTGTACGAGGTCCGCGGCCAAACTACAGACCTCTCCTCCCTCGGAAACATGCGACTGGCACGGTAGACTGTGCACAAGGCGCCGGACCTCAACCCGATCGGTGCGCAACAAGCGAACCAGTTGGCCCTCCGTAATATCCTGGCGCTGATAGGCTTCCAGCGCCAGGTACTGATAACGCATAGGGAGAAGCTGGTCAACATAGTGGTGCGGCTCTAGATTCAATATGTTCTGAGCTTCGCGGACCTTAAAGCCGCTGTCGTAGAGACGGTCCCAAGTTCCGCCAGGCACCAGATGGAGGCCTTCCAGTCTATGGGTAAGGGCTTGCACTGAGACGAAGTAATAGTGGGCGAGCCGGCACAAGTCCGATACCGTAACTCCCTCTTTTCGCGTACGGACTAGCTCGTTATATCGCCGCCTCAGGCCGAGGCTGGGCATGAGAAACACTCCGGCAAAGGCATCACCGAGGCGTTCGGACGCAGGGACTCTTTCGTACGCGAACATTACTGATACCTCGGAACGAAAACGGTTGGTCAGGAAATGGCCGTACTCATGTGCCAGCGACCATCGGCGTCGTTCTTCCGGGTGTGCCGAATTGATGGCAATGCACCCTCCAAGTTCATCGGTATAGGCGAACATGCCGGCGACATGCGACGGCAGTTTGAGAAAGAAAATTCGAAGTCCCACGTCATTTTCCAAGAGCTCGCGCAGGTGCAATACCGGTCCATCGCCCAGCCCCAAGCGATTCCTCTCTGCCGAAGCAACGTCTTCCGCTGCATCCTCAGGTGACGGGCCGCTCATTGAATACTCGCGGGGATAATCATGCCTGAGAGGAGAGTCACATATCTTTTCCAGGTAGACGTAGTCTTCGCACAACTTCTGGAATTGTTCGATGGCCTCCTCAAGTTGCGCTTGATAACGACCTTCCCTGGCAATTCCGGCGCGGAATTGAAGTGCAAAATTGCTAAATATCTTGCGGTCGGTCAATAACTCGTTGACTTCGCGACCGTAGAGCCTGGCCAATTCAAGGAGTTCGTTCGGCTGGATTCTTCGTTCCCCTTTTTCTAAGGCGGTGATAGTGGTACGTGCCACGCCCAACTCACCCGCTATCCCATCTTGAGTCAGTCCTCGGGCTTTCCGGATTTCCTGGAGACGCTGCCCCAGTGATCTTGGATCTATAGTATCTAAGATATGCTTTTGCATCTTAAGGACCTCTTAAAACATTAAACGAAGAAGCGCTTTTCACAAAGCCTTCCCATTCTTTCACGTAGGCGCGATACAAGCCAAGAAACGAATCTGCGACCTCAGACATCGTCGCGCCGGAACTCTCGGCCATCTCCATCTGGGTTTCCGCAAGTTCGGGGAAGGATTCGATGAGTCTGTCCCAAGGTGCACTTGAAGCCAGACTCGCTTCGATGGTGTTTACTTGCGTGAGCATTGCCATAAGGGGATACCTCTGTCTCTCATCAAGAACTTCCGCCGAGTTCGTGACGTCATGTCTGTAGTCAGAGCCTCCATCGTTGCTACCCAGGCCGGAAGCATGCATGGCGCACCTGCGGAGCAGGCACGAGCTACAAATCCCACATTGTCGGGGCGAGTTCGGAACCCTCGACGGGAACCCGTCACATGAGACAGTCATGTTCACAAGGGTTTCCAGATCGGGCTTTTTCAGAACCTGGCACATTTGACCCTTCGTCCAGAATTGAAAAGGATTGACGATGTGGACCGGCTCTTCCATCACTAGCGATAGAAACTGACTCATTCGTACTAAGGACAGCGGGTGAACCCCCCTCGCGTTATCAACTCCGAGTTGGCCTTCGTTGAGAGGAAGATTGAGCGATCCTATGCCATTTTCGCAAACTGCCAAGGTGGAACTGCCCGCCATTGCAGCAACAACGGCCCCCAGGGAAAGGAACACAAATCCCCTGCTCCGCTGACTCTTCTCCTCATCCGCCTTCGGTAACTTGTTTATGCCGAACGGCACTATGATACTTCTTATTTCCCTGGACTGGCTATTCCATCGCTTCGCCAGTACCCTCACCAGATCGCGCTGAACGCGCGCAAGACGATTGTTGGTGCAGCCAGAAACCAACACAAAAGAAAGCTCCGGGTGCTTTTCCATCTCAGTACATATTCCTGCCAGGGAGTCGAGGCCACCGCTGAACAATGACGTGATATTGGGATGCGCCACAGGCGACTCAAACAAGAATGCTTCTGCAGGAGGCTGGCAAGCCTCCCCAGATTTCACGAACTCGAAGCTCCACTGATCTTCAGTAAACCAGTAAAGAAGCGCGGTCAGTCTGTCCGTGACCTTAGCACTTGACCAAGCATCGGGTTCGCGAAGTGGAACGCGAACATGCAGAAAACGCTGCCCCGTGAAGGTCAATGGAGACCGGATGCGCCGGGACCTGCGATCAGCATAATACACCGCCAATGCTACCTGGACCAGGTCCGCCAATCTAGCCCGAAGATTGCATCCGAAGGATCGCGTCACGCGCGAATCATCCACCCAATACTGGCTTTCCAGGTCTCCTCGGCCATAATGACCAAAATCGAACGAGTATGAGGTTTCCAATTTTCCTTCTACGTCATGATCCTTCATGCTTAGCCAATAACAAACTCGTTCAAAATCTCCGCAGTGGATTTCCGGATTCGGGCATTCTTCGGAACCCGCAAACCCTTAGCGTCCGGTTTATTCACCAGTTGCCTTGCCAGCTTCTTTAATCCATATTCCTCCATTTTTTCTTTTACCAGGTGCTCCCAATCCCTTTCCTTCTCAAAGTTGCCAAATCGGCGATGGACCAGGTAGCCTCTGCTTCGGCCAAAAAAATGATGATCGGCAAGATCGAAGCACGTTCGTTCAGCCAAGGTCTCACTTGAACTGGCAGAATCACAACGTTCGCCCGAACCGTTCGGTTGTGATAGCAGGGTTCTTGCGGCCCGCGCACCGACCTTAGTTACCCGGTGGCCTCCGCTCCTCATCTCCAATTCTCGTAGTAATCTGAAAGATTCGCTGGCGCTTATCAACCCACCTGCCGCAAAGAGCGGTTGGGCATCCCTTTCTTTCTTGGCATCGTCGACAATCTTGGCAACATCATTCAATTCTGGAAACCCGCCCGCTTTGCGAAGCGTTCGGGCCAAGGCACGAACGCATGCCGCGCCGAGTTCTCCCTCTGAGGCTACGCCCCCTTCTGCCATTCTGTAGACCGGGCGCCACAGTGGGGCGAAAGTTCGTTGAAAAATATCTTCATCTGGCATATATACCAGAATATCAAAGTGGTCTGACAATGTCAAGTATATACTGCATATTCCTTTAATGCATGTCAGGTATTCCACGGTTCGGGCTAGAATCCGTCATATAGCTTTTCACAATTCAGGCGGTTGACCTATTCTTCTGGGAATTTTCAGAACATACGAGTTCAAAGACCAGGGGTGGTATCGCGCTTTCAGAACGAAGATACGATACGAGACGGAGTATCTGAGGGTATAGAAGTTGAGCGGCCCCTGCGGCACCCATATCCTCGGGCTCATGGCCAACCGATGGAAGGCAGCACCCAAGGCATGCCGCAGGACTTACCCGCCTAAGTACTATTATACCAGCGCCGCCAAATGTGTCATGACGCGCTGGACCAAAGAGAGCATAATCTTACTGGTAAGATATTGAAATTCAGGAGATCGATCATCCCAACGCTCGAAACAACGAAGATGTCCTCAAAGGGGCAGGTTGTGATACCGGAGGGGATTCGTAATAAGCTCGGGTTGAAACCAAGCGATAAGTTCGTGGTTATCGGTGACAAAGGTGTATCGATTCTAAAGACGCTGGCAGTTCTCCGACTTGAAGAATTTGGCGGTATGCTCAGACACGCACGCAAACGAGCCAAAAAGGCAGGGATGAGACCGTCTGATATTGCTAAGGCGATATCGGACGTTCGGAGCCGAGACTGAGAATCGTCGCCGATTGCGAACTTTGTACCGCTAAGATAAGGTTCAATTGCAGACCTGCCAGACGAAATTCCTTCAATCGGCATGATGCCATTGGGCGAAGTGCACAATCCGTCAGTTTGTATTGGTTGTCGAGAATGGTTTCTATTGAGCCTGCATGTATCAAACGCTGACGACATGTGCTTCGCCGGACTTGCAGATTGGCAAGGCAACGACTATGACTCCCCGGGATCAACCGGAGTAACGGGCAAATGTCTGTCACGTGTCCTGACGCGGCGTGCTCCAAAAGGAGTACCCCTTGCGAGGTACCTGTCCGGGACGTATAATCAGGTGGTCCAAAAGGACTTGGTTTTGAAGCGTCCACGCGGGCCGCTATGCACAGAATTCTGACTAGTTGAAGCGGGACTCTGACTAGGTCCATGACTCAACGCAGAGGAGGCAGCCATGGCAAAGGAGAAGGCCGCAGTATTTGTCGATAACTCGAACATATTCAAAGGGACCCAACAGTTCTCCACTCATCTCCGCAAGAGCGGAAGACTGCCAGAAAACCGTTACCTGAGCATACGGTGGGACAATCTGTTGGATATTTTAGAGGGCCAGAACGGGGGAATCGACGTATTCGCGCGGCATTTTTTCGCCTCACTGCCGCCAGCAGCCGACGTAAGCAAATTGACGAAGCGACCGACGGAGGATGAGTGGAACACGCTTGTGAAACAGTCGGCACAAACTGGTTTCTATAAGGCTATTCAGGGTCCACCCTGCAATTTCGTGTTGCATGGCATTCCTTTGAGATTCGCCGATGTTCTATGTCGCAACAAAACTAAACAGGCTTATTACCGATGTCGGGATTCGCAAGGTGGCGTAATCAAATGCAAACTCTCGTTAGATTTGGACCAGTGCTATTCGTGCGATAGGAAGTTCCTTTTCAAGTATGAGAAAGGGGTGGACGTTGCCTTGGCCGTTGCGCTAACCATATTTAGCGGCGTAGGACAAACAGCATTAGATCGGGTGATCCTGGTCGCGGGTGATGGTGACTATAAAGAGGCCGTGAGGCAAGTGAGGCAGCAGGTCGGACGAGATGTTCAGATAGTGAGTTGGCGGAAGCCCCTTTCTAAAGAGCTTGAACAGCTTTCCAACAAACCTCCTCTCATTTTGGACGAGTTTTGGGAACAAGTTTGCGACATACGTTCAAAGGCACCATTGGAGGAAATGCCAGGAGTTCCGGAGGAAGGTGAAGACTAGCATGGACAAACTGCCCGTGCATGATGTGACCCGGTTGGAGACATGCCTGAATGAACCTGCGTAATTCCCTGGTACTTATCGATGGCCGGATTTAGTCCTTGACAAGGGTATCGCCCAGAGAAAGAAGCAACGAAACCACTGGAGGCCACAGATGACCAAACGAAAAGGTGATAGTTTCCCGAAGAGGGTGCATGTCATAGCAAGGGACGACGGGTGGGCCGTCAAAAAGGAAGGCCTATCCAGGGCAAGCCGTCTAACTCGAACTAAGGGGGAGGCAGTGGACAGCGCCCGAACCCTAAAGAAAAGCGGCCACGATATAGTTGTCCACCGGAAAGATGGCTCCATCGAGAAGTGGGAAAAGTCAAAAAGGTGACAGTGAGTTCGCAACCACAGAGTTTCTCAACGAATGTTTTCATCAACTGCCCGTTTGACAGCGATTACGATGCCTTGCTTAGAGCTCTGCTGTTCACTGTGCTCCGACTTGGATACAACCCAAGAATAGCTTCAGAGCGATTCGATTCAGGGGAGCAAAGGCTCCGCAAAATCTGCGAACTTATCCAGGAGTCGCGTTTAAGCATCCACGATCTATCAAGGATGCGGGCAGCGAAAAAGAACGAAGTGTATCGGCTGAACATGCCTTTTGAATTGGGCATAGATATCGGCTGTAGACTATTCAAAAAGGGGGGTGCAGAAGGTAAGATTTGTCTCGTTCTCGAATCAGAGAGGTACGGCTACCAAAAGTCAATCTCTGACCTCTCGGGAGTGGATATTAAGGAGCATGCGAATGACCCTGAGAACTTGGTCAGGCAGGTGAGGAACTGGTTTGTCACAAATGAGTTGTGCCCAGCGCCATCTGCGACTCGCATATGGGAAGACTTCAACGAGTTCATGGCGGACTTCTATGAGGAACGAAAAAGAGACAGATACAAGGAAGAGGATTTGCGAGGTATGCCGAATCCTGAGTTCATCAAATTTGTTAATGAGTGGTTGAGCCAGAGACCAGATTTAAAAAGGTGATCACGACACTCACCCCGTGTTTCTGGCCGAGTTCAACTCTCCCCCGTCTCGGCCATAACTCTCGGTTCGCACGTTGAGCATTTCGTCAGTTTGTATTGATTGTCAAGGTGCTTTCCACTGAGCTGCGCCTAAGTGGCAGGCGAATCCCAGCCCTCCCGCCTCATCCCTTCCCCTCCGCCTTCAATTTGGCGATGATGTCCTGTTGAAGGGCTTTCTTGTCTATTTTGTGTTCACCGGTTTGGGGCAATTCTCCGGCTATCTCCAGCCTTTCCGGCAGCTTGAACGGGGCCAGGTTGTTTTCCTTGAGGAATGCGATCATTTCATCAAAGGTGAACCGCTCACCCTTCTTCACTGAAACATAGGCGCAGGCGCGTTCGCCCATGACAGGGTCGGGCATGCCTACGACGGCTGCCCCGGTCACGCTGGGATGGGTCAGGAGCAGGTTCTCGACCTCAATGGGATAGATGTTCTGACCGCCCCGCTTGATGGTATCTTTCTTGCGGCCGACGATCATGAGGTTGCCGCGTTCGTCAAACCGGCCGAGGTCTCCCGTGGTGTACCAGCCTTCTTTTGACCACAATCTGGACGTGGTCTCAGGGTCTTTATAGTATCCGGACACGAAAACAGGCCCCCTCACGACTATTTCGCCGTCGTCCAGGCGCACTTCGTTGCCGGGCATGGGCTTTCCTACCGTTCGCAGCCTCACTTCCCTGGGATCTCCGCGTGAGCTGATGGCGACACCGCCGGCGTCAATCAGCCCGTAGCTTTGCACGATGGGGCAGCCGAATTTCTCCTCGGCCTGGCTGGCCAGGTCGAAGTTGAGAGGCGCCGCCCCGGTCCAGACCAGCCTGACCGAACTGTGATCGTACTTGCCGAAATCGGGGTGGTCGACCAGCATATAGATTTGAGTCGGAACGATGCTGAGAAAGGTTATCTTCTCCTTTTCTATCAGCCTGAGAGCTTCCCCGGCTTCGAACCGCTCCTGCATGATGATGGCCGCCCCCGCCTGCGGCGCTCCGAAATAGGCTACCGCGTTGGGACCGCTGGGCGCCGGGCTGAGCACCGCTATCCGGTCGCTGCCGGTGACTCCGAACACGCCGAGGTAGACCCTGGCCATATAGTGGCGGCTGCAAATAGGCTGCTCGACCAGCTTGGGGAACCCTGTCGTCCCCGAGGTAGGCATCACCAGGGAGTACTCTTCAGCGGGAGTGCTCCTGCTCTTCAGGTAGTCCGCCGGGTACGTCGTCTCTATCGGGTCATGGACAATTGCGTCGAAGGACAGTGTGCCGTCCCTGGTCTGATCGCCGGTGAGGATGATGTGTTTGAGGGCCGGCAGGTTGGTCTTGATCTGCTGCACCATGTCGAAATAGTTGAAGCCCCGGAACTCGCAAGGAATAACCACGGCCTTGGCTTCAACGTAGCGCAGAATGTACTCCATCTCCTTGTGGCGGAAGTTCCGCTGGATAGGAGTACACAACAGGCCGGCGCGCTCACAGGCAATCCGTACCAGCGGCAGATCGACGGAGTTGGGCAGTTGGACGGCGACCATGTCGTCTTTCTTCAGCCCCAGATCGGCGAACTTCAGGGCCAGCCGGGTTATCCACAGGTTGGCCTGCGACCAGGTGAGCCTGGTTGTCGAATCCACCACCGCTTCTTTGTCCGGGATTTCCCTGGCATTCCTGTCCCAGAGATCGGAAAACGTCGCCGATTGCCAGTAGCCCTTGTCCTGGTACTCCTTGAAAAGCTCGGGCGTGTATAGCGTTGGCCTGGCCAATGTAAACCTCTCGAATGTTATTTGGTAACCGGCGCGACCCTGTCAGCCGCCGATTCTCGCCATGAGTTTGGCGTAGTCGGTTTGCGAGGCATGAACGCGGTCGATCTCCTGGGGCGTCAACCAGCGCTTCAGATCCACTTTGTCGGACGGATAGTGGCAACGTTCGAAGTTCCATTTCTTGTCCATGGGCACAGTAGCGTCGATAGCGACGCCGCCTTCGAAACCGCCGCCGCCGATGCCGGACACGCGTTCCGCCGGCTGCATCAGCGTGCCCCGCCCGCCGCGCGCACCCATAAGGATTCCGGTCAACGGATTGGCCCGGGTGGTGATGGCCCAGAGAACATCGTCCGTATTGTAGATGTCAATGTCCTCGTCCACGGCCACCACCATTCGGATGCCCTGGATGGCCGACATGACTGCCATCAATATGTTGCGCTGATAGCCTTCGTCCCAGGGCCTTCTCTTGTGTACCTGGAGGACCGCGCCTCCCTGGATAGAGAAGCCGGGCAGGATGTTGACATCAGTCACCAGTCCGGGCACGACCCTGTCGGCTACTTCGAACAGGCAGGCATCCTTTAGCAGCGTAATCAGGAATTCCCCCTCGAAGGAGTGGGCCAGGGGCGAGTAGAATATGGGGTTGGTCTTGCGGTGAGTTACCGCGGTGGCCACGAACTTCCGGAACCGGTAGGCCCGGCCGAGATATCCCGGCCACTCGGGGAAGAAGGGCGCTTCGCCGGCCTTGCCCAGCTTCTCCGCCTCGTCGCTTTCCCAGGCCGATTCGGTATCCAAATATCCCTCGATGACCCATTCCGACTGGGCGATGGCATAGGCATCTACTGTTTTGGCCTTGACGATGTCTACCGGGAATCCCTGTATCCCTCCCGCTATTCCCAGTTCATCCGAGCCCTGCGGGACTACTGAATGGACGCTCCCGCCGCCGGCTACCATCATGACCCCGGGCGGGGTGTTGATGTTGATGGTCAGGGGCACCCTTTCAGTGCGGTGATCGATATAGGCCACAATCCCGAGATGGGTGGGAGGGCCCGCCATGATGGTGCCCCAGTCTTTACCGCGGAAATGGATGCGGTTGAAAGACAGATGGCTGCCGCCGCGGAAGTACTTGCCCGAAACCAGGATATTGCCTCCGCCGATGATCCTGCCGGCGTCGCGCTCGGTGTGCTTCAGCACGGGCATCATCGACATGATGTCGATATTCTCGGTGACCACCACTTCCTGGCAGGGGGCTTCCTGCACCACACGGGGCGGGATGGGCTTCTTGATGGCATCGAGGCACCGGAACTTGATCTTCTTGAAGTCATCCATGCCGAGCATCATGGCCGCCCTCTCCCTGGTGGCAAAGAGGTTGGCCACATCTTTGATGCCGGGATAACCCTTGATGTTTTCGAAGAGAATGACGGGCCCGCCTTCGACGGCCTTTTGAATGCCCGACATTTCCAGGATGGGGTCCACTTCGTTCTTGAGAGAAAGCACCTCACCCTGTGCTTTCAGGTATTCCAGGGTTGCCCGGCTGTTGCTTATATCGGGAATGGGCACTTGCGATTCCTCCTTTTCGTTGGTCGTGTGCTGGCGCTGATCCTAGTGCGGTTTGGCGCCGGCCCAGTCAGGATGGGCGGCAACCTGAGTGATTCCGATACAGACCTGGTCAAGCATCGGTTCGTATCTGAATGCCATCCAAAGGGCAGGTATGTCGGGATCCGTATTGAAGTGCTGGTGTTTCACTCCGCCGGGTCGGATGGGCAGGAGAATGAGATCCCCCTCTTCCCAATCGTATTTGACGTCGTCAACCACGCTGTATCCGGTCCCTTCCAGCACAAATATGCATAGCCCGCCCTGGTGCACGTGACACCCCGAGTGTTTGTTTATCCGCTGTATGAATATCTCCCAGTCCGTGACGGCCATCTCGTGCCAGTTCTCCATGTTGACGTAGTGCCTGACCAGGGCCTGTTTGCTTTGCACCCAGGGAATCCTGCTGCCCTTGATGACTATCTTGCCTTCCAGCCTGGCGCGGATCTTTTGCTCTTTAGCTTCCACCAGCCTGTCATAGTGCGTCTGCCCGGGCTCGGCTTCCTTGCCGCGTTCGGATAGTTTCTCTACCAAGGTGTCTCCTTCAATCTGTCAAGACGCCGGCCTCCGGTACCCTTGCCCCGGGCCTGCCCGGGGCTATTTCAAGAGGGGAGCCAGTATTGGCTTGGCCGCCTCCATCTGTTTGGGCATTTCAAGGAAATAGTCTTCGTCTACGACAAAAGCTTTTTCTCCGGCAACCGGAACAAGGAATGGGTCCAGCCCTGCCGTGGGCACGTCGGATCTGGCGCTGGGCACATTGGCTCCCTTCACCACCGCGGCGCCGCCCTCTTTGCTCAACAGGTAGTTCACGAAAACGGCGGCCGCGTTGGGGTGGGCTGCCTTCTGGGGCACCGCCAGGCAGGAGTTCCCGGGGGCGATCTCCACGCCCTCGGCCAGCCTCAACCATTTCACGGGCGCGCCGGCAGCTTTGAGCGTGTTAACCGCTTCCATGTTAGCGCCCAGCGCGATCGCCTTTTTGCCCTTGGCGATCCAGTCGGCCTGGAGGGCGACGTCCCTCGTAACGACCGGCTCCTGATTGACCATCGCTTTCACAAATTCCATGCCTTTGTCCGTGCCCATCAACCTCAAAGTGCATGACAACCACTCGCTTCCGGCGCCCATGAAGGTCGGGTCGAGAAGAACGATCTGTCCTTTCCACTTTGGCGCCAGGAGGTCCTGATAGGACTTGATTTCCCCCTCTTTGACCATGTCCGAATTAGCGGCGGTGAAGGTGCCCACATAGCCGGCAAACGCGATGATGTTGTGGTCTTTGGGGTCCATGAACGGGATCTTCCCCTGCTGCCAGCCTTTGCCATCGGTGACCTCCGGAATAATGAGGAGAGAATCGAGCCGTTCCAGGAACTTTTCGGGCTTGATCGTGTTGATCAACGACCCGGACCCGACGATGAAAGCATCCGCCGAGTAGATTCCCGCGGTCCTTTCCCGGATGACCTTGGCGGCAATCTCGGAGCCTCGCCCCGGGACCCATTCGGCTTCTATGCCATACTTGTCTTTCAGGCTTTTTCCGATCTCGGCCTGGAAGACGCTCGACATCCCCGAATAGATGACGACCTTCCCCTCTTGCCTGGCGGCGTTCAAGGTATTCTGCCACCTTTCCTGCCAGCTCACGGGAGCAGCGGTAACCGGCGCCGGCGTGACGGCAGGTTGTGCGGAGCAGGCAACCAGTAGACTAGCCACCCCCGCTGCCAGCAACATACTTCCGAGGATGCCATGGAACGCCTTCTGTAGCATCAGACTCTCCTTTCTCGAACCTTGCCGACCGTTACACTACTTCAGGAGCGGAGCGAAGGCCCGGTTGATGACGGGAGTGGCTTTGTCCCAGTGGACGGTGTAGAAGTCTTCGTCGTCATAATGGACCTTTTCGCCCGGGATCACCACCTGGAAGGGGTCTCCTGCAAACGGAACGTTTAACCGGACTGCCGGCTGGCCGTAGGCTTTGGAAACAGCCGCCTGGCCTTCCGCCGTCATCAGCCAGTTGCCCAGAACGGCAGTGGCGTTCGGGTGAGGGCCCTTGTCAACCGCAGCGAAGATGGTCCCTGCCGGGCTTACCAGACCGCCTTCAGAAGCGCGGACCCATTTAATGGTGGCGCCCGCTGTCTGAAACTGCGGCACTACCGACATGGAGGCAGCCAGGGCGATGGGGTTTTTCTCTTTGGCGACCCATTCGACCAGCAGCCGGGCATCTTTCAGGACCGTTGGCTCCTGGGCTACCAGGTCGGAGAGAAACTTCTCACCCTTGTCGTATCCGAAGATATAAGCCAGGAGATAGGAAGACATGGTCTTGCCCGGTCCCCCCTGGGTGGGATCGAAGATCACTATCTTGCCTTTCCATTTGGGATTCAGGAGGTCCTGGTAGGACTTGATCGTCCCGTCAGGGACCATGGTGGAATTGACCAGGATGTAGGACCAGTAGGCCCTGGTCAGCGGAACGGACATGTTGTTCTTGTCGTAATATGGGAACTTGCCATCCGGCCAGGCCTTGGGATCCAACACCTCGGGGGCTTGAATGAAGGGCTGGAGCGCCGTGAGGGCCTTGGACGGCTTGAGCTCGCTGGCTATGTTGCCCCCGCCGACGATCACCGAGTCAGCCAGGAAAAGGCCTGCCTGCCGCTCGGCGTTCACTTTAACTACCACCTCGGCGGCCCGTCCGTCCACGAACTGGGCCTCTATGCCATACTTCTGCTTCATGGCGTTGATGATGGCGGCCTTGACGTCCGGCCCGGCGCCGCTGTAAACGGTAACGACACCTTCTTTGGCGGCGGCTTTGACCGTGTCGTTCCACTTCTGCTCCTGGGACGGAGCGGGGGTCGCCGTGGGAGGATTAGTGGGCTTCTGAGTGGGCGCGGCAGTGGCCGGAGCGGCCGTCGGCGGGCTGGTGGGCTTTACCGTGGGCTGCGCCGTAGGAGCCGCAGTCGGCGGCGCGGTGGGCTGTGCCGCCGGCTGGAAGGCCGCCATGGCCAGGGAAACAGCAACCAATACCAACAACAGTGCAATCAGTTTCGTTTTCATGTTGACCTCCTCGAATAACTAACCTGATTCTCTTTAGCTCGACCTATTTCCGGTCCCGGGCGTCACTTGACGCCCAGAAGCTTCAACATGTTTTCTCCCAGTATTCCGGCAATGGCTTTCTCGGGTAGTTCCAGAGCCTTGACGGCCTTGATGTACGGCTTGAGGTCCGCCGGGCGTGCCAGTTCATGGGGATAGTCCGTGGCGAAGCAAAGACGCTCCGGTTTGATTACCATGAGCGCCTCGTGCAGCGCCGGCGTCCATCCGCCGGTACCCGCCAGGTCGAAGTAGACCCGGTCCAGCAACGCGTCGAAGTTATCTTTGTATTGTGACTCCTCGAATTCATTCATGGTCCGGGGTGGTTCACCAACCACCTTCTGTTTGTCCGGCGCCTTTTCCGGGTCGTGCCACGACATTATCCTTCCCAGGAGAAACGGCACGCCGCCGCCATAGTGGGCAAAGACGAAGTTCAACTCCGGAAACTCCGGCAAGACGCCGGTCATCACTTCGACGAAGGACTTGGCGATCTCATATTCGCGGGAGACGCTGCCGCTCATGTTGTATTTCACGCCGCCCCACAACGGCATTTTGGTGGTGGGATGCACCACCACCGGGATGCCGAGCCGCACCACCTTCTTGAACAACGGCTTCAGACGCGGATCGTCCAGGGTTACGTCCTTCATAGACGTGAGCATGACGACGCTTCTGAACCCCAGGACGTTGACGGCCCGGTCCAATTCGTCAATAGCCGGCTGCCCTTCGAGATAGGGTACGTGGGCGCAGGGGAGAAGCCGGCCCGGGTATTTTTTGACCGCCGCCGCCAGGTTGTCGTTAATCGACCTGCAGAAAGGGAGACCGCTGGCGATCCAGACCGGGTGTTGAACTATAGCAGCGTCAACCCCACATTCGTCCATGTGGCGCACGGCGCCATCCAGGTCAAAGGTCCTTTGCCACGTGAGATTGGGATGTTCCACCCTTCCCTTCAACAAGTCATCCACTCCCGAGGCGACCGCTTTCCTGGCCGTATCCAGGGGGAGGTGATGAAACTGGGCGTCAACTACTTTGTATTTCTTCGGCATTCCGCGGGCTCCTTAACAACGCGATCAGTCGGTCTTCAGGCTTTCTTGGCCCCGATCCAGTCCGGGTGGTCGGCTACCTGGATGAATTGGGCCGCGCTTTGGTTCAGCATCGTCTGGTAGATGAAGGCGATCCACAGCGCCGGTTTGTTCGGGTCGGTGTTGAAATGCTGATGCTCGCACCCTCCCGGCTTCACCGGCAGGACAATAAGGTCCCCCGCCTCCCAATCGTATCTCGTTCCATCAACGACGGTGTATCCCTCTCCTTCGATAACAAAGATCCCCAGGCCCCCCTGGTGGATGTGCTTGCCGGAGTGTTTCTTGATAAGCTGCACAAATATTCTCCAGGAAGGGGTCCCCACAGAGTCCCACAAACCTTCCCAGAGAAGGAATTGGGCCAATCCCTGCCGGCCCTGCTCCCAACTGGTTTCCTTGGCCCTGATGACCACCTTCCCATTCATCCTCCGGCTGATGAGTTCGTTGTCCGTCCGCCGCTGCATATCCGAAATCAACTCTTGCGGTTCCGCTTCCCGGTGCCGTGCAACTACTTTTTCCAATTGATAGTCCTTTCCAAGTCTTCAGAATAGTAATAGGGCCTGTTTCGGCGTTTCATCCAATCTGTCTCAGCGTTTGTCCCTTTACAGACGGAACAGTCTTTGAATGTTTCCACCAAGAATATTAGCTTTATCTGCTTCAGGAATATCCAGCGCTTTGATGCCGGCGATATAGGTCTTCAGGTCGCTTGCACGCGCCAGTTCGTGAGGAAAATCGGTGGCAAGACAGAGACGTTCAGGCTTAATGACCTGCAGGGCCTGTTTGAGCGCCGGCATCCAGCCGCCGGTGCCGGCCATGTCAAAATATACACGGTCGAACAGCTTGTCGAAGCGCTCCTTGAACCTGGATTCCTCAAATTCCACGATAGTTCTGGGAACTTCTCCTACCGGCGCCTCATTGCCGACTGTCTTTTCCGGGTCATACCAGGACATTATCCTTCCTAGAAGAAAGGGCACACCCCCGCCATAGTGGGCAAACACGAAATTCAAGTCCGGAAACTCGGGGAGCACACCCATCAACACCTCGACAAACGCCTTGCTGACTTCGTATTCCCGGGATACGCTGCCGCTCATCTGATACTTCATTCCTCCCCACAACGGCGTTTTGGTGGTGGGATGCACCACCACCGGAACACGAAGCTGGCTGGCTTTTTTGAAGAAGGGCTTCAACCGGACGTCATCGAGGGTGACGTCCTGGAGCGAGGTCAGAACACACACGCTCTTTAGCCCCAGGTAGTTCACCGCCCGTTCCAATTCATCGACCGCCGGCTCTCCCTCCAGATACGGGACATGAGCACATGGGATGAACCTGCCCGGATACTGTTTCACCAGGCCGGCCAGGCTGTCATTGAAAACCTTGCAGAATTCTAGGCCGCTGCTGATAAACATCGGCTGCAAGACAACCGCCATATCGACGCCGCACTCCTCCATATGGCGGACCACGATATCGATGTCAAGCATCCTGCGATAAGCGGTCGATGGGTTTTCCAGTTTCTTGCGAAGTTCGGGCGGTCCCACCGCCCGAGCCTTCGCGGCGGCTTCACGGGTGACGTGGTGGAACTGGGCGTCGATTACCAGGGGCTTCTTTACCATGCGGCTGTTCTCCCGTTCTTGTCCATTGACCTGGTCACAGACTGCTTACCGGCGTTGACGGGGTACATCATCGAACACCAGGTTTTCGGTACGGCGATAGGGGTACTTACTAAGATATCTCGCTCCAGGATGCCAGGAGTTCTCCCAGGACGCCCGAGTAGATGTAAAGCTTCATGAAAACGGCGAAAAAGCCGTAGAAGAAAACCAGCACCACGGCCGGGATCAGCAACGAAGGGAGCCACCGGGCGTGATTCAGTTTGGCGTACAGGAAGATGAACAACGCGATCCCTATCAGCAGTCCGAACAGGTACATCACCAGGATAAAGCCTGCCAGCCAGGCCGCCATTTCCACCACTTTTCGCGCCGGTATCGCCTCTCCGCCTGAGGCTTTAGCAAGCGCAACGGCCGGCTGTTTTGCATTGGCCATCCTGAGGATAGTCCGGCCGATTTCCCACAGCAACAGAATGATACCGGGGACGAGCACAATCTGGGGGAACAGGCGCGCCTCGAAGGGGTAACGCCAGGACATGGCGAACAATACAACGAAGAGAGCCAGAAGGAGACCGGGCAGAACCAGCCTAGGCATTGACTCTCGCTCCTTTCCTGCGTGCCCGGGACCAGAACTCGTACGACACGGTGAGTACGATCACCATCAGAATCGCGAAGGTCATAGGTTGAAGGAAGAAGAACGGGCCGAAGGTATTGAGAGAAATCAGGAAATAGGTTTCGGCCAGAGCTCCGAGAATGAACCCGAGCAGGATCGGCACCCTCGGATACCCCATTCGCCTGGCGCCGTAGCCGAGCGCTCCGAAAACGAAGGTCATCAGCACGTCAATAAAGGACTCTTTCATGGCATAAGCGCCGATGACGACAAACGCCAGAATCAGCGGGGCCAGGAACCGGACGTCTATGAAAGTTATCTTTACCATCTGTCTGGCCGTGATAAGCATGATGATGGAAGCGGCCACGTTGGCAATGATAACCGTCCAGCCCAGCCAGAGCGCCAGGTCCAGGTGTTCGGTCAGCATTTTCGGGCCCGGTTGGACCCCTACCACAATAAACGCCCCGAGCAACAGGGCCATAGAAGAACTTCCCGGAATGCCAAATCCGAGGGTAGTGAGCAACGCCCCCCCTTCTTTGGAATTGCTGGCGCTCTCCGGACCGATCACTCCTTCTACCGCTCCGGTGCCGAATTCCTCGGGGTGTTTGGATGTCTGCTTGGCGTGGGCGTAAGACATGAAGGTGGCCGCCTGGGCTCCCAGTCCCGGAATGATACCGATGATGGTCCCCAGGACGCAGCAGCGCAGAGTCAGCCACAGATGCCGGAAAACGTCTTTGACGCCCTCCATGACGTCTCCCGCTTTCTGCTCCCGGATACCGGCTTTTTGAATCAATGTCTCGCCGGACATCATCATGTCGATAACCTCGGGTATGGCGAACATACCGAGCCCGAGGGGTATCAGATCGATTCCGTCCTCGAGATACATCCAGTTGAATTCGAAACGCCCGACGGCGGTGACCTGTTGCAGCCCGATGAAGGCCAGCATCAGACCCAGGCAAGCCGCGATGAATCCTTTGGCCAGGGATTCCTGCGCGATCAGCGCGGTGAACGTAAGCCCCAGGGCGACCATCATGAACGTTTCCGGGGAGCCAAACAGCATGACTATTTGTTTCATGAACGGCAGGGCGGCGAGCAAGACGATCCCGCCGAACAGGCCGCCCAAGGCGCTGGCGGTCAGAACAATGCCAATGGCCCTCCCCGCCATGCCTTTCTTGGCCATAGGGTAGCCGTCAAGGAGCGTGGCAGCGTTGGTGGCGTCGCCGGGAACGTTGAGGAGGATGGTGGTGACAGAACCTCCCTGAGAGGTGGCCGCCGAGATGGCCAGGAGGAAGGTCAGCGCCAGCGTCGGGTCCTTCCCCCACATGAAGGACATGAAAATGGACAGCGCGGCCATGCCGCCGATGCCGGGCACTATGCCAAAGATCAGGCCCACGGTAACGCCCAGGGCCATCACCAGCAGGACGTCCAACCTGGCGATGTTCCCCAGTGCTTCAAGAAGCGTCGGTAACATTCTGAGATTACCTTCCGGCGACTGCCTTCTTCGGTCCTATCTGTTCTCCATGGCGAGCAAAGCGCCTATCCTGCCTTTGTTTGCTTCGGACATGTTGAGCACGTCATTCACGGCCTTGGCCATTACCTCTCCCGGCTTGTAGTCCACCGGTTCCCCGAACTTGGCTGCTTTCTCCTTCAGCGCCGGCTCTTCGCAGGCTTTCTTCAAGCACTCCCTCAGGAAGTCCAGCTTCTCCGGGGATACTCCCGGCGCGGTAAACAGAGCCCGGCCCGGTTCGAGGTTGTAGGCCAGGTCCATCGTTTCCTTCTCTTGCGGTGTGAGGCTCCTTAGCTCATAAATCGAAGGTATGTTTGGCAGCATCGGATTCCGCTGATTCTCCACGGTGACCAGCGGAACCAGATCTCCAGATTCGATCAGAGCTATGGCCGTGGTTCCGGGCACGGAACCGGTGACCTCACCCCTCATGACCGCCAGGACTTCGGTCGAAGAGCCGGAGTAGCCGGTAACGACTTTGATAGGCTTCTGGATCGCCATCGAGAGAAGCCGCACTCTTATCGCCTTGCCGCTGTCGGGGCTGTCTACCGCCCCCTTGATTTCATCAACTTTCCTGAGATCGTCAATAGACTTGATCCCTGACTTTGATGACACCACGAAGACCATCGGGTTTGAGGCGACTACGCCAAGGTAACTGAACTTGCTCATGTCAAACCTTGAAGCTGCCGGCGTGAAAAGCTGTTCCAATGTGGCCGACCTGGTAATCATCATTCCGATGGTAAGGCCGTTGTTCTCGTCCCTGATCTTGGTCATGGCCACTTTGCCGCTGGCGCCGGCTATGTTCCGTACTACAATTGTGGCGCCCAGGTATTTCTCATAATAAGGGGCGAGCATCCGGGCCCAGGTGTCCCATCCGCCGCCGGGCGCGTGCCCTACTACCATTTCAATCACTTTGCCCTTGTAGAAAGCGGCGCCCGAAGGTTGCGGTTTTGACGGGACCGGGGTAGCGGTGGCCGGCTTGGCCGGCGCCTGGGTGGCGACGGGCGCGGGCGGTTGAGTGACGGCGGGCTTCTGGTCTGAAGCCGTAGGCAGCGGGCTGGCCGGGGCGGGTTGCGGCCCGCATCCCGACATGAACGATGAGACCAGCAGAATTGCGATGGCACAATAGACGGAAATCCTTTTCACCGGGTCCTCCTTTTATATTACTAACATGGAGCTACGGTTATTCTTCGCGTCTCACGGCATGGCACGCCCCGGGATTAGTGAACCCGCCGGTTCACTTCTTGCGGCTGGAGGCGTCTT
>ORJL010256944.1_pt1 | contig 36040 bp, 34 predicted proteins | sample 1779941 | NCBI WGS metagenome assembly ORJL01 (sample SAMEA104232317, study PRJEB22302) | groundwater metagenome | biome: forest; feature: aquifer; material: groundwater | place: USA | collected 2011-08-07 | depth 5.8 m | reverse complement strand
GTGGCTCGTCGCCAATACCGACCTTCACCGGTACGAATGGGTGAAGGGACCGGAGTTCTTGCGGCGAGTTGCCGGGGGACTTCGTATCGTCGGGATCCCCCGTATGCACAAGCTTCTTACCGTAAAGGTAACGAAGCTTGCCGCGGTCGAAGAACGGACTTCAGGAATCTTGACCACATTCGAGCTACGGTTCGCCGAGCCGGAGGAGGTGAAGTTCGTCTCACTGCGGGACCAGGTTCTACAGCTGGTCTTCTCTGACCCGATTACCGCAAACGGGATTCGGCTCAAGATCTCGATGCGGGTCTTCTACCGCATCAACGATCCCAAGAAGTTCTTCCTGGCGGCGGAAGACTGGACGCGGATCGTAGTTGACCGGATCCGTCCTATCGTTCGTCACGCAGTGAGTTTGGATACATGGCCGGAGATTAACCGGCGCCGTGCCGATCTCTCAAAGGGCATCATGGACGAGATCCAGAACGTGGACCACCCGATGCTCCGAGCTGGCGGCGAGCCTGATAACAGGTCAGTCTTGAAGTTCATGCTCCAGGAATACGGCCTGATCATCCAGGCCTTCGAGTTCGGCGACATGCTTCCCGCCAAGTCTGACATCATTGAGGCGGGAGAGCAGGCCTTCGAGGAGGCCCAGCGGATGCTGGGCGCCAGGGAGGTGGCTAAGTTCCTCCGCGACAAGAGTGCCGAAGAAGTGGCAGCGCGACGCGAGGCCATGCGGCTCGCCATCGCGATGAAGGCCGCGGAGAACGTCAAGAACATCATCGTGGGCGGGCCTGTGCAGGAGATCTTCCAGCAGGTATTTGCCCCGAGAGAGGAGCCGAGGAAATGATTGAGGGTCTGTGGGCAACAGCTAGCGGCTATATCACGGAGTCTATCTCGGGATTCATCGAGACGATCCCGTGGGGGTATGTGATCATGGGACTCATCATCATTCTGCCGCCGGTGATCTTTTTCTGGAGCCAGCGGCAGAGGTCCGCTCCAGCCGGCAGGCAGACCGGAACCGCAACGGCTCCGGCGAAAAAGGAGGAGTTCAAACTGGAGTCGCTGGCACCGGTGGTGATGTTCGTGCTTGTCCTTGCCGCCATCGTCACGCTTGCCGCGGCCATGGGGACCCAGAATCCCGGTCTCTGGACCGGGTTCTGGATTCTTGTCGTGGTAACGGCTGTTGTATCAACAGCTGGCGGGAAGTGGCTGGGATTCGCAATCACCTACGTGGCGCTTCTTGGCGCCACGTCGCTCCTTATCGGGCTACTCGTCGCAGCCCGAACCATCCCGTTCTTTATGAAGGTCCAGTTGCCGTAGCCACGGCGGCTGAACCCACGAAATTCCGTCTCGGAGGTCCGAAACGGAAACCCCCCGTGCGCGATGCGCACGGGGGGTTTCTATATTAATGACCCAACTTCGCAATTTGGCCAATTCTTTTTTAACCCGCTCGCAACAGCTCGTCGCTTAAGCTTGTTATTTATAGTTTGCTATTTATGTCCTGCCATCATTTCACGCTATAGCGTGAAATGATGGCAGGAGTAACTCTGCAAAAGGATTAAGAAGGATGAGCGTGTTGATGGGCTTCTATTGCAACCCGAAAACGGCAAGACTAGATAACCGGTAATAGAAATAGCAGCAACGGTTGAATAATACAGCCCTAGGGCACAAGCCCGAAAAAGCGATAAGCGCGGTATTCTTGTTTACCCAATGATGGTGTTCGGAAAACTGTTACGTACTCTTGGATGTCGAAAAGGCCGGTCAAAAAATCAATTTCGTCCTCGCAAGACACTGGGTGGACAAACACACTCTTGTGAAACTGGAAACAGCCAAGCTGGCGAAGTTTCTGGCGCAGTGCATCCCGAGCAGTTTTCTTGCTTTCCGGGATATCAAAAAGAATGGCGCTCCATTTTTTATCCCAGTGTTTCGGCACGTCGAGCCGCAATTTCTCAAATTCAAGCACCCGCAGGCGCCTCTTGCCGCGTTCAGTTATTTGTAGAAAGACCTTGCCGCCGCGCGAAACGAACTCGACCAGCCGCCGTTCACGAAAGCGCTTCAGCGCCGCTTCAAGCGAGGCGCGGCTGATTTTCTGCCGTTTTTTAAGCAGAAATGGCTTGAAAGCGAGCGCCAATCCCGGGAGAGTAGCGGCCGCGACTGCAATTGCGCCACTCAAAATAATCGCTAGAATCAGTTTTTCAACTTCGCCCTTACGCCTTTTGGTAACCATCTTAGGAAGAAAGAATGATCATGAGTAATCTCAAACCTTACTTAAGCAACCTTACAAAAACAATGGGGATATCGTTAGAAAGTATATTGGCTATTATAATACGCTATCGCGTATTATAATAGCAAGCAAGAGTGTTGGTGTGCAGCAAGAATGTTGGCATTAAGAGTGTTAGCACTATAGGGCGTGAGTACGGCGTTAGTATCCAAGAATGTTAGTGCTATGAGGCGAGAGTAAGGCGAAGGAAATAATGAGAAAGTGAATAAGCATATCATTAAGAGCACTATTGCTATTATAATACGCTATAGCGTGGAATGATAGCAAGGGATGTTAATACTATAATAAATACTAAGACTATAATACTAAGAATGTTCATACTAGGGGGTGTTAATACTATATAATACTAAGAATGTTCATAAGTACCAAGAAGAATGCTCATAAGTACTAAGAATGTTCATACTAGAATGTTCGTACTAATGAATAAAATGATGTTCATAATGTTAACGAATAAAATAATAAGAGATTGAGCTATTGTGGATGTGGCGACGGGACCCGTGAAGTTCCATCTCGGAGGTCCGAAACGTAAACCCCCGTGCGCGATGCGCACGGGGGTTTCTATTTCTTATTCGAGAGAACTTTTATTAAAGAAGGCCAGAAATGAAATTTGGCGCCCCGTAAGCAAGCAACGCAACCGCGATTCCAACAAGCGCATAAATAAGAGTATTGCGCGCGGACGTCACCTTTTCGGCATCGCCGCCAGCTGTGAGAAACTGAAATGCCGCGTAAAGAATCATAATAACTGAAACCCCAAGCACAATAAGCCCAAACCAACCAGCGATTTTACTCAATAGACCGGTTATTCCGGATGCTCCTTGGGGAATGTCTTTTGTAAGATCCTTAAAGTTACTAGGGAACTCAACAGCAGCGGCTATCATAGGTGATAGGGCTGTCAAAGACAACACCATTGTATGTAAAACTTTTCTCATAGAAATAAGAAGTTAAATATTAGGTATGACTATGTTCTTTTTATAGCACGCCGCCTCCCGAAAGGCAAACGAGTTATTCCACAAGCCTAATTTAGGGATTCCCGCCATCGCTTACGGTGTCCCAATGATATTTGCAACAAGCTTGGGAATAGCAAAAGCCAGAAGCGCGACCGCTACGCCAACTATGGCATAGGTAAGCGTGCGCTTGGCTGTTTCTACCTTTTCCTCGCTCCCGCCGCCGGTAAGAAAGAGAAAGGCAGAGTAAAAGACCGCCAGCACCGAAACGCCCATCAGAATTGCGCCGAAGGCGCGCACCACGTTTTCCAGAAATCGGGCGAGGTTTTCGGCCCGAGTCGCGCCGCCCGCGATGCCGATTACAACGTCCTTTAGGAATTGAGCCGAGAGCACAATAGCAATGCCGATGACGCCGTAGGTCAGCGCCTTATGTCCTTGCTTCACGCGCTCCTCGCTCCCGCCGGCGGTGATGTAAAGAAAGGCCGCGATCATTACGGCGAGCGCCGAGAGCGGGGTGATGATGCCGACGGCGAATTTTATAATGACATCCAGAATTTGGTCAATAGTTTTTGCCTGAATCGGAGAGTCGTATCCTCCTTGACCGAACGCCAAAAGAGGCAGCACAAAAACCGCAATCACAATCGCGAGTTTAAGTGTAGAGGAAAAACGGTTTAGCATAATGGAATGTTGGCTATGTCTATGTCGGCGGCGTCAAAGTATCGGAGAATATAGAACCGACAAGCGTCGGGATGGCGTAGGCAAGCAGAGCCACCGCCACCCCAATCAGCGCGAAGATCAGCACCTTCTTGGCTGTCCCGATCTTATCCTCATTCCCGCCGCCGGTAGTGAAGAGAAAGGCGGCGTAAAGCACCATCAGCACCGAGAGCCCCATTAAGATTATTCCAATCGTATTGGCAATAGTTTTAATCAAGCCAAGCGCTTTGCTTTCAGACTGTTCCACTGTAAGGCCCGGAGGAGCTTTTTCTATCGGCTCAAGCCCGCAACTCCCCACCAGCGTCGGCGCGTTCCACGGGCCGAAGGCGCCGATGAAGTTCTTGTTTCTAAAGTCCCCTGTTAATGCCTTGATCGCCGTATCCACGATGAAGTAGGCGCCAAAAACAATCAGAAGGCCGATAACCGTGTTTGTCAGAATCGTTTTGCCGGATTGGATGCGCTTATCGGAACCCCCGGAAAGGGCGTACATAAATCCTGCCCAGGTGAACATCAGAATCGCGAGCGGCACCGCAAGATATTTAATTCCGAAATTAATCAGCCGAATCACAAGTACCACGACATGGCATTGCTGGCATGGTGGCTGGCCAGTACCGCCGCAAGGGACTATGCCTGCCCCTTGGGCGAAGGCCGGCGCGAGCGGTAAGAGCAGAAAAAAGAGTGCCGCGATAACTGCCAACGCGTATGAGTATTTTGGAACTTGCCCGATATATTTTGTCATATCTCGGCGTTATTTGGCGCGGTCAACGATTGATTGCAATTGGGACTGTACGCGATTTAGCGCGTCCGAGGTCTGGAGGCCGCCGCTCACCGATGCGTCGAACATGTCTCGCAAAATACGCTCGGCGGTTTCGCGATTCGGTATCCGCCATGTCCGTGCCGAGAGGACTTGGTCATAAAATGGCTGGAGGATTTTGTTCGGCGGCTTTGATCCGATCAGGTCGCGGTGCGCCGGAGGAAGTACTAAAGCATCAATCATGGGTTTAGCAACGTCTTTTTGGTAGAGCGAGGTTAGAATCGCCCAGCCGATATCCGGCGAGCGCGATGATTTTGAGACCGTGAAAAAGTCGTATGAGGCGTAAGAGATGCGCTCGCCGATGGCAAGTTGCGGCAGGGGAGCAATAGCGAAGTTGAGATGCGGGTTTTGAGCGAGGATCGCGGGCAAGTCGCGAGCATAGCCTATGAAAAACGCCGCCTTGCCAAGAGCGAAGGCTTCGCGCGATTCGGGTTGCGACGAGTTCCAGGTGTAATAAGGCGAGTTGGGATTGGCGAAATCGGTGTAGAACTTAAGCGCGGAGGCGGCGGGGGCACGGGACTGGCCATTAACAACCACGGTGTCGGTAAAATGAAACCGCCGATCGCTTTCGGTGAATATCGGGTTGCCGCTTTGCAAAACCAGCGCCGAAAAGATATCGGCGGCGTGTGCCACGTTTCTGCCAAGGCCGAAGGAGGCGCCCGAGCGCTGGATGGCGCCCGTCGGGGAGCGGCGCGTGAGCCGCCGCGAGGCCTCCTGGAACTCGTCCCATGTCTTGGGCGGCTCGGAGATATTGGAGGCGTTCAGATAATCTTTGTTGTAGTAGAGCGCCAAGGTGTCCACGCTCCAGGGGATGCCATAAATGTTTCCGTTTTCATCGGTAAGATCGGCTGACGCCGCATCGGGAGCTTTAGCCAAAAATTCCATTGCCAGTTGACTATCGGAGGCAAGCGGCGCGATCTTATTCTGGTGAGCCGCGATCTCGCGCGAATCCAGCGCAAAAATATCGGGTCCCGTGCCCGAGGCCAGCGCGTCCAAAAGGTCCCGCTCGTAGGTTTCGGAGTTTTTGACCTCATAGGTGATTTTTATTCCGGGAAACTGGGACTGATATTGCGAGAAAAAATCCCGAAAGACGTTGTTTCGTTGATCCTTGTCCCAAATAAGAATCTCTCCCTTGATCGTTTCCGGCTGGAAGGGCTTGATCACGCCGGTAATCAAAAGAACGGCGAAGATCACCACAATCCCGAGTCCGATATAGAGCATGAGTTTAATCTTCAGTGGCATGGCTGTTCAGTTTTTGGTTGGTTAGTTCTTGGTTTTGGTTTTTAGTTCTTAGTTTTAGTTACCGGTAACCATAACTACTAACTGATAACTATAACTATCGACTTCGAACTAAAAACTGATTTTAATCTAGTTTCAAATCCTTTACCTAGTTTCTCCGAAATAGCAAAGCGTAGTGATGCGATCCTGCGGCGATTTCGCGATCCATGCTAAACCCCGCCGCTTCAGCATACTGTCGCGCCTTTGATTTGGGAATCCGCAGTTCCATCTTTGGCCCGCCGGGAAATTTTGACAGATCCCACTCAACGATGACGAGCATCCGGCCGGGCTTGGTAATCCGCGCGGCCTCGCGGAGCACCGCCTCGGGGTCGGCCACCTGATGCAAAATTGAGGCGACGATGACGGCGTCGGCCACATGGTCCTTCAGGCGCGTGCCGCGTTCAATTTCCAGATCGGCCACTACGGCGTCAATGTTTAAGAGATGCCGCAGCCTAGAGTGTGAACGAATCCGATCCACCGCTTGCGACTGAATATCAAACGCGTAGACCTTGCCTTGCGGCCCGACTTTTTCGGCAAGCGGAATCGTATAAAATCCCGACCCCGCGCCGAAGTCCGCGACAATCGCGCCGCGCAGAATATCAAGCGACGCCACAAACCGCGCCGGGTTCAGAAATGACAGGCTTTCAGGCATAACACCATTCTAAAATGACAAATGACAAAAGCCAAATGACAAAACCTACGCCGGGCTTGATATGGGTAAGCCCTGCCCTTGTATGGATTGCTCGACTTTTTTAATATAAAAGTTCTTAGACAAAAGTTTTTTATAGCTCTCAATCTTCCGCTTTTGTCGCGAGATAACCAACCTATTCCTACCCATTTTTGAGACAACCGCTAACAACTCCCCCCTTGCTTTTTCATCGAAAGTCCGCGTTCTTTTATAAAATTGATTGATCTCTTCGGCGATGGCCTCATCAATAAATATTTCGATCAGATAATCACCGAATATAACAAAATAGTAGTTACTTTTTCCTGCAAATAATTCCGTAGAAATATGATACTGCAGCAAATCATTATTGAATCGTCGCTTTAGCTCTTGATCCAATGGATCATCATAAGTTGATGTAACCAAAACAGCTCTTTTGTTTTCATTAAAGGTGCTAATTAACATTTCTTCCGCCTCTTCTCGAGCATAAGCGAACCACTCATGGGGATTATAAGCAAAAATTGGTTCATCCGAGCTGACGACTCCGTCAAGCATATGCAAAACGTGAGACCCAAAAGAATCAAGCAGATTCAGATTTTTAAAAAAATAGACGATCTTGTCTTTTGCGCCGAGATTGAGAAAGTTATCTGATCCGCCGAGTCGCGGTGAATAATGAAATTGCGCGAGCGAAAAGAAATCGCCCATCCGCTTGACCCACTGAATATTTAATGAGACCGATTTTCCGTGGATTAAGATTTTTTCCTCATCTTTGAGTTTTCTTAAGACACGATAGACGCCCTGCTTCGTTGTTTTAGAACGTGCCTCCGAGACTTTAGAAATTAATTCAATAGTCGAAAAAGTTCCTTTTTGGAGAACTTGGAGAACTAGGTCTTCAATTTGGTGATCTTTGTAACTTTTCACAGTCTAATCATATCAGAAATAATTAAATAAGTAAACAATTTGTTTAATTATATATGGGAAATAAGGTATTTTTTGACGTTTATATAAATTTATTGCAAAGATGAATACGGTAGCTCATTCACATCTTTCACTTTCAAACGGAGCAGGGAAGGAGAACGCCATGCCACTGTGCGGATTTAACCCGAAGATGCTTCATGGACTTACGGAGTTCGCCCAAGGTCTCTACGAGCAAGCGAAGAAACGCTCGGAGGAAGACGGCATTTCGATCGAGCGCGCTTTTGAGATCGAAGTTGAGGAGATGAACATTTTCCTCACCAAGCTCGACGAGAGATACTACAAAGACCTACGCCCCAAGCACAATGTCGCAGAGGCAATGGATCGACTGGTCGAGTGGAACGCCTTCTACCAGAAGGGGTCGTAACTACTCTATGGTCTCGGCGGTAGCAAGCCCATCGTCCCACAAGGACAATGGGCTTTTTCTTTTGCTTAGTCCTTGCTTCTTGCTTCTTTACCCTCGTTTCTAAATTCTAGTTCCTAAATTCTGAATCCTGAATCATTAGTCCTGAATTCTTGGTCCTCGCTAGAACGTCGTGATTGACGCCAGATGATCGCTGGGGTCAAGCCGCATAATGCGAACACCCTGCGTAGCCCGGCCATGGGTGGGGATGGCGGAAAGTTCCGTGCGGATCACCTGCCCCTTTTGCGAAATGGCGATAATTTGAGACTCTTCGTCCACCATCACGCGGGTTGTCACGATATGCCCGGTTTTGGACGTCACTTTGGCGGTTTTAATTCCCGAGCCGCCGCGACGCTGTTTTTTATATTGCTTTAATGGCGTCTTTTTCCCATAACCGAGCGACGAAACTACCAATAAACTGGCAGCAGGATTCGTTATCACGTCCATTCCCACCAATTCATCGTTTTTCTTAAGGCGCATGGCGGCTACTCCCGCAGCTTGGCGCCCCATAGCGCGTACGTCTTTTTCGGAAAATCTTATGGCCTGCCCAAGTTTAGTAACCGTAATAATATCGTTACTGCCGCTTGTCAGTTTTACCCAGCGCAAAGCATCGTGATTCTTGAGCGTAATCGCAATCAAGCCCGAGCGGCGAACTTCGCGAAATGCATTGCCTTCGACTTTTTTAATCACGCCATCCTTGGTCGCCATTACAAGAAAATCCGCAACGACCGCAGTACCCCTTTGCGCTCGGCGTTCTTTGGGAGCAGCGAGAATTGAGGTGATCATTTCGTTCTGCCCCAAAGACAGAAAATTAAATATAGCCTTGCCCTTGGAAATGCGCGAGGCCTCGGGAATTTCGTAGGCCTTTACCTGAAAGACTTTGCCGCTCGAAGTAAAAAACAAAAGATCGGAATGGGTGCTCGCCGAAACTAAATGCTCGACAACATCTTCTTCTTTCGTTTCCATGCCGATAAGACCCTTCCCGCCGCGCTTTTGGACGCGGTAGCTTTCGGGCTTTACCCGCTTGATGTAGCCGCCGCGCGTCACCACGACCAGTGTCTCTTCTTCCGGAATCAAATCTTCCTCGGCAAACTCCCGCACGGCCGATTTCACCACCTTGGTTTTACGTTCTCCGGCGAATTTGTCTTTGGCGGCGGCTAATTCTTTCTTGATAACGCCGCGGATTCTTGCCGAATCTTTCAAGAGGGCTTCGAGATCGCGAATTAGCACCAGCTTCTCTTTTAATTCATCCTCAATCTTCTGCCGCTCCAGCCCCGCTAAGGTAGCCAGCCGCATTTCCAAAATGGCAACCGCTTGCTTTTCCGAAAGGCTGAATTTTTTTATCAGATTCTCCCGCGCCTCGTCGCGATCCCGCGATTTCTTGATCGTCTCAATCACACGGTCAATAGCATCCAGCGCCCTCTTCAATCCTTCAAGGATATGCGCGCGGTCTTGGGCGCGGCTCAATTCAAACTCTGTGCGCTTGGTGACGATCACCACGCGGTGCTTAAGATATTCTTCCAGGATTGATTTTAGGGACAAGACCTGCGGCTGGATGCCGTCAACCAGCGCCAGCATGTTGATATGAAATCTCTTTTCGAGATCGGTGTGCTTAAAAAGATTGTTAAGAACTTTTTGCGGATAACTGTCGGCCTTCAAATCAATTTCAATGCGCAGCCCCTCGCGGTCAGACCCGTCGCGAAGATCCCTAATGCCTTCAATCTTTTTTTCTTTGACAAGATCAGCGATCTTTTCTATCAGTTCGGCCTTATTAACCTGATAGGGGATTTCCGTGATGATAATCTGATATCCGTTTTTCTTTTCGGTAATCTCGGCCACCGCCCGCATCACCACCGAACCCTTGCCGGTGACGTAGGCCTCGCGGATTTCTTTTTCGTTGTAAATCACGCCGCCCGTCGGGAAATCGGGGCCTTTCACAAATTCCAAAAGGTCATCATTGGTCGATTTGGGATGCTCAATCAAATGGCTGACGGCATCCGTAATCTCTCCCAAGTGATGGGGGGGGATGGAGGTCGTCATACCGACGGCAATCCCTACGGCGCCATTCAAGAGCAAATTAGGCACCGCCGCGGGAAGTACTAATGGCTCTTCTTGGGTCGCATCATAGTTGTCAACGAAAGGCACGGTTTCTTTTTCAATGTCGGCTAGCATCATAGATGAGATCTCGGCCATGCGTGCTTCGGTATATCTCATCGCCGCCGCAGAATCCCCGTCGATTGACCCCCAATTTCCCTGCCCGTCAATTAATGGATAGCGCAGGGAAAAATCTTGGGCCATGCGCACCATTGAATCATAAACAGCTATATCGCCGTGCGGATGATATTTGCCTAAAACCTCGCCGACAACCAGCGCCGACTTTCGGTACTTGGCTTGATGCGAAAGGCCCAGCTTATGCATGGCATACAGAATTCTCCGATGCACCGGTTTTAATCCGTCCCTGACATCGGGAAGCGCGCGCGCCACAATTACCGACATGGCGTAGTCCAAGTACGATGCCTCCATCTCTTCGACGATCTCTCTATTTTTTACGTAGCCGATGTCGGACATAGCAGATTAAATTCTAAACTCAAAGCACTAAATTCTAAAATAAAATGTTTTTGATTTCGAGCATTATGATTTTGAATTTGTTTAGGATTTCGGGTTTAGAATTTAGGATTTAGAATTTTCCTCGCAGGATATTCGGCAAATCTTTCAGAGTTCCGCCAATCATTGCCAGATTAAAACGCACAACTTCGCTAACGTCGGAAAAGATGGCACGAAGCACGGAGGGCGCTGGGAGCGGTGGTTTTGCCGCGGCGGCCACTGTTTCCTGCAATTTTTCCGCAACGACCCGGGGGTCCTCGCCCGAACGGATCGCCTTGAATGAACTGGCGACGCCGCGAATGGCCGCTCTGAATGACGACGGGACGGATGTCTTGGTTTGCGATACGGCGCCGGGCTCCTTCACGACCGACGATGAAAGCGAGGCCAGCTGATTCGAAAGATTCTTAACCCAGAAAACCATGAGGAGTCCGCCGACAACCATGGTGATAGCGATAAGAATCGCCCAGCGCGTCGGCTCCGGCTTTTCGCGAATCCGCTCGATTAAAGTTTTTCTCTCGGCAAGCGCGGGCATGGGGAATTGTTCTACACGGTTTTCAGTACGACGACGCGCGTACTTTCACCTTCGGGCAGGTCCTTTCTTTTCAGCGTCAGCCGATCCTCCGGTGCGGTTTTGGCCGCGCCCATTTCTTTCAGGAAAGTTTCCACGCCCTCCAGTTTTACTTTCAATCCGGGAATAGCGTAGTGCATGGGGATTACAATCCGCGGCTCGATGGCAGACACGACTTCCGCGGCGGTCTCGGCGTCAATCGTATAGGTCCCGCCCACAGGAACAAATAAAATATCGGCCTCACCGATGGCGTCAATCGTCTCCGGGCGTATTTTTTCCTCGCCGAAGTCTCCCAAATGGACCAGGCGTATCTCTTCCATCTCAATCACATAGACCGTGTTGCGCCCGCGCTCTTTGCCTTCTTTGGCGTCGTGAAATGTCGGGATGCCGGTAACGGCAATACCTTTAATTTCATACTCACCCGGGCCACGGACGATAAACGCGCCTTCGGGAATCGAGTCCGTATTGTTATGGTCGTGATGCTCGTGGGTAACGGCAACCACATCCGCCTTAAATCGAGGCGGCGTCAAACCAATATCCTTGCTGAAAGGATCGGTAACGATAACCAAGTCCCCCGACTGAATCTTAAAACACGATTGTCCGTACCAAGTGATGACCATAAAATAAGAAGCTAGGAACTAGAAGCTAGTGCCTAGAGGATAAAATACATTCTGAACATAAGAATTATAACATTTTCCGCAACAGATTTAAAGCTAAGTTTTGGCCGCCTCCTCTGCGGCTTCAAGCCGTGATTTCCAAACCATCTCAAAAATCTGCCTCATTGTATTAGCGATGTCGGGATTTTCGATAAAAATACCTTGCAAGTATCGCAAGGAAAATATCTGTAATAAAGGTATCGCCTAGGTAAGTGCTCGGGGTTAATTATTCGAGTGCATCCGAATACGCAAGGGTTTCTTCTCAAGTTACTCAACCGCACCAAGAAAAGAAAGGAAGCGGATGTGGCGTTGATACCGGCGGGACAACCACCCCGCCAGCAAGGCGGCTGTGGGGTCTGACTTAAATAACCATAGAACCATTCTAGCGCCATAGTCATCCTATTTAGAACCCATCTCAAAAATCCATTTCTACTGCAAACTTGAAATTTTGGCTGCGGCTTGTCAAAAAAGGCTTGCATTATCTTCAGATAGTGCGCACTTTTTTTGACTTCGCCTCGCTCAAAATTTCCAATTTTCGTCACGAAAGCGATTTTTGAGATGGATTCTAGCTATCCACAGCAAGCCCGTTGACACCCGAACATATAGTCGGGTATGCTCAAAGTATGAAAAACGTAGTAACAGAAAGGCAAAAACAGCTTCTTGGAGTTATTTACGACTTCATAAAATCCACAGGATACCCCCCGACCTTTGAAGAGATGCGTGAAAATCTCGGTGTTTCCTCAAATCAGTCAATTGCCGATCTTCTTGAGAAGCTAAAAAAATCAAACGTTATCAAAAAAGAAACAGGCGCAAGGACTCTCGCCATCTTGCCGCTTGGATATGAAATACTCGGCGCACCCAAGCTCGCCCCTTTTCTTGGCACAACGACAGCCGGAATGCCAGCTGAAGCAATAGAGATTTCAGGTGAGTGGCGGGAAATGCCGGGCGGCGTGGCTAAATTGCAGTCCGATGTTTTTATGCTTCGCATCTCCGGCGACTCCATGATAAATGCGGGCATTGACGATGGAGATGCGGTTTTGGTCCAAACCAAAAAAGAATTCGTATCCGGTGAAATCGTATATGCCCAGATTGGCGATGATGCTACTATAAAACGATTCATGTCTGACGATAAACCGCCGTATGTGTATCTTAAGCCCGAAAATCCGAACTACGAGCTTATTCCTTTTACGCATGAAATGGAACTGAAGGGGAAAATAATTTCAGTTCTTAAAAACAATTATTGGAAGCAAGTGAAATAATATGCAACAAACAAAACAACTTCTCACAATTAAAGAAGCGAGCCAATGGGCAAGCGATTTTCTAAAGCGTGATGTTAGCGATTCCAATATCTCGTATTTGGTGCAATACGGGAAAGTTAAAAAGCACAACGGCGACAGTTCTATTTTTGTTGATTTGAATGATCTAAAAAATTACTATGACTCATATCGAGGCCAACGAGAAGTTGATTGGAAAAAGAAGCTCGGCAATGACCTAAACTGGGCATTGTCTTTCGACCATCTTCGGGAAGTGGATACAACAAAACATGTCCATCGCTTACATCCCTACAAGGGCAAGTTTATTCCGCAACTTGTTCAATACTTTATTGACAATCATACAGATGATTTTAAGAAAGATGTTTATTTTAGGGCAGGTGATATAATTCTTGATCCGTTTTCTGGTTCGGGTACGACACTTGTGCAAGCGCATGAAATGGGTATGCACACCATCGGCATTGATATATCTCATTTCAATTGCATGATTACGAAAACAAAATTGCTTCCCTACGATCTTGCTTTGCTTGATGACGAAGTAAAAAAGATAAAGCACACAATTATAAACTATGAGGCAGATAGCAAAATCAACGCTTTTGAAAATGAATTATTGGCGCGCATGGCAGATTTCAATAATCAATATTTCCCAAGTCCAGAGTTCAAATACAAAGTCCAAAAAGGACAAATTAACGAGAATAAATACGTCGTAGAGAAAGAAAAGGAATTTCTAAAAATTTATAACGCTCTTGTTAAAAAATATGGCATAGAGCTAAATCATTCCGCCGGTGAAACTTTTTTAGATAAGTGGTATATCAAAAATGTCCGAAAAGAAATTGACTTTGCATTTGAACAGGTTAAAAAAATCAAAGATGTCAAAAATAAAAAGATTTTAGCCATAATTTTGAGTCGAACAATCAGGTCGTGCCGCGCAACGACACATTCGGATTTAGCTACCCTCAAAGAACCGCAGATAACGACTTATTATTGCTGGAAGCACAAAAAGATTTGCAAGCCGCTTTTCTCAATAAAGGAGTGGTTTGATCGTTACGCGGTTGATACAGTATATCGGCTCAAAACATTTGCAAAACTAAAGACAAACTCGCATTACGCGGTTCTTCCAGCGGACTCCCGAACGGTTGATATTTTCAAAGAAGTAGAAAAAAGAAATAAAAAGTTCCACGAGATTTTGAAGAAGCAAAAAATCAATGGCATTTTTACTTCGCCGCCGTATGTTGGTCAGATTGATTATCATGAACAGCACGCCTATGCATACGATCTTTTTGGCTTTGAGCGCAGAGACGAGCTTGAAATAGGACCTCTCTACAAAGGACAAGGAGCGGAAGCGCGTGCCTCTTATGCTGATGGTATTTCAAAAGTTTTGCTAAATTGTAAAAAGTTTTTGGCGGATAATTTTGATGTCTTTCTTGTTGCGAATGATAAATATAACTTATATCCTGCAATCGCAGAGCAATCCGGAATGAGAATTGTAAATCAGTTCAGGCGGCCGGTACTAAACAGAACCGAACGCGATAAGTCGCCTTATTCGGAAATAATTTTTCACTTAAAATCACGATAATATGGCACTTACCCAAGATCAGAAAAATAGAATCGGCGAAATAGTAAAGGAAATTTTGTTGAGACGAATCGAGAATTTCCCACAACTGGGCGCACAAATACGCAATGCACCCTTTCACGATGCGTTCTTAGAATGCTTCAGACAAGAACTTGCCCCACTAAATGTTGACACTCCGCATCTAGTCGCGATAGCTAGTTGGTTGCACGGTCTCAATACCTCGCTTGGATCTGGTTTTGAAAGTATTTCTCACATTTTATCGGGTGGATATAAGCGTAAATTTACTGGCGCATATACTTTGAATGTTAAAACAACTCAGGCGACAAATATTGAAAACATAATCCGTGACTTGAAAGCGGGTACACATGCTCCTGATTTGAATAGGGAAGATCAGCTTATTCTTAATTTTAATACACATGACACCGAACTCCCATCTCTACCTTTTACAGTCGATACATATATTGAACAGGAGAATGAAATTATCGCAATCGAACTTAAATCTGTTCGACCGAATTCAGGAGAAGGCAGGGGTGAGAAGCAGAAAATATTGTACGGTAAGGCTGCATTAAAACTGGCCAATCCTACTAAAAACGTCAGATTTCTTATTGGATTTCCTTTTGATCCCACGTCTGTACAACCCACTGCGTACGATAAAATTCGTTTCTTTGCATACCTTATTGAGTTTCGTAAGTTTTTTGCTCCCGAAGAGGTTCTTATCGCGGAAGAACTCTGGGATTTTCTTAGTAAGGATAAAGGAACTATGGCAGAAATACTGGATGTAATCAGAAAAACCGTCGCTCGGGTGAGAAACTAAAGATAGGAAATAGTCGAAGAAAGGATCGAAAAATATGAGTAAGGACAACAAGACGTTAGAGTATATTGCGAATTGGATAGCAAATGATTTTACCAGAGGGCATTATCCGTATTGGGAATTGTCTTTTAATAATATTCAGCATAATGAACTAAGCACAGAGACTCTATGGCACATCGCCAGCGCAGTCGCAGACGGTTATGTAGAAGGGGAAATAGTTGAAGGTAGCACTAATAATGGATGGTGGAAAATTCAATTTTAAAAATTAAACTTCCTGTTGATAAAAAAGGCGACCCCCGACTGGCAATTTATGGAAAACTATATTAAGTCACTTCCGTATTCTGGGGCGGTGTAAGTTGTGCGGAGCGATAGATTTTTGAAGTTTACAAAGGAGCAGAAGTTGAATCTATAGATTATGGCGAAATCTAAAGCAAAAAAATTAAAAGAAGCATACAACGACGCTCAAGTAAAGAGTGGTCAGATAGCCACATTGCTTAGTGATGTCCAGCAGATAACTGACAAAATCAATTTTGCGAATAGTGAGGCCAACGAAAAATTAACGAGCATCTCATCTGCGGCAGATGGCGCGAATAGAACCCTAGCAGACGTTCAGAATGCTGTCGGTGATATTCAAGGTATAAAAAATGAGATAACAGAACTGAAAGTCTCTGTTGAGGAACTAATTGAAAAAAGCAAAACGCTTGCAGAAGAAATTAAGGCTCAACTTGGAACTGCTGCTGGAGGCTCTTTATCACATACTTTTGAGAAACGAAAGGATGAACTTAAGGATTCAAAGAAATTGTTGGGGTGGTTATTCCTCCTCAATATAATAGCTCTATTTGGAGTTGCCATTTATGTCTTTTCTATCTTACAAGATAACAAAGAAGGGCTTGGATCACTGATTTTTTTAAAAATTACTCTTGCATTCCCACTAATATACTCGGCTTTCTTTATTCATAGTCAATACAATAAAATCCAAGAGTTTTTGGAAGAATACGCTTTCAAATCTGCGGTAGCGCTTTCTCTGCAGGCCTATAAAGAATTATTCAAGGATGAGATTGATTCTGAGAAGCAGGGAGAACAAGAAAAACTTCTGGATTTCATTTCGAGTACAACAAGACAGATTTATACCTCACCACGTGAAATAATTGCGACCCACCCCAATAAAGAAGAGAGTGTTGAGCTCGGCGTTTTAGGCAAACTTATCGAAATGTTCAAAAAACCGCAAGGGTAATTGGACGCATGATTGCTTACTCGATCAGCAAAAAATAGCCGGGCTGGTACAAAAATCTCACGAATCCAGTAAAAAAGCCAAAGAACTCCTTGAAGAAGCAAAACATAGAGTTGAAGAGATGATAGAGGCGTGAAGAAAAAATGCCTAGCGAGCGCCCTTGCAGAACGGCGCTAGATTCTTTATAGTAGGCAACGTCTCACATAGAAGCTTTTATGCCAGGTAGTGAAAACTCGACAACGCGCCACAGGCGCGTATCGAGAACTCGGTGCCGGGCATCATTATATAGAGACTATAATTAAATCGGTCAGAAAAACACGTTAGATATAAGTCAAGTTTCTACTACCTGGTATGGACGAATTGGACAGCACGACCGAGACAAAACTCGGCGTAATAATTGAAAAGCCTAAGCACCCGATGGAGGCGCTCCTCAAATCCCGGAGCGAGTTTTTTGCCATTCCTAAAATCGGCGACATCGTTGAGGGCACAGCTATCGAAAAACGCGGAGCCAGACTTTTCATTGATCTTGGGAACCGAGGCACGGGCGTAGTTTACGGCCGCGAGTATTATGAAGCGCAAGACATCATCAGGAACATTGAAATCGGCGATCAGGTTACAGCAAAAGTTGTGGAGCTCGACAATGACGAGGGGTACATCGAGCTTTCGCTTCGCGAGGCCGGCCGCGAGAAAAACTGGCGCGATCTGAAAGAAAAGACGCAGTCCGGCGAGGTGCTGACCTTGACCGTCAAAGAAGCCAATCGCGGGGGACTGATTTTGGAGGTCAACAACGTGCGCGGATTTTTGCCCGTCTCACAGCTTTCGATGAAACACTACCCCCGAGTTGAAAACGGCGACAAGGAGAAAATCTTCGAGGAACTGCAGAAGTTCGTAGGCCAAGAGCTGAAAGTTAAAATTTTGGATGCCAACCCTTACGAAGAAAAACTTATTTTTTCGGAGCGCGGCGGCGATTCGGATGAGATCAAGGAAAAACTCGCCAAATACAAAATCGGCAACGTGGTGGAGGGCGAAATCACGGGCGTGGTTAATTTCGGCGCCTTCATGAAGTTTGATGAGGGACTCGAAGGACTTATCCACATTTCAGAAATCGACTGGCAACTGATTGAAGACCCCAGGATGGTGTTAAAAGCCGGAGAAAAGCGGCAAGCCAAAATCATCGACATCGAGGGCGACAAGATCTCGCTTTCGTTAAAAGCCCTTCGCCCCGATCCCTGGATCGAGGCGGCCGAGCACTGCACCAAGAATTCAATCATAAAGGGGAGAGTGACCAAGCATAATCCATTCGGCGCTTTCGTGGCCATCGAGAATTCGGTGCAAGGGCTCGCGCATATCTCCGAATTCGGCGCCGAGGCGAAGATGAAGGAAGAACTGGAACTCGGAAAGACCTATGACTTTCGCGTGATTTCAATTGAACCGAAAGAGCACCGCCTGTCGCTATCGCTGAATTTAACTGCGCCCGCAGAGCCGGAAGAGACGAAATCCGATCAGCCAGCGCCCGAAGAAATTAAAGAAGTCGCGGCCGAGACACCGAGCGCCGACACTACGCCTCCGGCTCTGGAACCAAAAGAGATCTCGGAAACTCCAACCGCAACGGAAACAGAGACAGCAACCGGCTAAATCCCAGCTCTCGCCCCTATTTCTAATCCCTTAACCCTAATCTCTTTTGAAAATGCGCCAACTCTCCAAACAATTCGTCTATGTCATTCTAGTGTTTATGATTCTTTCGGGAATCTACGCTTTGGTCGCGAATCCCTTTCAGGAAAAAAAGGAGGTCTCGCTCTCGGAGCTTGTCCTGCAAATTAACGACGGCAAAATTGAAAAAATTACCGTGCAAGACAATAGCATTGAGGCCGTGCTAAAAGACGGCGGCATCGAAACATCGCACAAGGAATCTGAAGCGGGGATCACGGAAACATTCCGCAATTACGGAGTCGATCCGGAAAAATTGAAAGCGGTGAAGTTGGACGTGAAGGGAACGAGCGCCCTGAACATTTGGCTTGGCGTCATTCTCCCTATCGCGGGACCGGTGCTTCTGATCGCGTTCTTCATCTGGTTTTCGGCGCGGCAGTTAAAGCAGGGCGGGATGCAGGCCTTCACCTTCGGCCAGTCCCGCGCCCGCATAATACAACCCGACAACCTGCACGAGCGGGTGCTTTTCAAAGATGTTGCTGGCGCCAAAGAAGCCAAGGAGGAGCTGGTGGAAATCGTGGATTTTTTGCGGAGCCCGAAGAAGTTTTTTGACATCGGCGCGCGAATCCCAAGAGGCGTCCTTTTAATGGGGGCGCCGGGAACTGGAAAGACGCTTTTGGCGCGGGCTGTGGCGGGGGAGGCAAGCGTGCCCTTCTTCCATATCTCGGGATCCGAATTCGTTGAGATGTTTGTGGGCGTGGGGGCGGCAAGAGTGCGGGACCTTTTTAAGATGGTAAAAAAATCGGCGCCGGCGATTATCTTTATCGATGAAATTGACGCCGTGGGGAGACATCGCGGGTCGGGGCTCGGCGGGGGACATGATGAAAGGGAACAAACCCTGAATCAAATTCTCGTGGAAATGGACGGATTCGAAACCAACGAGTCGGTGATCGTGATGGCGGCCACCAATCGCCCCGACGTCTTGGATCCGGCACTGCTTCGCCCGGGCCGATTCGACCGGCGCGTAGTTCTGGATCTCCCCGACATTAATGACCGCGAGGAAATTCTAAAAATCCATTCGCTGAATAAAAACTTTACCGAGGATGTTCAGCTTAGAAAAATCGCCGAACGCACCCCGGGATTTTCCGGTGCCGATTTATCTAACCTTGTCAATGAGGCGGCGATTCTTGCGGCGCGGAAAAACCAGACGAAAATTGTGCAACTTGATTTAATAAGCTCTATCGAAAAAGTGCTTCTCGGCCCCGAACGAAAAAGTCACCTCTTAACGCCGCATGAAAAAGAAATCTCGGCTTATCACGAAGCCGGGCACGCCCTGGTTGCCGCTTCGCTCCCCGAGGCCGACCCGGTACATAAAATCACGATTGTCGCGCGAGGACGGGCTGCCGGTTATACGTTAAAGCTCCCGACCGAGGATCGGCATCTCTTCTCAAAGAGACACTTTCTGGCGGAGCTTGCGGTGGCGCTCGGCGGATACGCCGCGGAGATTCTCGTCTTCAAAGAAGTGACGACGGGTCCGCACAACGATTTGGAAAAAGCGACGGATCTCGCGCGCGCCATGCTCACCAAATACGGCATGTCGGACAAAATCGGCCCCATGGCCTTCGGCGAATCACAAGAGCTGATATTTTTGGGAAAAGAACTGACCGCGGCAAAAAATTATTCCGAGGCCACCGCGCAATTGATTGATAACGAAGCGAAACATCTACTGGAGTCAGCTCTTAAACGCGCAAGAGACATCATCACCAAGCGCCGCGCCATACTCGACAGACTCGCCAAGAAACTCATCGAGCAGGAAACCATTGAGCAGGAGGAGTTCAACGCGCTGGTGGCGGCGTAGGTTAGAACTAAGGATTAAGCATCGAGGTGGACGAGAATACACATTTCGTGTATTTATAATTTAGAGTGTCTAATTTTATAGTATGCGCGCGTAGCTTAATGGTAGAGCGGATGTCTTATACACATCTGGCGGGGGTCCGATTCCCTCCGCGCGCACTAAATGAAAATTCCTCAATTTAAACAAATTAACAAGCTTGCCTGCGGTCCTGCCGTACTAAGTATGGTCTTCGCTTACTATGGGAAAAATCATTCACAAAAGGAGATTATCAAAGAAATTGGTGGGCTAAAGAAGTACGGCTCACGTATGGTCAAACTTGCTAAGTTTGCTAAAAGTGTTGGCTTTAAAACAAAACTGCTCTCCTACGACAAAAAACTAAAAAACGATGCGATGATAAAATTACCGGATCTCGTTGATATTAATAAGTTCATCAGTAAAAAAATGCCAGTTATTCTTGCGGTACGAAGCTCTTTACTTTACAACGAAAAACCTTCAACAAAAGAAGGTCACTATATAGTGGTTACTGAGTATAAAAAGGGAATTTACTTTTACAACGATCCTTTGGACGGAAAAAAGAGAAAGATAAAAGAGGCAGATTTATTTTTTGCTTGGTTCAACAATATTTTAGATTCAAGTGCATATTTACTTGCTATTTCAAGGTAGCTTTCTATGGAAGAAAAATGGTACTTAAAAGCCGCGCACGCGCCGGATTTTGAGAATCCGGCGGATTATCGCCTCTACCGTTTTTTCGAAATCCTCCCGGGGGCGCTCATGTGGGCGACGCTTTTGGGGACGGTGCTGGCTTCATGGCTTCTCCCGATCGCCGCGTCATTTTTCATCATCGCTTTTGACATCTATTGGCTCTTAAAAACTGTTTTCCTTTCCCTGCATCTTCGAACCTCGTTTTCAGAGATGCAGAAAAATCTGAAAATCAACTGGCGTGATCAACTAAACGCCATCACGCAATATCCTGGAGAGCTTAAAATCCGAAGCTGGCAGGATATACGGCATCTTATAATCATCCCGTTTTACCAAGAAGAGTATGATGTTATCAGCGGGGGGCTTACAGCGATTCTTAAATCAAATTATCCAAACAAGAACTTATTCATAGTCATCGCGCGCGAGGAACGCGCCGGCGAAGAAGCGAAATCTGTCGCCGAGCGCGCGGGAAAAGAATTCGGGGATAAGTTTGGCGCATTTCTTGTTACGGCTCATCCCACAGACCTTCCGGGCGAGACGCCCGGCAAAGGATCAAACGAATCTTTTGCCGCGCGCGAAGCCGTGCGATTGCTAATCGATGTAAAAAACATTCCTCACGAGCATGTGATTGTCTCCTCATTCGACGTTGACACGGAAATTGCGCCGGAATATTTCGGCATTCTTACTTACCGCTACCTGACGACGGGGAAACCGCTGCGTTCCTCATTCCAGCCGGTTCCGGTTTACAACAATAATATTTGGGATGCGCCGGCCTTCTCGCGGGTCGTGGCCACCTCCGGCACCTTCTGGCAAATGATGCAGCAAGCTCGTCCTGAACGCCTGGCGACATTCTCTTCGCACTCGATCCCGCTCGTCCCGCTTGTCCAGATGAGTTACTGGCACACCAATATGGTCTCGGAAGATTCGCGCATCTTCTGGCAGGCGCTGATTTATTTCGACGGCGATTACCGCGTCGTCCCGTTAAATTACCCTGTCTCTATGGACGCAAATCTGGCGGGCACTTGGTGGCAAACCGCCCAAAATGTTTACAAACAACAGCGCCGCTGGATCTGGGGCGTGGAGAATGTGCCGTACCTCTTATTTGGATTTACCAAAAACAAGAAAATTCCTTTGCGGAAGAAACTTTATTTCGGCTTTAATCAATTGGAGGGATTTTGGTCAATCGGCACTAACGCCATTATGATTTTTGTTCTCGGCTGGCTGCCGATCATAATCGGCGGAAGCGCTTTTGGCGTTTCGGTCCTCGCCTACAATCTCCCGCGCATTACACGCTGGATTATGGTTTTCGCCATGGTCGGGCTTGTGACATCGGCCATCTATTCGCTAAAACTTCTGCCGCCCCGCCCGCCGCACCGCCCGGCGCATCATTATTTTTGGATGGTTATTCAATGGCTATTAATCCCTGCTACACTGATTGGTTTCGGCTCGATCCCCGGAATTGATGCGATTACGCGTCTCATGCTTGGCAAATATATGGGCTTTTGGGTTACGCCCAAAACCCGACTTACATCGCGAGCATAGTCTATCGATTTTGCACACATACACATTCATTAACCTATAGGTTAATGAATGTGTATCACGCAACTTTAAGTAAAATTTGACTGGGGAGAGACTACAAATGAAATTTCTGACGCAGCTCATCTTCTCCCTCCACAAAAGTCGCCTCGATATAACGTATATACGCACTGATGTCAAAAAATTCACCAATGAAATCAACCTCATTCCGCCATGGAAAAGGATAAATAAAAACACTCTTTTGCAATGGGAGAGCGCCTATTTGCCTAATTTTTGATGATAACGCCCGCCGCGCCTGCCCGTATCGCTCCGGAATATCGAAAATGACCATGCGCCACTTCCCATCCCATCGAGGGTGGGGGAGAAGCCTCATCGATTGGAAATTGTATTGAAGAAGCTCGCGCTTACCCTCACGCGTTAGGGTAATCTGCGTATCGTTACCGATCTGACGAATTGCGATCAAGCGACGTTTCTTAAGCGCCATAATAGAACGGTTCAACCGCTCATTTCTTCTTTTGAGACGATGCAAATTCTTGAAAAGCTGCTTTGAAGAAGCGCCGGAAAGCAGAAATGAGACGGCAACCATTCCTGCTTCATCCAAGGCCTCCAGGATAGCGCGCTGTAGTTCTCCGAAGTGAAATCTCCGCATATACACATTTATTATCCTATAGGTTAATGAATGTGTACATGTAACTTATACACAGAAATTCATCAGTACAGAAATCCATTTACACGCTAACTTATTCCCAATGCACGGCCGCTTCGAATTCGTGGGAATGAGCCTAGATTATTGGTTTCAATTTAGACCAATGTGATAAACTCTGAATAAAACCTCGCCTTTTGAATTTTTTATTTCAGATATTGGATCAATGCCAGAGTTTTTTAGGCTTTGCTCCATAAGTTTTAGTCCTTTCGAATAGCCTAGTTCGGCAAAAGAATCGCTGGACTTAGCAGTAAAAATAACCCAGACGCCAGTTACGCCGCTTTCGCGCAGGAAATTGAAAATATTTTCCCCCTTCGGCATAGCGCGAAGCATATAGCTAAAATAAATATACGGGGTTTTTTTATCGCTGTAATAGTAATTATACCGGTCCACATACCATACGCGCGAAAACCAACTTGATCTCTCGTCAAAAAGTACTATTTCATGACCGCTAATATTCACCGTTCGGCTCTCTTCAGAAAATGTTGTAAACGTGCGGCGAAATGGCGGCAAGGGGCCCAAAACCTCTTTTCGAAGAAATTGATCAAGCTTTTCGAATCCGCTTTCCTGCCCCCGGGCTGAACTGTAAGTAATGCCCATTTTCCCTATGGGGTCCGCGAGCAGATGCGTATTGATACTGAAGCCAAGCTCAAACAGAAGAAAAACAACTGCCCCGCCAAGAATCCAATTCCAGTATTTTTTTAAGTTGTCACTTTCCAAACTTTTCTGGAAGATTGCGGCTCCCAAAATCGAAAAGAAGGGAATAACGATGGGCAAATACCGGCCATCGGGCTTATAAAATAGAAACATTGCGTTAGCTGAAAAAATCGAGAGGAGACAAAAAAGCGACAGGATATCAATTTTAATTCGAACCACGGCGCGATATATGCCATACAGAAAAGAAGAAGTGAATAGCCCCACCAAGAGCAAAGAATCGCTTCGCAATAGTATCCCCCAAAAAAGGAGAAAGTTTTCCTTAATATTCAGAGCAACTTTTCTATTTGCGAGAATAGAGAAATCATCTGTTTTTATCCCGAAAAGAGACGTAAAATCCGCGTCAAAATGCCCCCGCGTACTAAACACCTTATAGTTATAAAAAATTACAGGAGAGAGAAGAACGAGACCGAGCAATACCGCCAACCAAAGACCTTTTTTCTTAAATACTCTCGGGTAGAAAAATAAAAAAGATATGGTGAGCGCGGGTATAAGAAAAATTGCCGTATATTTGACCAACAGCGTTGCGGCGAGCGTGGCGGACAGTCCATAAAGATATTTTGAATTCTTGGTTTGTATAAAGCATACAAACCAATAAATGCTCAATGTGATAAAAAATATTAATAATCCCTCGAGATATCCTATTCGAGATGCCCAGACCGAATATGAGGATACAGCCAATAAAGAAGCTCCGAAAAGTGCAGCGTAATCTGAGAAGTACCTGCGCAAAAGCAGGTATATCAATACTGTAGATGCTACTCCAGCAAGTGCGTGGGGCAACAAAGCGACCCAAGTGCGATCGCCAAAAATCAAAAAGAAAATGCGCTGGATTAAAAACCCGAGTGGAGGACGATCATGAAAAGAAAGATTTGCCCACCACGGAATATAGCCGTACCAAACAATCGGCGAGGTCTGCTCTGCCCCTGCTAGATAATCAAACCAGCCAAGGGCACGCATTGCATAAAGAGCGGCATCTCCCTGGAGCTCACTTGAAAAGATTCCCCAGACACGTAACAGCAGTGCGCATAACAAAATCACCCCCAGACATGCATACAGTTTCCATTGCTTTTTAAAGAACCCCCGACTAACCATTGCTTTTTCAGCGAACATCATATTTCAATTTTAAAGATTTTCACTCAAAATGCACCGCGGCTTCGAATTCCTCGAGGCGCTTTTTTAAGGCCGGATGCGAAGCAAACGCCGGATCTTGTTTTATAATCTCGGCGGCTTCGTTGCGGGCCGCTTGCACAAGCTTTACGTCCGTAAAACTTTTGTAGGCGAACGGCGGGATGCCGGATTGGCGCGTGCCGAGAAAATCTCCGGGTCCGCGGATTGCCAAATCTTTTTCGGCAAGCTCAAAGCCGTTTTTTGCGGACACAATGGCCTTAATGCGCGCTGATTCGGCCGCGAAGGGACTGGCGCTCATCAAGAAGCAATACGATTGATGTTCGCTGCGCCCCACGCGTCCGCGGAATTGGTGAATCTGCGCGAGTCCGAACTTCTCCGCGCCCTCAATCAGCATCACGGAGGCGTTGGGAATATCCACGCCGACTTCAACTACCGAAGTTGAAACCAAAATATCAAACTTATGATCTCTAAAATCGCGCATGACTTTCTCTTTCTCGGCGGATTTTAATTTGCCGTGAAGCAATCCAATCCGAAGATCGGGGAAAATATCTTTAGAGAGACGCGCGGCCTCGGCTTTAACTGTTTTTACCTCCTCGCCGATGATTTGCTGTGAAGTGTGCGGCGCGTTTTCCGCGTGCCCCGCTCCGTCAGCCGGCGGATCAATCCTTGGGCAAATCACAAAAATCTGCCGCCCCGATTTAACTTCTTTACGGATAAAGCCGTAGCACGCCGCGCGCTTTTCCGCGGGAACGACCTTGGTCAGGATTTGTTTTCGTCCGGCTGGAACTTGATCAAGGATTGAAACATCCAGATCGCCGTAAACCGTAAGCGCCAAAGTGCGGGGAATGGGAGTGGCGGTCATACTTAAAAAATGCGGAATCAATATCGCTGACTCGCGCGGACTTTCTTTCTCTGATGTTGCTGCCCGCGTCGATCCGCGAATCAGCGCGGCGCGCTGATTGACTCCGAATCGGTGCTGTTCGTCAACAATCACAAGCCCCAAGTTCTCAAACCGCACCTTGTCCTGAATCACCGCGTGCGTCCCAATTACAATCTGGACATCGCCCTTTCCCGCCAGCGATACAACATTCGCCTTCTCCGATTCGCCGAAGGGCGCCGAAAGCTTTTTTTGCGAAGCGGTCAAAAGCCCAATCGAAATTTCAAAAGATGCCAGAAGATTTTTGAACGTAGAAAAATGCTGCAGCGCCAGAATTTCTGTTGGAGCCAAATACGCGACCTGATAGCCGCGGTTAACGGCATTTAACGCGGCCAGCGCCGCCACGACGGTTTTCCCGGAGCCCACATCGCCCTCCAACAACCGGTTCATCGGCTGAGATTTTGCGGCATCGGTTACGATTTCCCACGCGGCTTTGCGCTGGGCGTTGGTCAACGGGAAGGGGAGCGAGGCCACGAATCGCTTGATGAGCTCAAGATTGGTCTTGATTGGCGGGGCTTCACGCTTCTTCAGTTGGCGTCGCTCGCGAAGCACCCGCAACTGGATCAGAAATATTTCTTCAAAGGCAAACCTTCGCCGCGCGGCTTCAGCCTCGGCCGTGCTTGCCGGAAAATGAATCTGCCGCAACGCTGTCCCAATGTCGAGTAAACTTTGCCGTTTACGCAATAATGGCGGCAGGGAATCGGGAATTTTTTTGGCGACAGAAAGAACTTGTTTCATCAAAAAGCGAATCCAGCGGGATGTGAGACCAGTGGTTTCGGGATAGACCGGCACTAAACCGCTCGTGTGAGTCAGTCCGTCGCGACGGCTAACACGCTCATACGCCGGATTAGCAAAATATACTCCGCGTTTGCTTTCTCCAAGCTTCCCTGAAATCGACAGCATCTCGCCCGGGTGAAATGTTTTAGCCAGATACGATTGATTAAACCAAATCACGCGGACCTGGCCGCTTGCGTCTCCAATAATGGCTTCCGCCATATTCATGCGCCGTCTGAAAGCAAATGTTGCTTTGATACTTTTCAAAACGCCGCGAATGGTTGCCACCTCGCCGACGGCCACATCGGAAATCTCTTTAACATTGGAAAAGTCGTCATAGCGAAACGGGAAATGGAGCAGCAAATTGCGGGCGGTTGTGATTCCCAACCGCTGGAACTTTTTGGCAAGCGCCGGTGTAACACCGCCGAGGCGCGAAATCGGAGTTTCGGGCGTGATCATGCCGTCAGAATATCACACCAATCCAAAAATCCCACTCCTGTGGGATTTTTGGGGTTTGCTTATGCCCTCAAGAGGAATTGAACCCCTATTTGAAGCTCCGCAAGCTTCTGTCCTGTCCATTGAACGATGAGGGCAAAATCAACTTTGTTGATTTTGCCGGGTTAGCTACCAAAAATCAAGCGAGTGATAACGAGCGTCATTAAAAGCTAACCCTGTGACGCCCGCTGAAAGCGGTGACCTTGAGAAAAATTAGAATCCTGCCATTCTTGAAAAAATATCAACCAGCGATTCTTCGTGCTCTACTTCGTTCACGAACTTGATGAGAGTGCGCCGCAACTCCACCGGATTGGCGTCGCCAAGCGGCACGCGCAAACGCGGCAGAAGCGCTTTTTTGGATTCAAGACTAAGATGCTTTATACCACCGACTTCGTAAAAAATCCAGAATGAATTAAGATTTTCAAACTCAAACATTCTTCTCCCGATCTGCACCCCTCTAGAGGTGATAGCGCAATATATTTCTTTAGGGGGACGCTTAGCATATAGATAAACTACGATCGCCGCAACCGCGATGAACAAAATAAAAAAGTAATTTCTTGTTAGCGCCCCGATAATAATCAGCGCCGCCGCGGCAACGCTCCCCCACAAAAACCACGAATGCCCCTTGGGCGCATGCTCGTACTCATGCGCCTGCCACTCCAAAAGCACCTCGGGCATATACGACGCGATCTCGCGCGCGACTTCAGCCTCTCGCGCCTCCTTCCGCTCCATGCCGGGATGCTTGAGGTCGATCACTTTTTTGTCGGGAGATATAGTAACCATGCCTGCATTCTACCGCGCAACATACAAAAAGGAAGTATCCTTAATATCTTTTCTGAACTTTACGGGCGGTCACGTCAGACGTGACTCGCCGCGTTTGGCCGTATCTGACATGGTTTAACGTAGCGGCCCCACCGGGAATCGAACCCGGATACCAAGCTTGAAAAGCTTGTGTCCTGACCATTAGACGATGGGGCCCTCACCAGGAAACTAGAAGCTAGTTCCTAGAAATTAGTCGTGGTTTATTGCGTCAGAACTATAACGTAATTATGATATACGAGCAAATAGAGTTTTCGGTGACTATACATTAGGTTCTAGGTTCTAAACCATGAGAATTCTGGCAATCGAAACAAGCTGTGACGAAACCGGCGTTGCCATCATTGATGCCGCGGGAAGCATTGTGCGTCCGAGTTTTCGCGTGCTCGCGAATGTCGTTGCCTCACAAGTTGCGATACACAAGCCATACGGCGGCGTGGTGCCGAATCTGGCCAAGCGCGAACATCAAAAAAACCTTGTCCCCTTATTAATCAGCGCTCTTAAAGAATCCAAACTCCACCGCCAGCGCAAATCCTCCACTATCATACTAGCTAGTATGATAGTGGAAACACTGCGGGAGATTTTTTCGCATGAGCCGGAGCTTTTCAAGAGATTCTCGCAAGCTGTTCCGGGAATCGCCATACCGCGGATTGACGCAATCGCCGTTACCGTCGGACCCGGGCTTGCTCCCGCGCTCTGGACGGGAGTTAATTTAGCGCGAGCGCTCGCATTGGTCTGGAGAAAACCCATCATCCCCGTAAATCACCTGGCGGGGCACATTTATATCAACGCGCTTCGCGGACAACCATTCCAATTTCCGGCACTCGCCTTAATCGTCTCCGGCGGACATACAGAATTGGTTCTCATGCGAAAGCACAATGCTTACCGGATCATTGGTGAAACGCAAGATGACGCCGCGGGCGAAGCCTTCGATAAAGTCGCGAAGCTTTTGGGCTTGGAATATCCGGGAGGACCCGCCCTTTCCGCCTTAGCGGAAAGGGAAGTTCCAATTGCCAAATCCCAATTTCCAAACAAATTCCAAATAAAACTACCGAGGCCGATGATTAACTCGAAAGACTTCAACTTTTCGTTTTCCGGACTGAAAACCGCGGTATTATATCTCCTGCGCGATCAGCCGAAACTTTTAAGGTCGGAAACAAGCAAAGCGGAGGTTGCATGCGAATTCCAAAATGCGGTTGTGGAAACATTGGTGGCTAAAACTCTCCGCGCCGCGAAAGAATTCAAAATAAAAACCGTAATTCTCGGCGGCGGGGTGGCGGCAAATAAAAAGCTTCGCGCTGAACTCGCGGAATGCCTCGCCGCCAAACTGCCCAAAACCAAATTGCTCCTGCCAGAAATTTCCGAAACGACCGATAACGCTTTAATGATTGCCGCCGCGGCTTTTATGGGCCGAAAAAGAAAAGCGGCCCCGAGTACCCTCGGAGCCATTCCTGGCCTGCTATTGGATGACTGAATCGCCAGCAAACAGACTCTAGCACGCTTGAAATCGCGGCTTAGCCCCGATACCCTACATATATCTGTCGCACTTGAAGATATGACAAACAAGCTGAACGGGGCGTACGAACCGAATATCGTTGAAACCGAGATCTACCGGAAATGGGAAGAGTCCGGCTTTTTCAATCCCGACAATTTGAAGCTGAAAAAAGGTGTCAAGCCCTTTACTATCATCATGCCGCCGCCGAACGCCAACGGGGCATTGCATGTCGGGCATGCGCTATTTGTAACGCTGGAGGATATTATGATCCGCTTCCAGCGCATGCGCGGCAAAAAGACGTTGTGGCTCCCCGGAGCGGATCACGCGGGATTCGAAACCCAAGTCGTTTTTGATAAAAAACTGGAAAAAGAAGGTAAAAAACGCAGTGACTTTTCGCGTGATGAACTATATCAGAAAATCTGGGACTTCACACAGGAAAATAAAAAGGTGATGGAAAACCAGTTGCGAAAACTCGGAGCTTCCTGCGACTGGTCGCGCGAAAAATTCACACTCGATCCCGATATTGTTGAAAAAGTAGAAGACACATTCATAGCGCTTTATAACGACGGTTTGATTTATCGGGGCAATCGGATTGTGAATTGGTGCGTGAAGCATCAAACAACCCTCTCGGATTTGGAAGTGCGTTATGAGGAACGAACCGACCCTCTTTACTACGTCAAGTACGGCCCGCTAGAACTTGCCACCGTGCGACCCGAAACCAAGTTTGGCGATACGGCTGTCGCGGTCAATCCCAAAGACAAACGCTACAAGCATCTTATCGGCAAGGAAATCGAATTTGAGACGCTTTTGGGTACAGCCAAAATGGAAGTAATCGCGGACGAAGCCGTTGATCCGAATTTCGGCACCGGAGTCATCAAAGTAACGCCGGCGCACGACGCGGTGGACTTTGAAATCGGCAAGCGCCACGGCCTGGAAGTTCGCCAAGTGATTGATAAAAACGGCCGCTTGAATGAAAGAACGGGACCCTATGCCGGACTTAAAGTCGCCGAGGCTCGCCAGAAGGTGGCCGAGGATATGCTGCAAAAGAGCATTCTGATAAAAATCGACCCAATTTATAAGCACAATGTCGCCGTTTGCTACAAATGCGGGAACATCGTGGAACCATTGGTGATGCCGCAGTGGTACGTTGCGACAACGAAGTTGTCGCAAAATCAAAAATCAAAAATCAAAAATCAAAATGTCGGGAAATCACTGCGGGATATGGCGGTAGAGGCGGTGAAGTCGAAGCAAATTAAAATCATCCCTAAGAAACAAGAAAATATTTTCTTCCATTGGATGAAGGGCCTCAAAGACTGGAATATTTCCCGGCAAATTACGTGGGGCATCCGGATTCCGGCATGGTCCCGGGACAACGAAATTATCGTAAGCAAGGACAAACCGGACGGAGAAAACTGGGTTCAAGACCCCGATGTTCTAGATACCTGGTTCTCGTCGGGTCAATGGCCGTTTTTGACACTGGGATATCCTGATGGCAAAGACTACAAAACTTTTTACCCAACATCGATAATGGAAACGGGATATGACATCATATTTTTCTGGGTGGCGCGAATGATGATGTTGGGACTTTACCGCACAGGACAAGTTCCTTTCAAAACCGTCTATCTGCATGGGCTTGTGCGCGACAAAGACCGGCAGAAAATGTCAAAATCCAAAGGCAACGTGATTGATCCATTGGGCGTTGCCGAAACTTACGGAACCGACGCGGTGCGCATGGCGCTTGTCATCGGAAACACCGCGGGGAACGACCCGATTATCTCCGAGGATAAAATTCGCGGGTACCGCAACTTCGCCAACAAGATTTGGAACGCCGCTCGCTTTGTTCTGATGAACATAAGCGAGAAATCACAAATCACCAATCACCCCGAAGGAGTCGCTCCGCAACCCTACGGGGCAGGCAAATCACAAATAAAATTTACGAACGAAGATAAGAAACGACTGAAAGAATTGGATGCGCTTGTAAAAGCTGTAACCCAAGACCTGGAAAATTATCGCTTCCATCACGCCGGAGAAAAGCTGTATCACTACTTCTGGCACACGTTTGCCGATAAAATCATTGAGTCAGCGAAGCCGCGCCTTGCTGGGACGGACACCGAGAACAAAAAAGCGGCCGCGGCTCTCCTGCTTCAGATTCTCCGCACCAACCTCATTCTTCTCCATCCGTTCATGCCCTATGTCACGGAAGCGATTTGGCAAAAACTCCCCGGCAAGCGAAAATTACTGATGATCGAACAATGGCCCAACGCATGAAGCACCAATCCCCAAGCCCCAAATTACAAACAATATCCAATAACCAAAATTCAAATGACCAAAACATGTTTGGAATTTTGAAAATTGGAATTTGAAATTGGTTTGGGATTTGGGATTTGTGATTGTGAATTTATAGCCTATGGACCTCGCCCAAATAATCGGTTCCGGCGGAACATATATGATCTTGGCGTTTCTCCCGCCGATTTTGTGGCTTTTGATTTACTTGCGCGAAGACTTGCACCCGGAACCGTTTCGCGTGCTTTTACTTGCGTTCGTAGGCGGTATTGCGGCCGGGATCGTGGCTCTCATTGTCGAGCGGGGGGTAATGTGGGGGATTGACGCTAACAAGCAGTTTTTTATATTTTTTGCGGCGATCGCTCTGATTGAAGAGTACGCAAAATATCTTAGCGTGAAGTTTTTAATCCTCAACCAACCGGATTTCAACGAACCGATTGACGCCATGATTTATATGGTAACGGCCGGACTTGGGTTCGCCGCCATTGAGAACGTTTTGTTTCTCTTGGCCCAAATTTATGATCCGGTGCTACTCCTCGGAGAGAACCTGATCGCCGGAGCACAGCTTTCGGCGGCGCGTTTTGTCGGCGCCAATCTCTTGCACGCGCTGGCTTCGGCGGTTGTCGGATATTTTTTGGCGCGCGCGTGGTTTCGGCCGCGGCGGCATCATTGGGTGGCGCTCGGAATCTTTCTCGCCGCGCTGTTGCATGTGGGGTTTAACTATCTTATCATAGTAAAAGATATTCTCCCCGGCGCGATTGCATATACCGCGGGGCTTCTCGCAATTGCACTCGTTATCGTTCTCATTGATTTTCATAAGCTAAAAAGAGAGAGTTCAGAATTTACGTATGTCCGGCGCTAAATCTTTTTTTGAACGCATCACCGGCTCGCGCGCCGTTCCGGTTCCCTCGGAACCTCCCAAAGAGCGCACCGCAGCGTTTGTCGCGCGCCAAAACGGCGCCGCGGAAAAAACCGAAGAAGATTTCTCACCCCAACAAGAGGAAGAAGGGGAATTGACCGTTGATATTTTCGACGATGGCGACTATATCGTAATTCAAGCGATCGTTGGCGGCGTGAAGCCGGAAGACATTGATGTCCAAGTTACCGATGACGTAGTCACTCTGCGGGGCAAACGCGCAAGAACCCAAGAAGTCAACGAAGAAAATTACTATTACCGCGAACTTTACTGGGGCGCCTTCTCACGCTCCATCATTCTGCCGCAGGAAGTTGTATCAGACGAAGCGGAAGCCTCAATGAAAAACGGGCTTTTGACCGTCAGGCTTCCCAAGCGCGACCGCAACAAAGCCCAAAAACTGCGCGTGAAATCGGACTAGGACATGTATCGCCTCAAAAACGACATTCTCACATTCTGCAGAATGTGAGAATGTCGTTAAAAGAATTAAGGATGAATCACTAAGAACTAAGAGCTTGCCGTATGAAGAAAAAATCTAAGGGAGCGCCGGATGCCAAAGGCATGCGCGGACGGCGGTCGCGAGTTAAATCCACCGGACGTCTGCGAAAAAAACGCGCTGATACGACTATCAGGACTCTCGAAAAAATTTATCACAAAAAATCAGTTAAAAAATTGGTTAAGTAGAAAAGCGCCCCCATGGGGGCGCTTTTCTACTTAACGTCTAGTCTCCTGGCGAGCAATCTATTGTCCAAACCGCCTTTCACGGCTGGAGTATTCCGCAAGAATGGACTCAAACTCCTCTTTAGTAAAATCCGGCCAAAGGGTCGTGGTGAAAAAAAGTTCGCTGTAAGCGCTCTGCCAAGTCAGAAAATTTGAAAGCCGTTCCTCCCCGCCCGCGCGAATAATGAGATCCGGATCGGGGATGCCGGCAGTCCAGAGATGCTCGCCGAAAGATTCTTCGGTCAGCGCATCGGCCGCAGTGCCTTGGCGGACAATCTCCTTTGCCGCCGCAACAATTTCGGCGCGGCCGCCGTAAGAGAGTAAAATTCCCACCGTGCCTTTGGTGTTGGCTTTAGTTTTTTCTTCGGCCGCCGCCATCAAGACACGCAGGTTTTCGCTAAACCGGCCCCGATCCCCGATGATTCGTACGTGTACGCCCTCGCGATGAAACTCGTCAATTTCTTTTTCGAGTACCCATTGCAAAAGCCGTATCAGGTAAGAAACCTCGCTCTCTTCGCGCCGCCAGTTTTCTGTAGAAAAAGCATACACAAGAACGTTGGCAACGCCTGCCTCAAACGCCCAGCGACAAAACTCCTTCATTTTTTCGTAACCGGCGCGGTGCCCCTCGACTTTGGGAAGCCCGCGCGCCGCCGCCCAGCGCCGGTTGCCATCCAAAATCGCCCCGATGGTAACGGGTATATTAGAGTTAGACATTCCAGTTTGTTGAATAATCAATCACAAAGTCTTTGTGCGCTCCCGAAGCACTTTTCCATTCGATTTCGACATCCTCGACTCTGGCAAACATCGGTCCGCGGTTCAGCTTTGAAAGAAGTATTTTTAATGCTGCTTCCTCACCTTCTGCAACCACCCAGACGCCCCCGTCGGTTTCATTTCTGACAAACCCCGTAAGGCCAAGTTTCTTGGCGTTCCGCCTGGTAAAATCGCGGAACAGCACCATCTGGACTCGACCGTAAACCTTTGCTTCTAGTCGTTTCAACATACCGGGTAGTAGAAACTCGACTATTATTAACTCAAAGTCGCGGTTCTATTTAGCAACTCTATAACTTGCTGACATTTATTATTAAAGTAATGTCATTGCCTGTACCTATGTCGAGTTTTCACTACCCGGCATACCAATGCCCAATGTTCCCAGATTACTGATTTCTGCCATAAAGAAAAGGGGCCCGTCGCATCCAAGAGGACCCTCCTTCGACGAATCGCGGGCGGCTAGTATCACCTTTTGATCTTGTAGATCTCCGAGTCGATGGTGCGAGAAAAACATTGCCGCCCGGCATTGTGATCCCAGTTCTCGCCGATTCCGCCAAATTCTACCGGAACCGCTGTTGTCATGCGCTCCGCTGGAACCGATTTTGCCATGCGCTCACTCGTCTTATTCACAACCTGGAAATTCGCGCAAAGTTCGAACGACAGCGCTCCGGTAACGCGATATTCATACGCCGCGCCGGTTTCGGGATCTACCGGCGCGCGGAAACCCGAGATGTCGTCGCGAAGCTCATCAAGCGAATTCGGGAGGCGATTTTTCCCTTGCCAGAAGCTGATCGCCTGCCACTGGATATTTTGAAGATCCTGCACTCTCCGTTCGTCAAAACGTCTCAAGCGCTCCGCAAAAGGAGAACCGGCAATGAAAAATCCGCCGACAATACCCGCCGCCACGACAACTATCACTGCCCAAGCAAATAAACGCATCGCCTGCGGCAAGGCCGGCGCCTCGCGCCGGATTTCGGCCAAGTAGTACCAAAAAACCATGCCGCCGGTAAGAAGCACCGCGAGCACCTTGAAAATAAAGCGCGTGGATAAATCGCCGCCGAGGAAATAGTAGATTAGCGTTACCAAGTCCCCAATGATGAGAAGCGCGGCGGCAAATAACGTGAAGTATAAAAGCCATTTGCGGAGCCGCCGCTCGCGCTCAACAGGCGAACGCACGAATTCTTTTTGCAAGAGCCGTGAGATAACAATATGCACCGGGAATATTATAAGAAGCGCGGCAATCGCCCATCGAAGCCCGCTTGTCGAACGAACCCCATAGTCAATCAGGACATCGGGAAAGAAATAATTGATGTGCTGAAAGAGAAGCGCGATAAAACTTCCCGCGCTGATGTAAAGTGTGATAATCGCCAGTAAATTCAAAAATACGTTTTTCGGCGAGATTTTTTGTGCGGTGTCATCCATATGCATTATGTAATCTGTAAATATGAATATGTTATTCCGTATGCTTTCTATGCCCGAAAATATCCTTTCCGTCAACAATCAGCTCCGAGATAATCGCGAAAGGAATCGTCAAAAGGAAAATGATGCCGATGACTTTTGGCGTAATTGCAACATCACTGACCGCCGTTATCGAAAGCAGATTGTCAGCCACGTTAAAAACCATTCCGATAAGAAAAAATTCGGCGAAACGCTTCAGATATTTTAGCTGCAGGGGGGTCATGGACGGTTGCCTAAATCCAGTCTAGCGCCAAACGGGGTGAATAAAAAGAGCGGCCCCCCCCCATAGTCATCCGGGGGGGGCGGGGCGCGCGGCCG